>Ga0208125_100034_pt1 | contig 180429 bp, 146 predicted proteins | sample LakWasM128_HOW14_2_FD_183938 | JGI IMG/M metagenome (GOLD analysis project Ga0208125, IMG submission 183938) | Freshwater sediment methanotrophic microbial communities from Lake Washington under simulated oxygen tension - Sediment Metagenome... | ecosystem: Environmental > Aquatic > Freshwater...
CGCGCCAGCGACAGCAGTGCCCGCCAAAGCAGCCACCAGCAGAGCCGAGTACAACAACCCGCAGGGCAGCAGCGCCCAAAGCACCCCCAGCACCAGCGGCGCACCGCGGCCCTGGTTCGCCGCAAACGACCGCGTGCGCGCCCATACGCGGCGCGCTGTGCTCTCCAGCCACACGGGCTGGCGCGCCTGCAACAGCAGCATCAAACCCAGCACCAGTGCCGCCACGTGGAACAGGGACCACACCGGGCGTAGCGCCGCCGATTGCACAGTCAACCAGCCCAGGCCCTGCAATGAGGCAGCCGCAAGCCCTCCCAATGCCGAATACCCCAGCACGCGCCCGATCTGGAAAACCCACAGGGCCGAGTTCTTGTGTGGCCCTGCGGCCTGGCTGATACCCGCACAGGCAGCGCCGCACATGGCCACGCAGTGCGGTCCGCCCACAAGGCCCATTAACAGCGCTGTCAGCGCCAGAGAAGATTGCATCAGGCGATGCTAAATGATCTTGGAAAACCGCGCCCGCGTGCGGTCGGTCTGCAAGTAGCGGTCAAACACCATGGCCACCGCACGCACAAAGAACCAGCCTTGGGCCGTTACCTGAATGCCATGCGCATCAATGGTGACCAGTCCCTGGTCAACCAGTGATTTCAGGTCTTCGAGTTCCTTGGCGAAGTAGGTGCGGCATTCCACGAGGTAGGCCAGGTCTATGGATTCGAACTGCACCTGCCCCTGGCACATCAGGGCCATGATGACCGCGCGTCGCACCAGGTCGTCGCGTGACATGGCATAACCGCGCACCACCGGAAAGTGTCCATGGTCCAAAAAATCGCAATACTCTTCCATGGTCTTGGCGTTCTGGCTATAGGTCGCGCCAATGCGGCCAATGGACGACACCCCCAGACCGATCAGGTCGCAATCCGGCTGGGTGCTGTAGCCCTGGAAGTTGCGGTGCAGACGCCCTTGCCGCTTGGCAATCGCCAGCGCATCGCCCGGCAGTGCAAAGTGATCCATCCCCACATACACATAGCCTGCATCACGAAACGCGGTCAAAGAACGGGACAACATGGACACCTTGGCAGCCCCACTCGGCAATTCCAGGGGGGAGATGCGGCGCTGCGGTTTGAAGCGCTCCGGCAAATGGGCATAGGCATACAACGCAATCCGGTCGGGTCGCAGCTGATTGACCTGGGCCAGCGTGCGGTCAAACGATTCCGGACTTTGCCGGGGCAGGCCATAGATCAGATCGACATTGATGGAGTCAAAACCGCGTGCGCGCGCGGCTTCAACCAAGGCAAAAACCTGCTCTGCGGGCTGAACGCGATGAACCGCCTTTTGCACCGCCGGATCAAAATCCTGTACCCCAAAGCTCAGGCGGTTGAACCCCAATTGAGCCAACGTATCCAGGCGCGTTGCATCCACGGTTCGCGGATCCACCTCAATGGAATATTCGCCCCCGGGCGTGAAAGTAAAGCTGCGGCGCAGCATGGCCATCAACTCGCGCAGCTCGGCATCGTTCAAAAATGTGGGACTGCCGCCCCCCAGATGCAACTGGCTGATGGTCTGACCCACACCCATCAGCTGGGTATGCAGATCCACTTCCCGGCTGAGATACCGCAGATAGGGCACGGCCCGCTCGTGGTGTTTGGTAATGATCTTGTTGCAGGCGCAGTAATAGCAGAGTGATTCGCAAAACGGGATGTGCACATAGATCGACAGCGGAAGGGACCGGGCTGCCACCCCGCTGCGGCGTTGCGTCAAAGCCTGGGCATAGTCCTCTGCCGTGAACGCCTCGACAAAACGGTCTGCGGTCGGAAACGACGTATAGCGTGGGCCAGGCACGTCAAATCTGCGCAACAATTCATCGGGTACAGCATCAGCAGCGACAATCATGGGTTCTCCAGGACAAACGGGCCCAACTTTGCAACAATTTTGGTTTCGAACGCTTGATTTGCATCAAGGACTACGAAAGTGGGTAAACTGGTAACCAATCGACCTTTGGCGCACCCTATGTTTGAGAATCCATCCACTCTTCTTCCCTGCTCCGACGCACAGGCTCAGCAGGCGGCCAAGGCAGGCACAAAAGTCATCGGTTTGGCCGCACAGTCCATCAAGGTTGCCTGTTCCAACTGCAATCTGCGCGAACTGTGCATGCCGCTGGGGCTAACACCAGCCGAACTCGACCGCATTGAAGACGTGGTCGCCAGCCGTCGCAAGATCAAACGCGGCGCCACGCTGTTTCGCAACGGTGAGAAGTTCACCAGTCTCTACGCCATTCGTACAGGGTTCTTCAAAACCTGTGTTGCTTCGGAGGACGGGCGCGACCAGGTAACCGGCTTTCAAATGGCGGGGGAAGTGATTGGTCTGGACGGTATCGTCAACGACAACCACACCTGCGACGCGGTAGCCCTGGAAGACGCTGAAGTCTGCGTCATGCCCTTTGACCGCATTGAGGAACTGTCCCGGGAAGTCAACGCCCTGCAGCGCCATGTCCACAAGATCATGAGCCGGGAAATTGTCCGTGAAAACGGGGTCATGCTCTTGTTGGGCAGCATGCGTGCCGAAGAGCGACTGGCTGCGTTTTTGCTGAACCTGGTGCAGCGACTGCACGCACGGGGTTTTTCACAGTCCGAGTTGGTGCTGCGCATGACGCGCGAAGAGATCGGCAGCTACCTTGGCCTGAAACTCGAAACCGTCAGCCGCACATTTTCCAAATTTGTGGAAGACGGAATCATTGAAGTCAAACAGCGTCACGTCCGCATCATCAACACCGACGCGCTCAAAGAGATTGTCAACACCAAAGCGGGCGGCTGAAAACCGGCGGACCAGCGGGTTCTAGCAGGACCCCTGCTTCGGACATCCATCGGGGCGGTCTGTTTCCGGCAATGGGCAACGATTCACTTCAAACGGCGACATGGCCAGCAAAGTGGTCAAGCCACTGGACACCACCGTAATGGCCCAGAACACAAAAAAAGCAATCGTATAGATCGCCTGGCGCGACCATTCCAGCGGCGAGCCAAACCACTGCACATCCTGCGGGTCGACCATCGCAAAGACCAACATTTCGAGCACGCCAGCCATCAGGAACGCAGGCCAGACAATCCACATCAGTCGTTGTCGCAGCATGGCTTACCTCGGGGCTTTTACACCGGTCGCAGCATGGTTTCTGGCCTGCGTTGCAGGTGCCAGGCTGGCCGGGTTGTCTTGCAAGGTCTTGTTGATATCGACTCCCTTGCGGTAGTAGTCCTCATCAACCACCGGGTCTTTTCCCGAGGCCGCCAGATAAAACGTAATGAAAGAGGCGACGACAACGATGGCCGGACCTGAGACCACCAGCCAGACGTGCCCGTATTTCCACCAAGGCGTTGCAGAAGTCATTTTGGAGTGGGGCATGGGGAATCCTTAACGAGGAACAATGAAAACCGATTTTTCTGTCACATGGCCCGTGGAACCCTGGCCGGCGATCAGAAAGCGAATCGCATGTGAGCCTGCTGCTGCCACATCATACGGCGCCTGCACGCGAACCGCCACCCAGCGGGCCTGCGTGGATTCGATGGTGACGTCACTCTCCGAGGCGATGGCCAGGCCAGGCAGCCCTTCTACCGCAATGGCAAACCGCTGCGTTGCCTCGGTGGCATTCATGATTTGCAGGCGGTACACATTCTCAATGCGCCCACCCTCCACAATGCGCGCCAGCACGCCGCGATCCCGCACAACGTCAACCTTGAAGGGCGTGCGCAGCGCCAGGCTGATCACCATGGCAATGACCACAGCGCCCAAAATGGCCGAGTAAACCAACACCCGTGGACGCAGCACATGCCGCAGCGTCTGCCCCTTGGACCAGTGCTGGCTGATGGCGTTTTGGGTCGAATACTTGACCAGGCCGCGGGCATAGCCCAACTTGTCCATCACGGTGTCGCAAACATCGGCACACGCACCGCAACCAATGCACTCGTACTGCAGACCCTTGCGAATATCGATGCCGGTGGGACAAACCTGCACACACAAACTGCAGTCCACGCAGGCGCCCAGATTCAGGGCAACCGGGTCGGCTTTTCTGGAACGCGCGCCGCGCGGCTCCCCACGCTCTTCGTCATAGGTAACGATGAGCGTGTCCTTGTCGAACATGGCGCTCTGAAAGCGGGCATAGGGACACATGTGCTTGCACACCTGCTCCCGCATGAAGCCTGCGTTGCCGTAGGTCGCGAACCCGTAAAAAAGAGACCAGAAAATCTCCCACGACCCCATCTGCAACTGAAGAAACTCTGTGCCCAGTTCCTTGATCGGCGTGAAATAGCCGACAAAGGTAAAACCGGTCCACAACGCCAGCGCCAGCCACAGCACATGCTTGAATGTCTTGCGCAGGATCTTGTCGACATTCCAGGGGCCCGCATCACGGCGCATGCGTGCGGAGCGGTCGCCCTCCGCCTTCTTCTCTAACCAAAGAAAAATCTCGGTGTAGACGGTCTGCGGACACGCATACCCGCACCACAAGCGCCCCGCTACCGCAGTGAAGAGGAAGAGCGACAGCGCAGAAATGACCAGAATACCGGTCAGGTAGATGAAGTCCTGGGGATAGAGAACCAGGCTGAAGATGTAGAAGCGCCGTGCGCCCAGATCAAACAGCACGGCCTGCCGATGCCCCCACTCCAGCCACGGCAAACCATAAAAGATCAGCTGGGTCAGGAAAACCATGCCCCAGCGCCAATTGGAAAAAAGACCCGAAACGCTGCGTGGGTAGATTTTCTTGTGCGCTTCGTACAGGGAAACCATCTCCACATCGGCATCCGCGGGGGGCTCGATGGGCCCCTTGTCCTGCGACTGAACGATGGGTATGACTCTACGTGGAGATGGATCCTTGGCGTCCAAAAGGGCGTACTTTCAGCAAAAACGTTTACTTGGCTTTGGCGTTGTTGGACAGACCCCAGACATAGGATGCCAAAACCTGAATCTGGTTTGCATTCAAGCGGTCAGCCTGTGCCGGCATCTGGTTGACTTTGCCATTGTTGACCATTGCAACGATGGCATTTTCCCCAAAGCCGTGCAGCCAGATGTTGTCTGTCAGGTTGGGCGAGCCCAAGGCCTGGTTGCCCTTGCCGTCCGCACCGTGGCAGGCTGCGCAGACAACAAATTTTTCCTTACCCAGGTTGGCTCGCACAGAGTCGTGCGGGCTGTTGGACAGGCTCAAAACATAGTTGGCCACATTCTTCACATCATCGGCTGTGCCCACTGCGGCGGCCATGGGCGGCATGTTGCCCATGCGGCCCAAGGTCAGGGTTTCCTTGATTTTCTCAGGCGTACCGCCGTGCAGCCAATCCCCATCGGTCAGGTTGGGAATGCCCTTGGCACCGCGTGCGTCGGAACCATGGCACTGGGAGCAGTTGTTCATGAACAAGCGCTCGCCAATGGCCTGCGCCTGCGGGTCGCGCGACACGTCCTCGGGCGTCATTGCGGCAAATTTGGCATAGAGAGGCGCCACTTCACGCTCACCCTTTTCCACTTCGGCCCGGTATTGTTCCGCCTGTGTCCAGCCGAGCTTTCCACCGAAGGTGCCCAGGCCGGGATACATGGCCAGATAAACGAAGGCAAACACAATGGTGATGACGAACAGCCACACCCACCAGCGGGGCAAGGGGTTGTTCATCTCACGCAGATCGCCATCCCAAATGTGGCCCGTGGTGTTGTCGTTCGCGGTCATGGCCTTGGCCTTGCCGCTTAACCACAGCAGCAATGCGCAGGCAAGAATGCTCACCACGGTGATGCCGGCGACGTAAATCGACCAGAAATTGCTTGTAAAGTCACTCATTTTCAAATCCTTATTCTGGGGTCAGTCCTGCTCAAACGGCAGGTTGGCGGCTTCTGAGAATTCGTTTGACCGCCGCTTGGACCACGCCCACCACACAATGCCGATGAAGGTGATAAAACTGGCCACGGTGGCCACGGACCGAAGGGTGTTGATATCGATGTCCATATGCGACTCCTTCGTGTTTATTTGAGCGCCAGGCCCAATACCTGCAAGTAGGCAATAGTGGCTTCCAGCTCGGTCTTGCCCTTGACGTCTTCCACTGACTTGGCGATTTGCTCATCGGTGTAGGGAACGCCAACCGTGCGCAATGCCTTCATGTGGGCCGGCATCACTGCCGCATCCACCATGGTTTTTTCAAGCCAGGCATAGGAAGGCATGTTGGACTCGGGCACCACATCGCGAGGATTGATCAGGTGGGTACGGTGCCAGTCGTCGCTGTACTTGCCGCCCACACGTGCCAAGTCCGGGCCCGTGCGCTTGCTGCCCCACTGGAAAGGATGGTCATAGACCGACTCGCCCGCCACCGAGTAGTGGCCATAACGCAATGTTTCTGCCCGGAAGGGACGAATCATCTGCGAGTGGCAGTTGTAGCAACCCTCACGGGTATAGATGTCACGGCCCGCCAACTGCAGCGCAGTGTAGGGCTGGATGCCCTTGATGGGCTCCGTCGTGGACTTCTGGAAGAACAGGGGAACGATTTCCACCAACCCACCCACCAGCAGAACCAGCAGGATGAGAACGATCATCAAAAAGTTATTGGTCTCGATCTTTTCGTGTGAAAAGCCGGATTTTGCATTGTTGTTAGCCATGGTTTGATCCTTCTCAAGCGTGCGCTGTAACGGCTGGAACGTTGACACTCACTGCACGTCCGGCAGTGGCTGTTTTCAGTGTGTTCCACAACATGATCAACATGCCTGTCAGATACAGCAGACCGCCCAGCAAGCGCAATACGTAAAACGGGTAGGTTGCCTTCACGGACTCCACAAAGGTGTAGGTCAACGTGCCATCGGCATTGATTGCGCGCCACATCAGGCCCTGCATCACGCCAGCAATCCACATGGCGGCGATATAGATCACGATGCCGATGGTGGCTGTCCAGAAGTGCACTTCAATGGCCTTGACGCTGTGCATCTGCTTCTGGCCAAAGAGTTTGGGGATCAGGTAGTACATGGAACCCATGGTCACCAGACCCACCCAGCCCAAGGCGCCGGAGTGCACATGGCCCACGGTCCAGTCAGTGTAGTGACTCAAGGCATTGACGGTCTTGATCGACATCATCGGGCCTTCGAAGGTGGACATGCCGTAGAACGACAAGGACACGATCAGGAAGCGCAGGATAGGGTCGTCACGCAGCTTGTGCCATGCGCCCGACAGAGTCATGATGCCGTTGATCATGCCGCCCCAGCTGGGTGCCAGAAGAATCAGGGAGAACACCATACCGACAGACTGGGTCCAGTCAGGCAAGGCGGTGTAATGCAGGTGGTGAGGACCCGCCCACATGTAAGTGAAGATCAGCGCCCAGAAGTGGACGATGGACAAGCGGTAGCTGTAAACGGGGCGACCGGCCTGCTTGGGAATGAAGTAATACATCATGCCCAGGAAACCGGCCGTCAGGAAGAAGCCCACCGCGTTGTGGCCATACCACCACTGCACCATGGCATCCTGCACACCCGCATAGGCCGAGTAGGACTTCATCCAGCCGGCGGGAACTGCTGCACTGTTAACCAGGTGCAGAATCGCCACCGCAAGAATGAATGCGCCGAAGAACCAGTTGGCGACGTAGATGTGCCTGACCTTGCGGGTACCGACCGTTCCGAAGAACACAATCGCAAACGACACCCAAACCAGGGTGATCAGAATGTCGATTGGCCACTCCAGTTCAGCGTACTCCTTGCCCTGGGTATATCCCAGCGGCAGGGAAATGGCCGCAGCCAGAATCACCAGTTGCCAACCCCAGAAGGTGAAGGACGCCAGTTTGTCGCCAAACAAGCGAACCTGGCAGGTACGTTGCACCACGTAATAAGCGGAGGCAAACAGACCGCAGCCACCAAATGCAAAAATCACCGCATTGGTGTGCAGGGGTCGAAGCCGCCCGTAGCTAAGCCACGGTATACCCAGGTTCAGTTCAGGCCAAGCGAGCTGTGCGGCGATGATGACGCCGACCAGCATGCCAACCACACCCCAAACCACCGTCATGATGGCGAACTGACGTACAACGGTATCGTTGTATACAGTCGCTTGTTGATTTGCAAATGCCATTTTTACCTCTTCTCTATATGAACTCAGGCGGGATTTTTACCGTTGCGTGCCCCCGGGAGGTTGACCCATGTCAAACCAATCCGAAAGTTCTTAAGATTAGTTAAGAATCTTTCAGTATCCTTTCACCCTCGGCTTCAATATCCTCGAACTGGCCCCGGTGGATGGCCCACCACAGGCCGCCCAGAATAAAAAAGACCAGAACCACCGACAGCGGAATCAACAAATACAGAATGTCCATCAGGCAACCTTTTCAATGGGTATGGCGCGGGCCAGGCGCAAAGCGTTCAGTACAACCACCAGGGAGCTGGTAGCCATCCCCAGGCCAGCCAGCCAGGCGGGCAACAGGCCCATGACCGCCAGCGGCACACACGCCACGTTGTAGACCAGCGCCCACCAGAGATTCTGACGCACAACGGCCAGCGTCCTCCTGGACAGCCTCACGGCCTGGACCACGCTCATCAACTGCTCACCCAAAATCACAAAATCGGCTTTCGCCTGCGCCAGCGGAACGGCCTGCCCAAACGCGAAGGAAACATGGGCCCCGGCCAGCACCGGGCCGTCGTTGAGGCCATCTCCCACCATGGCCACCCGGTGGCCTTGTGACTGCAGAGTGCGCATGAAGGTGAGCTTGTCGTCCGGCGAACAGGCGCCCCGGGCCTGCGCGATACCGGCCTGAGCCGCCACACGCGCCACGGACTCAACGCTGTCGCCGGACAGCATATGCACCGTGACACCTTGTTCCGTCAGCGCGGCAACGACCGCCGCCGCCTCCGGCCGAAGATCTTCCCTGAGTTCGAACGTGGCAAGCCAGCCCTTGTCATCGCCCAGAAAGGCCTGCAAGCCCACCGCCAACCGGGGCTCGACCCCGCAGAAACTGGCGGACCCCAGGCGCAAGGACAGGCTTGCATGTGCGGGCACATCCAGCACCACACCCGCTACGCCCTGCCCCGCATGTTCGGTCACCGCGTCGCACACCCACCGCTTGTCTGCCCCGGGCATCGCCACGGATTTTCCCTGGGCCAGGGCATACGCCGCCACCAGCGCCCGCGATACCGGATGCAACGAGTGGCGCGCCAGGGCCGCAGCCATGGCCAGCGCGGCATCAGCCGCCAAACCCGGGCGTACGTCGACAGTGCCCAGGACCATGGCATCGCGGGTCAGGGTTCCGGTCTTGTCGAACACCAGTGTGTCGACCGCGGCCAGCGCCTCCAGAGCCTGCAGTCTGCGCACCAGCACACCGCCGCGGGCCAGCGCGCCGGCAGACGCCAGCATGGCCGCCGGAGTTGCCAGCGATAAAGCACAGGGACAGGTCACCACCAGCACCGCAACCGCCACCATCAGGGCATGTCCGGGGTCACGCCCCCACCACCACGCACAAGCCCCCGCCGCCGCGATCAGAACGCCAATCAGGAACGGTTTGGCCAACCGATCGGCGAGCAAGGCCGCCTGGGGCTTGGTATCCGCAGCACTTTCCATCAATGCCACGATCTGGGCAAAGCGGGTTGTCTCTCCCGCGCGCTCGACCCGCATCTGCACGGTACTGCTCAGGTTGTGGCTGCCCGACAGGACCTGCGCACCGGGCCCCCGCGCCAATGGCCGGGACTCGCCCGTGAGCAGCGCCTCATCAACCCTGGTTTCACCACTCAGCAGCACACCATCTGCCGCAAAGGTCTCGCCCGGGTGAACCCGCAGCACATCCCCCACAGCAACCCTGCGCACCGCGACCCGCTCAAACTGGCCGTCGGCCAGCAGGCGCTCCACGCTGTCGGGCAAGCGATTCATCAGCGCTTCCAGCGAGCCTGCGGTGCGGTCACGCAAGCGCAACTCCAGCCAGCGCCCCGTCAACAGGAAGAAGACAAACATGGTCAGCGAATCAAAATACACCTCGCGACCGAAGGTGCCGTTGGGCTCAAAAGTTCCTGCCGTGCTCACCGCAAAGGTGATGAGAATGCCCAGAGCCACCGGCAAATCCATGCTGACACGCACCTGGGTGATGTCGCGCAGGGCACTGCGAAAGAAAGGCCCGCACGAAAACAGCATGACCGGCAGCGACAGAACCCAGGACGCCCAGCGCAGCAACTGCTCCATCTCACCCGTCAGGTCACCCGGATGGGCAATGTAGGCGGGGTAGGCGTACATCATGACCTGCATCATGCAAAGCCCCGCCACCAGCCAGCGCCACAGCGCCTGGCGGGTTTCCAGCTTGCGGCGCTCACTGGCAAATACATCGTTGGCAGGTACCGCACGGTAGCCACTGGCTTGCACCGCCTGCATCCAGGTCGACGGAAGAACCTTGCGATCCGACCAGACCACCTTGGCCCGGTGGCTTGCCGCACCCACCTGGGCACTGACCACGCCCGGGATCCGATTCAGCGCGTCTTCCACCGTCAGCGAGCAGGCCGCGCAATGCATGCCCTCAATCACTACGCTGGACTCCCAGCAGTCGGGGTACCTGACCGAGGGACGGCTGAAGGCACTCCACTCCTGCGGATCGTCCAGCAGCTGGAGCACCTCGCTGGCATGTGGCGTGACAGCGGGCTGCGCCGCAGGCCGGTTGGACGGTGCGTCAGTAGGGGGAGAGAGATTGGCGGGCAATGGAAAAAACACGGTGTCTGCTGAACGCATGGGCTCGAAGTGTGCCGGGTAAGGTGTGCTCATCACTTGATACAAATCAAGACTGTCGAACCTATATAGAGTAACCTGCGGCTCTACCACTTACAAGGAGCAAACTCATGTACCAACGCATACTGGTCGCCACCGACGGTTCTACCCTGTCCAAAAAAGCGGTCAAAAGTGCCATTGACCTGGCTGCGATCTGTGGCGCAGAGTTGGTGGCCCTGAAGGTTGTTCCACGCTACCCGCAAAGCTATTTTGAGGGCGGCATTGCCCTGCAACCCGATGAGGTGCGCCGGGTTGAGAGTCAATGGGCCGAAGAAGGCCAGGCTATCGTGGATGCGGTCAAGAAAACAGCCTTGGGCAAGGGCGTCACCACCAAGGCACTGACCGTCAAGTCCGATGTGGTGTCCGATGCGCTCCTGGCCGCCGCAAAAAAACACCAGTGCGACCTGATCGTGATGGCGTCGCACGGCCGCAAGGGCATCAAGCGTCTGCTACTGGGCAGTGAAACCCAGCACGTGCTGACCCACGCCTCCATTCCGGTTCTTATCCTCAAATAACATGAAAATGGGGCGCTAGGCCCCGCGGAATGTGCGCAAGCAGCTACAAAAAACGTAGCAGACTCAGGTGCTGCTTCGGGTTGACGCCCGCCTAGGCTTCTTCCTGGTAGCGCCCCCGAATCTCCATGACGTCGTCCCACGCGTTCAGGAAGGCCTGCACGCAGTCCGGGTCGAAATGCTTGCCGGAGCCCTGGACCAGAAAGTCGACAGCGGCCTCCAGCGTCCAGGCCTGTTTGTAGGGGCGCTCGGACGTCAGCGCATCAAACACGTCGGCCACCGCCACGATGCGGCTGAATAGCGGGATGTCCGTGCCACTGACTCCGCCCGGGTAGCCGGAACCATCAAACTTTTCGTGGTGTCCCCTGGCAATTTCGGCGCCGGCCTGCAGCACCCGCGAGGAACTGCCCTGCAACAATTCGTAGCCATAAATGGCGTGCTGCTTCATCACCTCAAACTCTTCTTCGTCCAGGCGTCCGGGTTTGAGCAGTATCTTGTCGGCAATACCCACCTTGCCGATGTCATGCATGGGAGCCGCCTCCAACAGCAAATCCTGATCATTGACCGACAAACCCATGCCGCGCGCAATCAGCTGCGAATAGTGGGCCATGCGCAGAATGTGCGCCCCGGTCTCCGGATCGCGGTACTCGGCCGCCTTGCACAGCCGAAAAACCGTTTCACGCTCGCGCGCCACAATCTCGGCCGTCGCCTTGCGCACCTCGTCGGCCAACCACTTGGCACGGTCCGCGAGCTGTTTGCGCGCATCGCTGACCAGCAGCATATTGCGGGTGCGGGCCAGGAACTCCACCTTGTCGACGGGTTTGGTGAGGAAGTCGTTGGCCCCCAGATCCAGTGCCCGGTAACGCAGCTGCTTCTGGTCATTGGCCGTGATCATCACCACCGGCACAGCATCGCGCCCGGGGATTTCGCGTAACAGACGGATGAACTCCAGACCGTCGATGTCGGGCATCATGTAATCGACGATGACCAGGTCGGGCTCATGGGTCTGCGCCCAGGTCAGGGCATCGCGCGCCTGGTCAAACGTATGGGGAACGCAGTCGTCGAGTTTTTTCACCAATGCGGCAAACAAAATCAGGTTGATTTCGGTGTCATCGATGATCAGCACATGGTGAGTCACAGTGATTCAAGCTCTCTCGTTAGCGTCTATCTTAGTCACAGTATGCCGTCCAGCGGGATCACGGCAATCAACCGGTCCAGTTCACGCGCCAGCGGAGCCACCCGCTCGGAAACACCGGCGGCGTCCATGCGCATTGCACACTGCTCCATCTGGTAAGCCAGCTCACTGGCCGGTTTGGCGCCAAACATGGACAGCGTCCCTTTGAGGGCATGGGCCGTGTGCAACACCGATTTGAGGTCACCGGACTCCAGCCCGTCCTGTATTTTTTTGCGGTCTTCGGGCCATTGGTCCACAAACGCCTGGGCAATGATGTGCAGCACTTCCTGGTCCACCCGGGTCATGGCTTGCGCATAATCAAATGGCGGCTCAAACAGCGGTGCGGGGGCGGTCAAAGCAGACAGGGGGGCCGGTCTGGTCAGCGCCAACTGATGGTGCGCCGACGAAAAGTGTTGCAGCATCTGCTGCAGTTCCTGCGCCTTGATGGGTTTGGAAATGTAGTCATCCATGCCGGCGGCCAGGCAGCGGTCGCGATCGCTCTCCATCGCATTGGCGGTCATGGCAATGATGGGGGTACGCCTGCGCGTCTCCATCGCGCGAATGCGCCGGGTCGCCTCCAGCCCGTCCATGACCGGCATCATCATGTCCATCAAGATGACGTCAAACTGCTGCCTTGCCACCCTCTCCAGCGCGACCTGGCCATTGGCCGCCACCTCCACATGGTGGCCCCAGCGCTCCAGCAAGGTGGTGGCCAGTTTTTGGTTAATCTCGTGGTCCTCGACCAGCAGCACATTCATGAGGACCTGCCGCTCCCGCGCAGAATGGCCGGTGATCAGCGCCTCGCTGCCTTCACCGTCAAATGGAACCCCAGGAAGCACCGGCACAACGGCGGTTCTGTCGGGCTCCAGGTGAATGGTGAAATGGAAGATGCTGCCTTTGCCCATTTCGCTTTCTACCCAGATGCGCCCCCCCATGGCGTTGACCAGTCGGGCACAAATCGTCAGTCCCAAGCCCGTGCCGCCGTATTTGCGCGTGGTGGAGCTGTCTTCCTGCGAGAAGGCATCAAAAATGGCACCCAGTTTGCCCGGCGGAATGCCGATGCCACTGTCGCTGATCGACAGCTGCAGGTTGATGCCGTCGCCCTGCTGCGGTGCCCGGATGATGCGCAAGACGATCTCGCCTTTCTCGGTGAACTTGATCGCGTTGCCAATGATGTTGACCAGGACCTGACGCAGCCGACCGGGGTCGCCAACCACCGCCACCGGGACATCGGCTGCCATGTCAAGAACCAGTTTCAGCCCTTTTTGATTGACACGCAAGGCAACCGCCTTCAAGGTATCGGTCACCGATTGCCCCAGGTTGAAGGGAATGTGCTCGATCAGCAGCTTGCCGGCCTCGATCTTGGAGAAGTCAAGAATGTCATTGATCACGCGCAGCAAGGAATCGGCGGACGACTTCACAATGCCCAAATACTCACGCTGTTCGTCGTCCAGCGGCGTATCCAGCAGCAAGTCGGTCATGCCAATCACGCCGTTCATGGGCGTACGGATTTCGTGGCTCATATTGGCCAGAAAATCCGACTTGGCGCGACTGGCGGCCTCGGCATCGTCCTTGGCCTTCTGCAATTCCGCAGCGGCCTGCTTCGACTTGGTGATGTCGGTAAAGTAACCATTCCACACCCAGCCGCCGTGGGAGAGTTGACGCGGGTGTGCCTCGCCATGCACCCAGACAATGGCACCCGTGTGCAGATGCACCATGCGGAAGTCAACCGACTGGGCTTGCGCCTGCGCATTGGCAACACCCAGGCTGGCAACAAACAGCGCCTTGTCATCCGGGTGGATGCGCTCCGGCAGCAGCCCCGTCGACTCCAGAATGGCTTGCGCTCGCACACCGCAGATGGACTCGATGGAGTCACTCATGAACGTGATCTTGAACTTTCCGCTGGCTTCAACGAAATACTGAAATACCGCGACCGGTATGTTCTCGGTCACCTCGCGCAGCCGCGCATCGGCCTCTTTCAGCGCCGTGACGTCCTGCCAGATGCCGGTAAACACGGTGGCGCCGTCCGGTGCCAGATCTGGCTCCGGGTCGATCTCGGAGCGTATCCACCGCAATGAACCGTCGGACAGCCTGATGCGGTATTCCCCACGCCAGGTGACCCGGCGCCTGGCCGCATCCAGCACCCCGGCGAGCGAGCGGTCACGGTCCTCGTCAAGGATTTGCAGGGCAGCCAACGTAGGCTCCGTCTTCAACTGCTCCGGCGTAAAACCCAGTACCTCACGCACCCGTTCACTGATAAACGTGAATTTGTAATCGTCGGGACTCACATGGCATTGAAAAACCACGCCGGGAACCGTATTGGTGATATGGCGCAACCGTGCCTCAGCGGCCTTCATCGACGCTTCCATGCGTTTGCGCTGGGTAATGTCGGTCCGAATGGCAATGAACATGGTCGGGTTGCCCGACTCATCTGCCAAAGGCACGATGGTGGCATCCACCCAGTACAGCTCCCCCGATTTATTGCGGTTGCATATTTCACCGTGCCACACCATTCCGGCGGAAATCATCTCCCACATTTCCATGAAGAACTCCGGACTCTGAACGCCGGAATTGATGATGCGGTGGTTCTGGTTCAACAGCTCAGCGCGGGAATAGCCGCTGATTTCGCAGAACTTGTCGTTGGCGTAAATGATGTCGCCCGCCAGGTTGGTCGTGCTGACAATGGCGTGCTGGTCGAGTGCGAACTTCTGGTAGGCCAGATCGGTCAGGGCGGCATGCAGATCGCGCTGGCTTTCCTCGTGCTGGCGAACCAGATCGCGCATCAGCGCCGACAGCGTTTCCAGGTTGTCGTCGGCCGCCAGCGTCTGGTCGGTGTCGATGGATGCCATCAGGTCACGGGCCGAGGCCCGCAAGGAGTCAATGGCCCGGGTACGGCTGGCCAGGTCCTCACGCAGGCGCGCGTTCTTCTCGTTCAATTCAACCGAGCTCAGCTCCAGACTTCGGGTCTTGAGTTCCAGGTCACGGTCACTTTGCTCGTACGCCTCGTCCACGCGCTGAAAAAAAACGGGCAGACCATTGAGCAGCCGCACTGCTTCGACTGACAATCCGCCACCGCCGGCCAGGCGAACAAGCTCCTGCTGCAGCGCGGGCAACTCGGATGGATCGACATCCAGGACACGCTTGATCTGGCGAGCGAGTAGCTTGTGCATTCAGTACAGAAATGCCTGCAGTCAGACTGCTTCGGCGATATAGGTGATGGTCATGGTCTGATTGTGCAGCTTGCACTCTACCGCGGGACTGAATGGGCTGATTTCACCGTACGAATAAAACCCGGCCAGCGTCGCACCCTTGCCGAATACCTCACCCACGGCCTCAACCTCTTCGTCCACCCGTCCGCCCATCACCAGCTTGCGCCCCACGCAACTCACCAACAAGGCCAGTCCCGGCCCCGTGGTGGACAGCATGGCCTTGGCCGCTTCGGCCGCGGCTTCGGCCCCGTCCACCAGGGCATCGGTGCTGGCATGCATCAGACGCAAGTATCCGTTGGGGTCAATGTCACCCGCCAGGGTCAGGCTGCCTGCTGCTTCATCAACCCCCAGAATCGTACGGATCAGGCCCACTTCAGCGTGGTCACTGCCCAGCATGGCAAATGGAAACAGCAAGCCCGATGCCGGCAGGCCATTCGCATGCTCACCCAGATAGCGCTTGTAGACGGCCAGGGCAGACTCTCCATCCAGCTCGTACAGCACATTGTTGTCACAGCGCGTCACCTTGCGGGCCGGGCCAAACGGCGACCAGCCGCCAAACGAGCCGTGGGAAAACTGCAGCCCCGGGCCATACAGGCCAACACAGGTCAGGCGGTTGCTGCTGGCGCCCTTGTCATCCAGCACCCAGGTCTGGGCAAACGCCCCGCCGTCACCCGCCAGGCCGCCGGTGATCGGCACCCGCGCGCCGACGATTTCGGTCATGCCCGACAGAACCGCACTGCCATTGATCTGCACGCCCTGGCCAAAAATCAGGATGGCCCGCAAGCCCACGATGGGCAGGCCGGACGCCAGCCGTTTGCCCGCTGCAAACGAATCATCCATGCCCGCCAACACCGTGCTGACCTGTGCGGATCGGGCGTGGTCAAAGTGCAAGGCGGTCACCACCAGCGTGCTGTCCTCCACTCCCTTGGCCGAGATTTCGCCGGCCGTCGAACAGCCGGCACGGTGGGCACCCGGAAATGCCTGGGCCATAGCATCGGCACCGGCCTGCAGTGCCTGCACCGAACCAAAGGCCAGAACCAGGTTGGGCTCAATCGCCGCCAGGGCGGAAAAATCATCTGCGGTGATGCTGGCCCGGCGCACAACGGTCTGCAACACTTTCATGGCCTGGCTCCAGCTCGGGTTTAGGTTTGGTACTGCGCGCGCAACAGGTTCTTTTGCACTTTACCCATGGTGTTGCGTGGCAACTCTGGCACCACATAACAGCGTTTGGGTATCTTGAAGTTTGCCAGCATTGTCTTGAGCACGGCCAGTATATTTGCAGGGTCCAGTCGCGCGCCCGGCTTGGCAATGACCACGGCCACGCCCACCTCGCCAAAATCAGCATCCGGCACACCCACCACGGCGCTTTCGGCCACGCCCTCCAGCGTGTTGATATAGCCTTCAATTTCTGCCGGGTACACGTTGTAGCCACCGCTGATGATGAGGTCCTTGCTGCGCCCGACGATGGTCACATAGCCGTCGGCATCGACACGGCCCACGTCGCCGGTTTTGAAATACCCATCCAACGTGAACTCTTCGCGGGTCTTCTCGGGCATTTGCCAATAGCCGGCAAACACATTGGGGCCCTTGACCTGGATGCCACCCACCTCGCCTGCGGCCACTTCGTGGCCGGCGTCATCCTGCACCCGCAGGCTCACACCCGGCAACGGAAAGCCCACCGTGCCGCCGCGGCGCTCGCTCTGATTGCCGTAGCGCGGGTCCGCCGCGTAGGGGTTGGAGGTCAGCATCACGGTCTCGCTCATGCCATAGCGCTCCAGAATGGTGTGCCCGGTGCGGGACTGCCACTCGGTGAAGGTTTCAATCAGCAACGGTGCCGATCCGGCAATGAACAGGCGCATGTTGCGCACCGCCTGCCGGTCCAGAGCGGGCTCGGCGAGCAGGCGCACATACAGCGTGGGCACGCCCATGAACACGGTGGCCTCGGGCAACTTTTGCAGCACGCGCTTGGGGTCAAATTTGGACAGCCAGATCATCTTGCTGCCATTGAGCAGCGCGCCATGCACGGCCACAAACAGCCCGTGCACATGAAAAATCGGCAGCACATGCATCAGCACGTCGCCGGGCTTCCAGCCCCAGTAGTCCTTGAGTACCTGGGCGTTGCTGAGCATATTGCCATGCGACAGCATGGCACCCTTGCTGCGCCCGGTGGTGCCGCTGGTGTACAGAATGGCGGCCAGATCGTCGGCACGCCGCGGTGCCACGGTGTGCTGGTCACTGCAAGGCGCGGCCCGCTCCAGCAGGGAGCCGGTCCGGTCCTCCCCCAGCGTGAAGACATGCTGCGTGCCCGCCTTGAACGCAATCTTGCTGACCCAACCAAAGTTCTTGGGCGCGCAGACCACCACGGCCGGCTCGGCATTGCCAATGAAGTATTCGATTTCAGCACTTTGGTAGGCCGTGTTCAGCGGCAGAAAAACATAGCCCGCACGCAGGGTGGCCAGGTAGAGCATCAGGGCCTCGACCGACTTCTCCACCTGCACCGCAATGCGGGAGCCCGCCGGCAACTGCAGCGACACCAGCAGATTGGCCATCATGGCGGTGGCGCGGTCCAGGTCGCGCCAGGAATAATTCAAGCCGCTGTCGGTTTCAATGGCAACGCCATCCAGATCAGCGGGAAACGCCGCGCGCAGTGCGGCAAACAGGTTTTGGTTCTTCATGGGTCAAACGATCAGAAAGAAAGGATGTTTCAAACGCAGCGCTCAGGCCGCAAAGCGCGGTGTGCGCTTTTCGGTGAACGCCAGCACGCCTTCGCGGTGCTCGGCAGAGTTGGCGTAGCGGTAGGCGTTTGCTATTAAATCAGGAGCTGCTTGCGCACATTCCACGGGGGCTAGAGCCCTGAAAGCCTGCTTATTCAGGCGTGCAGCCTGGGGCGCCAGTGGGCGCATGCGCTCCACACAAGCATCCACGGCCACCGCCAACTCCGGCGCCACCACCACCTGGTTCAAAAAGCCGCGCAGCTTCATCTCGGACGCATCCAGCACGGCGGCCGACAGCAGCATCTCGCGCGCTGTGAGTTCGCCCATGGCCCGCATGACTAGCGCCGCTTCGCGCGGCGCCATCGGAAAACCCAGTTTGGCAATGGGCGCCCCAAACCGTGCCGTGTCACTGGCAATGCGGATGTCGCAGCAACTGGCCATCTCGACCCCGGCGCCCATGCAGTTGCCCTCAATCTGGGCGACGATCGGCACATCGCAGTCCAGCATGGCCTGCAGGCCGCCCCAGACGTCGTTTTCATGGAAGTCGCGCAGGCTATCTTCCTGAAAGCGAAAGCCGGCGTATTCGGAAATATCCCCGCCGGCACAAAAATGGCCCTGCCCGCGCACGACGGCACACATAACGGTGGGGTCCTGCTGTATCTGCTCAAACACCGCGCGCAATTCACGCCACATGGCGCGCGACATGGCGTTGTGCTTGCCCGCATGCGCAATCGCTACCCGGGCGACCCCGTCCGAGGTTTCCCGTGTGACCGAGCCACTCATGGTTTGGCCGCGACTGCGCCCATCACCGCATCGGGCAAGGCCGTTGCTATGCCTGGAAACACGCAGATCAACACCACCGCCAGCAGCATCAGCACCACAAAGGGCAGCACGCCCCAGATGATGTCCTTGAGCGGGATGTCGGGTGCAATGTTCTTGATGACGAAGATGTTCAGGCCCACGGGCGGGTGAATCAGCCCGGTCTCCATCACGATGGTCATCAGCACGCCAAACCAGATCAGATCAAACCCCGCCGCCTTGAGGGGCGGCAGAAAGATGGGTGCCGTCATCAGGATGATGCTGACCGGTGGCAAAAAGAAGCCCAGCAGAATCACCATCACCAGAATGGCTGCCAGCAGCACCCACTTGGAGAGCTGCATGGCCACAATCCACTCGGCCGTGGACTGGCTGATGTGCAGGTAGCTCATCACATAGGAAAACAGCAGCGACATGCCAATGATCATCATCAGCATGGTCGACTCCCGCAGCGTGGCGCTCAAAATGGGCGCCACGTCGCGTGGCCGCCAGACACCGTAGATCACCGCAATGAGCGCCAGCGCCAGCAAGGCACCCAGCCCCGCGGTCTCGCTGGGCGTGGCAAAGCCGCCATAGAGCGCCACCATCACGCCCACCAGCAGCAGCACAAAGGGCACGACGCGGGGCAGCATTTCGAACTTTTCACGGGTGGTGAAGGTCTCGTGGTCCAGCAATGCCGATGCAGCGCCCGTGCGCTTGAACTCGGCCTCGGCCAGTTTGTATTCCTTGCGGTAGCGCACCACGGCGTAGCCTGCGAACAGCAGCACCAGCAACACACCCGGAAAGATGCCCGCCAGGAAGAGCCGGCCCAGCGATTGCTCGGCGGCCACCGCGTACAGGATCATGGTGACCGATGGCGGCAGCAGAATACCCAGCGTGCCGCCCGCGGCAATGATGCCGGCCGCAAAACCTGGCGAGTAACCCCGCTTGCGCATTTCCGGTATGCCGGCGCTGCCGATGGCGGAACAGGTGGCCGGGCTCGACCCCGCCATGGCCGCAAACAGCGCGCAGGCAAACACGTTGGCGATGCCCAGTCCCCCGGGTATGCGCCCCATCCACACATGCATGGCGGCGTACAGGTCCTGCCCGGCGCGGGACCGACCAATGGCCGCCCCCTTGAGGATGAACAGCGGAATGGACAGCAGCGTGATGCTGGCCATTTCCTCGTAGACGTTTTGCGTCACCGTGTTCAGCGCCGAGGCCGGCATGAACAAATACATGAACAACACCGCCACGCTGCCCAACGCGAACGAGATCGGCGCGCCAGAGAACATGAAGAGCAGCGTCACCGCGCCAAACAAAAGGCCCATGGTCAGCATGCTCATACGGAGACTCCCGACAGTGTCTTGCGCAGGCCATTGAGCCGCGCGCTGAGTTGCACCAGCAGTTGCAGGCTCAGCAGCGTCATGCCGGCGGCCATCAACCCATAGGGAATCCACAGCGGCGGCGCCCAGGACGACGAGGTGGTTTGCTGCTCGACCCAGGCCTCATGGAACAGCGTCCAGGATTTCCACGAGAAGAAACTGCAGAACAGCGAGCCCAGCAAGTCCACCGACATGAGCCGCCACTGGTTCAGCGAAGCCGGCAGCAAGCCGGCCACCGCTTCGATGCCCACGTGGCCGCGCAGTGCCTGCACAAACGCACCGCACATGAAGGTAGCCCCCACCAGGCAAAACACCGCCGCTTCGTCCTGCCAGTCGGTCGACGCCTGCATGACATAGCGCGACACCACGCTGTAGGTCAGCACCAGCGAGGCCACCAGCAGCGCCACCATGCCCAGCATCACCATGGCCTGGTTGGTCCAGTGCAGCAGTTGGGCCAACGGCTTCAAAAAATCGGGCGTATCGGGATCGATGCCACCCATGGCCACGCCAGAACCCGTGCCGTGGCTCATAGCAACTTCTGCGCGGCCTTCAACAGCCCGGCGCACGATTCGTTCTTGTCGTTGAAGTCTTTCCACGCGGTTTCGCGCGCAATGACCTGCCAGCGTTTGAGCGTGGCTTCGTCCATGTCGTAGACCTTGGCACCGGCCTTGGCGTAGATTTCGGCGGCGGCCTTGTCGTCTGCCTTGGCGGCATCGCGGGCAAAACCTTCCAACTCACCACCGACGGCCATCACCACGTCCTGCTGGGCCTTGGGCAGTTTGTTGAACACCTCTTTGGAGATCATCAGCGGCTCGAACATGAACCAGTAGGTCTTGTCGCGTCCGGAGGTCAGGTGCTTGGCAATTTCTTCGAGCTTGAACGAGATAAAGCTGGTGCTCGACGTCATGGCCGCATCCATGGCGCCGGTCTGCATGGCGGCATAGATTTCGTTGGATGGCAGCGTGATGACGGAGGCACCAGCCTGCTTGAGCATCATGTCCATCTCGCGGCTGCCACCGCGCACCTTCAGGCCCTTGGCATCATCGGGTGTCAGCAAAGGCCGGTTGCGGCTGGCTACACCACCGGCCTGCCAGATCCAGCTGACGATCATGATGCCCTTGTCGTCGAGCACCTTGCTCAGCAGCTTGCCGACCTCGGCGGTCTTCCAGGCCGCACCCTGCTCGTAGCTGGGTACCAGTGCGGGCATCAGGCCGATGTTGGTCTCGGCCACTTCGCCGCCGGCGTAGGACAGGGGCACCAGGCTCATGTCGAGTGCGCCCTTGCGCATGGACGAGAACTGGGCATTGGTCTTCATCAACGAAGAGCCGGGGTACACCGACGCCTTCAGCGCACCGGCGGTCCGCTTTTCCACCTCGACGGCGAACTTGCGGCACAGGCGGTCACGAAAATCGCCTTCGGTCAGCGTGCCACCAGGGAACTGGTGGGATATTTTCAGGCTGGCACTGGCCTGAGCCCAGGCACCGCCGGTCAGTCCGCCAAGGGCCGTGGCGCCCAGCGCCTGGATCATGTTTCTTCTGGTCAAAGTCATTTTTTGTCTCCTGTTGATGAATGCACTGGCAAAAATTCTTCTTTTGGTGTCCCTTGAATACACAAACGTTTCAAACGCTGAGCGCTATTCACCAATGAACAGCTGCTGCACGGTCCCTGACACCGGGATTTTTCCCTGCGCCAGTTGGGACCTGTGCTTATCCAGGCGTTTGAGGTCGTACAGATAGTTCACCATCAGCCCGTAGGACTGCTTGATGCCTTTGGGTGAAGGATCGCCCGCCCAGTTGATCCGCTCAATGCGCGCACCGTTGCCCAGGTGGAAGCGCGCCACCGGGTCTATGGGTTTGCCGTCATCGAGCGCCTGGCCCAGATAATGCGCCGCGCAGTGCATCAGCATCTGGCGCACCGGAGACTTTTCCGGCAACTGCGGGCCCGCATCGGCGGCCGATAAAAAATGGGTCGCGCCCGGCGGCTCGAAGCCGACCGCGCGGCCGAGTGCACTGCGCTCCTTGTCGTCCAGAGCCGCCAGCATGGCCGTGGCGTTTTTACCCAGCCAGGCCCGAAAGCCGGGAATAGGCGACAGCGTGGCAAAGATCCTCAGCTTGGGAAATTCGTCCTTCAAAGCCTCCACCACCCGCTTGATCAGCGAATCGCCAAAGCTCACCCCGCGCAAGCCGGACTGGGTGTTGCTGATGGAGTAAAAAATGGCGGTGGTGGCACGACTCAGGTCGGCATCGGCCGCCAGTTCATCGAGCAGGGGCGTGATGTTGCTGGCAATCCCATCCACCAGGGCCACTTCCACAAAAATCAACGGCACGTCCGGCAAGCGGGGATGGAAGAAGCCATAGCAACGGCGGTCACTGTCCAGGCGGTTCTTCACGTCGGCCCAGCTCTTGATGTCGTGTACCGCCTCGTACTTGATCAGTTTTTCGATCAGGGACGCGGGCGAGTCCCAGCTGATGCGGCGCAGGTCCAGAAAGCCGACGTCAAACCAGGTGGAAAACATGTACTCCATTTCCACATCCAGCGCCATCAGCCGCTTGTCCTGCTTCAGGCTGGGCTGCATTTCTGCCCGCATATCCACCAGAAACTGGATGCCGCCCGGGTAGACACTGAAGCGCTGCAGCAGCCGCCGGCGCGGCGACACGGTGGCGCGCCGGTAGTTCACCTCGGCAACCGCCTCGTCTGGCGTGCCCACGGCAGCGGCAAACTGCACCTGTGCGGCTTTGACCTTTTGGGGGTCGGCCACAAACTGCTCACTCATGAGCAGCCACAGGTCGCGTTTGCGCGACGCGGTAGCGCCTGCGTACCAGGCGGCAATGGCCTTGGCCCGGCGGCCGCCTTCAACCTCACTCACGCGCGGGTCGATGATGGCCTGCAACTCCTGCAAGGTACGGCGCAGCACGCGCGGCGACAAGGCTTCGTCCTTTTGGCTCAGCGTGGCCTTCAAGCGCTCATGGGTGGAGCGGGAACGCCCCGTGCTCTCGTGCCCGGTCCTGGCCGAAGATGCTCCTGATTTGATAGCTGCTTGCGCTGCATCTCCGGGGGCTAGCGGCCCATTGGCCTCTGAACTTCCGACGGGAAGCAAGCGGGAGACACTGCGGCTGAGCCAGTCGGGTGTGTTCATGCCAGCAACCTGCTTTTCTGCTCACGGGCGAGTGCCCGCAGGGCCTCACGCTGGCGCGTCAAGTGCTCGCGCATGGCGGCGTCGGCCCCTTCGCAGTCACGTGCGCGCAATGCGGCGTAAATGGCCAGGTGCTCGCTCAGACTCTGCTCCAGCCGCCCCGGCGCGTGCAACTGCTGCTGGCGGGCCAGCTTGAGAATTTTGCGCAGGTCGGCAATGGCTTGCGCCAGCCAGCGGTTGTTGGCCAAGGTGATGATGGCTTCGTGAATGATGAAGTTGGTGGCGTAGTAGTCATTGATGCGCTTGGCCTGCGCGTGCTGCACCAGCCGCTCATGCAGGGTGTCCAGCGCTGCGATATCGGCGTCACTGGCATTGCGCGCGGCCTCAAAGGCGCAGCGGCCCTCCAGCATGGCAATCACGGGAAAGATGTCGTCCAGATCCTGTTCGGTGACCTGGTTGACGAAGCTGCCCCGCCGGGGTTCGTGACGCACCAGACCTTCGGAAGCCAGCACCTTGAGGGCCTCGCGCAACGGCGTGCGCGAGATCTTCAGACTCGTGCACAGTGCAGCCTCGTCAATAAAGCTGCCCGGTGCCAGCGTTCCGCCAAAAATCTGGTCCCGCAAGAGAACCGCGACTTCCTCGTGCAGTGAGTTGTGAACCAGGCGCATGGTGGGTAGGAATTTTGCAGCGACCCATTTTCAGGAGTCGCTAGTTATTTTCAATAATTACCGGTAATTATTAAACTATCCGTCAACGCTGGCAAGTAGATGCACCCCCGGACAAACCCTCCCCTCCCACTGGCTGGTGGGTATTAGTCGGACTCGGCAGAAATATGACTGATCGGCAACACAATGCGAAACGTGGTGCCACGCCCGGGCGCGCTGTCCAGTGTGATGCTTCCATTGTGTTTGTGAATGATGCCGTAGGACAGTGACAAACCCAACCCGGTTCCCTTGCCAATGGGCTTGGTGGTGAAGAACGGATCGAATACCTTGGCTTGAATTTCCGCAGGAATGCCGCTGCCGTTGTCAGAGAACTCCAGCCACACCGAGTCGCCCTCGGTGCCCGTGCGGATGGTGATGGTGCCGCGCGCTTCTCCCATGGCTTGGGCGGCGTTGACCAGCAGGTTCATGAACACCTGGTTCAGCTGGGCGGGCAGGCATTCAATGTCGGGCAGCGTGCCGAATTCGCGCACCACATCGGCCTTGTACTTCACCTCGCTGGCCACGATGTTGATGGTGGACTCAATGCCGCGGTGCAGGCATGCCCACTGCCATTCCTGGTGGGTGTCCGCGTGCGAAAAATCCTTCAGGTCCTGCACGATTTTCTTGACCCGGGTAATTCCTTCGGTGGACTCCCGCATCAGCATGGGAATGTCTTCTTTCAAAAAATCCAGCTCAATGGCTTCGCGCTTGGCCGCAACGGCGGCACATTGGCTGGGCGTCGCCCCTGGTGCACAGGCCACTTCATACACGGCCAGCATCTCAAAAACCTGGGCGATGTATTTGTCCAGCGCCCCGATGTTGGAGTGCACATAGCCAATCGGGTTGTTGATTTCATGGGCCACGCCAGCGGCAAGTTGACCTATGGACGCCAACTTTTCAGACTGCACCAACTGTTGTTGGGTCAGCCTGAGCTCTTCATTGAGTTGCTCAAGCTCTTTGTTGCGCTGGATCACTGCCTCTTCCGCCTGCGCGCGGGCCGTGACGTCGGTCCAGATGGTGACAAATCCGCCACCTGGCAAGGGCTCGCCGCGAATGTCCAACACCTGGCCGTTGGGGCGCTTGCGCTCGAAGTGGTGGGGCTCCATGCGCACGGCCAAGGCGAGGATGCGGGCAACGTGTTCGGCCGGGTCACCCGGGCCATAGTCTCCGCGTTGCGCGTTGAACTCCACCAGCTTGCCAAAGTGGGGCAACTCCGGCTCAAACAGATGGTCAGGAAGATCCAGCAGCTGCTTGGCCCGTCGGTTGACCAGCTGAAGCTGCAGACTGTTGTCAACAATGCAAATCCCCACCGGCACCTCGTTCATCGCCCCCAGAATAGACTGCAGAATGAATTCAGGGCTGGTGTCCTGGAGAGAAAAAGGGGTAGGCGCTTGGGACATGGCGTGCTTTGCTGAATGCAATCGTATTTTTTATCGGTGTCGATTCACACTGAGCGGGCGGGACGCATCTTTGCCCACCACCACAAGCCGGCGCCGCCCAGAATCATGGGCACACACAACCACTGCCCCATGCTCATACCCAAAGACAACAGGCCCAGATGGGCATCGGGTTCGCGGAAGAACTCGGCCGTGAAGCGCATGACGCCATAGCCGAACAGAAACGCCGCCGCCACCTGCCCCTGCTTGGGCGCTGTGCGGGCATACCACCACAGCAGTACAAACAGCAGCAAGCCCTCCAGCAGGAACTGGTAGACCTGTGAGGGGTGGCGGGGCAAATCACCAGCGCCCCTGAACACCATGCCCCAGGGCAGGCTGGGGTCGGCCAGGCGGCCCCACAGCTCGCCGTTGATGAAGTTACCCACGCGCCCAGCGGCCAGTCCCGTGGGCACGCACGGCGCCACAAAATCAGCCACCTGCCAGAACGACTTTTTGCGCGACAGGCCGAACCACACCATGGCCGCAATCACACCCAACATGCCGCCGTGAAAGCTCATGCCCCCCTGCCACACATAGAACACCTCCAGCGGATGCGCCAGGTAATAGGCCGGCTTGTAAAACAGGCAATACCCAATGCGCCCACCCAGCACCACGCCCATGACGCCGATGAACAAAATATCTTCCACATCCCGATAGGCCCACGCACCCTGCCCCCGCAGGGAAACATACGGCTGGTGGCGCAGGCGCAACCGGCCCAGGAACATGAACAGGGCAAACGCGGCCAGATACGTCAGGCCGTACCAGTGGACAGCGACGGGACCAATTTGCAGGGCGATCGGATCAATTTGGGGGTGAATCAGCATGGGCGTATTGTGCCTTCGGTCAGCCGGTCAACACCGATGGCAAAAACTCCATGAAACGCAGCAAGGCCGGACTGGCGCTGGCACCACGCCAGACCAGGCTGGTCTCGCAGCGCGGCAACTCCAGCCCGTCTGTGCCGTCCAGATGCCGGTACACCACGCCCAGGCGTTGAAACTGCTGCACACTCTGCGGAACCCAGGCCAGCCCCAGGCCCGCAGAGACCAGATTCACAATGGTTTGCATCTGGATCGCCTCCTGGGACACGCTGGGCAAGCGTCCCGCCGCGTGGTACAGCGCAAAGACAGCGTCGTACAGCGACGGCGCGATGCGCCGCGGAAAGATGACCAGCGGTTCGGCCAGCACGTCGGCCAGCGTCAATTGCGGTGCGTGAGCCAGAGCGTGCTGCTCCGGCAGTGCCACCACCAGCGGCTCGCTGGCAATCAGCCGGTGCTCCAGACCGTGGGGTGCAAAGCCGGGGGAATGCAGCATGAACCCGGCATCCATGTCTCCGCGCTCCAGTGCCTGCAATTGCACGTCACCCGTTGCCTCCACCAGTTCAAGTTGCACACCCGGATGGCGCTCGCGCAGCGCCCGCACCCACTCGGGCAGCAAGGCGAATCCGACGGTGGACACAAAACCCAAGCGCAATCGCCCTAACTCGCCCGCCGCCGCCGCCCGTGCGTGCGCGGGCAAGGCCCCGGCGCGCTCCAGCAGGTCACGCACGGCGGGCTGCAAAGCCCTACCTGCCGGCGTCAACGCCACGGAGCGTTTGGTCCGGTCAAACAGGCGCACCTGCAGACGCTGCTCCAGCAAGGCAATGGACTGGCTGAGTGGCGGCTGTGACATGTGCAGGCGCAAGGCCGCGCGGCCAAAGTGCAACTCTTCGGCCACCGCCATGAATTGGCGCCACACCCGCAGTTCAATCAAATTCTCAGTCATATGCTGTACATATTAATACAAACATTTAAATATATTTTGAGAATTGATTGCACCTATGCATACTTTGCACAACCCCATCCCATCCACCCACTCTACCGAGGCACCCGCCATGGACACCAAGCCCGTCGTCATGAATCCCCGCAGCAAGAACATTACCGAGGGCAAGTCGCGCGCCCCCAACCGCTCCATGTACTACGGCATGGGCTACTCCGAGGGCGACTTCAAGAAACCCATGGTCGGCGTGGCCAACGGCCACAGCACCATCACCCCCTGCAACTCCGGCCTGCAAAAGCTGGCGGATGCAGCCGTGGCCGGTATTGAAGAAGCCGGTGGCAACGCGCAAATTTTTGGCACGCCCACCATTTCCGACGGCATGGCCATGGGCACCGAAGGCATGAAATACAGCCTGGTGAGCCGCGAGGTGATTGCCGACTGCGTGGAAACCTGCGTGCAGGGCCAGTGGATGGACGGCGTGCTGGTGCTGGGCGGCTGTGACAAGAACATGCCCGGCGGCCTGATGGGCATGCTGCGCGCCAATGTGCCCGCCATTTATGTGTACGGCGGCACCATTCTGCCGGGCCACTACAAGGGCCAGGACCTGAATATCGTGAGCGTGTTTGAAGCCGTGGGCGAGAACGCCGCCGGCCGCATGAGCGACGAAGACCTGCACCAGATCGAACTGCGCGCCATCCCCGGTACCGGCTCCTGCGGCGGCATGTACACCGCCAACACCATGAGTTCGGCCTTTGAGGCGCTGGGCATCTCCCTGCCCTTCTCGTCCACCATGGCCAACCCGCACGACGAGAAATTGAACTCGGCCAAAGAATCCGCCAAGGTGCTGATTGAGGCGATCAGGAAAGATCTGAAACCCCGCGACATCGTCACCCGCAAGTCCATTGAAAACGCGGTGGCGGTCATCATGGCCATTGGCGGCTCCACCAACGCCGTGCTGCACTTTTTGGCCATTGCCCACGCAGCGGAAGTCGAATGGACGATTGACGATTTCGAGCGCGTGCGCCAGAAGACACCGGTGCTGTGCGACCTCAAGCCCAGCGGCAAATACCTGGCGGTGGACCTGCACCGCGCCGGCGGCATTCCCCAGGTCATGAAGACCCTGCTGGCGGCCGGCCTGCTGCACGGCGATTGCATCACCATCACCGGGCAGACTATTGCCGAAGTGCTCAAGAACATTCCCGATGCACCCCGTGCCGATCAGGATATGATCCGCCCCATCAGCAACCCCATGTATGCCCAGGGGCATTTGGCCATTCTGAAAGGCAACCTGTCACCCGAAGGTGCCGTTGCCAAGATCACCGGTTTGAAGAACCCGGTCATGACCGGCCCGGCGCGCGTGTTCGATGACGAACAATCAGCACTCAAGGCCATCTTGGCCAACCAGATAGTGCCCGGCGATGTGATGGTGCTGCGCTACTTGGGCCCCAAGGGCGGACCCGGCATGCCCGAAATGCTGGCACCCACTGGCGCACTGGTGGGGCAGGGTCTGGGCGAGTCGGTCGGATTGATCACGGATGGACGCTTTTCAGGCGGTACCTGGGGCATGGTGGTGGGGCACGTGGCGCCGGAAGCGGCCGTGGGCGGCACCATTGCATTCATCCAGGAGGGCGATTCCATCACCATCGATGCACACCAGCTCAAACTGGAACTCAATGTAAGCGAGGCTGAAATTGCCAAGCGCCGCGCCGCGTGGACGGCACCGCCGCCGCGCTACACGCGTGGTGTGCAGGCCAAATTTGCCTTCAATGCGTCAACGGCCAGCAAGGGTGCAGTGCTGGATAACTTCTGACCTGCGAGGCGCTCAGCGGCGCTTCTTCTTGCTGCTGAGCAGGCCCATCGCTTCGCGATTGCGTTCAATGCGATCCTTGCGCCGGGCTTCTTCCCCCTCCATGGCTTTTCGCTTGGTGTAACCGGTGGCATCGGCCCAGGCCCACCAGGCGACGGCCATGCCAAATGGCGCAAGAACAATCCACCAGTCCCAGACCGCGACAGGGCCAATTTCCATGAACTTCATGACCAGCAAGACCAAACCCAAACCTAAAAACAACATGGCAACCTCCAGTATGGTTTGAACAGCGGCGCTCCCATCGGCTGCAACCGCATTCACCCCGGTATCCGATTCCACTGTAACCCAAGCCACTGCGTCCGTCGTACATTGAAGCGGCACCAAGGACGAAAAAAAGCCCGCTGCTGCGGGCTTTTGTACGAATGATTGCAGCAATCGCTCAATAGGCCTGGCCCAACTGGTCCAGAATCGCCGGATTTTCCAATGTGGAAGTATCTTGCGTGATGGCTTCACCCTTGGCCAGAGAACGCAGCAGGCGGCGCATGATCTTGCCGGAACGGGTCTTGGGCAGGTTCTCGCCAAAGCGGATGTCCTTGGGCTTGGCGATGGGACCAATCTCTTTGGCCACCCAGTCGCGCAGTTCCTTGGCAATGGCCTTGGCCTCATCGCCACTGGGGCGTGAGCGCTTGAGCACCACAAAGGCGCAAATCGCCTCACCGGTCAGGTCATCGGGGCGCCCCACCACGGCGGCTTCCGCCACCAGGTCGGACTTGGCAACCAGTGCCGATTCAATCTCCATGGTTCCCATGCGGTGGCCGGAAACGTTCAACACGTCGTCAATGCGGCCGGTGATGCGGAAGTAGCCCCGGTCCGCACTGCGCACGGCGCCGTCGCCGGCCAGATACATCTTGCCGCCCATTTCCTCCGGGAAATAGCTCTTCTTGAAGCGGTCCGGGTCGTTCCAGATGGTGCGAATCATCGACGGCCAGGGGCGCTTGACGACCAGAATGCCGCCCGTGCCATTGGGAATATCGTTGCCCACCTCATCCACAATGCCCGCCATGATGCCGGGCAGCGGCAAGGTGCAGCTACCGGGAACCAGGGGTGTGGCACCGGGCAACGGGGTCATCATGTGACCGCCCGTTTCGGTCTGCCAGAAGGTGTCCACGATCGGGCACTTTTCGTGGCCGATGTTCTTGTAGTACCACATCCAGGCTTCGGGATTGATGGGCTCGCCCACCGAGCCCAGGATGCGCAGGCTGCTCAGATCGGAACGGTCGGGGTGCACGGCGGCATCGCTTTCAGCGGCCTTGATCAGCGAGCGGATGGCGGTCGGTGCGGTGTAGAAAATGGTGCACTTGTGGCGCTCGATCATCTGCCAGAAACGGCCTGCATTGGGGTAGGTTGGCACGCCTTCAAAAATGATCTGGGTTGCGCCAGCGGCCAGGGGACCGTAGGCCACATAGGTGTGGCCCGTGATCCAGCCGATGTCGGCCGTGCACCAGAACACGTCTGCAGGCTTCAAATCGAAGGTCCAGTCCATGGTCAGCTTGGCCCACAGCAGGTAACCGCCGGTGGAGTGCTGCACGCCCTTGGGTTTGCCGGTAGAACCCGAGGTGTAGAGGATGAACAGGGGATGCTCTGCACCCACGGCAACTGGTGCGCACACCGTGCTCTTGCCGGCCAGCGCTTCGGCAAAGGTCTTGTCGCGCCCTGCCACCATGTTGCACGCGGTTTGCGTACGCTGATAGACGTAAACGGTCTTGATGGACTCACAGCCGCCCATGGCCAAACCCTCGTCCACAATGGCCTTGAGCGGCAGCTCTTTGCCGCCACGCATCTGGTAGTTGCAGGTAATCACCGCCACCGCACCGGCGTCAATGATGCGCTCTTGCAGGGCCTTGGCCGAGAAGCCGCCAAACACCACGCTGTGGGTGGCGCCAATACGGGCGCAAGCCTGCATGGCGATCACGCCTTCGAGCGTCATGGGCATGTACACCAGCACGCGGTCACCCTTTTTGATGCCGTCGGCCGTCAAGGCATTGGCGAACTGGCTCACGCGGGCCAGCAGTTCCTTGTACGTGGTTTTGGTGACGGTGCCGTCGTCGGCCTCAAAGATGACGGCGGTCTTGTTTTCCACCGGGGTGCCCATGTGCTTGTCCAGGCAGTTGGCCGAGGCATTGAGCTCCCCATCGTCAAACCATTGGTAGAACGGCGCGTTGGACTCGTCGAGTGTGCGGGTGAACGGTTTGTTCCAGACCACGTTTTCGCGGGCCAGCTTGGCCCAGAAGCCTTCAAAGTCGTTTTCGGCCTGGGCGCACAAGGCGTTGTAGCCGTCCATGCCGGAAATGCAGGCATTCTTGACCATGCTGTCACTTGGCATGAAAACCCGGTTTTCAACCAGTGTGGATTCGATGGCGGACGATTGCGTGCTCATGGGGAGACTCCTCTGTTATCGGTTTGAACTGGCGCGTATGGTTATGGACTGCACTTACATGTCACTGACTGGGGCCATTGGGTAAACTACCCGGACCTCCTGCTATCGAGAAACACCCGCCATGACCACGAACATCCGCCAGGCCGATTTGATCGAATCCATTGCCGCCGCCCTGCAGTACATCAGCTACTACCACCCCGCCGATTACATCGCCCACCTGGCACGCGCCTACGAGCGCGAACAGAGCCCGGCCGCCAAGGACGCCATCGCCCAGATCCTGACCAACAGCAAGATGAGCGCCACCGGTCACCGACCCATCTGCCAGGACACCGGCATCGTCAACGTGTTTCTGAAAGTGGGCATGGACGTGCGCTGGGATGGCTTCACCGGGTCACTCGATGACGCCATCAACGAAGGTGTGCGCCAGGGTTACAACCACCCGGACAACACCCTGCGCGCCAGCGTGGTGGCCGACCCCGAGTTCCTGCGCAAGAACACCAAGGACAACACGCCGGCGGTGATCTTTACCGAAATCGTGCCCGGCAACACCGTCGAAGTGACGGTGGCGGCCAAGGGTGGCGGCTCCGAGAACAAGAGCAAGATGTACATGCTCAACCCCGGCGACTCGGTGGTGGACTGGGTGCTGAAAACCGTGCCCACCATGGGTGCCGGCTGGTGCCCACCGGGCATGCTGGGCATTGGCATCGGCGGCACCGCCGAAAAGGCCGTGCTGATGGCCAAGGAAAGCCTGATGGACGATCTGGACATGTACGAGCTTCAGGCCAAGGCCGCCAGCGGAGCCGAGCTGTCCAACGTCGAAAAACTCCGCCTGGAGCTGTTCGAAAAAGTCAACGCGCTGGGCATTGGCGCGCAGGGTCTCGGTGGCCTTACCACGGTGCTGGACGTCAAGATCAAGATGTACCCTACCCACGCCGCCAGCAAACCCATTGCCATGATCCCGAACTGCGCCGCTACCCGCCATGCCCACTTTGTGATGGATGGCAGTGGCCCGGTCTACCTGACACCTCCTTCACTTGACACCTGGCCCGACGTCAACTGGACGCCCGACTACGTGCAAAGCAAGAAGGTCGACCTGAACACGCTGACTCCCTCGGAAGTGGCGAGCTGGAAGCCCGGCCAGACTCTGCTCCTGAATGGCAAGATGCTGACCGGCCGTGACGCCGCGCACAAGCGCATCAAGGACATGCTGGCCAAGGGCGAGAAGCTGCCGGTGGACTTCACCAACCGCGTCATCTACTACGTCGGCCCGGTCGACCCGGTCAAGGGCGAAGTAGTTGGCCCCGCCGGTCCCACCACCGCCACCCGCATGGACGGTTTCACCGAAATGATGCTGGCACAAACCGGCCTGATTTCCATGGTGGGCAAGGCCGAGCGCGGCCCGGTCGCCATCGAAGCCATCAAGAAGCACAAGAGCGCCTACCTGATGGCGGTCGGCGGCGCAGCCTATCTGGTGTCCAAGGCGATCAAGGCCGCCAAGGTGGTGGGCTTTGCCGACCTGGGCATGGAAGCCATTTACGAATTTGATGTGGTCGACATGCCGGTCACCGTGGCGGTTGATTCAGGCGGCACCAGCGCCCACATTACCGGACCCGCTGAATGGCAAAAGAAAATTGCCACGGGCGAGTTCAAGAACATCGCCGTGACCGCAAAATAATGGCAAAAAATGGCTGCAGCGCACGTAGAACGTGCGCAAGCAGCTACCAAAATCATAGCACGATGCGCAGCCTGCAACCATGACCCCAGCCCTTGCGGACCGCCGCAATGCCGACCCGATTGGGGTTTTTGACAGCGGCGTTGGCGGCCTGAGCGTGCTGCGGGCCCTGCGGGCAGAACTGCCACTGGAGCCATTTGTCTACCTGGCTGACAGCGGCCATGCGCCCTATGGCGAGCGCGATGACGCCCACGTCATCGCCCGCTCGCACGCCATCACCCGCTACCTCGTCGCGCACCACCACATCAAGACCCTGGTGGTCGCCTGCAACACGGCGACGGCCGCCGCCATCAAGCTGTTGCGCGAGGACTATCCCAACCTGCCCATCGTCGGCATTGAGCCGGCACTCAAACCGGCCGCAACACAAAGCCGGACCAAACACATTGGTGTCATGGCCACCCGTGGCACGCTCAACAGTGAAAAGTTTCGCGCCCTGCTGGAGTCCTTGCACGGACAAGCGACCTTTGTGCTGCAGCCGTGCGACGGTCTGGCCGATGCCATTGAACGCAATGACGCTACAAAAATCGTAGCTGCTTGCGCACATTCCACAGGGGCTATGGGCCTATTTGGCTCTGAGGCTGGTGAAATGGATACGCTGGTTCTGGGCTGCACGCACTACCCTTTTGCTGCAGACACACTGCACAGCATGGTGGGGGAACAGGTCGTTTTTCTGGAAGGCGGGGCACCCGTGGCGCGCCAGACCCGCCGGCTGCTGGCCGAGCGTGGCTGGCTCCGACAACCGGACACTACCCCGCCCCAGGACGCCCCATCCCCGATCTTTGCCAGCACGGGCAACCCGCAAACCCTGCGCTCTGCCATAGAGAGGTGGTTGCAGCTGACGGTCACGGTGCAGTCACTCACCATAGCCTGAGCAAGCGCAACGCAGATGGCAGCACATCTGGCATCATCAATCCCATGAAACAGATTTTCCTGGCTGCCCTGCTGTTGGCCTGTACGGCCGCATCGGCGTCCCTGTGTGAAAGTGGCCACCGCCAATCCCCCATCGACATCCGGGCCACGTCCCGCAAGGCCATGGTGCCACTGGACTTCAATTACCACCCGGCGCCACTCCGGATCGCTGACGATGGCCACACGGTGCGGGTCCGCTTTGACAAGGGCAGCAGCCTGCGTATCGGCAAGGAGCGCTACACACTGCAGCAGTTCCACTTTCATACGCCCGGCGGCGACCGGATTGCCGGCGAAGAATTTCCCATGGCCGCGCACCTGCTGCACAAGAGCCAGTCCGGACAGCTTTTGGCGGTGGTGGTGCTGTTTCGCACCGGCGCCGAGCATCCACTGCTCAACACGCTCATACCGCTGATTCCAGCCCGTGCCGATGGAGACCACAGCCGCGCGGACATCATGGTGGACGCCAGCCAGTTGTTGCCCGCAGAACGCGGCTACTACCGCTATGCTGGATCAGTCACCTCCCCGCCTTGTACCGAAGGCGTCGACTGGATCGTCCTGAAGCAGCCGGTGGAACTCTCCGCTGCGCAACTGGCCCGCTACCGCCAGCGTTTTGCCGACAATGCACGCCCGGTGCAACCCTTGCACCAGCGCGTGGTGCTGGAAAGCCCCTAGCTGATCGGTCGACCCTTGCGTCAGGTCAAAGCGGATTTTCACGAAGGCTGAAAAATGTCGCCAGTGCTGATTCAGCACATTGACCGCCCAGCCAAGGAATCCGACATGCACCGTACTTCAGCCCCAACCTTTGCCAGACTCCATCGCCCCAGTCGCATCAGCTTGGCCATCTTCGCACTGCCGCTGCTGATCGGCCTGGCCGCCTCGGCCGGCGCGCAAACGGCCAAAAAATCCACGTCGGCCGGCATCGAGGTGAAGGTCACACCCGAAATGACGGGCGCGGGCATGGTGTCCAGCGGTGTCACACTACCGCCCATCCCACCGGTAACCGGCAGCCGCACCAAGATGGTTCCGTCCTGGGGCAAGCCACTGCCCTACCCCATCATGATCGCGGACCGGCGCAACAACCGCCTGATCGAAATCGCGCCGGACAAAAGCATCATCTGGGAATTTCCCTCCCCCAATCTGAAAGTCTACCGCGGCAATGAAGATGTCAACTTCTCGGCCGACGGCAAGCAACTGGCGGTCAGCGAGGAAGACAACTTCGACGTTCACCTGGTCGACTACGAAAAGCGCGAGCTGACGTGGACCTATGGCATACCCGACACGCGAGGCAGCGGTGCCGGCCTGCTGAACTACCCAGATGATGCCCATTTGCTGGCAGACGGAAAGTTCATCACGGCCGACATCCGCAACTGCCGGGTACTGATCATTGATCCCAAGACCAATGCCGTTACAACCCAGTGGGGCACTCCGGGACAGTGCAAACACAATCCGCCGACGCAACTGGGCCACCCCAATGGGGCTACGCCCATGGAAAACGGCGACATACTGGTCACCGAGATCGCCGACGCATGGATCTCGCGCATCACACGGGACAGCAAGGTGGTTTGGAGCGTCAAGGCACCCAACATCCGCTACCCGTCCGACGCATTTCCCACGGTGGACGGCAAACAGATCATCGTGGCCGACTTCTGGAAGCCCGGCCGTGTCGTGATCTTCGATCCGGCCACGCGCAAGATCACGTGGGAATACTTCGTCAAGGAAGGTGAAGGCATGCTGGACCACTCTTCCATCGCACGGGAGTTGCCCGACACCGGCGACATCCTGGTGGTGGATGATCTCAACGACCGCGTCATCGTTATCGACCGCAAGACCAAGGCCATCATCTGGCAATACGGCGAGAAAGGCAAAAAGGGCTTTACGCCCGGCCTGCTGAACTACCCGGATGGTGTGGATCTGGACGTCTTTCGCGACTGGAAAGCGGCACTGAAGAAGTAGGTAGAGTGGTGTGCCCGGAGGGGATCGAACCCCCGACCCTCAGCTTAGAAGGCTGATGCTCTATCCGACTGAGCTACGGGCACAAAGCACAAAGGCCCTTTCAGGGCCTTTGTTTTTTTGAATTGATGGTCGGGGCGAAAGGATTCGAACCTTCGACCCTCTGGTCCCAAACCAGATGCGCTACCAGGCTGCGCTACGCCCCGACAGCTAGTATTCTAACCGCACGAAAGCCGTGTCTTTTATGCGCGGTAATATATTTGCTATTTAACCCGGCGCCCAACGATTTCCATGCCCAATTCCCCTCCTTCTTTGCCTTGGCTGGAGCCCGGCAGCGCATTTCCTGCGGTGGAATCTGCCTGGGATTCACGCTCCGACGCACCCGGGCTTCTGGCGGCTGGTGGTGATCTGACGGTCAGCACCCTGCGTCGTGCTTACGGCGAGGGCATTTTTCCGTGGTTCAGCGATGGACAACCCATACTCTGGTGGAGCCCCGACCCGCGCATGGTGTTGCAAGTAGCCAATTTCCGCCTGCATCGCTCCTTGCGCAAAGCGTTGGCCCGGTTCAGGAACGATGCACGGTGCGAAGTCCGATTCGATTCCGCCTTTTCACAGGTGATTGAAGCCTGCGCCAGCACGCCACGCCACGGTCAGCCCGGAACCTGGATCCTGCCACAAATGGTGGAGGCTTATACGCGCCTCCATCAGTCTGGCAACGCGCACAGCGTAGAGACCTGGATTGATGGAAAACTCGCAGGAGGCCTGTACTGCGTGGCACTTGGGCGAGCGGTTTTTGGCGAGTCCATGTTTACCCGTGTACCGGATGCGTCCAAAATAGCCCTTGCGGCGCTGGTCGCGTTTTGCCGTCATAACGCCATTGCGTCAATTGATTGCCAGCAAAACACCTCTCATTTGGCATCATTGGGTGCGGCAGAAATGCCGCGCCAGACCTTTTTGCAACATATCCGACAGGCGCAACAGGGTCCACCTCTGGAATGGCGCTTCACCCCCCTATACTGGAATCACATTTTGTCTGCCTGATGTATTCACCGTGACAGACCTCAAAGATTTTCCGCTACAGACACTTCAGTTCTACGCAACTGCACCCTACGAATGCAGCTACCTGCCTGACCGGCAGGCTCGCTCACAGGTCGCCACCCCCAGCCACCTGATCAACAATTCCACCTATTCGGAACTCGTCAGCAAGGGTTTTCGCCGCAGTGGCATGTTCACTTACCGCCCTTACTGCGACGGTTGCCAGGCGTGCACACCGCTGCGGGTGGTCGCAAAGCGCTTCAAGCCCAACCGAAGCCAGCGGCGCGCGTGGACACGCCATCAAGCGCTATCGGTACGGGTACTCCGGCTTGGCTTCGTCGCAGAACACTATGCCTTGTACCTGCGTTACCAGAACAGCCGGCACGCGGGCGGCGGCATGGACGAGGACAGTGTGGACCAGTACACCCAGTTCCTGCTGCAAAGCCGCGTCAACTCCCGCCTGGTAGAGTTCCGCGAATCGCTGCCGGACGGCTCGATCGGGCCGCTCAAAATGGTGTCCATCCTGGATGTCCTTGATGATGGCCTGTCGGCCGTTTACACATTCTTTGAGCCTGACGAGGCAGCCAGTTTCGGCACATTCAATGTGCTTTGGCAGATTCAACAGGCAAGGAGCCTGGGTCTGGCCTATGTCTATTTGGGCTACTGGATACAAGACAGTCCCAAAATGAACTACAAGTCCCGGTTTGCACCGATGCAAATCCTGGTTGATGGCCAATGGTGCGAGTTCGACGCCATGCCCCGCGCTAAGATAGAAAACTAGAAAAGCACCATGACTAAACCCATTTCCGACATTCCCGGTAAACCAACAGTTCAGGTCATTGAGCGCATGTTCACGCTCATTGATGTACTCGCTTCACGGGAAGACTCCATGAGTCTCAAAGACATCAGTGAAAAAGCCGGACTGCATCCGTCGACCGCACACCGTATATTGAACGACCTGGCTACCGGCCGCTTTGTCGACCGAACGCAACCAGGCAGCTACCGACTGGGTATGCGCTTGCTGGAATTGGGCAATCTGGTCAAAGGGCGCCTGAATGTCCGCGACGCGGCTGTCGTTCCCATGCGCGAGTTGCACAAGTTAACCCAGCAACCGGTCAACTTGAGTGTGCGCCAGGGTGATGAAATTGTTTATGTCGAACGTGCTTTCAGCGAGCGATCGGGAATGCAGGTTGTCAGGGCGATCGGCGGACGGGCACCTTTGCATCTCACGTCGGTTGGCAAGTTGTTTCTCGCTGCGGATGACCCCCAGCGCACCCGGGCCTACGCGGCACGTACCGGATTGCATGGGCACACCAAAAACAGCATCACGCAGCTGGAAAGCCTGGAGCGGGAACTGTCAAAGGTTCGGCAATACGGCCAAGCCAGCGACAACGAGGAACTGGAACTCGGCGTGCGCTGCATGGCAGCCGGCATCTACGATGATCAAGACCGCCTGGTTGCCGGACTTTCCATATCAGCGCCATCCGAGCGCATGGAAGACAACTGGCTACCCAAACTGAAGGAAACCGCCAGACAAATCTCCGAGACGCTGGGGCACAAGTCCAACCCCAACCCATAGCCGAATGGTCTAGTTGGTTACAACCCGTTGATCAAGAACGGTGCTTGCGAGCGGCATGGCCTTGACCGGTGCCGGAATGGACTCCACCCAACGCTTCACGCGCTCGGCATCTGCCAAACGGCTGAATTTTCCAGCCGAATCCAGAAACACCATGATGACTTTGCGTCCAGCAACTTTGGCCTGCATCACCAGGCACTGACCAGCCTCGGTGATGTAGCCGGTCTTTTGAAGGCCAATGTCCCACGCAGGGTTCTTGACCAGCCGATTGGTGTTGTTGAACTGCAAGGTGCGTCGTCCGACTGCGACTTGATAACCGGTGGATGTAGACAACTCGCGCAAGGTTGGGTCTCCGTAGGCAAAGTTCACCAATGTTGCCAAGTCCCGCGCGCTGGACTGATTTTTGCTAGACAGTCCCGTCGGCTCGACGTAACTGGTGTCCATCATCCCCAGCATTTTGGCCCGGGCATTCATCAGGCTGACAAACACCGGCAACCCGCCCGGGTAACTGCGACCCAAAGCGTTGGCCGCCCGGTTTTCGCTGGACATCAGTGCCAGATGCAACAATTCTCCCCGGCTCAACTCGGTACCCACACGCAAACGGGAAGAACTCCCCTTTTCCTGGTCCACATCGTCCTGAGAGATCGTGATCAGTTCATCCATGGGAAGCTTGGCTTCGCTGATCAACAGCCCGGTCATCAGTTTGGTGATCGAGGCGATTGGAAGTACTGCCAGTTCATTCTTTCGGAAAAGGACTTCCTGGGTGTCCTGATCGACAACCAGTGCAACACTGGACTTCAAATCCAGTGCATCGTGTCCCCCATGCAATCCGGCCAGTTGGCCAAAGGAGGGGGGTTTGGGAGCCGCGACGATTCGCACTGCGGCGTGTTTTTTTGCGGCTTTCGTCTTCAGCAGCACTTTTTTGCTGTGCTGCTTTTGAGTAGCCGACGGATGTTGGGCCACTTCCGCCTGCGCGGACATCACAGTCAGCGAAGCAAACAGGGCAAGGATGCCAAACCGGGAAAAAAATCGTTTCATGGTGTATCCCAATGGCATAGCTTGGTGAGCGGAAGAATCAGCCAAAGCAATTGCCTGCAGGCGGGAGTGTAAACAAAAAAGTCGCGCAAGATCAACTACTTGCGCGACAAACTTCAAGAAATAAATAGCCCATCAGGGCTAACCCTGCCTTTAACCCTGCGCGGCAACGCGATCGGCCTTGCTGTGCAGCTTGTTGAGCGCACTCAAATACGCCTTGGCAGAGGCCACCACAATGTCCGGGTCCGAGCCAACACCATTGACGACACGCCCACTGTTTTGCAATCGCACTGTAACTTCCCCCTGGCTTTCAGTGGAACCACTGATCGCATTCACTGAATAGAGGACCATTTCCGCGCCGCTTTTAACGTGCTCCTCAATGGCCTTCAGCGATGCATCCACGGGTCCATTGCCCTCGGCATTGCCCCTGACCTCTTTGCCATCGACGGTAAAAACGATGCTGGCCTTCGGACGCTCACCCGTTTCGCTGTGCTGAGACAGGGACACGAAGCCGTACTGCTCTTTGATGTGGGTGACGCTTTCATCGCTCACCAGGGCCAGAATGTCTTCGTCAAAAATGTCACTCTTGCGGTCGGCGAGTTCCTTGAATCGTGCAAACGCGGCGTTGACGTCAGCTTCACTCTCCATTTGCACGCCGAGCTCCTGAAGACGCTGCTTGAAGGCATTGCGGCCGCTCAACTTCCCCAAAACGATCTTGTTGGCAGTCCAGCCTACGTCCTCCGCACGCATGATTTCATAGGTGTCACGCGCCTTCAACACGCCATCCTGATGAATCCCGGAGGCATGAGCAAACGCATTGGCACCCACCACTGCTTTATTGGGTTGCACGACAAAGCCCGTCGTTTGACTGACCATTCGGCTCGCAGCCAGGATATGGTGGGTGTCGATACCGAGTTCCAGCCCAAAGTAGTCTTTGCGCGTCTTGACCGCCATCACGACTTCTTCCAGGCTGCAATTGCCGGCTCGTTCCCCCAATCCGTTGATGGTGCACTCAACCTGGCGCGCTCCACCAATCTTGACGCCGGCCAAGGAATTGGCGACCGCCATGCCCAAATCGTTGTGGCAATGCACAGACCAGATGGCTTTATCTGAATTGGGAATACGTTCCCGCAGGGTCTTGATGAAGTTGCCATACAGCTCAGGTATGGCGTAACCCACCGTATCGGGCACATTGATGGTTGTCGCGCCCTCGTGGATGACGGCTTCAATCACCCGGCACAGGAAATCCACGTCACTGCGATACCCGTCTTCCGGGCTGAATTCAATATCATCCACCAGATTGCGCGCAAAGCGCACCGATTGCTTGGCCTGCTCAAACACCTGGTCCGGCGTCATGCGCAGCTTCTTTTCCATATGCAAGGCTGAAGTAGCAATGAAGGTGTGGATACGGGCTCTGTTTGCTCCCTTGAGCGCCTCGGCGGCGCGGGATATGTCACGGTCATTGGCACGCGACAGTGAGCAGATCGTTGAATCCCTGATGCTGTTGGCAATAAGCTGAACCGCTTCAAAATCGCCATTGGAGCTTGCCGCAAAACCGGCTTCAATCACGTCAACTTTCAGTCGTTCGAGTTGTCGAGCAATGCGCAGCTTCTCATCGCGAGTCATGGATGCACCCGGTGACTGCTCCCCATCGCGCAATGTCGTGTCAAAAATGATCAATTTATCAGCCATCTCATACTCCTGTTGATCTTCAAAAACCCGCAACTTCTATATTTCCGCCCAAAGCAAAAAGGCCCGTTGCGAGTGCTAACGGGCCTTTTTGGATTAAGTGCGTGCGCTACTTCTTCCGCCCGATGTGGCGTAGAAACGATAGCGATAGCGCATTGAAATTCATGCCATCAATGTAACACAAGATTGCATTGATCGCCGAAACGCCGCATGGACTACTTGTGCAAACCACGTTCTTCCGGCTCATCCTTTGAAGTACTGATCAGACTGGTCTGAACCCCTTTGAGTTTGCGCCAGCCATAGACGGCATACCCACTCAGACCGTAAATGATGAATACGCCGAACATGACCGTTGGCGGATCGATATTGATCACGGCGATACCCAGGGCGATCATCACAATGACCGCAAAGGGCACGCTGCGCTTCATGCTGACATCCTTGAAGCTGTAGAAAGGTACATTCGTCACCATGGTCAACCCGGCATACAACGCGACGACGAACATGGGCCATGCAACAGCGCTCCCCTTCACTCCAAGATCGGTACACAGCCAGATGAAACCGGCCACCAACGCGGCCGCAGCAGGCGACGGCAAGCCCTGAAAATACCGTTTGTCCACCACGGCTGTATTCACGTTGAAACGTGCCAGCCTCAAGGCCGCGCACGCGCAATAGACAAACGCCGCAAACCAGCCCCAGCGGCCCAGCTCTTTCAGTGCCCACACATAGGAGATCAAAGCCGGTGCAGCGCCAAAGGAGACCATATCGGACAAGGAGTCCATTTGCTCGCCAAACGCACTTTGGGTATTGGTCATGCGTGCCACGCGCCCATCCAGACTATCGAGCACCATGGCGCAAAACACACCAACGGCGGCCAGATCGAAACGCCCATTAATCGCCATGACAATCGCGTAAAAACCACCAAACAATGCCGCCAGGGTAAACAGATTGGGCAGCACATAAATGCCTTTGCGCCGCTTGCGCACGACTACGTCGACGCCGTCAGTCGCCGCTGAGTCCGAACCATCATGCATAAATTCTCCTTGCAAAGCCCGCCAGGCCGTAATCAGGAACACAACCCGACCAGACCGCAAAGGCTGCCGGTTGGAGTGTAAGCCAGTCATTGTGGGCCACGCACGCACTGTGGCAATTGAAAACAGCAAAGGCCACCGAAGTGGCCTTTGCTCATCCAGAACGCGGAACTTAGTTGCGGGTCTGGTCCACCAGCTTGTTCTTGGCAATCCAGGGCATCATGGCGCGCAATTGGGTACCAACCTTCTCGATGGAGTGGTCTGCAGTGTTGCGACGACGGGCCGTCATGCTGGGGTAGTTCAGGCGGCCTTCCTGGATGAACATCTTGGCGTAGTCGCCATTCTGGATGCGCTTCAGGGCGTTGCGCATGGCGGCGCGGGACTGGTCGTTGATAACTTCGGGACCGGTTACGTACTCACCAAACTCCGCGTTGTTGGAGATGGAGTAGTTCATGTTGGCAATGCCGCCTTCGTAGATCAAGTCGACGATGAGCTTGAGCTCGTGCAGGCATTCAAAGTAGGCCATTTCAGGTGCATAGCCAGCTTCAACCAGGGTCTCGTAACCCATCTTGATCAGCTCTACAGCACCGCCGCACAGCACAGCCTGCTCGCCAAACAAATCAGTCTCGGTTTCTTCCTTGAAGTTGGTTTCAATGATGCCAGCCTTGCCGCCACCATTGGCCATGGCGTAGGACAGGGCCAGATCACGGGCCTTGCCAGACCTGTCCTGGTGAATGGCCACCAGATGGGGCACGCCGCCACCCTGGGTGTAGGTGTTGCGCACGGTGTGGCCAGGAGCCTTGGGCGCAACCATCCACACGTCGAGATCGGCGCGGGGAATAACCTGGTTGTAGTGCACATTGAAGCCATGGGCAAAGACCAGGGACGCGCCTTGCTTGATGTTGGGGGCGACATTGTTGGTGTAGACCTCGCCAATCTGCTCATCCGGCAGCAGGATCATGACCACGTCAGCAGCCTTCACCGCGTCGTTCACTTCCATCACGGTCAGGCCGGCCTTGCCAACCTTGTCCCAGGACGCGCCACCCTTGCGCAAACCCACAACCACTTTGACGCCGCTGTCATTCAAATTCTGTGCATGCGCGTGCCCTTGGCTACCGTATCCAATGATGGCAACGGTCTTGCCCTTGATAAGACTCAGGTCACAGTCCTTGTCGTAAAAAACTTTCATTTTCTCTCCGAGATAAATAGTGGCGAAAAGCGCCCGGTTGCAAAAAAATACCCAAACTCAGGGCAAACGGTAAATACTGTTATCACACTCTCAATATGCGCTCACCACGGCCGATGCCACTGGAGCCGGTGCGCACCGTTTCCAATATCGCGGCACGCTCAAGAGCCTCAAGGAACGCATCGTTTTTGGACTGGTCGCCGGTCAGTTCAATGGTGTAGCTTTTGTCGGTCACGTCAATGATGCGTCCACGGAAAATATCCGCCATGCGCTTCATCTCTTCGCGTTCCTTGCCCACGGCGCGCACCTTGACCATCATGAGCTCGCGCTCAATGTAGGACCCTTCCGTCAAATCGACCACCTTGACCACTTCAATCAGGCGGTTCAAGTGCTTGGTGATTTGTTCAATCACGTCGTCCGAACCAGTAGTCTGGATGGTCATGCGGGAGAGACTGGGGTCCTCCGTAGGCGCCACGGTCAGGGATTCAATGTTGTAGCCACGGGCAGAAAACAGCCCGACCACGCGGGAAAGAGCACCAGGCTCATTTTCCAGCAATACTGCAATGATGTGTTTCATAGGGATAGATTCCTCTTTTCGTTGCCCTCCCCCTGCGGCGGTAACAGCAGGGCTTGGCAGACAATAGATTCGTCAATAAAAGTTCAAAAATCGGAGCTTAGAGATCTTCCGACCCCAAGAGCATTTCGGTAATTCCCTTGCCGGCTTGCACCATGGGGAACACGTTTTCAGTCGGGTCGGTGCGGAAGTCCATGAACACCGTGCGGTCCTTGAGCTTGCGTGCTTCGCGCAACGCGGGCTCCACATCCTGCGGCTTCTCGATCAGCATGCCGACGTGCCCATAGGCCTCGGCCAGCTTGACGAAATTGGGTAGCGCATCCATGTAGCTGTGGCTGTAGCGGCCTTCGTACTCGACCTCTTGCCACTGGCGGACCATGCCCAGGTAACGGTTGTTCAGCGAAACGATTTTGATCGGCGTGTTGTACTGCAGGCAGGTTGACAGTTCCTGAATGCACATTTGCACCGAGCCTTCACCGGTGATACAAAACACTTCACTGTCCGGCTTGGCCAGTTTGATACCCATGGCATAGGGAATTCCCACGCCCATGGTCCCCAAACCACCCGAATTGATCCAGCGACGGGGTTCATTGAACTTGTAGTACTGGGCTGCCCACATCTGGTGCTGACCGACATCGGAGGTGATGTAGGTATCCACATCCTTGGTCATGTTCCACAGGGTCTCGACGACATACTGCGGTTTGATAACGTCGCCTTTGCCCATGCTGTATTTCATGCAGTCGCGTTTGCGCCAGCCATCGATGGTTTCCCACCAGGCTCCCAGGGCATTGGCATCCGGCTTGACAGCACCTTCCTTGATCATGGCGATCATTTCGCCGAGCACGTCTTTCACATCGCCAACAATTGGGATGTCCACCTTGACGCGCTTGGAAATACTCGACGGGTCAATGTCGATGTGAATAATTTTTCTTTCGTTTTGCGCAAAGTGCTTGGGATTACCAATCACCCGGTCATCAAAACGTGCGCCTACCGCAAGCAAAACATCGCAGTTCTGCATGGCGTTATTGGCCTCCACCGTACCGTGCATACCCAGCATGCCCAGGAACTTGGGATCCGTGGCCGGGTACGCACCCAGTCCCATCAGGGTATTGGTGCACGGGTAACCCAGCATGTCCACCAAGGTGCGCAATTCGGCAGATGCATTGCTCAGCAACACCCCACCGCCGGTATAGATGTAAGGCCGCTTGGCCGTCAGCAACAATTGCAAGGCTTTGCGAATCTGACCGCCATGGCCCTTGCGAACCGGGTTGTAGGACCGCATTTCAACCGATGTGGGGTACCCGTTGTACGGCACCTTCTTGAACGACACATCCTTGGGGATGTCGACCACGACGGGGCCTGGCCGTCCGCTGCGCGCGATATGAAAAGCTTTCTTCAAAGTCTCTGCCAGGTCGCGGGCATCTTTGACCAGAAAATTGTGTTTGACGATGGGGCGGGTAATACCGACGGTATCGCATTCCTGAAATGCATCCAGCCCAATCGCATGCGTCGGCACCTGGCCGGTGATGATGACCATGGGAATACTGTCCATGTAGGCCGTCGCAATGCCTGTAACGGCATTGGTAACGCCAGGACCAGAGGTCACAAGCGCCACACCGACATTCCCGGTCGCTCGGGCGTATCCGTCGGCAGCGTGCACCGCCGCCTGCTCGTGACGCACCAAAACGTGCTGGATGGTGTCCTGCTTGTAAAACGCATCGTAAATATGCAGTACCGCTCCGCCCGGGTAACCCCAGATGTACTTGACACCCTCGGCCTGAAGGGCCTTGACGAGAACCTCGGCGCCACGCAACTCTTGTGAGCCCGACACAGATCCTGATGACTTGCTTGTATTGGATGCGGCAGATGCCGAAGCGATTTCGGCTTTTGAAATTTCCATGATGAACCTTTGTGAATTTCTCTAACGAAAAACCTTGGGTGCCCCTTCGCAAACACTTATGGAGTCGCGTCGGGACTTAGGATTCAGGCCATAAGCGCATTGAATGCTGCGCCGAACCAAAACCCGTTTGCCTTTGAATGCAGTTTGCATTATCGCACCGCCCGGATGGAATTTGGTAGGAGATGCACAAATGTTAGGGTTGTCAATGCCATAATTAGCGTCTGGCAACAGAATTTTGTAGCCATTCCTGGCTTTCGGTACCTGTTGATCCTCCCTATTTTCTCGGCTTTAAACTCTTGGCCTCTGAACGCGAACTATCCGATTTCTTGAAGAGCGTGGAAAAGCGCGCCTTCAAACGTTCTGTTTATCACGTTCGCAACGACGAATCCGCGTTGGACATTGTTCAGGACAGCATGATGAAGCTGGCGGAGCACTACGGACACAAACCCGTAGAAGAGTTGCCCATGTTGTTCCAGCGCATCCTGTCCAACTGCACGCTGGACTGGTTTCGACGCCAAAAAACACAAAAAGCCCTGTTTTCCACCATGAGTGACTTCGAATCCTCGGGTGACGACGAAAGTTTTGATTTGCTGGAAACTTTACATGCGGCAAATAGTGGGGAACAAAACGAGAGTGCAGAGACTCAGACCGAGCGGGCACAAACCTTGCGTGAGATAGAAATAGAGGTTCAGCAGCTCCCAGCGCGTCAACGGGAAGCCTTTTTGATGCGTTATTGGGAGGATATGGACGTTGCTGAAACGGCGGCGGCTATGGGTTGCTCGCAGGGCAGTGTCAAAACGCACTGTTCCAGGGCAGTTCATGCTTTGGGAAAGGCCTTGAGCGCAAAGGGAATACGACTATGAAGACCATTTATCCAAATCAGATTGACAGCTTTCAGGACCGATTGGGTCGGAACATTGCTGCACGCTTGTCGGACACCACACAAAGCCTTCCCAACGACATCTCGGAGCGCCTGAAGGCGGCCCGCATGCAGGCTTTGGCCAAGCGCAAGGTTGTCAAGCTGCAGGCCGCTTCCAGCATCAACACCAATGGCGGCACGGCAAGTTTGAACATGGGCGAGTCCGATGGCAGTCTCTGGAGCCGGTTGGGTGCCGTTATCCCTCTGCTGGCATTAATTGCCGGGCTACTGACGATCGCCATCGTGCAGGAACAAAAGCGTACCAACGAACTCGCCGAGGTGGATGTTGAACTCCTGGCTGACGATTTGCCTCCCGCTGCTTATACGGATCCTGGGTTCGCGCACTTCCTGAGCATCAATCGCCGCGACTAGTTATTGCCAAGTCATCCATGTCGTTCGCTGATTTCTCCGTGCGCACCGTCTCGCGACCCTCGTTCTTTCCATTGGCGGCCTACGCGCTTCTAGGCGCTTTAATGCTGTTGGCGGCCGTGCCGCCCGTGTGGGCGCAGGCCAGTGCCCCGGCCAATGGCCCGGTAGCCACTCCATGGGTCAAACCGTCTGCCGCAGCGCCGATCACGCCGAGCGCTGGTCCCCAATGGCGGGAACTAACTGCTGCCCAGAAGCAAATTCTGCGTCCACTGGCGGCGAGTTGGGACACGCTGGGCGCCGGCCACAAGAGCAAGTGGATTGCATTGGCACACAACTACCCATCCCGCGCGCCTGCCGAGCAGGAAAAAATGCAGAGCCGTATGGCCGAATGGGCCGCACTCAAACCCAGTGAACGGGAACGGGCACGACTCAACTTTGTCGAAACCAAAAAGGTATCACCCTCGACACGCGCTGCTGAATGGGAGGCCTACCAAGGTCTCAGCGCCCAGGAAAAACAACGCTTGGCCGCAAAAGCCAGCGCAAAACCGACTGGTGCAGCTATTGCGGTCCAGCCGCTTCCCCAGGACCGCCTGACGCCCGTACCCATTACCCGCCACACACCCGCGCTGGACGCCGGGGCGATCGCAGCGAAACCCCGCATCAACCCCAAGACCCTGCTACCCAGCCCACCCCTGCCCGCTCCAAGCGCTCCTGCGCCGGTTGCAAGCGTGCCAGTGGAAGCTGCCAGCAGTGCCGCCAGCGCCGCCAGCGCCCCGAATTAGTCTGCGGGGCCACCTGAACCCCGTGCCAGCCGCGTGAGCCGTTGGGCGTGGAGCCTACAATCCGCGACGCTCCCAATTCCCTATCATGCACACTGAAATGAAAACTCCCGGCCTGTGGCGCCGCATGGCGTGCTGGCTGTACGAAGGCATGCTGCTTTTTGGTGTGGTTTTTCTGGCCGGCTATCTCTTTAGCACCCTGAGCCAGTCCCGCAATGCCATGGACAACCGCAACGCGCTGCAAGCGTTTGTCTTTGTCATTTTCGGCATCTACTTCGTCTGGTTCTGGGCCAAAGGACAAACCCTGGCCATGAAAACCTGGCATATCCGCGTGGTCGACCGCCAGGGTATGGCCATCACCCAACTGCGGGCGCTGGGCCGCTATGTCCTGAGCTGGCTGTGGTTCCTGCCGCCGCTCATGGCCATCGCTCCGTTTCAACTCAGTGGCGGTGAATCGGCCCTGATCATCATCGGCTGGGTGATTGTCTGGGCCCTGCTCAGCCGCTTCCATCCCGAGGGGCAGTTCTGGCACGATGCAATGGCAGGTACCCGCCTGGTCTCTTCGCAACCCCTGAGTCGTTAAGGCCCGTTGACCCGTGACCATACCCGTTCAAGCCGTTTCGGCCAACCCGCAAAAAGACCGCTCGGGGCTGAGCCGCGTCTGGCACGCCACCGGCTATTCAATGGCCGGGCTGCGTGCAGGCTGGGGTGAAACGGCATTTCGTCAGGAAGCCCTGGCAGCCATGCTGATGCTACCCCTGGCATTCTGGCTGGGGCGCTCCTGGGTGGAAACCGCCCTGCTGGGCGCCAGCGTGGTGCTGGTCATGGTTGTGGAGTTGCTCAATACGGCCGTGGAAACCGCCATCGACCGCATTGGCCCGGAATGGCATGACCTGTCCAAGCGCGCCAAAGACATGGGCAGCGCGGCGGTGCTGCTAAGCCTGCTGCTGTGCCTGGGCATCTGGGCGGCGGCGCTGTACCACCGCTTCTAAAGGCAAGCAAGACGAAGGCCGCGAAAGGCCCTATTTCTATCAGACTGCGGATTCGTCCTGTTCGCCAGTGCGAATGCGCACCACGCGCTCCACACTGGTCACAAAAATCTTGCCGTCGCCAATTTTGCCGGTGTGCGCCGCCTTCACGATGGCGTCCACGCAGCGGTCGGTGTCTTCGGTTTTCACAACCACCTCCACTTTCACCTTAGGCAGGAAGTCGACCACGTATTCGGCACCCCGGTACAACTCGGTATGACCCTTCTGGCGGCCAAAACCCTTCACTTCGGTGACAGTCAACCCGGTCACGCCACATTCGGCCAGCGCTTCACGCACTTCTTCGAGTTTGAACGGTTTGACGATGGCGGTGATTTGTTTCATACAACTCCTAATTGATCGGTTGGGAACAGGGCAACACGGCGCTGGGATCTGTTCCGCCAGGTTTTCAAGCCCGAAAACGGTTGGTTATAGGATAACGCCAATCCTTGCCAAAGCTGCGGTGGGTGATCCGAATCCCTACCGGCGACTGGCGGCGCTTGTATTCATTGAGCTTGATCAGGCGCGTCACCTTCTCCACATCGCCTTTAGCAAAGCCCGCGGCCACGATGGTGGCAATGCTCTGGTCGTTCTCCATGTAGCGGTCGATGATGGCATCCAGCACCTCGTAGGGCGGCAGGCTGTCCTGATCGACCTGGTTGGGGCGCAACTCGGCACTCGGTGGGCGCGTGATGATGCGCTCGGGTATCGGACTGGCCCCCGTGCCATACGGATCATGGGCATTGCGCCAGTGCGCCATCTTGAAAACCAGCGTCTTGGCCAGGTCCTTGATGACGGCAAAGCCACCCGCCATATCGCCGTACAGGGTGCAGTAGCCCGTGGCCATTTCGGACTTGTTGCCGGTGGTCAGCACGATGCTGCCAAACTTGTTGGAAAGCGCCATCAGCAGGGTACCGCGGATGCGGGCCTGGATGTTCTCCTCGGTCGTGTCCTCGGCCCGGCCGGCAAACTCCGCCGCCAGAGACGCCTTGAAGGCCTCGAACTGCGGCACGATGGAAATCTCGTCGTAGCGCACCCCCATGCGCTTGGCCATCTCGCGGGCGTCCAGCCAGCTGATGTCGGCCGTGTAGGGTGACGGCATCATCACGGTGCGCACCTTGTCCGCACCCAGGGCATCCACCGCAATGGCCAGCACCAGGGCCGAATCAATGCCACCCGACAGGCCCAAAATCGCCCCTGGGAAACCGTTTTTTCCCACGTAATCGCGCACGCCCAGCACCAGCGCATCCCACAGGTCCTGCTCGGGCGTGCGGACCGGCTCCACGGTTGCTACGATATTCATAGCTGCTTGCGCACACTCCACGCGGGCTACAAACATATTTTCCTTGAAACTGGGGGCTCGACCGGCCACCGTTCCGTCTGCATTCAGCGCAAACGAATGGCCCTCAAATACCACCTCATCCTGGCCACCCACCAGATGCGCGTAGACCAACGGCAAACCCGTTTCAAGCACCCGTTTGCGCATGGTGTCCTCGCGCTCATAGCCTTTGCCCACATGAAACGGCGAGGCATTGATGACGGCCAGCATCTGTGCGCCAGCCTGTTGGGCCAAGCGTGCGGGTTCCTCAAACCACGCATCCTCGCAAATCAGCAGACCCACGCGAATACGCGAGCCCGCATCACCCGCCTCGAACACGCACACCCCATCTCCGGGGGTGAAATAGCGGCGCTCATCGAACACCTGGTAGTTGGGCAACTCGCGCTTGGCATAGGTGGCCACCACCTGGCCTTCGCGCAATACGCTGGCCGCATTGAAGCGGTTTTGCACCGCCACGGAGCGCGTGCGGCTGTCGCCACCGGTGGGGTGACCGACCACCACCACCATGTCCTTTAACCCGGCCAAAGCCTGGGCCACTGTTTTCACGGCATCATCGCAGGCATGGATAAAGGCCGGGCGGAGAAAAAGATCTTCGGCGGCATAGCCGCAAATCGACAATTCGGGGGTGAGCAACAGCCGCGCACCCTCGGCATGGGCGTCCTTGGCTGCAGTGATGATTTTTTGGGCGTTGCCCTCCAGATCACCGACGATGAAGTTGAGTTGCGCAACGCACAGTTTGAGAGTCATGAACCAAGATTTTTTCGTTAATCGCCGCCCCACCGGGCCAATGCCTGCGCACGGGGTACGCCTTGCCTGAGGATTATGTCATTCGGGTGACCCACTCGCCGCTGGAGGTCGATGCGGCCGCTTGGGATGCGCTGCTGCAGACGCAGCCCAACCCCAGCCCCTTCCTGCGCCACGCCTACCTGGCCGCACTGCACGAGAGCGGCAGCGCCACGGCCGCAACGGGCTGGACGCCCCATTTCATCACGCTGAGTGCGGGGGGCGAACTGGTAGCGGCTTGCGCCGTTTATGAAAAGAGTCATTCCTACGGCGAATACGTGTTCGACTGGGCCTGGGCCAACGCGTATGCCCAGCACGGCCTGCCTTACTACCCCAAGGCCGTAGCCGCAGTCCCCTTCACACCGGTGCCGGGTGCCCGGCTGATGGCCCGTACCGATGCCGTGCGTGCCGCCCTGCTGCAGGCGCTGCTGCAGTGGTGTGAACGCAGCGGCATGTCATCCCTGCACCTGCTGTTTGTGAACGACGCCGACGCGGCGGCCTGCGAACAGGCGGGCCTGATGCTGCGCCACACCGTGCAGTTCCACTGGAGGAATGGAGCCCCCACGCTTGTCGCTTCGCGTACGACGCGGCCCGGCGGCAAAACCGTGCCCTTTCGGGACTTCGACGCCTTCCTGATGTCCCTGTCCCAGGACAAGCGCAAGAAGATCCGCCAGGAGCGCCGCAAGGTGCTTGACGCCGGCGTGACTTTCCGCTGGTCGCTGGGCCGCGATATTTCTCAGGCCGACTGGGACTTCTTCTACCGCTGCTACGAACGCACCTACCTGGAACACGGCAACGCGCCCTACCTGAACCGCGACTTCTTCCACCGCATGGCCGACACCATGCCGGACCACTGGCTGCTGTTCACCGCCGAGCGCAACGGCCACCCAATTGCTACCAGTTTGATAGCGCTTGATGAATATTCCACGGGGGCTAGCTACCAAAACGCCCCAGGAGACTGGGCGGCAGTGTGTTCTGCGCAGGTAAAGGAGGAGCCCGCAAAACGGGCGGGGGACACGGAGCAGAACACGCTGCCGCCCAGTCTCCGCAGCGAAAACGAAAAAGTAGCCTATGGCCGCTACTGGGGCGCGTTGGAGCGCGTGGACTGCCTGCACTTCGAGGCCTGCTACTACCAGCCGCTGCAGTGGTGCATTGAACACGGCTACCAGCGTTTTGAAGGCGGCGCCCAGGGCGAGCACAAGATGGCGCGCGCCCTGCTGCCGGTCAAGACCACCAGTGCCCACTGGCTGGCGCATCCCGCCTTTGCCGATGCGGTGGCCCGGTTTCTGGAGCGCGAGGACCAGGGGATCAGCAACTACCTCGATGACCTGAAACAGCGCAGCCCGTTCAAACAAGGCCATTCATAGCACTGAACTCGCAAAAAACTCACGGCGACTAAAAATCAGTCGGAACCGGTCGCTCCCAGACCGGCTTCCCCACCGTCCGCACGGAGTTCGGCAATGTGGCGACTGCATCCGTAACCGCCGCTGTCCCTTCACGCAACGCGCGCAATCCGCATGCAGGGATACACTGCCTTTGCCGTATCTGAAGCAGACAGAGTCGATAGCGCCACGGCAGTCTCCATGGCACCCAGTCATTAACAGGGAAATTCCGCATGAACCTGAAAAGCTCACCGTTGCGCTCGCTCAAGACAAGAGTGACCCTGTTCACGCTGAGCATTTTTCTAATCAGCATGTGGTCGTTGGCGTTCTACACCAGCGGAATGCTGCGCGAGGATATGCAACGCCTGTTGGGCGAACAGCAGTTCTCAACGGCTTCTTTCATCGCCCTGGAGATCAATGGCGAGCTGCAGGATCGGCTCAGCGCGCTGGAAATCGTTGCCGCATCCATTGGCCCCGTGATGCTGGGCAATACGGCGGCTCTTCAGCTATTTCTGGAGCAGCACACAATTCTGCAGAGCCTGTTCAACGGGGGCACCTTTGTCACCCCGCTGGATGGCATCGCAACCGCATCCATTCCCCTCGCGGCAGAACGGGGTGGCGTCAACTACCTGGACCGGGATTACGTAGTCGCTGCGGTCAAGGAAGGAAAAGCGACGGTCGGTCGTCCCGTGATGGGCAAGAAGGTGCCGGCACCGATTGTCGGCATGGCGGTTCCCATTCGCGATGTTCAGGGCAAAGTGATCGGCGCCCTGGCGGGGGTAACCGACCTGGGCCAGTCCAATTTTCTGGGCAAAGTCACGGCAAACCGTTATGGCAAGACGGGTGGCTACCTGCTGGTTGCGCCGCAGTACCGGCTGGTGGTCTCCGCCACTGACCAGAGCCGCGTCATGGAAACGCTCCCTGCCCCCGGAATCAATCCCATGCTTGACCGTTTTATTCGAGGATACGAGGGCTCGGCCATTCTCATGAATCCCCTTGGTGTGGAAGTGCTGGCCTCTGCCAAGAGCGTTCCTGCAGCGGGCTGGTACGTGGTGGCACTGTTGCCGACCGAGGAAGCCTTTGCGCCGGTTCGCGCCGTGCAACAGCGCATGCTGATCGTCACGGTCTTGCTGACTCTGCTGACGGGTGGTCTGACCTGGTGGATGCTAAAGCGCCAACTCTCTCCGATGCTGGCTGCCGCGAAGATGTTGACCACCCTGTCCGCTTCAGACCAACCCCCGCCGCCCTTGCCCATCGTCCGGCAGGACGAAATTGGCCAACTGATCGGTGGTTTCAATCGTCTGCTGGAAATTCTGGGGCAACGGGAAATCATACTCAAGCAAATCCTCGATACCTCCAGCGTGGCGATCTTCCTGGTCAACCAGGAAGGGCGCATAACGCAGGCGAACCAGCGCATGGCCGAGATGTTTGACTGGCCTCTCGACGCGCTCGAAGGGGCCGAATACGTGTCCCTTATTCATCCGTCGGAGCGTGAAATCGGGCGACAGAAGATGCTGGACTTGCTGGCCAGCGCAATCCCGTCGGTGGATCTGGAGCGACTGTATTGGCGTGCCGACCACACGGAGTTCTGGGGGCACCTGACGGGCCAGCGCTTTATTGATGCCGACGGTCAGGAGCGCGGCCTCGTCGGCGTGATCGCAGACGTCACCGTTCGCAGGCGCGCGGAAGAAGAGCTGCGACGGCAGAACCACTTGCTCTCCGCCATCTTCGAGAACTTCCCCGGCGGCATCTCCGTGTTCGACGCTGAATTGCGCCTGACGGCACATAACAACCGGCTCAAGCGGATGCTGGATCTCCCCGATGCGGTGTTCGACAAACCGCAGATGTACTTCGAGGACTTCATCCGATATAACGCGCAACGTGGCGACTACGGGCCCGGCGATCCCGAGCAGCATGTTGCGGTCAACGTCGCCCGCGCCCGCAACTTCCAGCCCCATACGATCGAGCGCATGCTCCCCAACGGAATGGCGCTGGAGATTCGGGGCATGCCCCTGCCCGAAGGCGGCTTTGTCACCGTTTACCTCGACATTACCGAGCGCAAGCAGATGGAAGAGCAAGTGCGGCAATTGGCGTTCTATGACACGCTGACGAAGCTGCCGAACCGTCGCCTGCTCAACGACCGTCTGATCCAGGCCATGGCCACCAGCAAACGCAGCGATTGCTATGGCGCACTGCTGTTCCTTGATCTGGACCACTTCAAGACACTGAACGACACCCTGGGTCACGACCGGGGCGACCTGCTGCTGCAACAAGTTGCGCAACGGCTGGTCACCTGTGTGCGCGAGGGTGATACCGTGGCGCGTCTGGGCGGCGACGAGTTCGTCGTGATGCTCGAAGGCCTGAGCGAAAACCCCGAGGAAGCGGCGACGCAGGCCGAGACAGTCGGCGAAAAAATTCTGGTCACACTGAATCAGCCCTACCAGCTCGCCGACCAGGAAAACCGCAGTACCCCCAGCATTGGCGTCACCCTGTTTGGCGGCCACCAGACCTCCATCGATGAACTGCTGAAGCAGGCCGATCTGGCCATGTACCAGTCCAAGACGGCCGGGCGCAACACCCTGCGCTTTTTCGATCCGGCAATGCAGGCCCTGGTGGCCGAGCGTGCGGCCCTGGAGGCTGACCTGCGCGAGGCGTTGCGCCAACAGCAGTTCACTCTTTACTATCAACCGCAGGTGATCGGTGACGGCCGCCTCACGGGCGCCGAGGCGCTGCTGCGCTGGCAGCATCCGCAGCGTGGCCTGGTGTCGCCGGCCGAGTTCATCGCGCTGGCCGAGGAAACCGGCCTGATCCTGCCACTGGGCCACTGGGTGCTGGAGACAGCCTGTGCCCAACTGGCGGCATGGGCCACGCTGGCGAATACGGCCCATCTTTCGATGGCGGTGAACGTCAGTGCCAAGCAGTTGCACCAGGGCGACTTTGTCGATCAGGTGCTGGCCGTGCTTGGCCGAACGGGTGCGAATCCGAAGAAACTCAAACTGGAGCTGACCGAGAGCCTGCTGGTCTCCGATGTGGAGAACACCATCGCCAAGATGGCGGCCCTCAAGGCGCACGGGGTCGGGTTCTCGCTGGATGACTTTGGCACCGGCTATTCTTCGCTGACGTACCTGAAACGCCTGCCGCTGGACCAGCTCAAAATCGACCAGGGCTTCGTCAGGGACATTCTGATCGACCCCAATGATGCCGCCATTGCCAAGATGGTGGTCGCCTTGGCCGAAAGCATGGGACTGACAGTCATTGCCGAGGGCGTCGAAATCGAAGCCCAACGGGACTTCCTGGCCCGCCTGGGCTGCCATGCCTATCAGGGCTACCTGTTCAGCCGTCCGCTGCCGATCGACGCGTTCGACGTGTTCGCAAGGCAGGGCTGACCCGCAACGCAGGCGCGCCTGCTGGCATCCGGTGGCCTCGTTCCTGTGCCTGGCGCATCCGGCCTTTGCCGATGCAGTAGCCCGGTTTCTGGAGCGCGAAGGCATCAACAACTATCTGGATGAACTGCAACAGCGCAGCCCACAGGCAATGCGCCACGCAAGATACCGACTTGATGGTCTGATCAAGGAGCGCGAGGGGGCACCGTGGTCAGTCCGAGAAGACTCCAGCCCTGGATGCCGGCGCGGTACCACTTGATCTTGTGGGCTGGATAGCCCATGCTCAGCAATTGTCGGATACTCGTGGGAGACTGGCCGCACCAGGCCCCATTGCAGTAGAGCACCAGGGTCTTGGCATTGGAGAAATTCCAGACAGGACCAATGCGATATACGGAAAACAGGTCTTCCATGGTTTCGGCAATTTTTTCCGCTGTGGTGTATTGCGGGTGAAGGTGCGTCCAGCTCAGGCTGATGCTGCCCGGAATCATGCCGAAGCGTGGCAGCCACTCTGGTTCGCGTGAGTCGATCAACAGAACGCTCTTGTCACCCCGACCGATGCGCTTGATGTAGTCCAGCACCTCCAACTCGGCCAGGGTCTCAACGCCAGGGGCAATCACCACAGGCTGGATACAGAACGGGGGACAGGGCCGCGAGGTGAGCGCCAGATCTGGGTCGAGCATGTTGAGGTTGTCCGGGTTCCTCTCGATGCGGATGACTTTTCCTTCTTGCGTCACCTCAAGGTAGGGCAACTCGGGCGTGATGCGTACAGGTTGATCGGCGCCCATGGCTGAATGCATGCCGCTCAGCCAGGCAAGCATCGCCAGACCATGTTTCATCAAGGGGCGGAGAGATTTTTTCGCAATGAGCATGATGGAAATCAGGATGACGTACGGAAGCCAATATGCACCGAAATCGTTCGACTGGCAATTCGGCCTTGAAATTCAGTCCAGTTGCCTGTGTGGCATTTGTCTCCCAATGGCCGAATTCCATTCAAAAATGAATGATGGGTTTTGTGAAGCCGAATGGATGCAGCTGCAGGGACGCGTAGGTGACGCGCGCCACTCTGGGTGTTCATAGAACAGGCTATCAGCCCTTATATACAAAGGGATGACAGCTATGAATAACAGAGAAAGTGGTGGCTGTGCCCGGGCTTAGGCTGGTAGCTTGACCTGCTGATCCAGGCGCCGTTCCCACAGGTAGTACATCAGCGGAATCACCAGCAAGGTGAGCGCAGTGGAGGCAAAGGTGCCAAAGATCAGCGACACGGCCAGTCCGCCAAACACCGGGTCGGTGATCATGATGGCCGAACCCAGAATGATCGCCAGCGCGGTCAGCATGATGGGCCGAAAACGTGCCGCACCAGCGTCAATCACTGCCTGCTCCAGCGGGTAACCGCGCTTGCGGTAATCCACAATGAAGTCGATCAGCAACAGCGAGTTGCGAACCACGATGCCAGCCAGCGCAATCACCCCGATCATTGATGTAGCCGTGAACGCCTGGTGCGTGAGCCAATGCCCAGGGAACACGCCGATGAGGGTCATGGGAATGGAACCCATGACGATCAGCGGCATCATGAATGACCTGTAGTAACCCACTAGCATCAGGTAGATGAAGATCAGCGCCACGATGAAGGCCGAACCCAGGTCGCGGAACACGTCCAGCGTCAGGCGCATCTCGCCGCCCCACAGCAGGTGGTAGTCCATGACGCTGTCGGGCTGGGTTTCCACGAAACCCAGGTTGCCGGTCTTGAAGGCTACGCCGGGCGCCAACATCTTGTGCTCAAGCATCTTGTCGAGCGCGAGCACGGCATACACCGGGCTGGACTTGAGCAACTCGCCACCGACCATCACCATCGGATGCTGGTCGCGGTCGTAGAAGGGCTTGTCCTGCATGCCGGACTCAAGGGTGGCAATGGCTGAAAGCGGCACCTGCTGCCCCATCATGTTGGTGATGCGCAGCGACATGACCTGCTGCGGTGTCTGGCGCTCGCTGCGCGGCAGGCGCACCGTGATGTTGATGGGTTCGCGGGCGTCATCCACATGCAGGGTGCCAATCGAAAATCCCGAAACGTAATCGTGCAGCAATTTGGCCACCTGACCAGGCGCCACGCCCGAAAGGATGGCTTTTTCCCGGTCAACCTTGATGCGCAGACTCTGCACGCTGCTGGTCACCGAGTCATCCACGTTGACGATGCCGTAGATGTCGCCAAAGGCCTTGTCGACCTCGGTGGCCGCCACCCGCAACTTGTCGTAGTCGGGCCCGTAGAGTTCAGCCAGAATTTGCGACTGCACAGGCGGGCCGGGCGGCGTTTCGTACAACTTGATTTTGGCCAACGGAAAGGCCTGGCGCAACGGCAACAGTGCCTCGTTGAAATTATTGACAATCTCGTGAGACGCCTCCGAGCGTTGTTTCTTGTCGATCAGGTTCACGCGAATCTGCGCCAGGTTCTCACCTCGCTTGAGCCCGTCGCCACGCACCAGTGCGGCAAAGTCGATCGGTGCAGTCACCCCCAGAAAGGTCTGGTAGTCATGCACATGGCGGTTGGCTGCAAGCACCTCACCCACGGCGCGGGCGACTTGGTCAGTGCCAGCCAGCGTGGTGCCGGCAGGCATGTCCACCTGCACCAGGAAGGTGTTGGTGTTGTCATTGGGCAGCATCTTGAGCTCCACGCCCATGGCCGAGAGCGGGCCATTGAGGCCGGAGGGCCGCACGAACTGCCAGGCCGGTTGCACCATGGCCGCCACCAACAGGACCAGCACCACCAGAAACAGCATGTTGCGCCGGCTGGCGTGCTGGATGAAGGGTGTGATAGCTGCGGTATAAGCGCGGTGCAGCGGGTCTTTGGGGTGCTCGCCTTTTTCTTCCAGGGTGGGCTGCTCAGCCAGCGCTCTGGCGGCCTTGCTGGCCAGCCAGAGGTTGGCTGCCCATGGAACCACCATGTAGGCGATCAGCAGCGAGGCGATCATGGCCACCGGCACATTGAACGGAATCGGGCGCATGAACGGGCCCATCATCCCGGTAACAAACGCCATCGGCACGAAGGCCAGAATGACGGCAATGGTGGCGATGTTGGTCGGGTTGCCGATTTCGTTGGTGGCTTCGATCAATGCCTGCTTGAAGTCTTTGCCGCCGTTCAGGTGCATGTGGCGGTGGATGTTCTCGATCACCACAATGGCCGCGTCCACCAACAAACCCAGCGACAGGATCAGCGCAAACAGGGTGATGCGGTTGATGGTCTGGCCAGCGATCAGGCCCACCGTGAGCACCATGAACAGGATCAGCGGCACCGTCAGCGTCACGATGGCAGCCTCACGCCAGCCCAGGAAGATGATCAGAATCACGGCCACCGATCCAATGGCAATGCCCAGGTGTTCGACCAGGGTGTTGACTGCGTCGTTGGCTTTGGCGCCATCGTCCCGCGTGACGGCCACGTCCACACCCTGGGGAATCGCCTGGCGCTTCAGGGCTTCGAGCTTGGCCAGCACGGTGGAGGTCACCACCACGGCGTTGGTGCCGGCTTTTTTGGCGATGGCCAGAGTCACCGCCGTGGTCTCGCCTCTCGGGGCGTTGGGCCCGGCAGCCGGACCGTAGGCAAAGCGCGACATCTGGTCAACTTCGCTGGCGCCGTCTTCAATGGTGGCCACGTCCTTCAGAAAGACCGGGCGACCCTGCGGGGCCCCCACGATGATGTTGCCGACCTCCTGGACACTGCCAACAAAACTGGCAAAACGCAAGGGCTGGTTGCGGTTGTTGTTGACCAGTTGGCCAATGGGGATTGACACATTGGCCCCCATCATCATCTGGTTGACCTGGTCCAGTGACAAGCCACTGGACGCCAGTTTGGCGGGCGAAATCCAGACGTTGACCGAGCGCTGCGAGCCGTCCATCAACTGCGAGAAAGAGACGCCCGGCAGGTTGCGCAGTTCTTCCAGCACCCGAGCCGCCACCTGACGCAACTCGAATTCAGGCAACTGCGACGAACTGAGCGTGAGCGTCATGATCGGCACGTCGTCCACGTTGATGGGTTTGACCAGCGGCGGCAGCGCACCCGCGGGGATACGGTCCATATTTTGCATCAACTGGTTGTAGAGTTTGACCAGGCTGCGCTCCTGGTCTTCGCCCACATCAAACTGCACGGTGACCACGCCATAGTCAGCCACGGCGTAGCCAAAAGTGTGTTTGACACCGGACTGGGCGTTCATCAGTGCTTCCAGCGGCTTGACCACCAGATTTTGAATTTCCTCGGCACCGGCGCCGGGTTTGGCCACGATGATGTTGGCTGCGGGCACCACAATTTGCGGGTTGTATTCACGCGCGGTAACAAACAATGCCAGGATGCCGGCCAGCGTCACCGCCAGCATCAGCATGGCCGTGATTTTGGACTCCAGAAACATCCGCGCCAGTTTCCCCGCGCTGTTCATGGGCATGGTGTGTGGCGTCTGGGTCTCGCCTGCGCCATCGGGTGCGGCGCCGTCGTGTGGGGTGTGCGACTCAGCCATTGCCGTTTCCTTGTTTGGACACCGGGGCCGACACTGGACTCGGCGCCTGGCCTGAGACCTTGTCGCCGTTTTGCAGGGCGGTGGCCGTTGTGGTCACCACCCGCTCACCCGGGTTGAGTCCAGCCAGAATCTCCACCAGGCCAGCGCTGGTGATGCCTGTGCGCACCATGCGGTATCTGGCCACGCTTTGTGCGTCCACCACGAACACACCGGTGATGCCAGCGCGTGTCAGCACCGCAGCGGTGGGCACCCTGACACCGTCGCGTTCACCCATCGCAAAGGCCACTTGCACAAAGCTGCCGCTGCGCAGGGTGTTGTCTTTGGGCAAGTCAATTTTGACCAGGTGGCTGTGGGTCACCGGGTCGGCCGATGGCACCAGGTTGGCGATCGTGCCAGTGATGCCGGTACCTTGCCCTTCAGCCTGAATGGTCACCATGGTGCCCAGCTTGAGCTGTGAGAACACGTCGCTGGCGACGCTGGTCTGCACTTGAAGCCGATCGGTGTTTTCCAGCATCAGCACGGGCTGGCCAGGTGCGGCCATGGCACCGGCGTTGGCCATTTTCTGGGTGATGACCCCGGCAAAAGGTGCCGTCACGGTGGCGTATCTCATCTGCGCCGAGGCAGTCTCATAGCCAGCGCGGGCCATGCTGACCTGCTGCTGCGTCATCTGGTATTGCAGCCGGATCTTGTCCCACTGCATCTTGGGAATGGCTTCTTCTTTGTAGAGTGCCCCAAAGCGGTCATAGTCGTTTTTGGCGTCCGCCATGGCTGCTTCCGCTTGTGACAAGCCCGCGCGGGCCATCGCCATCTGGCCCTGAATGTCGGTGGGGTCAACGGCAAAGAGCTTTTGCCCGGCGGTCACACGCTGACCCTCCTTGACATCAATCTCACGCAAAAAACCCATCAGCCTGGAAGCGATCATGGCCTGTTGCAGGGCAATGACATTGCCAGGCGAGGTCGCCACAATGGGCAGGATAGATTTTTCAACCGTGATCACCGTGGCCTGCACGTTGGCACCCACTGGCGTTGCCGTCTGGTCTTTGACACTTTCGCTGCAGCCGCTGAGACCACCCATGAGCACCAGCACGGCCGCTGCTAAAACACGGAAAGATTTGAATTGAAGCATGATGATGGCCCTGTTTATTTCATTTCCGGATCAAGATTGCCTACAGCAAGTCGCAGGCCAGCACGCTGCACGGCCAAGTCGTATTGCGCGGCTACCCGATCAGCTCGCGCTTTGTCCAGCTGGGTCCGTGCGGCCAGCAACTCCACCAGCGTGGTCACGCCATTCTGGTAGCGTTTTTCCACCAAATTCAGAGCCTCTTCGGCCTGCTTCACGCTGAGTTCGTGCACCGCCAGGCGTTTTTGTGCCTCATCGGCCTTGCGGTTGGCATCACCCACCTGGTAAGCCACGCCGCTTTCCGCTTCCTGCAGACGCAATGTCAGCTCCAGCCGTGCGGCGGTGGCGCGGTTGACGGCGGCGTTGGTAACGCCCGCATCAAACGCATTCCACGACAGCTGCGCGCCCAGCGTGTAGGAACTGGACGAAAAGCCGAGGTTTTTGTCATTCCAGTCCTGGCGCAACATCACGCCCACTTGCGGATAGCGTGCGGACTTGACCACCTGGATATTGCCGTCGGCTGCAGTTACTTGCCCACGCATGGCATTCAGGCCAGGGTGGTTGATCAGCGCCTGCTCGCGCCAATCTGCCACTTGCCCGGCCAGCGCTGCAGGCTCCACGCGCGGGCCAATGTCCAGGGGTTGACTCAGCGGCATACCCAGCAGCAGGTGCAGTTGCTCCAATGCCGAGTCTGCTGCGTTTTGTGCCTGCTTCAACTGCAACCGGACGTTTTCCAAAAATATCTGCGCCGTGAGCAGATCGCTTTTCACCACTACACCCTGCTTGACGAGGTTGTCGATGGTTTTGACATAGGCCTGCGCGGCAATTTCAGCCTGCTTGGCCACATCGACATAGGCCCGTGCGGCGTGGGTGCCGTCGTAGGCCTGCAACACATGGAAAATGACTTGCTGGCGCGCCGCCTGGTCGCCATTTTGCGCGGCCTTGACGTACGACTGCGCCTGCTTAACGTAGCCCTCGATCATGCCACCGGTATACAGCGGCATCTGCGCCTCGATGCGGGTGTTGACGTTGTTGAAGGCGTCGGGGTGGTTGAGCCGGTCAGGCGTGATGGCCAGAATGTCGTTCGGTGCCATGCCTGACATCTGCGCGCCAAAAAAGTCGCCAAATCCAAAGTCCCCAAAGGTCGCACCGCGTTGCGACAATTTCAGCCCAAAACTGTTCAGCGCATCATTGGTGCGCACGCCATTGAGCGACAACGTCACCTTGGGCATGCGCGTGCCCTGTGCCTGCTTCAGGCCGGCCTCAGCCTGGGCGATCTGTGCCTGGCTGGCAAGCAACCCCGGGTTTTGCCTGAGTGCCAAGTCTACGCATTGCGTGAAATTCAGAGTGTCAGCCAGAAGCGGTGACGCCATCGCAAGCATCAGCCATAGGCCAAACGCTGTTTTGGCGCCCGAGCCCCGCGCGCTGATTGGCCCCCCATTGCGTGGATCACGCGTTGCACCTTGAGGTTTCATGCCACTTCCTTGAAAATTTGCCAGATCCAATAATACTCCATGGAGTATATATAGCAACACCTATTTCAGCGCCTGAACCACGCATATGGAGTTCCTCATTGGCGTTCGATCAGTGAACGTCATCGCAGTGCATGGGTCAAGCGTGTGCACATGCTGATTCAGGCTGGAGCCGAGTCGGTGGATGAAAGCCACTGCCCCAAACTCTGCCACCACCACCAACACGCGCCGCGGTGCAGGCGCACCTGCTGGCAAAATCCAGCCATGCACCCACCCTTGGAAAGCCCTGCCCCCATCACCCATTACGAAAACTTTCCGGTGGCCTCGTTCCTGTGCCCGGCGCATCTGCGCGCGCCCATCGCGGCCATCTACCACTTTGCCCGCACCGCCGATGACATTGCCGACGAGGGCGATGCCACGGCCCAACAGCGACTGGAAGAACTGCAGGCCTACCGCCAGGACCTGATCGCCGCATGCGACGCCGGCAGCAACATCCGGCCTGCGACGTCCCACCCCACCAACGCCGTTGCCTCCCCCACCAGCACCCGCTGGCCCCAGGTGTTCGGCCCACTAAAGGTCGCACTGCAAACCCACCACCTGCCGCCCCAGCTGCTGCACGACCTGCTCGATGCCTTCGTGCAGGACACCCAAAAGTCAGCCGCGGCCGACGGCTACGCCACCCACGCCGAGCTGCTGGATTACTGCCGGCGCTCCGCCAACCCGGTGGGCCGCCTGCTGCTGCACCTGTATGGCGTGACCGACGCGCTGGCGCTGCAGCGCAGCGACGCCATCTGCAGCGCCTTGCAACTCATCAACTTCTGGCAGGACCTGAGCGTGGACATTCCCCGGGGCCGTTACTACCTGCCGCGCGAGGATTGCGACCGGTTCGGTGTATCGCAGAGCGATATTCTGGCGCAGCGGCAAACCGATTCCGCTACAAAATTAATAGCTGCTTGCGCTGCCGCTGCGCGGGCTAGCATGCTAAATGGCTCTGCATTGGTGCACCAGATTCCGGGTCGCGCCGGGTGGGAGCTGCGCCTGGTGGTTCAAGGCGGCCTGCGCATTCTGGACCGCATCGAAGCCCTGCATTTCGCCACCCTGAACCAGCGCCCCACCCTGCGCTGGTGGGACTTCCCCGTCATGCTGTGGCGTGCACTGTGGATGTAGACGGTTTTCTCCCCCTGAGCACGCAGAAGGGATGGGGTGGGCACCGCCGTTCGTGTCCCCCGACCTTCGGTCTCCGCCTTTACCTCACTGTGGTGCCCACCCCATCCCTTCCGCTACGGCCAGCTCTTATTTTTTCCCCAGCAGACACACCAATATCGCTGGCAAATCAGGTGGGCTGGGTGGTCTGCGCAGGTAAAGGAGGAGCCCGAAGGGCGGGGAACACGAAGCAGAACGCCCGGCCCACCTGATTCAACGAGACCTGACTCTGAGTGACAATCGGAACCCATGAATCCAGCGCAATACGTTCAGCAAAAAGCGGCCGCATCCGGCAGCAGCTTCTACTACGCCTTCTTATTCCTGCCAGCCCCCAAGCGCGCCGCCATCACCGCCTTCTATGCCTTCTGCCGTGAAGTGGACGATGTGGTGGACGACATGGTGGACGCCGGCGTGGCCCACACCAAACTGGCCTGGTGGCAAAGCGAAGTGGCCAAGGCGTTTGCCGGTCAACCCACACACCCCGTGATGCTGGCCCTGATGCCGCTGACCGGCGAATTTGGCATTGAGCAGCGTCACTTGCAGGGTGTTATCGAAGGCTGCCAGATGGATCTGGAGCAAACCCGCTACCTGGACTACGTGGGGCTGCAGCGCTACTGCCATCTGGTGGCGGGCGTGGTGGGCGAAGTGGCTGCCAGGATTTTTGGCCAGACCCAGGCCCAGACCACCGCCTACGCGCACAAGCTGGGCCAGGCCCTGCAGCTCACCAACATCATTCGCGACGTGGGCGAAGACGCCCTGCGCGGGCGCATCTACCTGCCGGTCAACGAGCTCAAACAGTTTGATGTGAAGGCACACGAGATACTGAAGCGCACCTATTCGGATCGCTTCACGGCATTGATGCGATTCCAGGCCGAGCGCGCGCATGGCCTGTACGACGAAGCCCTGGCCCTGCTGCCCGCCGAGGACCGGCGCGCCCAGAAGCCCGGCCTGATGATGGCCAGCATTTACCGCGCCCTGTTGCGCGAGATTGAGGCCGACAACTTTCAGGTGCTGCACCAGCGCATCCACCTCACGCCCCTGCGCAAGATGTGGCTGGCGTGGAAGGTGCAAGCCCTAGGGCGCATGTGAACGTAGCCATCGTTGGCGCCGGCTGGGCCGGCATGGCGGCGGCGGTAGCGGCCTGCGAAGCGGGGCATGCGGTCACGGTCTTGGAAGCCTCACGCACGCTGGGCGGGCGGGCGCGGGCACTGGAGGCCACGCTGCCAGACGGCACACCCGTCACGCTGGACAACGGCCAGCACATCCTGATTGGGGCCTACACCGAGACCCTGCGGCTCATGCGGGTGGTGGGTCTGGACCCGCATGAAGCCCTGCTGCGCCGACCACTGGCCCTGCCCTTTGCCGACGGCACCGGCCTGCAAACGCCGGCCATCGCCACGCATTGGCCAGCCCCACTGGACGCCCTAGCCGCGATTGCCACGGCACGCGGCTGGCACTGGGGCGAACGGCTGTCGCTGATACGGGCTTCGCTGGGCTGGCAATGGGCGGGCTTCTCCTGCGCACCCGGTCTGTCGGTCGCCCAGTTGTGCGCCGGCATGGCGCCGCGCGTGCTGCACGAACTGATCGAGCCTTTGTGCGTCTCGGCGCTCAACACCCCGGCCTCGCAGGCCAGTGCGCAGGTCTTTCTGCGGGTCATGCAGGATGCGCTGTTTGGCGTGCGTGGCGGATCGCATCTGCTACTGCCGCGCACCGATCTGAGCGCACTCTTTCCGAACGCCGCCGCCCAATGGATCACGCAGCACGGTGGCCAGGTTCACCTGAGCCAGCGCGCCAGCCAACTGCGCTGGCAAGCCCCCCACTGGCTGCTGGACGGCCAGCCGTTTGACCACATTATTTGGGCCACTTCAGCATCCAATGCGGCTACAGCCCTCGTAGAATGTGCGCAAGCAGCTCCTGATTTGATAGCAACAACCCTGCAAACCTGGTCCGCCACTGCCGCCGCGCTGCGCTTCGAGGCCATTGCCACGGTCTATGCGTGGGCGGCGCAGGCTCGCCTGCCCCACCCCATGCTGGCGTTGCGCAACACGCCCGATGCACCGGCCCAGTTTGTGTTCGACCGGGGGCAACTGGGCGGCCCCGCAGGCTTGTTGGCCTTTGTGGTCAGCGCCTGCGAAGGCTCTCGCGAAACCCTGCAAGCCGCCGTGCTGCGCCAGGCCGCCGATCAATTGGCGATGCTGGGCCTGCCACCCTTGCAGCCGGTCCAGACCGTGGTGGAAAAGCGGGCCACCTTCGCCTGCACGCCCGCTCTGCTGCGCCCACCCCAAGCCATTGCCCCCGGCCTGCACGCTGCGGGCGACTATGTGGCTGGCCCCTACCCGGCCACGCTGGAGGGCGCCATCCGAAGCGGGTGGTCGGCTGGAAACTTGCCATACATCAAGGTTTAGGCAGCCCCCGGTAGTCAAGCCGGACTGACAGGTCTACCATGACAAGCATTTTGGTGGATCAGCCCAAGCAGGCTGGCCGCCGCGGCAATCGTCCTGTCGGCTTTCTGGAGAACCTGCGATGGAAAACTACGATTTACCTGCCCTGCTGCGCATGGTGGTGGAATGCAACGCCTCCGACCTGTTCCTGACCACCGGCGCACCGCCCCAGGTCAAGGTCGATGGCAAGGTGCAGGCCCTGCCGCTGGCCCCCCTGCAAGTCGGTCAGGCCCACAAGCTGGCCTATTCGGCCATGGGCCCGCAGGCCATTGCCGACTTTGAACGCACCCTGGAATGCAACATGGCCTACGCGCCCGACGGCATTGGGCGCTTCCGGATCAATGTCTACCAGCAACGCCGCGAGACCGGCATGGTGGCCCGCCTGGTGCGCAGCCAGATCCCCAACTTCGAGACACTGGGGCTGCCGCCCATCATGCGTGACCTGGCCGCGCTGCCACGCGGTCTGGTGCTGGTCATCGGCGCGGCCGGCTCTGGCAAAACAACCTCTTTGGCGGCCATGGTGGACTACCGCGCCCAACACCAGAGCGGCCACATCCTCACGGTGGAAGACCCCATCGAATACCTGTTCCGCCACGGCGCCTCCACGGTGGACCAGCGCGAAGTCGGTGTGGACACGCACAGCTTCTCCGACGCGCTGCGCAACGCCATGCGCCAGGCGCCCGACATGATCATGATCGGAGAGATTCGCGACCGCGAGACCATGCAGCACGCCATCGCCTATGCCGAAACCGGCCACCTGTGTGTCTCCACCCTGCACTCCAGCAATGCCAGCCAGGCCGTCAAACGCATGCTCAACTTCTTCCCGGAATCGCACCACGCGCAGCTGCGCATGGACCTGTCGCTGAACCTGCAGGCCATCGTGGCGCAACGCCTGCTGCCGGGCAAGTCGGGTGGCCGCGCCCTGGCCACCGAAGTGCTGCTGCAATCCGCTCACGTGGGCGACCTGATCCAGCGCGGCGCGGAGGACGAATTGCGCCAGTCACTGGAGAAGACCAGCGTCATGGGCACGCACAGCTTCGACCAGTCATTGCTGGACCTGTTCCAGCGCGGCCTGATCGAGCAGGACGTGGCGCTGGCCAACGCCGATTCCCGCACCGACCTGGGGCTGCGCATGCGTTTGCACTCGTCGCACGACCCGCACTAAGGCCCCGCATGACCGTTACCCGCCTCTCCCGCACCGATTTGCGCCTGCGCATTGCGCCGCAGACTCTGGGCTTTGCCGACACCTCCGAGCTGGTGCAGCAGCCCCTGCCCTGGGTCGGGCAGGAGCGCGCCGAACAGGCGGCCCGCTTTGGCCTGGCAATGGAACAGCCCGACTACAACCTGTTTGTGCTGGGCGAAGTCGGCCGTGGACGTTCATCCCTGCTATTGCAAAGCATGCAGGCGGTGGCGGCCGGTCGGCCCGTGCCGCCCGACCTGTGCTACCTGCACAACTTTGACGCCCCCGAGCACCCCCGCGCCCTGCGCATGCCCCCCGGCCAGGGCCGCCAGCTGCGCCAGCTGATGGTCACGCTCACACGCACCCTGCAAACCGAAATTCCACTGCGCCTGAGCAACGAAGACTTCAAGGCCGAAAGCGAGCGCATCCAGAACGCCTACAAGGTCGAGGAGTCCAAGGCCTACGCCGAACTGGACGCCTTTGCCGAGGCCCGGCACTTCACGCTGTTCCGCGAATCCGGACACCTGGTCTTCACGCTGATCGGCGATGCCGGGCACGCCCTGACCGAGGGCGAGGCGCGGGCTCTGCCCAAGGACAAACGGACCGAGATCGACCAGGCGGAGCAGGAGCTGCGCGCCGAGATTGCCCGTTTTCTGGAACGCACCCGGCCGCTGGAACGCGTCATGAACGAAGCCCTGGCCGCCCTGCGCCGCCAGAGCGTCAAGCCGCTGCTGGACCATGAGTTGCAGGACATCCGCGTCAGCCTGAAGAAACAGATCAAGGACTCGGTCAAGCTGGGCACGTACCTGGACCAGGTGCTGCACAGCGTGCTGGAGCACCTGGAACTGTTCACACCTCTCGATGAAGAAGAGGATGAACTGGAGCGGCGCGAGGCCCTGCTGGAATTGCTGGCGCGCTACGCGGTCAATGTGGTGGTGGACAACGCCGGGCGCACCGGTGCACCGGTCATCGTCGAGCAAAACCCGGTGTTTCGTGCCATGTTCGGCAGCATCGAATACCAGGCCGAAGAAGACGTGCTGATGACCGACTTCACCCGCATCCGCGCGGGCAGTCTGCTCAAGGCCCATGGCGGCTACCTGATGCTGCATATGCGCGACCTGCTGGTCGACGAGTTGGTGTGGGAAAAGCTGCGCCGCTACCTGCGCAGCGGGCGCGTGCAGATTGAAGAGCCTGGCGCCGGCATGATGCCCATGGCGGCCATCTCACTGGAACCCGAGGCGGTGGATGCCGACGTCAAGATTGTGCTGATCGGCTCGGTGGAGCAGTACTACGCACTGCAGGAAGGCGACCCCGAATTTGCCCGCCGCTTTCGTGCCAAGGTGGACTTTGCCGAGAGCTTCCTGGCCAGCGACGACACCCGCGCCGGCACCGCCGTGTTTGTGGCACACACCTGCCACAGGCTGGGCTTGCCCCATTTCTCCAGTGCGGCCGTGGCCCTGCTGATTGAAGACGCCCACCGCGAGGTGGACGACCAGACACGCCAGAGCGCCAACTTTGCCCGCATCGAGACCCTGGTGGCCGAAAGCGCCACCATGCGCCGCGCCCGTGCCAGTGCTGCAGGCGGTAACGGCCTGGTGGTGGAAGCCAGTGATGTGGAAGAAGCCCTGGCCGCACGCCGCCTGCGCCACGACTACCCCGAACAGCGCCTGCAGGAGTCCATTGCCGAGGGCGACCACCTGATCTCGGTACAGGGCACCCGCGTCGGCCAGGTCAACGGCCTGACCCAGGTTGATCTGGGCGACTGGCGCTTCGGGCTGCCGGTGCGCGTCACCGCACGCACCCACGCGGGCCACGCAGGTCTACTCAACATCGAGCGTGAAGTCGACATGTCCGGCCCCATCCACGACAAGGGCGTGCTGATTCTGCACAGCTACCTGAGCGCGCTATTTGCCCATATTGCGCCGCTGGCCCTGAACGCCTCCATCGTGTTCGAACAGGAATACAACGGCGTGGAAGGCGACTCGGCGTCCTGCGCCGAGCTATTCGCGGTGCTGTCGTCGCTGTCCCGGCTGGCGATGCAACAGGGCATTGCCGTCACCGGCGCGCTCAACCAGCACGGTGACGTATTGCCGGTGGGCGGCATCAACGAAAAAATCGAAGGCTGGTTCCGTGTCTGCGAGGCCCAGGGGCTGGACGGCCACCAGGGCGTGCTGATTCCCGAGCGCAACCGCCGCCACCTGATGCTCGACGCCGCGGTGCTGGATGCGGTGGAACAGGGCCAGTTCCACATTTACACCGCCAGCCACGTCAGCGACGGTCTTGCGCTGCTGACCGGCCAGCCCAGCGGCCTGCCGTGTGACACCGCCATAGAAGCCTATGCAGAAGGCAGCGTGCTGCGCCTGGCCGAAACCAGCCTGCTGGCCTACCGCCGCGCCTGCGCACGCGCCAGCCACGCCAGACCGCTGCGCAGGCCCCGCAGCTAGGCATCTTCATTGCGTATGATCGGCGCTACCTAGGAGTAGCAGCCCATGCACATCGCAGTAAAAATTGTCGCAGCCACCGTAACCGCAGCACTGCTTGCCGCGGGTGGCGCAGCCGCCTGGCACATCCGCACCAAACTGCCGGTGCGCGAAGGCAGCGTGGCGCTCAAACAATTGCAGGCGCCCGTCAGCGTGGCCTACGACGAACGCGGCGTGCCCCACATCCGGGCCGGGAATGAAATGGACATGTACCGGGCCCTGGGCTATGTGCATGCGCAAGACCGCCTGTTCCAGATGGAAATGGTGCGCCGCCTGGCCCGGGGCGAACTGGCCGAAGTGCTGGGCCCGAAGCTGCTGGAGACCGACAAGCTGTTTCGCACCCTGGGCATTCGCGCCCGGGCGGAAGAAATGGCCAGCAAAATCGACCCCAGCAAGCCCACCGATCTGGCACTGATTTCCTACCTGGATGGCATCAACCAGTACCAGAACAGCCACCCGGTGCCGCTGGAGTTCGAGGTGCTGAATATCCCCAAGCGCCCGTTCACCCCGCAGGACACGTTTGCCGTGACCGGCTACCTGGCCTACAGTTTTGCGGCGGCCTTCAAGACCGACCCCCCGCTGACCTACATCCGCGACAAGCTGGGCCCCGACTACCTGCGCGTGTTTGACCTGGAGTGGCACGCCGAGGGCGTCACCGACCAAACCGCTGCGGCCCCAACCCCAAGGCATCCCGCCCTGGCGCTGGACGCCCGGGACTGGCAAGGCCTGAGTCAGTTGGCCCAACTCAGCCAGAACGCACTGGACGCCGCCGGCGTTCCCGTGTTTGAGGGCAGCAACGCCTGGGCCATCTCCGGCAAGCGCACGGCCAGCGGCAAGCCCCTGCTCGCGGGTGACCCGCACATTGCCTACTCGGCACCCGCCGTCTGGTACGAGGCGCATCTGAGCGCCCCGGGCTTCGATCTGTATGGGCATTACCAGGCGCTCAACCCGTTTGCCTTGCTGGGCCACAACAACCAGTTCGGCTGGAGTCTGACCATGTTCGAGAACGACGACGTGGATCTGATCGCCGAGAAGACCAACCCGGCCAACCCCAACCAGGTCTGGATCCGCGGCGCGTGGGTGGACTTGCAGACCCGCGTGGAGACCATCAAGGTCAAGGGTGCCGCCGACGTGGCGCTGGCCGTGCGCCGCTCACCCCACGGCCCCATCATCACCGACGCCTTCAAGGACAACTTTGGCAACACGCCCATCGCCATGTGGTGGGCGTTTCTGGAGACCGAAAACCCGGTACTGGAAGCTTTTCACGATCTCAACCGTGCCAACACCCGTGAGAAGGCGCGCCATGCCGCCGAAAAAATCCACTCCCCCGGTCTCAACGTGGTCTGGGCCAACGCCGGTGGCGACATCGGCTGGTGGGCCGCCGCCAGGCTCCCGATTCGACCCGCCGGCGTGAATCCAACCTTCATCCTGGACGGCAGCAACGGCGAGGCCGAGAAAAACGGTTTCTACAACTTCAGCTTCAACCCGCAGGAAGAAAACCCGGCGCGTGGCTACATCGTGTCGGCCAACCACCAGCCCAAACCCGCCAGCGGCGTGCCGGTGCCCGGCTACTACTGCCTGGCCGACCGCGTGCAACGCCTGGACGCGGCGCTGCGCGACCCCGATCGCAAGTGGGATACCGCCGCGGCACAAGCCCTGCAACTCGACACTGGCAACGGCTATGGGCCGCGCATTCTCAAGGACCTGATGCCCATTCTGAAGGGCGTCACCACCGACCCCTATGAAAAAGCCTTTCTCGAACCGCTGGAACTCTGGGACGGCGACTACACCCGCGACAGCATGGCCGCACTGCTGTTTACCCAACTGGTCTACGAGCTGGAGCACGCCGCCATGGCCGATGAACTGGGCGAGGTGCAGTTCAAGAACCTGATCAAGACCTTTGCCCTGGACAGCGCCCTGCCCTTGCTGGTCGCCGATGCCAATTCACCGTGGTGGGACAACGTCAACACCAAAAAGGTGGAAAACCGGTTCGAGACCGTGCGCGTGGCCTGGATCAATACGCTCAAGCATCTGGAGTCGATTTACGGCAAGGACCTGCTGCAATGGAACTGGGGCAATGCCCACACCCTTCTCCACGCCCACCCACTGGGCATGCAAAAACCGCTGGACAAGATCTTCAACGTCGGCCCGTTCCATGTCCCCGGTGGGCGCGAGACGCCCAACAACCTCAACATCAACATCGGGCCGGCGCCGTGGACGGTCAAATCCGGTCCGTCCACGCGGCGGGTGATTGATTTTGCGCGTCCCGACAAGGCCGTTGGCATCAACCCGGTGGGCCAAAGCGGCGTGCTGTTTGATGCCCACTACGATGACCAGGCGGCGATGTTTTCCGAAGGCATCTATGTGCCGCAGTACCTCAGCGCCGCCGACGTCAAAGCCCACACCAAGAGCACGCTGACTCTGCGACCCTAGTCGGTATCGGTGCGGCCCAGCAGGTCGCACAGTTCCGCCAGATCGGCAACCGTGGCATGCGGGTGCCGGGTCTGGGTCCAGAGGTGGTCCTCCCGGTTGACCCACACCGTCTGCATGCCCACGTCCAGGGCGCCCAGCACGTCCAGTGCCGCGTCGTCCCCCACGTGCAGCACCTCATGCACCGGTACCCCGGCACTGTCTGCCGCCACCTGAAAAATCCGCGGATCCGGCTTGCCGACACCCACGTCGCGCGCGCTGATGCTGGCCGCAAAGAATTCCCCCAGACCGATGCGCTGCACATCGGCATTGCCATTGGACAGTGCCACGACCGGCCAGCGCTGCGCCATCCACGCCAGCGCCGCCCGGGAATCGTCAAACAGGGTTACCTGCATGCGCTGGTCCAGAAACACGGTCATCGCCGCTTCGGCCAGGCTCGCATCGTCGCCAGCACGCTGCAGCGCAAGGCGTATGGACTCGCGGCGCAGCGCACTCAGGTCATGGGCCAGCCCCGGCCATTGGCGTTCGGTGGCATCGCGCAACGCCCGCCGCATGTGGGCATCGGCAATCAGCGTGGCCGTAGCCGGTGCCTGGACCTGCAACCACGCATGCAAAACCTTCTCGGCCCGCTCGATGGTGGGCCAAATGGGCCACAGGGTGTCGTCCAGGTCCAGGGTTATTGCCCTGATTTTTGAAATATCCAGCATAGGTGCGGGAGAATACCGCATGCCCTTTTCCAAAGAACCCCCTTATACCCACGGCCAGGTGCCACGCACGGCCGTGCTCCTGTGCAACCTGGGCACGCCAGACGCCCCCACGCCCGCTGCGGTGCGCCGCTACCTGGCCGAATTTTTGAGTGACCACCGCGTGGTGGAAATCCCGCGCCTGCTGTGGATGATCATCCTGCACGGCATCATCCTGCGCTTTCGCCCGGCCAAGTCGGCCGCCAAATACGCCAGCGTGTGGACGCCCGAGGGCTCACCGCTGAAGATCTGGACCGAGAAGCAGTCCAAGCTGCTGCAGGGCTGGCTGGGCCAGCGCAACCACGGCGTCAAGGTGCGCTACGCGATGCGCTACGGCAGCACCTCCATCGCCTCGCAACTCGACGCCCTGAAGGCCGAGGGCGTGACCCGCGTGCTGGTGGTGCCGGCCTATCCGCAGTACAGCGCCACCACCACCGCCAGCGTGTTCGACGCCGTGTATGCCTGGGCCCAGCGCACCCGCGCCCTGCCCGAGTTGCGCTTTGTCAACCACTACCATGACGACGCCGACTACATTGGCGCACTGGCCTCCAGCATCCAGCGTTACTGGAAAGCCAACGGCCGCCCGGACCAACTGGTCATGAGCTTTCATGGTGTGCCCGCGCGCACCGTGGAGTTGGGCGACCCCTACCACTGCGAATGCTTCAAGACCGCACGCCTGCTGGCCGAGCGGCTGAGCCTGAACAAGGAACAGTACAAGGTCACCTTCCAGTCGCGCCTGGGCCGTGCCAAATGGCTGGAGCCCTACACCGAACCGACCCTGATCGCCATGGGCCGCTCCGGTGTCAAGCGGGTCGACGTGGTGTGCCCCGGCTTCACCAGTGATTGCCTGGAGACGCTGGAAGAAATCGGCATGGAAGCCCGAGCCGCGTTCCTGCTGGCCGGCGGCAAAACCTTTCACTACATCCCCTGCCTGAACGACGACCCCGAGTGGATCACGGCCCTGTGCCATGTCAGCGAGCGCCACATGGCCGGCTGGGACACCCAGGACGAGGCCGATACCCAGGCGCTGGCAGCATCGCGCAAGGCAGCGCTGGCACTGGGGGCCAAACAATAGCGATCCCGACTGCAGCTGTTGCTCTATTTTTAATAGCTGCTTACGCACATTCTGCGGGGGCTAGCGAGTGTTTTTGCACTGAATACTGGCCAAAAGCGCAACGCCATCACGGACTCACAGTGTCCTGGACCGTAGCCGCAGCGCGTTGCCGATGACCGATGCTGAACTAAAGCTCATCGCCAATGCGGCCACCATGGGCGACAGCAACCAGCCGGTGAACGGGTACAACAAACCCGCGGCCACTGGTATGCCCAGCGCGTTGTAGAAGAAGGCGAACACCAGGTTCTGCTTCATATTCCCCACCGTGGCCTCGGACAACAAGCGTGCCACGGAAATGCCGCGCAAATCGCCCTTCACCAGCGTGAGCTGGGCGCTGTTCATGGCCACGTCGGTTCCGGTGCCCATGGCAATGCCAACGTCTGCCTTGGCCAGCGCCGGGGCATCGTTGATGCCATCGCCGGCCATGGCGACCACGCAGCCTTCTTTTTGCAGCTTCTCGACCAAGGCCAGCTTGTCTTGTGGCTTGACCTCGCCATGCACTTCGTCAATGCCCAGCCTGGCACCGACCGCCTTGGCCGTGGTCAGGCCGTCGCCCGTGGCCATGACGATGCGCAGGCCTGCCGCTGTGAGGGCATTCAGCGCTTCCAGCGTACTGGCCTTGATAGGGTCGGACACGGCCAGCAGGCCTGCCAGCTGGCCGTCAACCGCCAGGTGCATCACGCTGGCTCCTTCGGCGCGCAAACTTTCCGCCTGCGGCTTCAAGACATCCACCGAGACACCGATTTGCTGCATCCAGGTGGTGTTGCCCAAGGCCAGATGGCGCGCACCCAACTGGCCCTGCACACCAATGCCCGAGCCCGATTCAAAATTCTCCGGCTGGTCCAGCACCAGCCGGCGCTCCCGCGCGGCCCGCACAATCGCTGCGGCCAAGGGGTGTTCACTGCCCTGGTCCAGACTGGCCGCCAGTCGCAGCACTTCGTCCGCGTCCCACCCGACGGCCGGTACGGCACGCTCAAACGCCGGGCGACCCTCGGTCAGCGTGCCCGTCTTGTCGATGATGAGTGTGTCCACTTTGCGCAAGTTTTCAATGGCTGCGGCGTCCCTGAACAGCACACCGTGCGTGGCCCCCTTGCCGGTGGCCACCATTATGGACATGGGCGTGGCCAAACCCAGGGCGCAGGGGCAGGCGATGATCAGCACCGCCACGGCATTGATCAGGCCATAGACCCAACTGGGTTCGGGCCCGAACAGGCCCCAGGCAACAAAGGTCAGCAGTGCAACGCCGATCACGGTAACAACGAAGTAGCCCGCAACCACATCCGCCATGCGCTGCATGGGGGCACGGGAGCGCTGCGCCAATGCCACCATTTGCACGATCTGGGACAGCACGGTGGCGGAGCCGACCTTCTCGGACTTCATGACCAGCGCACCAGTGGTGTTCAGGGTTGCACCAATCACCTTGTCACCCACGCGCTTGCTCACCGGTAGTGGCTCGCCGGTCAACATGGATTCGTCCACGGCGCTGCTGCCTTCCGTGACGACGCCGTCGGTTGGCACTTTTTCACCAGGGCGCACGCGCAGCAGGTCGCCAATGTGCACATGGGCCAATTCCACATCTTCTTCCGAGCCATCGGGCTTGACCCGGCGCGCCGTCTTGGGGGCCAGGCCCAGTAGCGACTTGATGGCGGCAGAGGTTTGTGAGCGCGCCTTGAGTTCCAGCATCTGGCCCAGCAGGGTTAGCGAGATGATGACCGCTGCGGCTTCAAAGTACACCGCCACCCGACCCATGGAAACAAATGAAGCGGGAAAAAGGCCGGGTGCGATGGTGGCCACCACGCTGTACACGTAGGCCGCGCCCGTGCCCAGGCCGATGAGCGTCCACATATTGGGGCTGCCGTGGATGACGGATTGCGCACCGCGCACAAAGAAGGGCCAACCGGCCCAGACGATGATGGGTGTAGCCAGTGCAAATTCCACCCAGCTTTGCGCCGCCATGTCCATCCATTGCAGGCGGTGGCCCAGCATGGCGAGTACAAAAACGACAGCGGTCAGCGGCAGCGTCCACAAAAAGCGGCGTTGAAAGTCGCGTAGCTCGGAGTTGTCATCCTCCTCCAGTGTGGGCATCACCGGCTCCAGCGTCATGCCACATTTGGGGCAACTACCGGGGTGGTCCTGGCGGATCTCGGGGTGCATGGGGCAGGTGTAGACCGTGCCGGCGGCGTGTTGCTGAGGCGGCGGCGTTGGTGCAGGGTTGGCGTGATGCCCTGCATGCAGGTTGTGGTGCATGTCGCCACTCCCATGTGCCATACGAGGGTTGGTGGTCATACGACGTGTCCTCAATAGAGTTGCAGTTGGCGCATGGGATCAACCGGTGGTTGACCGGCGATCAAATCGGGGGAAAAATCGGGGCGTGCGCTGGGCATAGGCGTCAAACGCCGCGCCGAATTGGGCGTGCATTTCAGCTTCTTCGGTCACGGCAAGGCGGCCGTACATGACCAGCAAAACCGGGAACATCAACAGCGTCAACAAGGTCGGCCATTGCAGCAGGAAGCCCAGCAGGATCAAAACAAAGGCCACGTACTGCGGGTGGCGAATACGGGCATAGGGGCCGGCCACGGCCAGCGCATGGCGGCGCTGGGCGTGGTACAGCACATTCCAGGCGTTGGACAGCAGGAGAAAACCAAGGACCAGGAAGATATAGCTGGCAATGTGCAAGGCGCCAAAATGGGGGTCCCCTTTTTCACCCAGCAGCGTGGACCACAGGTGGCCTGAATCATGACTCAGAATGTCCAGGCCCGGGTATTTGGTCTGCAGCCAGCCGGACAGCAGATAGATGGTGAGCGGAAATCCATACATTTCCACAAACAAGGCCACGATGAAGGCCGCAAAGGCGCCAAAGGTTCGCCAGTCCCGCGCGGTGGCGGGCTTGAAGAAGCTGTAAGCAAACATGATGAAGATGGCCGAGTTCAGGACGACCAGGGTCCAAAGCCCGTAGGCCGGTTGGTCATGGCTCATGATGGGTCTCCTTCCTTGGACGAATGAGGCTGGTGTGGCTCAGCGGGGGGCGTGTAGTGGTGACCATGCCCACCGTGCCCGTGGTGCATGAACACATGCATCAACGGGCAGGCCAGTAGCAGTAGAAACGGCAAGGCACCCACCACATGCGCCAAATGCTCGGTCAGCAGAAAATAGGCCGCCACCGCGCCTATGACCACCAAGCCGACGGCGTAGCGGGAACTCCAGAAGCTGGGCGGCGTTTCGTGTCCAGCAGGGTCGTGGTCCATGGTGAAGACTCCTTTACCTGGTGGCGGGTGCAGGCATTCGGTCCATCATCATTTGCATCATGGTCGTCATCATGTCCATGCGTTTCTCCATCATCGGGCTTTCACTGGCCATGCCCATGGGTTTGCCACCCATGCCTGCCATGCCGTTCATCTTGCCCATCATGGCCATGCCGTCCTGCATCGCTTTCATGTGGTCGGCCATGAGGGCGTTGCGTTCTTCCGGTGTTTTGGCATTCACCATTTTTTCGTGCATGTCCCGCATGGCTTTCATGCTGATGTCCATGTCGATCATGGCGTCTTTTTCCGCTACGCGTGGTGCTGTCGGTTTTGATGCATTGACCACAGGCTTGCTGCTGCTGGCATCCGGGTGGTGCTCGGCGTGCTCGGCGTCGGTTTGGGCCGGCGTGTGAGGGGAAGTCAGTGCCAATGCGCAAGCGATAGCAATGGTCTGTACAGTGTGAAGACGTGACATGGTTAACTCCTTGGAGATTGAAGAGGGACCGCATGAAAGAACGCGATTGCCGTTTGTGTGGCCGTTTTAGGCACACAAGCAGGGCGCAGGCCATAGACCAAGCCATCCGCGCGCTTGGCAACGAACCTGCAAGGGAGTGTCAAATCGTGAGTCGCGAGAATCGGATGGACACCGGCGGGTCCGAGCAACGCGAACTGCGCACGGGCGCCGGCAGCACGACCCGCTCCACCCGGGGAAGCAACAAGCCAACCAGCAAGGGAACGGGGGCAAGGTCCACTGCCTGCGGACTGTCACATTGCACCTTGCCCTTAACCAGAGTGCTTTGCTCTGCTGTGCAAAAGCTCAGACAGGCCAAAGCTTCTGGCGACATGGTGTGGTGGTCTGCTTCATGCTCGTCTATCCCTGCGAGGGACGCAGGCAGTGGGTGACCGTGCAAAGCCTCGTCTTGATGGATCACGCAGGCATTTGCAATACCCATTCCGACGGTTGTCAACCACACCAACACCATAACGGTTGCAGTCAACCGCGTGCGCCGGGAGTTGAAAAAAGCATTCATGGCATTCAAGCAGGCTTAACAGCTGACTACACGCCAGCAAACCGTTTATAGGAACAAAAAAAATTTCGATGTTGATTCTTATCAACCGAACAGCGTCGAGGCAGCGGCACAGGAAACTAAGACGAGGCCGATACCCAGGCGCTAGCGGCATCACGCAAGGCAGCGCTGGCGATGGGGGCCAAACAATAGCGACTCCGACTGGCAGCTGTTGCTCTATTTTCAATAGCTGTTTGCGCACATTCCGCGGGGGCTAGCGAGTGTTTTTGCACTGAACTCTCACCCAAAACATGCAGCCACCTGGCGATGCCCGACCGTCGCGCTCACAGAACACAGGCGCTTGCGTTTGCCTGAACACAGACCCTGCGGTTGTGTCGACATTCCTTACACCCGTCTCCAGCACCAATCGATTTGCAGCGTGCAAATGGGAAAAATACAAATGGAAACAATGACTTAAATAGGCACCACCGATCTTGGCACGCTCCATGCTGAATGCGCTGCGTCCCCCACCAGTTGGGGTCAATTCACTCAAAAGGCTTAATCATGAAAAAGGCACTTTTTGTGGCGCTTCAAGCGGCGGTGTTGTCCGGCTCCGCAATGGCAGGCGCATCATTCGTCAACGGTGGTTTCGATGCCGGCAATCTGGATGGCTGGCTGTTCTCCAGTGACAGCGGCGCAGCGAATTACATATCGCTTGCTCCGGGGGCCACGAGCTATGCATCCAGCAGCAATGGCGGCTTGTCCGCACAGCTGATGACAGCGGGCGCTGATCCGCTGACCGGTATCAACCAGATCTATGGCAGCCCGAACGGAGTGCGCATTGGCGACAGTACGGCATGGGGCTATACGGGTACCGGTGGGACGATCTACAACCGGATTCAACAATCGGGTGCCGTAACGGATGAGGGCGCGGGCAACCCCGGCTTCCTGTATTTTGCCTGGGCGGCCGTGGAACAAATCTCCGGCCACTCGACCACCCAAACCCCGTTCTTCGAGGTTGACGTGACTGACACGACCACAGGAACGGCCATCTACAACGTCCAGCATTACGAAACTGACGCCGGTGCCTGGACAACCGTTGGCGGCTGGAAATACAGCACCAATTCGAATCCTGCAGATCCGGCAGGCTGGAATGTTGTCGCTCTGGATTTGGCTGCATTGGGTGTCAGCGTTGGCGACAACCTGACCCTGAGTGCCATCGCCCGCGACTGCACACCGAGCGCCCACGCGATGTACGTCTATCTGGATGGCTTTGGTGGCTCGATCCCCCATCCCGACCCCGAGCCCATTAGCTTGGCGCTGGTCGGCTTGGGCTTGGCCGGTCTTGGCATAACACGCCGTCGCAACCAGAAGGCCTGATTCAGAAGGCCAGACTCGCAAGCGTGCGAAGCGCAAAGAAAGGTCCGTTCTCTTGCATTGACTTTTTGCAACACTGGGCGGACCAGCCGGTCGCAAACTCAAAAGCACTCCCACTCGGGAGTGCTTTTTTGTTTTTCACAAAGAAAGAACCACCATGAGATATGGCAAAGGGCTGGCAATCATCACTCTCTTGGCGGCCCTTGGCCTCGGCGCCTGTTCCTCTTCTTCCACGAGCGCCATGCAGGAAGGCAAGGCTTTCATCGCAAAAGGTGAGTTGGCCTCTGCGGTGATTGCCTTCAGGAATGCCGTGCAAGCCGACCCCTTGGCATTGCCGGCCCGCCTGGCACTCGGCGACGCACTGGAACGCACGGGCGACCTCACCGGTGCAGAGCAACACTTTCGCCGCGCGCTGGAACTCGGTGGTGATGCGGGCCAGTTGGTGCCCAAGATCGCCGTCATCCTGATGGACCGCAGTGATCTGGTCACTCTGGTGAAAGAGTTTGGGGGCAAACAACTGCCGACGCCCGCTGCCAACAGCGATCTGCGCGGGATTCTGGCGGCCACCCATTTAACCGTCGGAGAAAAATCCAAGGCTCTGGAGGAGTTTGCCAAGGTGAGCGTGGAGACACCGTCGGTGCGACTTGCCCGCGCCCAGTTGGCCTTCAGCGAAGGGCGCAACGAGGACGCCAGCACCGAATTGGAACGTGCCTTGAAGGATGGCACGCCCCCATGGTGGGTGTTGCGCGCAGCAAGCCGGGTCTATTGGGCCAGGGGCGACACGGAGAAGGCGCTGGCCGCCATGAAAGGCGCCTACGCTGCGGTCGGCGCTCACCCGGATGTCATGGGCGAGTATGCCGAGAAGCTGTTGCGCGCGGGCCGGGTGGCTGACGCCAGACAGCTACTCGCTCAGTTGAAAGAAATTGCTCCCAGCCACTACCGGGTATCCGTCCTGGAAGCCATGCTGCAAGTCGAGAGCGGCAACTTCGAGGCCGCCTATTCATTGGCCACCCACGTCCTGGCCGCGCTGCCAGAACACATTCCCATGCAGTTGATTGCGGCCAAGGTGGAGCTCGACCGCAAGGAGCTGGCCTCGGCGGAGACACGTCTGCAAAAGATCCTGGAGCAAAGCCCCCAACTGATTGAAGCACTTCGCATGCGTTACATGCTGGAGCGCCAACAGGGCAAGGTCCAAGCGGCACGGAAAACAATCGAGAAGGCCCTGCTCATCGCACCGAACGACAGGGGGCTGCTGGCTGCCGCTGCCGATCTGGCCTGGAGCAAGGGTGACAGGGCCACGGCCATTCGGCAGCTCACGGTGGCGGCGCACATGCAGCCGGTGCAGCCCCAGTTGCTGGCTCGCCTGGCTGAAATGCAGCTTGCCCTGGGTAAACCAGACGAAGCCAAAGCTACTATCGATCAGGCCATCGCGCTGTCTGCCAATGAACCACAAAGCCGTGAATTGGTTCTGCGGACCACCTTGCATATGCAGTTTTTTGACAAGGCGAAAGCAATGGCGCAAAGCGACATGGCCCTGCGCCCGAAAGATCCGGAACCGCTGATGTGGATGGCCGGCGTGCTGGGCAGCCAGGGGAACTCGCAGGGCGCCTTCGAACACACCGGTCTGGCGCTGGATGCGCGTCCCGACTACTACCCTGCCCTCTTTGCTCTGGCCAAGATGGTCAATTCGCCCGAGCGCGCCAAGGCCTACGATGAACGGCTGCAAACGGCGGTCCGTTCCCGCAGCAAGGACGCGCGTGTCTATCTGGATCACATCCGCCGACTGCAGCTGACCGGCGCAAACGCCGAGCAAGTGGGGGCCGTGTATGACCAGGGCCTCAAGGCCGATCCGGCCTCGATCCCGCTGCGGGAAGCGGCAGTACGCCACTGGCTGACACAAGGGCGCAAGGACAAGGCCTTGACCCTCGCCACGGAAGGAGAAGCAGCCCAGCCGGACAACGCCAACCTGATCGCTCTGGCGGCATTCGCCAACGAAGCCACCGGCAACCGCGAGCTTGCCGTGAAAAAGTACGGGCAGCTGTCGGCGCGCTTCCCTGACCACATTGACTGGACTCTGACCTACGCCAGGAGTCTGGTCCAGGCGGGACGATCGGAAGAGGCCATATCGGTCCTGCGCAAGCTGATTTCGGCGCGTGCCGATGAGCCGACCGCATACCGTGTACTCGCCATGCTGCAAATGGACGAAAAGAACAAGGACGACGCGTTGCTGACCGCCCGCATGTTGCGGGATCGCCCCAAGTTGCGCGTTCCCGGGCTGCTTTTGTTGGGTGACGTGCATGCGCGCGCGGGCGAAAAAAAGGAGGCCCTGGAAGCCTACGCCGAGGTCGGCAAGTCCGGGGCTGGCGACCTGGCGATGGTTCGAAAAATCGAACTCCTGGACCGGATGGACTTTCCGGCGCAGGCAAACGGCGAAATGAGACAGTGGATAACGGCCAATCCAAAGAACATTTCAGCGCTTTCCCTGGCCGCGCGGCGCGAGTCGGGCAAACAGAATTACGCTGCTGCTTCGCAATTTCTGGAAACCATCGTCGAACTGCAGCCCCGCAACCCGGTGGCACTCAACGATCTGGCCTGGTCGTATGCCAAGAGCCATAACCCGGCCGCCTTGGCGACTGCAAAAAAAGCCGTTGAGCTGGAGCCACAGAGTCCGTTGATCCTGGATACCCTGGCAGAGGCACAGGCACTGGCGGGGCAGACCCATGAGGCAATAGCCAGTCTGCGCAAGGCTTTGATGATCGCCCCCGGCCTGACCTCGGTGAAGACACACCTCGCAGAGCTACTGGCCGCCAATGGCGATAAAAAAGAGTCCGCCGAATTATTGCGCCAAGTGGACGAGCGGTCCATCGACAAGAGCCCGGCCGCTCGGCCGCAGGCTGAAAAACCCCGGATGTAACACCCGTCATCGCCGCGCGGCCGCTCGGCGACGCAGGCCGCCGATGCAGGCCAGGCCCAGACCCAATAATGCAAGGCTGCCAGGCTCGGGCAGACCGCGCGCTTGCCATGGCAAACCGCCATCGGGCGCTGAACTGCTATAGACAGATTGGCTGTAAAAATTTCCGCCCTGGCTATTGTCAAACCCGTTGATAGTGCCATCCAGCAGCACGTATTGATACAGGTTGGGGCTGGGCAAGAGGCAGCCGATGGGTGCCGTTGCGGGAGTGGCGCCGGGTGGCCCACTGTTCAGGCTTGAATCACCGTTGCAGGCAAAGATGAAAATGTCGTTGCTGCCGGATGTCAGGTAGGGCTGCATGTCGATCAGGAACGGTGTTGGCGGAACGGGATTGGTGTCGGTCAGCCAGCCATAGGCGCCGTGCGTGGTTCGGCCAACGCAGGGGTGTAGCGGGTCGTTGATGATGGAGGCGCAGGAGTCCGCCAACTGGCCATTCACGTACAGGGAAAAGTAGTCATCGGCGAGAACCCTGAAGATTGCCGTATCCACACCGCCAACCGGCAGGTTGACCTGCAGTTTGAATTCAGCCTCGTAAGGCGACTCGGTGCCACTCACACAATTCAAGCTGTTCGTGCAGTACCACATGTACTGGGCCGAGCCTCCATGCGACCCGAGGACCTGGTCCGCCGTGAACACCGGGTTGGGATACGGCACGTAGGCATCCGTCCATGACGTCCATTGCGCGTGTGCGCCCTCCATGGCAGCCAGGGCGAGCGCGGCCGAGAGCAGGCCGCCTTTCAATGCTGAGAACAGCTTCATGTTGATCTCCTTCGAAAAGGCTGCGAATACGCAACTACTGCGCCAAAAAACTGGGCAACGTGAAATATCGTTACAAACCAATGGCTTAGGCGGTTTTAGCGGCCGGCGAAGGGATCCGACGCAGCGCACGTGTAAAAAATGGCGACTCGGCAAGACGCTTGCATCCACATCACAAGCTGGGCAATGCAGGTGTCGACTATCTTTCCAGTTGATATTTTTTCGGTGCACCTGCGATACGCAAATACATTGCGCTAACCGCTCCAGCCCATCAAATTCTTCTTCAAAATCAAAGTGGTAGGGCTCTCTGGGGCGACTTGACAGAACAAACCTCTGGGTCCTGGCACGCCAATTGCGATCGACAACAGCAAGGGAGCGGGGGGCCGTTTTCAGCATCACCCGTTGTCAATCAACTGTCGAAAGGAATAGCCATGAAACAGCAAAGCAGACAACTGGATCGCAAGATCCTGTGCGTGGCGTGCACGCTGGCATTGACCGCATTTGGGAGTCAGGCTGCGCCAGTGGCGACATGGGGATATGACGTTGATACCAACTTTACGGCGGCAGCTTTCCAGACCGGTGGTATCGGGACCACAAGCCTGGACCCTGGTGGAAACTTCATCTTCTGGGGGGCCAGCGGCGGGGATTTTCACACGGATGTAGGTGCCAATAACAACCAGAGTGCGTTGACCATCGGTACGGGGGCCAGCGGGTCCGCCCGCGAAGGTGGTGGCGCGGTGTCTGGAACGGTCAACACCGCCATCGGCGTGTTTCCCACCTACGCGGCTGGGCAGATCAAGCCCGGGTCTTCGATCACCCACTGGAACAATCCCATCTCCAGCGCCTTCAATACTTTGCTGTCTGGGGTCATTGTCAATACCCTGGACCTGACACCGATGGCGCCGCTACCCCAGTATGCAGGCGCGTCCACCATTTCGGCGCCCACGCTGACCTTCAATTTCGCCTTCCAGGAGACACCAAACGCCGGTGGTGCGGGTGGACTGTGTGCAGACGGCATTGCTGCCAGCAACTATTCGCAGGGTTGCCCGGACCTGTTTGGATTTGCAGCCACGACACTCAACAATGCGTTCACCTTGATGGACTGGGGTGACGACGGCATCGCCGGCGGAACCGGTGTCAACGCCGACTTGCTTCGCACCTACTTTGCCAGCGTTTTCGTGCTGAATGATGCAGGCACAGCATTCCCCATCCAGCAGTTGGTGGCAGGTGAATGCGGCACACTGGGATTGGCTGGTGGTTGTTTTGGTTTCCGAACCGGAGAAGCAGCGCAGACCACGGCGCAATTTGTTTTTGCTGTAACGACTCAGCCTATTTCCATCCCGGAGCCGGGCTCTCTCGCGCTGATAGGCCTTGGCCTGGCAGGACTCGCGGTGATGCGTCGGCGCAAACAGCACTGAACAGGCTCTTCCCTGGCGACGGACTCACAGGGTGGTCACCCTGTCGGATCGCGCTGTCAACGGCTGATCTGGCGAAAGGATCACGGCCACTTTGCCAGCGCCATGCGTCAGCGCACATGGCGCCCAGTCCGTGTTTTGCGTGCCAGCCCAGGAGTTCTGCGGCTTTTGCAGGATTGGCGTAGCACGCAGCCACGTCTCCATCACGTCTTGGTGCCATCTGGTAAGGCAGTGGCTTGCCACAGGCTTGTTCAAACGCCCCAACCATGTCCAGCACGCTGTAGCCCACACCGGTGCCGAGATTGATAGCTTCGCATCCTGCCTGTTTGTTCAGGTAATCCAGCGCAAGAAGGTGGCCCCGCGCGAGGTCCACGACATGGATGTAGTCTCGCACTCCGGTGCCGTCCGGCGTGTTGTAGTCATTGCCCCAAATATTGATGTGCGACCTCTTGCCCACTGCCACTTGGGCAATGTAGGGCATCAGGTTATTGGGCATGCCCTGCGGATCTTCTCCAATCAGGCCGCTGCGATGGGCGCCTGCGGGATTGAAATAACGCAGGATGACGATGCGCCACTGCGCATCGCTGCGGCTCATGTAGCGCAACAGGTCTTCCACCACCAGCTTGGTCTGCCCATACGGATTGTTGGTGGATAGCGGGTGGTCTTCTGTCAGGGGCAGTTTCTTGGGGCTTCCGTACACCGTGGCAGAGGAGCTGAATACCAGGGTCTTGACCTTGCATTCATCCATGGCTTCGAGCAGGTGAATGGTCCCTGTCACGTTGTTGCTGTAATAAGCAAGAGGGATTTGCTCCGACTCCGCTACTGCCTTCAGGCCTGCACAGTGAATCACGGCGGCCGCCTCGCTGTGGCGCAAGGCCTGCAAAATATCGGCCTTGTCGCGTAAGTCGCCACGAACGAGCGTGATCTGCTTGCCCGTGATGCGTGAAACCCGCTCCAGCGTTTCTGCACGGCTATTGCACAAGTTGTCAAACACAACTACCTCATGCCCCGCATTGAGCAACTCCACGCAAGTATGGGAGCCGATATAGCCGGCTCCGCCGGTAATCAATATTTTCATGTTTTTTGTGCGAATTCACGCTGCAGAAGCATCTGCGAGAAGAGTGGTTCCATCTTTTCATCGTACGAATTCACAGAGCCTCCTTGCACACTTGCCAACATTCTGAAATTGGAGAACCGAATGCATTTGATCTTTCGCAATTTCGATTGGAGTCCCGATGGCTCAATCAGCCCTCTGTGCGTGCGCGCGTGCGCTACGACTTCGCGTGAAGGCATGACCCGTGGCTTCAATTGACAAAACGCATGCCACATGCAGTTTGGGCGTGACCCCGGAGCCCTCAAAATCTAGAATTGCCAGGTCCGGGCAGGTGGACTCGGCGGGAGCATCCAGTGAACATATTGCAAGAAGTGCTACAGGTCCTTGACAGCGTTTTAGGCCTGGAGGGTCGTACCGCTGGCTTTGGTCGCGACACCTCACTTTTGGGTGGTGTACCCGAGCTGGACTCAATGGCCGTGGTGTCTTTGATCACCACACTTGAAGAGCGCTTTGGCATGGCCATCGATGATGATGACATCGACGGCTCGACGTTCGCCACGGTGGGATCACTGTCCGACTTTGTCAGCAGCAAGCTGGCCGTCTGAAAGCACACAAGCGATGTCTGTGGAGGCGTTTTTCTTGCCGGTCGGTGGTGAACAGCGCTTTTGCATCTTTCACCCCGCAGACGCACCCACCCCACGCGGTCTGGTGCTCTATGTCCATCCGTTTGCGGAGGAAATGAACAAGTCGCGCCGCATGGCCGCGCTGCAGTCCCGCGCATTGGCTCGCACGGGATACGCCGTACTGCAAATCGACCTTCTGGGCTGCGGTGACAGTTCGGGGGATTTTGGCAATGCCGGGTGGACAACCTGGGTGAACGATGTGGTGCAAGCCAGCGTATGGCTGCGTTGGCGCTGCCACACCAATGGCGCAACCCGTGACAATGCACCATTGTGGCTGTGGGGCCTGCGTGCCGGTTGTCTGCTCTGCACTCAGGCGGCCACCTCCATTGAGGAGCCTTGCCATTTTCTCCTCTGGCAACCACCCCTGTCCGGCAAGTTGATGTTGCAACAATTCCTGAGACTCAAGCTGGCCGCAGACATGCTGGACGGTCGGGCATCGAAGACCATGGACAGCCTGCGTAAGGCATTGAACAGCGGCGAGTCGGTGGAAATCGCCGGTTACACGGTTACCGCCGAGCTCGCAAGGGGACTGGAAGCGGCCTCGCTGACACCACCCGTCGGTTCCGAAAAAAAGAGGCGGGTGGAGTGGCTGGAGGTGTCTGGCCTGGAGCCCCCACGCCTCAATCCATTTCCAGCTGATACCTTGGACGCGTGGCGACAAGCGGACTATGAACTGGTGCGCCATGTCACACCGGGCCCAGCGTTTTGGCAGTCCAGCGAAATGAGGGATGCCCCTGATCTCATCACTGCGACGACGGCCGTACTCACATCCCAGGACGGCCCATGAGATACACCGAAGAGGCGGTGCCTTTTTCCTGTGCAGACGACCTGCTGATTGGCATTCTGGCCCGACCGGAATTGCCCGCACAAACGGGGGTGGTGGTGATCGTGGGAGGACCACAGTACCGGGTCGGCAGCCATCGGCAGTTTGTACTGTTGTCCCGCGAACTGGCCGCCGCAGGCTACCCGGTCCTGCGTTTTGATTGTCGGGGCATGGGTGACAGTGAGGGGGAGCCGCGCAACTTCCTGGACACCGGCGCAGACATTGCCGCAGCCATCTCCGCATTGCAGTTCAACGTGCCGAGCGTCAGCCATGTAGCCTTGTGGGGCTTGTGTGACGGTGCGTCTGCCGCGTTGCTCTACTGCTTCGACACGCTGGACACCCGCGTGAACGCTCTGTGCCTTGTCAATCCGTGGGTGCGCTCCGAGACCAGTCTGGCGCGCGCACGTGTTAAACATTACTACTTGCAACGACTGCTGCGGGCGGGATTCTGGATCAAGCTGTTGCGCGGTGGAATCAAACCCGACGCACTGGGTGGATTGGGGCGCAGCGTCTGGCTCTCCCTGCAAGGAAATCGTGGCGCACCGGCTAAATCCACATTCCAGCAGCGCATGGCCTCGGCCTGGGATGCGTTTTCTGGACGCATCTTTTTGCTATTGAGTGAGGACGATTACATCGCCAAAGAGTTTCTGGAACACGCTGCCCGGGACAGTACCTGGAAAAACGCCCTCAAGCATCCGCGTCTGGTACGCCATGATGAGCCCGGCGCCGACCACACGTTCTCCAGCGCGGCCCTGCGTGCACGGGTCGCTCAACTGACTTTGCAACACAGCTTGTACCACCCTCGCGATGAAGTCTGATGCTTCATCGTGGGGCTTCGGGGTGGATGCGCAGTTGTGGCCGCCCGCCCCATGCCACATAGGGGTACACGCTGGAGAGCATCCACTGCAGCGGCCCCAGACACAGGAATAGCGCCCAGCCACAATGGTGTGCGCCCAGGCGCAGGTGCGATGCCAGAGAGCGCTGGTTGAACGCATTGATGCGACTCACGGAGTAGCGCACACCGCGGGGTTGCAGCAGCGCATCAAATGCATCCCACTGCTTGGCGAATAGCAACCCGAGTCGTTCGGACGGCGCCACAAACACATCGAAATCCCACACACAGTGGCCCTCTGGTGGCAGCAGATAGTCCACCCGCACTTCATCCTCCACGTACGCCTGGTGCACAAACCAGATGCAGCCCACCACCGCCTGGTCCTTGGTCGACAGCAGGCATTGCGCACCCTGTGCAAAACGCTGCGCGATGACCTCGGGCGGTCGGTCCAGCGCTGCCAATGCGGGCTCGACCTCGTGCAGCAGGCGGAAATTGAAAGCTTTTCCCCGGCTGGGCGCAAGCCTCGGCTGTTCGCGCAGGGGCTGCGCGACAAAGCGGTAATAGACGATCCTGCTGTGCGGGCTGACACGACGCAGCATTCGGTCCGCTGCATACAGCATGGCGGCCACCACGCCCAACTCCCGGATGAGTCGCTTCAATCGTGGCAAGGGTCCAGTCATCATGGTACGAGGCACAGTCTATTTTCGAGCACCGCATCCGACCTTGCTATTTCGCAAAGTACACAGGCCGTGCGTTGAATCAAATAGCAATCCGTGAAGCGAACCCAAAGAGTCTCCCTATGTACCTCAGGCGCTCCCCTCGTATTGTCTTCTTCGTCACCCTGGCCGCATCGCTGATCAGCAGCATAGGGTGGGCACAAGCCGCGATTTCACCCTGCGGGCCACTGGAAAACCAGTACGGTCCCTTTGATTACCGGAACCAAAAGAACTACCTTGGCGTGGTGGAGCAGCACCATTTCACGCCACAGGTGGAGGCGCTGGTCGGTGGTAATTCATCGGCCCATGTCGGCGAGGATCTGGACTACACCCTCAGGGCCTTTCCCAACCACCACCGGGCTCTGTTGTCCCTGACACGGTTGGGTGAAAAAACGCATTCGTCTCAGCCCATCGGTTTACCGTATTCGGTAGAGTGCTACTTCGAACGCGCGCTGCGTTTTCGCCCCAAGGACACGGTGGTAAGGATGATCTATGCCTCGTATCTGTACAAGGACCAGCGCGGGGCGCAGGCGAACAAGCAGCTGGAACTGGCGGCTGCGGCGGCAGGTGACAATCCGTTTACCCATTACAACCTCGGCCTGCTCTACCTGGAACAGGAGAACTATCCGTTGGCATTGGCCCACGCCCACAAGGCCTACGCATTGGGCTTTACCCAGCCCGCGTTGCGTGAGCAACTGCAACTGCGCGGCAAGTGGAAAGAGCCACGATGAATCTCGCTCAGGGTAACGCGTAATGCACCACGAGCCGGGGTCGCAGGCTTGCATCGTCCGCATACTCGTGCGCGTAATAGCGCTTGGTGTTGATATCGTCTCCCGCTGTGCGACGTAGCCGCCAGCCATAGTTGGGAGACCCTCGCTGCATGGCAATGAGGCCTGCACTGACGTCGATTTTTACCCACCCAGGGTTCCACGCGGCCAGCCCGTAACCGTCGGCGACCGCTTGGTAGTCTGTGCCCACGCCAAATGCACCTGGGGTCTGCCACGCAACACCTATGCGGCACGCACTCCAGGTGACCTGCAACTCCTGCCAGTCGCACAGCAAACGGTAGGCCGAGACGGTGACGCTGTAGCTGGTGGATTTGTACAACTCCAGCTCCGCCGCACTGATGATGGCGTTGTCAGGCACCGGGCCGCCCTCGCGCTGGAAGATGGCAAAGCGCACCATCATTGCGTAGTAGCTGTAGTTGTCGATCAACGAGGCCGTCGTGCCATAGTTGGTGTTTCTTGCGTTGCTGGCCAGATTGGCGTCGCGCGTGCCTGCATAGCCATTGAGGCCGTCCTGAAGCACTGACACGACCACTGCACCCCCGCTGTCCGCCACCACCTGGACGTTGACCGTGGGTGTGCTCTGGCTGGCTGCCAGGTTGTCGTAGGCAATAGCGCTCAGCGCGTGTGGCCCCAATGCGGCGCTCGACCAGTTGAAACGCCAGGGAGCAGACGTCACGTGGGCGAGCAAGGTGGCTCCGTCATAGAAATCCACAGCGGCGACGCTTCCATCGGCGTCTGTTGCATTGACCTGCAGCGAGATCACCTGGCCTTCCGTGAATTGCAGCCCGTCCGTGGGTGTTGTCCAGCCCACCGTGGGTGGCTGGTTGGTCGGGGTGCCGCCAGGAGACTTCCAGCCGAACGGTTTGTAGACCCACACATTGCCTGCGATGCTGTCTTGCAGCGCTATGAAGGCATCCAGATTGGGGATGTATTTCCATTTTCCCAGGACGCCAGTGCCCGTGTCGCTGGTGGGTGCAGCGCCACCGCCTGAGACGACCGACTGCTTTTGCAGTGTCCAGCCCGTGGGCGCTGTGGACGCCGGGGGGATCAGCATCCACACCTCGGCGCCACCGCACCAAAGAGCGTACTGGCGGCGTTGCGGGTCAAAATCGAGGCCGCAGTATCGGATGTTGATCCGCCCGTCCGCCAGGCGCGCCTGAAAATCCCCGGTGGGCTCGGAAAATACGATGGTTTTCTCGTAATTGCTGTTGCCCCCTAGCGCGGTGGTATCCCAGTAGGTAAAGGGGATGCCGGCATTGCCCACCTTGACAAAAATCTTCTGTACCGTGTCAAAGGTGCAGACCGTCTGCCCCTGCGGTGAATCCCAGTAACCGCCAAGCTGCGTCCAGCTGTCCGCCTTGGGGTTATCGACGTCCGGTACGGCATAACGGAACAATTGCGTTGCGGTTCCATACCCCAGGCGTGCACCGACATAGACCACGTCCACGCCATCTTCATTGGCATAGCCGGTGCACCCCTCCAGGTGCCATGCCGGTAGACTGGTGTTGCCCGCAAGGTTGAGGGCAAAGTCGCGGTTCTGCCACATCTGCCCTCCTACGATTTCTGCGTGCGGACTGACGCGTTTGACATGTGAGCCGGTGGTGCCACCGACCTTGTTTGGATCGGCTTTTGCGGGATCCCACAGGTAGGGGCCGGTGTTGCGACTTTGGCCAGACGAGGTGGCCCGTCGGTAGGCGCCGCCATTGTTGTAAGCGGCGCCACCAAAGGTCAGGAAACGGTCGATAGTGGGCAGGAAGATATTGTTGTCGTAGGTATGCGCGGCGGCAGGGGCTGCGTCCGGGCCATCAATCGCCGTGAAATTCCCTGACGCATCCCGCGTGATTTCGCTGGGCAATGCAGCGCGCTCCCACTGACGCGTGCTGCCGCGCCAGCGGTAAACGTCATTTCCCGGATGGTTCGCATGTCCGCCGCCATAGAGGATCAGGTCACCACGGTTCGAATCCCAGGCAAAGCCGCTCCATGCAGCAATGATCTTGGACGGCGGTGTAGCGCCCATGCCGTTGATGTCCAGCGGGCGTAACTCCTCCGGTGTCCAGACATCGGCATACCGATTCAGGCTGGCCTGTACCCAGCTGCCTTCCGGCATGGCCGCCAGCATGTTCAGCAGGCCGCTCACCGGGGCATTGGCTGGCATTGCCTTGCCGGTCAGTTGGCTGGCCGTGCGAAAAGAGTCAGGGGGCAAGGGATTGTCTGCGGCAATGACCTCCATGCGCACCACACCGCTGCCGAATCCATGGGCTGCGTCACGTACCGTGACATGGGGTGTGTAGCGGCCGACTTTCGACGCCTGACCTTCAATGATCCCGGTTTCCGGGTTGAGTTTCAAACCTGGCGGCAGCTCGTCCTCGGCCACCTCCCATCGAAAAGGACCTTGGCCGCCGGTTGCGGACAGCGCGGCTCGGTAGGTTTCGCCCACCGTCACTAGCGGTAATGCAGACGGCAGGCTCAACTGCTCGCCCGAGCCGCCACACCACGCCAACAACAAGCCTGCCAAAAACAGGCCGAACAGACGGATGACGGATCGGGCCACGGCAGTCATAACGGACCATTCTTAACCTGCGAAACAGAGTGGCGTTGAAAAAAGTCAACGAATCGCACTGTTGCGGACCTTTCGTGCCCAGCGCATGGCAGGCTGCTCGACCCAGCGCATACAGAGGTCGGCCAACAGCAGGCTGGCCGCCAGCGCCACCAGAATGGCAAGGTCCATGGGCAAGCGCCAGGAGACAAGGCGCAATTGAATGGCCCAGCCGATGTTCTCATGCAGCAAGTACAAAGGATACGAAATCGCCCCCAGCCAGACCAGTGGTCCCGCCCGAAGAAATACGAGCTGGCTTCTGGCAGCGAGATACACCGCCGTTGCAAAAACCACGCCCAACGCCGCCACCGTGACGGACTCGCCTATCCAGAGCGTGGCAATCGCCATGCCCGACATGGCTGCAGCGCCACCACGCTCTGTAGCCCGTGTCCGGTGTGCGGCAAGAAACACCGCAATACCCAACGCAAACCACGGCAGGTACTGCAGGATGAGAAGCCTGTACACCATCCACGGAAGCCCGATTCCCCAACGCTGCAAGAGCCCGACGTGCGCCAGTCGCAGCAGCATCAGGGTGCATAAAATCCAATGCACCCGGCCCATCCACCGCAGGCGATAAAGCACAAACATGCCGCAATAAAACAGCATCTCGACCTCCAGGGTCCAGTACACCCCATCGACATGCGCCACCCCGAACAGCCCATGCACCATCGCCATGTTGGCAACGGCTGTGTTCCACTCCACCAGTTTTCCGGGCAAACCCAGCAAGTGGCAAATGGTAAATGTCGCGATGACTGCGACCCAATAGGACGGGAAGAGCCGGCTCAGCCGTGACAGCCAGAAATCAACCGGTCGGGTGGTTCTCTCCAGCGTCATGAAGATCACAAACCCACTGATCACAAAAAAAAGGTTGACCCCGTAATGACCCGAAGGCACGGCAAAGCTGGCAACGCCAATGCCGGGAAAAAGTTCGCTCAACCGCGTGGTGTAGTGGAACAGGACCACGGCCATGGCGGCCATGCCGCGCAATGCATCCACCTCCATCATGCGGCTGGCGCGCCCCGGGGCATGCCCCACCGCTTGAGCGGCCGATGGCTGTGGACTGCGCGAAACGGGCTCCATGGATGCAGATTACAAAGACAGCACCCGCGCGCGTGCTTGCGAAATCGCAACCGGGTACCGATCCTCAAAAAATAGACTCTGCCCACAACACCCTTCCCAGGACCATGCACACTGTTTTTCCGAACGCTGCCAAAAGTCGCGGCTGGCAGCCATGAAAGACATTGTTCAGGGCGCCCTTTTCACGGTGGCCATGCGCTGGTCGGACCGGCTGATCGGGCTGGTCAGCACATTGGTGCTGGCGCGGCTGTTGGTCCCCGAGGATTTCGGGATCATCGCAATGGCCTCGTTGGTTATCGCGCTGGCAGACGTCGTGTTCGATCTGGGGGTTCATGTGACGCTGATACAGAACAGGGCACCGCTCCAGGAGCACTTTGACACCGCCTGGACCCTGGCGCTGATGCAGTCCGCGGTAGCTGCGGTGGCGCTATTTCTGTGCGCCCCCTATGCCGCGCTGTATTTCCACGAGCCCCGTGTCGAAAATGTCATCAAAGTGCTGGGCCTTGCGCTGCTGACCAGCGGGCTGGAGAACATTGGCGTGGTGAACTTCCAAAAGGACATGCGGTTTGGCAAGGACTTCCTCTTCATGTTCACCAAACGCTTTTCCGGCTTCGTGGCTACGCTCACATGTGCCTGGGTTCTGCAGTCTTATTGGGCGCTGGTTATCGGAACGGTATTTGGCCGGGTGGTCGGGGTTGCCTGCAGCTTCTGGATGCACCCGATGCGCCCTCGCCTGAGTCTGGTGCGGGTTCGGGAGATGCTGGGTGTCTCGCAGTGGCTGCTGGCCAGAACCACGGGCGTTTACCTTGAGAGCCAGTTGCACCGCATGGTGGTGGGACGCCGGGATACCGCTGCGATGCTGGGTACCTACACGATGGCGGGCGACATCAGTGCCATGCCCTCCACCGAACTGTTGATGCCCATCAACCGCGTACTGTTTCCGGCGTTTGTGACCGTCAAGGAAAACCCCGAAGAACTCAAGCGGGTCTTTCTGCTGGCGCAGAGCGTCCAGAGCCTGATTGCCATTCCTGCCAGTGCAGGCCTGGCACTGGTAGCCCCCGAGCTGATTGCCCTGATGCTGGGAGACAAATGGTTGATGGCTGTACCGCTGGTGCAGATCTTTGCCCTGGCCTACCTGGCAGAAGCCATGCTGTCGAGCGCCACCTACCTGATGATCACGCTGGAGCATGTCAAAACACTGGCCCTATTCACCTGGGTGCAAGTGGGCGTATTTGCCATCCTAGCGTTCTTCGCATTTCCAGGCGCCGCGGCATTGCAGATCGCGTGGCTGCGACTGTTGCTCAGCGTCGTTTCGGGCGTGGCGTTCGTCTGGTTGCTTCTGCGAATTTTTGTGCCACTGCGCTGGACGGACCTGTTGCGTGGTGTCGTTCGCCCCCTGACCGCAGCCTGCACGATGGTCGCTGGCGTGCAGGCAATCCACACCTTCTGGACAAGCCCACACCTGCCGCTGACGCTGCTGGTGAATACCTTGGCCGGTGCCACGTTGTATACCGTAGCAGTTGTACTGTTGTGGTGCGCCGCTGGGCGCCCCGCCGGGGCGGAGTCCTATCTGCTGGGGTACTTCATGGGTTTATTGAAAGAGAAGCGCATATGACTTTATCCTCCCAGATTCTGACCATAGGCTCCCCGCGTTTCCACTCCACTGGCCTTGCTCAACTGGCCGCAACCGACGGTGCGCAAGCGGCCTGGACCGAGGCCTGCAAGCATGGCGTTTCGATGGCCGCCGCGCAGACGTCAGGGGACTTTGCGGTAGGAATACGGGACTCCTCCGGGCGGGCCAGTCTGGCGGTTGACCGCTTTGCGATTCGCAGTCTGTGCTATCGGGAGGTGGATGGCGAGCTCCGCTTTGCCCCGCGGGCCGATGCACTGGCCGACGCCGCAACCGAGATCGATCCGCAGGCCATTTTTGACTACCTGTTCTTCCATGCCATTCCATCACCGCGGACCATCTTCAAGGGGATATTTCGGGTTCCTCCAGCGCACTGCGTGGTATTTGAGGGTGGCCGACTGACGGTCGCTCCCTACTGGAAGCCTGAGTTCACCGATCCGCAGCACGCATCGTTCCCCGCATTGCGGGAGGAGTTCAGCGAGCTGCTGCGCGATGCCGTGCAAGACCAGCTCGACGGGAGTCGGCCTGCGTGCTATTTAAGTGGTGGCACCGACAGTTCCACGGTGGCAGGGGTCATTGGCGAGGTGGGAGGGACACCGGCGTCCACCTATTCGATTGGTTTTGATGCCGCCGGCTATGACGAAATGGAATTCGCGCGGATTACGGCCCAGCACTTCGGAACTTCACACCATGAGTACTACGTGACGCCCGAGGATCTGGTTCGCAGCATCGCATTGGTGGCTTCGCACTTTGACCAGCCGTTCGGCAACTCGTCCGCCCTGCCCGCCTATTACTGTGCCGCCATGGCCAAAAAAGACGGCGTCACCAGGATGCTGGCCGGCGATGGCGGGGATGAGCTGTTTGGGGGCAACACACGGTATGCCAAACAACGCGTCTTTGGCTGGTACGCGTCACTGCCGCAGCCCTTGCGCACGCTGGTCATGGAGCCCATGCTGGCGCACTCCGCCATGCAGCGTTTGCCCCTGGTGCGCAAGGGCGCCAGCTACGTGGAACAGGCCCGCGTGGCTATGCCGCAGCGCCTGCAAATGTACAACTTGCTCTACCGCATGGGAGTCCATTCCGTGTTCACTGCAGACTTTCTGGACCAGGTCGATCCCCAGGCACCCGTAGCGCAGCAACAGCAGGTCTGGGAGCTTCCCTCAACCGACGCGTCCCTGCATCGCAATCTCGCCTTCGACTGGCGCTACACCTTGGCAGAAAACGATCTTCCCAAGGTCTGCGGCACTACCAGCCTTGCGGGAATTGAGGTGGGATTCCCGCTGCTGGACCAGCGCCTGGTCGATTTTTCCCTGCGGCTCCCCGCCAGCTACAAACTCCGCGGTCTCACCTTGCGCTGGTTCTTCAAAGAAGCACTGCGTGGTTTTCTGCCGGACGCCACTATCAAAAAAAAGAAACAGGGCTTTGGTCTGCCATTTGGACTCTGGGCATGTCGCCATGCCGACTTGTACCGCCTGGCGTCTGACTCTCTGCATAGCTTGGGAGAGCGCGGAGTCATGCGACGCGACTTCATCCACACATTGCTCACTGAGCGGCTTCAAGCCCACCCCGGCTATTACGGTGAAATGGTGTGGATCTCAATGATGTTGGAGCAATGGCTTCGCACGCATGCCCCGCATTACAAGGTGTAGCAAGAAATTTTTACGCATCGGAGGTCCACTATGGATAGACGTGATTTCGTAGTCAAAACCGCGTTGGGCGCAGGCGCACTGACTACCGTGGGCTGCGGCGGAGGGAGCACCCCGTCGGCGGTGGCACTAACACCACCGGACCCTCTACCCGGCCAGGGTCCTGCCCCTGCACCGCCCGCATCGGGCAGCAATGGCAACGAACCCCGGCAGTATCTGAGTTGGGACGCTGGCAGCGGCCCCAGCCGTGACTATTGGAGTCAGAAGCTGCAACTGCCATGGGTCCATCCGGGAACGGGCGACTGGCTGGACGCCAGCCAGCTACCGCAGGGCGCTACGCCATTCGCATCGGCCACGGCCGCGTTGGGTTCTGTGACACTCGTGGTCACGGATTTGGTGAACCGCTGGCTCAGCACTGGGGCAAACCGCGGTTTCTATGTCCGCTCAGCCCAGGATTGGCCAACCACGTTTGCGGGACGCACCCATACAACGCCCAGGGATCGCCCGACGTTAACCATCGAAACCGAGCGCGGAACCATCGTCCTCGACTGCATCTGCAATGCAAGCTGGACACCCACCTCCTATCTGGGCCGGGACAGCAGGAGTGCCTTCAGCGTGGCCGCGGGCGTGCAGTTCGCAGCGCTGCATTTTGATCTGTCGAATGTGACCGGGCCCATACGCCGGGCCACGTTGGCATTGACCTGCGTTTCACTGAAGTACCCGGGCGCACTGGAAGTATTTGAGCTGAACCCGCCAGAATTTCGCGTTGGTCGGGGAACGTTGACGGCAGAAACCGGCATTGCGCGGAACTTTGTATTCGATCAAGGATTGAGCGGTCACCCCAGCGTGCTCTTCGCGGGAGACTTCTCCGACCTGTCCAGGGCCCGCTGGCAGACCGGAACCGTAGCCAGTGGAAGCCTCCAGGTAAAAGACCAGCGCACGGGGACGACCTACCTGAGAAGCCTGATTCCCGAAGGAGATCTCCTGGGTTGCGACCTGGAGCGGACCGTGGTGGGCGCCACCAGCGCGGGAATTACCGAGAAGACCGAGACCACGTTGTATGCGCGCTACTACGTGTTTCTGGAGGACGACTGGGGTTCCGAAATCGATGCCAACAAGATGCCGGGATGGGATGGACGTTTAGGCTGGTGGAGTGCGGCAGGGTATTGGCAAAACACCACCGGCAACGGCGGCGTGCGCCCAACCGGGCTGAAGGTGCGCAACACGACCGCCAATCGATGGGAATACGAAGGTGCATCCATGCGCGGGCATGGTGGCACCCGGTCCAACGACGGCAACCCCTATGACGACCTGTTCTGGCTTGGCAGTTACATCTATCACCTGGACCAGGTGGGTGACTACGGCGAACCCATGCGCTGGGATGCAGTGGTCATTGATAAGGGGCGCTGGCACTGCATCGAGCAGTACATCCAGATGAACTCCATCACCGGCCCTTTCGACGCCACGGGCAACGGCCTGGCCGTCAGGGACGGTCAGTACCTTGTCTGGATGGATGGTGTGCCGGCTTTCAAACGCACGAATCTGCGTTGGCGGCGGCATCCCGAAATGGGCATTCAGGGATTTTGGCTCAACTGGTACCACGGCGGCACCGCTGCATCACCTCGAAACATGCACTTCCGTATGGATTCACTGGTGATTGCCCGCGCATACATTGGGCCACGCAACGAGGTCGGTTGAGAACCACATCCCTATCGCAATGCCAGGGCCGGCGCGGTGTTCTGCAGGTTGGCCAGCAGACGCGCGCCAAACCGCAGACGACCCCGGTCCCACGGCGTAAAGCGGGGCAACTGGTGGAGATCGGAACCCGATGAGGCAACCCCGGTCGCGGTGGACACTGCAGCCACAAACCCGGCGTCCCGAACCATGGCAACGTGGCGCGCACTGTAGTCGGTTCCCGGTTTTCCGTTGGGGTAGGCGAACAGCGTCACCGGCTGGCCCAGGCGGGTTTGCAGAACATCCTGACTGCTGGCGATTTCCCACCTGGCTTGCGCGTCGGTGACCTTCTCCAGTATCGGGTGTGAGACGGTATGTGCACCAATCTGCATATCCGCATCGCGCAGGGCCAGCAGTTGATCGGATCGCATCATCAGATCATTGGGTAGGGCTGACCCGGCCCAGTCCTCTATCTGCTTCACCACCAGTCGACGCTGGATGGGTTCCAGGTACTTGGCGTGGGCCAATACTGCCTCCATAGCGCGTCGCCGTTGTTCCAGCGTTTCCAGCGGAAGTACGCCCAGCCCTGTGGCCCGTGCATCGAACTCCCGTCGGTGGGTGTGCCTGATTGCCTCTATCACGGAGTCATTCCACATGCGCCCACCATCCAGAAAAGCGGTGGAAACAAAGAATGTGGCAGGGACACGGTGGTACAGCAAAACCGGCAAGGCGTTACTGACGTTGTCAGCATAGCCATCGTCAAAGGTAATGGCGGCCGCACGCGCGGGCAGCGAAGCACTACGCAGTTGCATAGCAGCCACATCCAGAGGAAGCACAGTGAACCAGCGACTGACCCAATCCATCAATTCGTGAAATCTCCGAATATCCGGCTCGTCAGGAAAAAGTGGGTCCGGGCGCGCGTGCACACGGTGAAAAATCAGGATGGACAGACGGGCCTCGCCCCCGGCGGGCGACAGAACCTGTGCGATGCGGCGGATGATCACGCCGGCTTCGCCCCGCGCTGCGCCGCCAGCCAGCGCATGGTCACCACCAGGATGACCACAATGTTGTAGGGCAGATCAAAGTACGCCAGACTCAGAAACGCGCCACCCACCGCATAGCCCACCAGGGAAACCTGGCACATCACCGCCAGGTCATGGGGCCACTGTTGGGGTGGTTGTTTCTGCGCCGCAATGCGAATTTTTCGTGACAAACGCAATGCCAGAAACCAGACCGTCAAAAACAGGAACAGGCCAATGAAGCCGTGCTCGCCCAGCACGGAGAAGTAAATGCTGTGCGCCACCTTGATGTTGCTGGGATCTGGCGCAAACCGCCCAAAAATTTCTGGGGTGTATATTTCAAAACCGCCCCCGGTGGGTCGGCTACTGGCCAGGTTGAAGGTGGTCCACCACGCGTTGATTCGACCCATTGCGGAAGTGTCCAGTTCATACGACTGGATGGTGCGCATGCGTTGCTCCCATGCCTCGGGCATGAAGGCGATCACGGTGAACGCCACAAGAACCACAGCCGTCCCGGTTACCAGCTTTCTACTGGAGCGTGTCCACAGCATCACGCCCATCGCGACCAATGCCAGAAATGCACCGCGCGATTGCGTTCCCACTGCAGCGACAACGCAGAGAACCATCAACACCAGCAAACTCGCACGTACCCACCCACGCGACGCTACCAGGCGCAGGTAATTCATCAAGGGCAACGCCACCACCAGGGCCAGGGCCACCTCGTTGTTACCTTCAATAAAGCCGCCCGGCGGCCCCCAGACCCGACTTTCTCCACCCGTTGCAATAGTGAAAAGACCGCCTTTGAAACCATAAAAACCGATGGACAGAACATTGACCCAAACGAACAGGTCGATGTGTTTGCGCTCACGCAAGGCAATCATGGCCACCAGCGTCATCAACTGGATTTTCAGGACTTTGTTGAGTTGCAGCCATGACAACTCCGGGTTGATGGCAAACAGCGTCGTGATGCACATCCAGACCGTAAAGACGACCAGCGCCATCACCACCGGCTGCCAGGGCAGCCGAAAGCGGTCACGGTTGAATGCCAGGGAGATCAATGCGGCTCCTGCGGCCACTGCGGCAAAAGGTGCAGTATTCGCAAAGCCATAGGCCAGCTTGTGGGGATTCATGATGCTCACCCAGGTCCATAGCAACACAGCCACCCAGGTGAACCGCATGGCAAACGGCAACACCGCCACAAAAATAACCAGCAAGGCAATGTCACGCATGCTCTGGACACTCCTTGTACTGGGTAAATGCATCCACCTGACTCAGGACATAACGGAACTTACCGGACGGCTCAGGCGCAATAGCCGTCACTTGCTCGACCCGGATCTCGACAGCAGCGCCCAGGCGTGCCTTGAAATCCCGCACGATGCGCGCGTGGCTGGCTGGCGCAAGCGCCGCCTGCGACACCACCCGGACCACGGTGAGGTCCTGCGACACCTGCCGGATCTGAAACTGCATAATTTCCGGCAGATCGCGCAAAGTGTAAATCAGCGCCAAACCATGCAAAATCGTGCCGTCACGGGCCACCACGAAGTCGGTGGATCGGCCCTGTAGATCACCCAACACCGGCAACCCACGACCGCACGCACACCGGGCGGTGCTCAGGGCACCCATGTCACCGGTTCGATACCGCACGAATGGGAATTCCGCAGTGGCCATGTGGGTCACCACAATCTCTCCCACCTCGCCTGGGGCGGTCGGTTGTCCATCGGGACGCACCGTCTCGACCACGATGTCCTCAGCGCTGATATGCAAGCCGCCCATGGGGCACTGGTGCGCAATGAAGCCCGCATCGCGCGCGCCGTAGCCATTGGCCACGGGGCACCCAAACACTTCGCTGATGAGTTCGCGTTGCGAGTCGTAGAGCCGCTCGGAAGTAACGAAAACCACCTTGATTCCACACTGGTTCAAAGCCACGTGGGTGTGCCGGGCGTGACCTGCGATGAGGGCCAGACTCGACGGATAGCCAAACAACATCTTTGGCTTGCCAGATGCAATTGCAGCCACAAAGCGGTCCAGGTTATCGGGCGACATATCAAAGGCCGGGAGCAGGCGACTGCGCAGCAACCCATCACGCAGCCGCCTCACGCGGTCTTGCGCGCCCAACTCGATCGGACTGCCCCACACCACCAGTTCGGGGTCACCAATGTCCACACCCCACCACCGCGTGGCACGCCATTTGGCGGCCACATCATGGCTCTTGCGTTCCCGCCCCATATAGAAAATCAGCGGCTCGCCTGAGGAGCCACCCGTGTTGTAGCGCGTTAGTGGGCCATGGTCTCGCGCCTTAAGTGATTCCATGTGGCCGCGAATCTCAGGCTTGCTCAACAACGGCAATGCGCTCAGGTCTGCAAGAGAGCGCACTGCGTACGGATCGAAATGGTGCTGCCGGAACACGCTTTGGTAATAGGGAACCCGCTTGCCGACATCTACCAGGAACTCTCTGAGGCGCCTGGCGCTGTGCGCTTGCAGCGCATCGGCAGACCACCACTGGCTCTCTTCGAGTTGCTTGCGCAGGTCCACAGAACTGTGCCCTTTCAGACGCTCGTGCAGGGGAAACAGCCACTGCGAACAGAATTGGGTGTAGGGACTCACACGCGCGTTCCTGCAACGGCGCGGCAGTAGGCACCCAACCATTGGCGCCGCACCTTCGCCCAGCTGTATTTTTCGATCTCTAACAAGCCCGCCGAACTGATGTGACGGGCCAACATGGGGTTTTGCAGAATGCGGAGCACCGCATGGGCCATGGCGATTTCATCCCCAACAGGAACCAACAGGCCCGCCACACCGTCCTCCAGCATGTCTGGAATACCCCCGACACAGGTACTCACCACCGGCACGCCGCAGGCAAATGCCTCCAGGATTGACACCGGCATGTTGTCCACCGTGCTCGGGTTGAGCAGGCAGTCTGCGGAAGCCACCAGCGTGGCAATGTCTTCGTTGGGGAGCCTTCCCGCAAAACGGATAGCCGCGTCCAAGCCAAGGCGGGTCGTCAGTGCCTGCAGTCGCTCGCGGTCCGGGCCACTGCCTGCAATCGTCATGCGAGCCGATGGAGCGTACTGACGAATATGGGCCATAGCGCGGATCGCCGTCGGAATATCGTAGACCGGCTCCAGGTTTCGCGTGACCACGATGTGCGGTTGCGACGAAGGCCGGCCACGGGCTGAGGGCGTGAATAGGGACAGATCCACGATGTTTGGAATCACCTCGCTCGTAAGGCCGTATTGAGCGAACACCCGCTGCAGATAGGGCGATGGCATGACCCGCAACGAAGTGCCAGCCAGCATTCCGAGTACGTAGCGCGGGGCCCGTGAAAAAAATGCTGCCGCACCACCCCCGTGGTAATTAACGATCACAGCGGCCTTGTGATACCTGGCAATGATGATCGCTGGAGCCGCGAAGAGATGCCATGCCCAGCCGGAATTTGCAAGAACGTGCACAACGTCGGCCCGGGCAGTGAACCGCCACAGGCTTCGCAGGTATGGCACCAGTCGAAAACCCGCCCGCAGCACCGCAATGCCTCCGACCCACGCCGGGCGGTACGGTGCATTGGTTTGAACCAGCTCGACATCCAGCCCCTCGGATCGCAACAGGCGCACCAGCAACTGGCACTGGTTGCCCATGCCCCCGGATGGCGGCGGCAGCGGACCCACCACACACACGCGCGGCAGCTTCATGGCGCGGCCTTGCGTAAACCAGGCCGGGCAGTGAGCCATCCACCGATCAACCCAGCTGTCAATGTCAACAGCGCGGCACCAACCAGCGCACCCACCACCAACAGGTGTTGGCGCAAGCGCACCAAGGCGGCCACTTGCGGCGCATTTTCCGCATCACCCAGAACATGGATGCGTGGGTAGACGCCTTGAGCCATGGCGCCAAACTGCTCCAGCGCACGTGACAGAGGCCCCAAGCTACGAACCAGCAACGCACGGTCGTAAGAGAACACGTTGTTGCCCCATGACAAATACCACTCTGGAATGCCGCGCCGGTAATAGTCCCAGGCCTTGGCCTCGATCTCATAACCGGGGCGTGCACCGGGCACCAGAGGCAACAGCCGCAATTTCGCAGAGGATTGCGCCAGCGCTCGGCGCAGCGCCAGTGCCGAAAGGGGTACGCCATCCGCAGCGGCGAAGTAGTAGTTGTTGAAAATATCCACCAGTTGCCATTGCCCCAATTGCCGGTTCCAGACTTCGGGCCATATGTGCCCGTGGCCACCAAAGCCGTCAAAGGAAAACGACCACGCCCGCACCTGCATGCCCGAGGCCAAGGCCAAGGCCATGAAGACCCGGGTGAAGTCTCCGCAATAGCCGGTTCCGTCTTGCAGGATGCGACGGTAGGTTTCCTGCAGGTCAGACTGAATCGGGGTTCCTACCAGTTGCGGATGGCTCAGGAGATGAGCGCTGATGGTCAACACCCGCGCCCAATCCGATGGCAATGCGGCCAGACCAAGTTGTCCGGCGGCCTCCGCGTACACGGGGTTCGGAGCCCCGTTCTCACGCAAGAAATCTGCAGGCATGGCGTCGGGTCGCCAATCAAAGCCGGAGGGCTCGGCGGATGCCAGCAGCGACGCATTGCGCAGACGCACCAGCTCTGTGGAACTAAAAAGGTAGGGCGCCAATGACAGCACAGCAGCCACCAGAACGGCCACACTGATCCACACCATCTGACGCCAACGCATGTGCGCCTGCGAATATGCAATGCGTGATGCGGACAGTGAAGCCGTGGCTACCAGCATAGGCCTTCGACTTTTGCGGCAATGGCGCTGCGGTTGGGCAGGTGCACCAGATCCAGAACGTACTGGTCAGCACGGCAGCAGTTGGCAAGTACATCAAAGACGGCATCCCCGGACATCCCGATCACCAGTACCTCCGAAGTATCGATAACCGCCTGCATATCCGCCTGCAGCATGCCGCCTATGTGCGGCAGGTGTTTTTCAATGAAACTGCGATTGGCGCCCAGCAATCGGGCCAGAAGCACTTCCGGGTCAAAGATGGACAGCACCATGCCTTTGCCGATCAATTGTTCAGCCAACACCACCAACGGGCTCTCCCGCAGGTCATCGGTGCCGGTCTTGAACGACAGACCGATAAATCCAATACTGCGTTTCCCCGTGGCCAACAGCTTGTTCAAAGCCACATCCAGGTGGTTGCGGTTGGACGGCAGGATGCCCGCCAGCATGGGCACATCAACGTCATGCACCTTGGCCAGGTAAGTGGTTGCCCGAAGATCTTTTGGCAGACAGGATCCGCCAAAGGCAAACCCCGGGCGCAGGTAAGCACGTGAAATATTGAGTTGCGTGTCCTGGCAAACCAGATCCATCACCTCGAAGGCATCCACCCCCAGGGCGTCACACAAACGGGCCGTTTCATTGGCAAAGGTGATTTTGAGCGCATGGAAATTGTTGCAGCTGTACTTCATCATCTCTGCTGCACGGACCGAGGTCTGCACGAATTTGCAGGGCAAGTGTCCGAACAGTGCGCGCAGACGCTCCACCGGATACGCATGATTGGCTCCCACCACGGTCAAAGGCGGCTTGTCATAGTCCCGAATGGAAGAGCCCTCGCGCAGAAACTCAGGCTGAAAGCACAAATAAAAACCCTCTCCATCTTTTTTCCCGGATGCCGCTTCCATGAGGGGCCTGAGAACCTCCTCAACGGTGCCCGGCACCAGCGTGGAACGAAAGACCACTACATGGGGTTGGGGCTTGTCGCGAATGGCCAGGGCGAGCTGCTCAGCCAGGCGAAGAATGGCGCTCTGATCCTGGCTGCCGTTGGCGGCCGACGGGGTACCTACACACACCAGGGACATCTCACTGTCCTGCACAGCCTGCTGCGCTTGCGTGGTAACACTAGCCTTGCCGCAGGAGGCCACCTGCGCCATGAGCTCCACCATGCCTTCTTCGACTACTGGAGTTTTTCCGGCAATGATCAGATCGAGTTTGGTGCGATCAATGTCAACACCCACGACTTCATGTCCATCGCGCGCCAAACACGCCAATGACACCGCGCCCACATAGCCCAGCCCGAAAATACTGATCCTCATGCGACAACTCCCATTCTGTAGTCTGAAAAATTGCGAACGCAGCGGTCGATGATTGCGTCTAAGCGCACCATCGAATTTGTCCACGCGTGGCGATTCAGCATGCGTTGACGCCCCGCCTCGGCCAAGCGGCTGCGCTCGGCCGGATTGTCGACAATGCCCATGATGGTTCGCACCAGCTCCATGGGGGTGTCGGCCACCATCAGGTGCGCACCAGACACCGCGTCCACGCCATCAGCTGCCACGCTGCTGGTCACCACGGGAACGCCCATCGCCATCGCCTCCAGAATCTTGTTTTGCGTGCCTCGTGCAATCTTCAAAGGTGCAACCATCAACGCCGACCGCCGCACAAACGGACGCACGTCTGCCACCGATCCAGTGACAGTCACGCCGTCGAGCTCCCCAAGTTTGCGCATGGCAGGCGAGGGATCCGCACCCACGATCAATAACTTCATCGCAGGGCGAAGTGCCTTCAGAGCGGGCCATACCTGCTCGCAAAAACGTGCCATGCATTCCTGATTAGGATAGTAATCCATGCGCCCGATAAAGCTGATGGTGTCGGCGTCGTATGTTCCATCCGTCGGGCAAAAGTATTCAGCGTCCACCCCGTTTGGAAACCAGTCGATGTCGGCACTGGTGCCCAAGCTTTGCAGGGTTTTCCATTCGGCCAGCGTGGTGGTCGTGCAGACGTCAAAGCGGCCGGCCAGCCATTTTTCACTGGCGCGTAGCTTGGTACCTTCGAGCCAATAGCCAAGGGACAGCGGAAAGGGCTTGTAGCGGGCGTACTCCAGCCACTTCTGGGAATCCATGTCGCCGAAGTCAAGAATCTTGGGGATGTGGCGCACATGCTCCACGTATTGCGCCGCAGTGGAGCAATGAACAAAGATGAGGTCCCATTTCTCCAAAGCCAGGAGCTTCTGCACATGCCGGTCCAGCGCGGACGAATAGAAGAACCCCATGGAAGATGGCGTGAGCGTCGGCAGACGCACCAGCATGCGCATCACCTGAACCCACTCTGTCACGTGGCCAATCTCGAAACCTGCGCAGTAAGGTGCAATGCCTTGGCCTTGCTGCGCCTCGTCGGTGGAGCGGGCCAGCGAGCACACGGTCACACTATGCCCGACAGACGTCAAGTGTTGAATCATGTTGAACGGGCGAATTTTTCCGCCACGTCGCGGCGGAAAGGGGAATCGGTGACAGAGGTAAAGAATGTTCATGCCAAATGGGCCTTAAGTTCCGCTGCTACATCCGTCGGATCGCGACGGTCCAGGTAAATGCGGCTCCAGATTTCCAGATTCATCAGAGCCAGCAAAGCATCCGTTCCGTCGATGCGGTTATTTGCGTGGTCAGCCATTAGCCGGTCCACTACGACTGGCTGAAAAAGCCCCCGTCGGCGAACCACATCCGGCGCAAGTACTCGCTGCAGTAGCGGGGCTAGCTCCTTCTTGAGCCACGCCCCCATGGGTGTGCCAAACCCCCGTTTCTTGCGATCCAGAATGTCACGGGGGAGCAGATCCCCCAGGGATTCTTTCAGGATGTGTTTGAGACGTACACCGCGCACCTTGATGGCAGCCGGGATGGAAGCCGCCAGCTCGACCAACTGGTGATCGAGCAGCGGCACCCGGCATTCCAGCGATACGGCCATACTCATCTTGTCAGTCAACATCAACAAGTCATCCGGCAACTGCGTTTGGGCATCGACGGAGAACATGCGATTAAGCACATCCTGATGACCGGCACAGGCAAAGGCAGCATCTAAGGCATCCGGATAATTCTGATCCTGACGCAGCATCAACGACGCCACTTCAGATCGACCCAACACCTGCAGGTAGCTGCGATAGCGGTCGTCGGGCGCCATGTCTGCCGACGCCACAAAGCCCTTGACCAGCCGTAAGGTATTAAGCAAACCCGTATGGCGGTCAGCAGGAAGCTTCCGCGCAACGGACGACACTGAACGCCGCAACCAGCCGGGGCATTGGTGGTATTGGCGCGCATAGTGCTCACCAAGGTAGCGGCGGTAACCGCCAAACAGCTCATCGCCGCCCACGCCCGACAGAATCACGGCGACGTCCTGTCGGGCAAATTCAGACACCAGAAAGGTCGTGATAAAAGCGCTGTCCGCCATTGGTTCGTCCAGATGCCAGATTAGCTTCGGCAGCAGCGACACCACATCGGGGCGCACCACGATCTCCCGGTGGCGCGTACCAAAAATCGAAGCCACGCGCCTGGCATAGGGTAGTTCGTTGTAGAGCGTCTCGGCCGTGCCGCCGGAAAAACCAATGGCATAGGTATTGATGGGCTGCGCTGAGTGCTTGGCCATAAAACCCACAACCGCGCTTGAGTCCACGCCACCCGAGAGAAAAGCGCCAATCGGCACATCGCTAACCATCTGCATGCGCACCGAAGTTTCCACCTGCGCACGCACACGCTCAACCCATTCGCGTTCACTGAGTAACGCATCGGTGTGATCTGGCAGTTGCCAGTAGCGCCACTCCCGAACTTGCTTGCCTTCTATGGCCAGCAGAGTAGCTGGGGGCAGTTTGCGGATGCCCTGAAAAATACAATCCGGCGCGGCCACAAAACCCAAGTGCAAATACCCGGCCACGGCCGCGGGATTGAGTTGCGGGCTTATTCCAGGCAGGCCCAGCAGGGCCTTGGCCTCCGTCGAGAACGCCAGTTGACGCGCGTCCTGCAATACGTAGAGCGGTTTTACCCCAAGACGATCCCGTCCGATAAGTAGTCGGCTGCGTCGCGCATCCCATAGTGCAAACGCAAACATGCCATTGAGGCGCAACACAAAGTCGTCACCCTCGGCGTCATAAAGGTGCAGCAGAACCTCGCAGTCGGAGCCGGTTTTGAATTGGTAGCCCTTGGCCTGAAGTTCGGTGCGCAGAGCGCGGTAGTTGTATATCTCGCCGTTGCAGACCAGCCAAAGCGTCTGCGCGACATTGGACAGGGGCTGGTGTCCTGTGGCCAGGTCAATAATGGAAAGTCTGCGCATCGCAATGCCGCAAGGACCATCCAGGTGCATGCCTGCGTCATCCGGACCCCGGTGCCGTGTGACATCCCCCATGGCGGTGAGCATGTCGGGATCAACACCTGTACCGTCAGAATGATAGATTCCGTGGATTCCACACACAATATGAAAACACCTCAAATTCGTATGGAGGCAGTATCGGGATGCCGTTGCAAGGCACGTTGATAAACCGCACGGTAACGTGCGACGCTGGCCGCCCAGGTGCGCTCCCCTTCAACAAAGCGGCGGGCCTGGGCGCGCAACTCTGGCCAACTGTCGCGTTGTGCCAATACTGCCTCAATGGCACTTTCCAGGGCACCCGCATCGCCGGCCCGGAACAAGTGCCCAGTCTCGCCATGGCGCACCAACTCCCGGTGCCCCCCCACATCAGAGGCTACAAACACATGGCCCTGCGCCATGGCCTCCAGTGGCTTGAGCGGCGTCACCAGTTCGGTTAATCGCACGGGCAAGCGGGGGTAGGCCAGCACGTCAATCAGCCCGTAGTAGCGATGCACATCGGCATGCGCTACGCGGCCTGCAAGCAATACGCGATCCTGCAACCCAAGTGCCTGCGCCTGCGCTCGCAAAGCGGCCTCCTGGGGTCCGCCGCCCACCAGCAGCACACGCAACTGTGGATGCCGCACGATCATCTGGCTCGCGGCGTCGAGCAGCAGGTGCAGCCCCTCGTAATGGTAAAACGACCCCACAAATCCGATAACCAGAGCGCCATCGAGTCCCAGTTCGTGACGCAAGCGCAGATCAGGTGCTGCACAGAACTGGAATGCCGTCGTGTCGACTGCATTGGGAATCACGGTGATGCGGTCTGGCGGTATGCCGCGCTGGGCGATATCGGCCCGAAGCCCTTCGCAGATGGTGGTGACTTCGCCTGCGTGGCGCAGTGCAAAACTCTCTAGAGCGCGCGACATCCGGTAACGCATGCTGCCCTCTACGGTAGTACCGTGGTCCACGGCAGCGTCCTCCCATGATGCGCGCATTTCATAGACTACTGGCACACGGTGCGAGCGCCCCACCCACAGACTGGGTAGTGCATTGAGCGCAGGTGAGTGGGCGTGGATGACGTGCGGTCGCGTGGCCTCCACCACTTCGGCAAGTCGTCTGGCGGTCAGGCGCATCTGGGCTAGCAGCCCCACGCCCTGGGTACTTGGTGTGCGGTGGAATGTGAGGCCGTCAATATCATCCTGCCGGGATGGATGCGGTCCCTGTTTTGGCGTGGTCAGGTGGAATGTGTTCCAGCCCAGCAAGCGTTGCTCTCGCAGGATCGACAGGGTGCGAAAGGTATAGCCACTGTGCAACGGAATGGAGTGGTCCAATACATGAAGGATGCGTAGGCTCATGGCTTGTCTGGTGCAGACATTGAGGTTCATGCCTCGACGACGTTTTTTATAAATGCATCGAACATCATCAGCGTCCACAAGGGCGCGCTGTGGTCCCGCGCACCGGACTGGTGAGTGTCCACCAAATGGCGAACATAGGTTGGATCAAACCACCCTGTTGCCATCAACCGCTCACCCAGCACCGTTTCCTGCACGCGCTGTCTGAGCGGTCCACGAAACCAGTGCGCCAGCGGTACCGCAAAGCCCATTTTCGGTCGGTGCAACACCTCATGCGGCAGGTAGGACTCCATCGACTGCTTGAACAGAACCTTGCCCTGCGTGCCCCGGACTTTGTGGCACGAGGGCAGTGTTGCCAGCCACTCCACCAAGGTGTGGTCCATCAAGGGCTCACGCACCTCCAGCGCGTGGGCCATGCTGGCGCGGTCTACCTTGGTGTTGATGTCGTCTGCCAGATAGGTTTTCAGGTCAAGGTACTGAATCAGCGCCAGGGGATCGTCCGTGTGGGCCAAGTTGGCGTGCCGCCGGAACACTTCGATTGCGCTGTACCCCCCCAGCTCGGCTTTGAATCGGTCGGTATACAACGCATTGCGCATTGGCGCCTTAAGCACGGATACTGCATGGAAGTAGGCCCCCACAGAGTCGCGCGCCATGGACTCCAGCGTGGTCTTGGCGCGCAGCATGCGCCAGGCCCAATCCGCCTTGGGGTAAACACGGCCCAAGGCCCCAAACACCGGGCCGCGCACACCCAAGGGCAATGCACTGCGCAGGCGCTCCTCCCGCAAATGCGTGCGATAGCGCGTGTAGCCGCCGAGCGCCTCATCCGCGCCGTCACCGGATAGCGCCACCGTGACGTGTTTTCGCGCAAGCTGGCACACGCGATAGGTAGGTATGGCGGAGCTATCAGCGTAGGGCTCGTCATACAGGCCGGCCAGCGTATCAATGAGGTCAAAATCGTTGCTGCCTACTACTTCCACACAGTGATGTGTCCGGTATCTGGTCGCCACTTGCCGCGCAAAAATGGACTCGTCAAAGGCCGCCGCGTCAAAACCAATGGAGCAGGTGGTAATCGGCGAAGGGGACAACCCTGCCATGAGTGCCACTACGGCGCTGCTGTCCATCCCACCCGATAAAAAAGCACCCAACGGAACTTCGCTGACCATGCGCACAGCCACGGCGTCACGCAGCCGGTGCACCAGTTCAGCCTGCGCATCGGCTTGCGAAAGCGTATTGTCCAGGGTAAAGCGCAGATCCCAGTACGGCACTGGTGGCCCCGGCAACCGACCGCGTCGGACGGTAAGCGTATGGGCAGGTGGGAGCTTTTTGACGGTCTGGAAAATAGTACGCGGCTGGGGCACATAGCCCAGGGCAAAATATTCTTCCACGGCCAGGGGATCGATTTCCCGGCGCAGCCCCCCATGCGCCAGGATGGACTTCAACTCCGAGCCAAATAACAGCATGCCGTCTTCCAACACAGCGTAATACAGCGGCTTCACGCCCATCCGGTCGCGCGCCATGAAGAGCGTCTGTTGATTTCGATCCCACAACGCGAAGGCAAACATGCCGCGAAAGCGCTGTACACACTGCGCGCCCCAGGACTCCCAAGCATGCACAATAACCTCGGTATCGCTTTGGGTATGAAACACATGCCCGAGCGCCTGCAATTCGGCCATGAGTGGCTTGAAGTTGTAGATTTCACCGTTAAACACAACGACCACCGAACCGTCCTCATTACTCAAGGGCTGCTGGCCTGTCGCGATGTCGATCACTGACAGGCGGCGATGGCCCAACCCGATACCCGCAGCAATGTGCACCCCTCCCTCGTCTGGTCCGCGATGGCGTTGTGATTCGTTCATGCGTTCGAGCACCGGGCGACTGATGTCACCTGGACCCTGCGTATCAAAGATTCCTGTGATGCCGCACATCTGGGTTATGCCGGTGCGGGCGCGGCGGCGCACAGGCGCCGGCTTTGTTGGTCATAGACAGCCTGGTAGGCGTCCACCATGGCGCTTAGACTGAATCTCGACTCCATGCGCATGCGTCCCGTCTGCCCCATGCAAGCTGCACCCTGCGGGTCACATGCAAGCTGCACTAATCGCCAGGCCATGCCGTGCACGTCACCGGAGGGCACGAGCTGGCCGGTCTGGCCCGCAACCACCAGATCCGCATTACCACCAACGTCCGTGGCCAGCACGGGCAAGCCCGTGGCCATGGACTCCAGAATGGCATTGGAAATACCTTCGGACAGTGAGGGCAAAGCAAATGCATGCAAGCCCCGCAGGATGTCGGCCACATCTGATCGATTGCCAGGCAACCAGGCCAGATCTTCCAGGCCTTGCGCCTGTAGCACGCCCTGCACCTGGGCACGCAAGGGCCCATCCCCAACCATCACCAAACGCAGCCGACGGCGCAGCCCTGGAACCAGCGCGATGGCGTGAACAAAGGCCTGCGCCAACAGCACCGGGTTCTTGATGGGTTGCATCCGGCCCACGAAACCCACCAGCCAATGCTGCGCAGGATCAAATGGACAGCCTGCAATGCGTGTGGGCCCATTGCGCGCTGGGTGAAAGCGGGCACCATCGACGCCGTTATAGACCTGCGTGATGCGTTCCCTGGGTACACGCACTTTGTCAACCAGATAGTCCCGCAGCTCGCGCGACAGTGCCGTGTAGTGATGCACCACAGGCCTGTAAAAACGGCGCACCCGCTGGTACAGCACGTTGTTTCCATCTTTGTCCTGCAGGTCACGCCCATGCTCACCATGGATGCGCACGGGCACCCCGGCGGCCCATGCGACAGGCAATACTTCGAGGGCCGCCAGATTGCGGCTGTGCACGATGTGGGGACGCAACTGGCGAAGCAGATCGTACAGCCTGGGGTACTGCCAGACGGTGTGGCCAGGCGGCTTGCGCAGGGCATAGAAATCAACATCGCTGCGCAGCACGCGATACCGAAAATCAGTGATCTCGGTCAGCGCCAGCACTGCGTGGCGGTATGCATCACCGGGCATGTGGTTTATGAGATTGACAACGCCGTTCTCCAACCCACCGGTGTCAAAGCAATGCACCACATGTAACACCAGAGGGCGGCGGTCGGTGGCCATTAGAGCCGCCAGAGTTTGTAGCCTGCATCGACTATGGCGCTGCGGTCAAAGGCCGATTTAACATCGATGAACGCCCCCCCCCGAACCAGCTTGCGGCTAAAGTCTTCTACCGTCATGGTGGTGTACTCGCGGTGCGCCACAGCGGCTACGATGGCGTCCGCCCGGGGGAGATCGGCCCATGGCATCAGCTTGACTCCATACTCCTGCAAGGCCTCACTGGATTCGGCGCGGGGGTCGGTCACAAACACCTCTACACCGTAGGTTTTGAGTTCACTGATGATGTCGACCACCTTGGAGTTGCGCAGGTCCCCGCAGTTTTCCTTGAAAGTCAGGCCCATCACATTCACCTTGGCGCCCTTGATGTAACTCCCCGCCGCAATCATTTGCTTGATCGTCTGTTCGGCAATGAACTTGCCCATGCCGTCATTGATGCGTCTCCCCGCCAGAATCACCTGCGGGTTGTAGCCCAGCATCTCGGCCTTGTGGGTAAGGTAGTAGGGGTCAACGCCAATACAGTGCCCGCCCACGAGGCCAGGCTTGAAGGCCAAGAAGTTCCACTTGGTTCCCGCCGCCTCCAGCACCTCGGCGGTGTCGAGCCCCAGCTTGTCAAAAATAATCGACAACTCGTTCATCAGCGAAATATTCAGATCGCGCTGGGTGTTCTCGATGACCTTCGCCGCCTCGGCGGCCTTGATCGAAGACGCCCGATGGACGCCCGGAACAATGATGGCCTCATACAACTGCGCTACGGTGTCCAGCGTGGCAGGCGTGTCGCCCGATACGATCTTAAGAATCTTGGTGAGCGTGTGCTCCTTGTCTCCCGGGTTGATGCGCTCGGGAGAATATCCAACAAAAAATTCCTCCTTCCACTTCATTGCAGACTCGCGCTCCAGCACGGGGATGCACACCTCCTCCGTGGCACCGGGGTATACCGTGGACTCGAAGACCACAATGGCGCCCTTTTTCATATGGCGGGCAGCAGTGGTGCTCGCTCCGATGAGAGGACCAAAATCAGGAATATGGGCGCTGTCCACGGGTGTAGGAACCGCCACAACAATGATGTCGGCGTCGCGAAGCAGACTGGGGTCACTGGTGTACTCTGCGTAGGTAGAGGCGCCCATTTCTCCGTCAGACAGCTCGCGGGATGGGTCGACGCCGCGCAGGCAGGAATGCACCTTCGTTGAGGCTATGTCGTACCCGATGGTACGAAAGTACTTGCCAAATTCAACAACCAATGGCAGGCCCACGTAGCCCAGACCAATCACCGCGACGACCGTCATGACAAGACCTCCCTACCGTTAGCCGGATGTGCATCAGGGGTTTCCCTATAGCGCGCCTCTCTTGCCTTGCTATTGAGCAGGGCATTGATGAGCGCATAGTTGTCCGCCCAAAACGAAGCAAGCGCGGCATCGCCCTTCCCTGCGGAGCCTTTGAGCGTGTAAATGACAATGACCGCAGCGTCATCACTCTGTCCCATCAGACGGTAAAACGCGCCGAAAGCCTTGGCTAGGTAGTCGCTGTGGGTGACAGTTCCGTTCACCCAGTTGATTTGCCACACCAGCAGCGCACCACGGCCAATGGAGTCGCTCAAGTCGGCGCGCCTAAGTTCGCTGACACGCACCGTCATCACCTGATCGCCTGCAGCCACGCTCTTATTGCGGCTCGCTACCACCGACCAACGCAGGTCTTTGCTCTGCACCAAGACGTTGTCAGAGCTCACTAGCGCGTGCCCACGGCCCTGGTGCTGGTAAACCCCCAAATAGAGGCCGACCACCGTGCCGGCGCCGGCATAGGCTGCGTTCATGTCAAAGGATGGATTTTGGTAAGCGGGTTTGAAATGGGGCGATTCCGAACCGGAATCTGAGCCCGCCATCGCCCAGCCCTGGCCTAACGCCACGGGCGCGGCAAGTATCTGCGGTGCACCGGCAGGACCAGCCGCAATCGCACTCGCACCGCGATCCATCTCCCATAGCGCCAGCTGGGGCAATGCGCCAATAAGCGCAACGGCCAGGAGTGCCATCCAGAATGGCACCACCGAAGTGGAGACCTGCACCACGGGTCTGACCGCGGTCAACCCAGACACGCGCGCGCCATCAGTGGGCTCGGTTTGTGCCCAACGTGCACCCACCAGAAACATCAACACGATCACAACGCCGAAGAACAGCCACCCATACAAAAGGTGGTCCACGCCAGTGGCAATGCGGTTGTTGGAGAAGTGGGCCAGCATGACGATCATGTAAGCCCGAATCCAGTTGGCCACCACGGGCACCACAATGGATGCAGCAACAAAGAGGAGGCGACGGCGAGTGGATTGGTAGTTCAGGTAGGCGAAAAGGGTGCCCACCGTGAGCGAGGCAATCAGATAACGCACGCCACTGCAGGCTTCCACTACCGACCAACGTCCCGAAGGAATGACAAAATTGAGCCCCTCGCGATAGACCGGTACGCCGCTGACTCGCAAGGCAAATACCGTAAAGTTGGCGGTCCATTCCATTAGCTGTGGCAATAGAAATTCACCAAGGGGAACTGCGAAGAACAGGAAGCCCAGTGGGAACCCAATACATCGGGTCACCGGCCACCCAAAGATTAGAGGAACAGCCAGCACCAGCATCCCTACCAAAGCGGACTGAGTCAGCGTATTCGCCGACGCCAGCTCACCCATGAGCCACACCAGGCCTACCAACGCGAACACGGGCAACACGCCAAGAGACGACTGTGGCACCAAGCGTGCAATGGCGTGACGCTGACGCCAAATCAACCATGCCACGATCGGTAGGACCAGGAAACCGTGCGCAAAGGTGTCCGAGCGATACCAGATCAAAACCATGGAGAGCGCAGTCTCTCGGTACCAGAGCAACACCCAACTGAGGGCCAGCAGAAGCGCGAAGCCAGCGTGGCGCCACCGTCTGGCGTCGGTCAGCGGCACGGACAGAGCCAGGACCATGGAGGAGGCAATCATCCCAACCCCCTTACCACGTAGGGTCCCAACCAGTTTGCTACTCCCAGAGGCAAACGCCGCCAAGCGGCAATCAGGGGTTTGAAACCCGCGTTGTTCGGATTATTTTGCGGAATGGCGGCGCGCTTGTACAGTTGGTATTCGTAGGAGAGCGGGCTGGGCTCAAAACCCCAATTCTTTTTAAACGCGTAGGAGCCAGTTCCCTGCTTGCTGCGACCGTAGTCAAAAACCGTCACACCGCGCGCACAGGCACGACGCATCAGCTCCCAATATTTGAAATCATTGGCGGCCAGCCCACGGGCGGCCTTGTCGTCACCCGCGTAATAGGGCAAGACCTCATTTCGAAAATAGAAGCTGAGAACACTACTCAAAGGGAGTCCCTGTGCACTCTCCACAGTGAGTACTTCACAGTCACTGCCAAACTCTGCCATGAGCGCCTGAAAGTACCTACGTGGCATGGCAGGCGTGCCATGGCGGCGCATATTGTCGGCGTAGAGCGCAAAGAACCTATCCACGCCCAAATCCACCGTACTTTTCAAGCCGTTTTTTGCACCCTTGCGCACCATAGCCCGCTGTTTTCGCGGGATGGCCATCATATTGGCGTCATCGTCGGGACCTAGCGGTTTGCGAAAGGTGACATAGAGGTTTTGTGCTGGCCAGTCCGTGTGCATTGGGCGCACATTGCGCAATTCAAGATGCGCTACACCAAGACGTTTGGCTATGTTTTGGGCCTCCCGCTCCAGGGCCATGGCCGCCTGTGCATCGTTGGCCACAATCCCGCCGTACACCGCAAAGGGCAGGCTCACCAGGGAGTTGCCAAACAACCAGGTTTTGACATGTGCCAAAGGCAAAACACCGGTAATGTTCCCGGCGGACTCGGTGTAGAGAAAATAGGTTTCGTGCCTGAATACATCCCGCACCACAGACTGCCAACCCGCACGATGAAAAAACGTAGCATGCGGATTGGCCTGGACAAACGCATCCCATGCTGCGGCCGTCGCCGTATCACCGGGGATCAAACGTTGGATGGCAGTCACGGCCACTTCAGTTTGCATTGCCATGGTCATCGAATCCCGTCAAAAACAGTTGGTCCATTCGACCCCAGCTGAAGTCATTGAGGAGGAGTTGCAGACGTCCCTCCATACGCGAGATATTCACGTAATGCCGAAACCGTGCTTTGCGGTTGATACCGGCCACGCGCGGCTGTCCCAGGTCGATCTCCCAGGGGTGAAAATAGAAAATACATGACTCACTGTCCACCGAATTCACCCGGCCCAGCATCCAGCGCGACAGGGCATAGGGCAGTAACCGGAAGTAGCCGCCCCCGCTGGAAGGAAAGTTGCGCCCGAACAACCGCAGCGTGGTGATTGGTATCTCCAGCAAACCCGGACACGCCTCAAATGCAAACCGGGGTGCGTGAGGCATACCGTAGTGGTCATGCGCAATGGGGTAGATGCTGGAGCTATAACGGTAGCCCGCACGCGCGAGGGCATCAAAGGCCCAAAGGTTGTTTTCATCAATGGAAAAGCTTGGCGCCCGATAGCCATGAACTACGCTTCCGCCCACATCTTCCAGAATCAATTTTGCCAATTGAATATCGCTATAAAAGGCCTCTTGAGACTGTCCGTTGGCACGCTCGTGGCCATAGCCGTGGCTGGCCAGTTCGTGGCCTGCCTGCACAATGCGCCGAACCATGTTCGGATAGCGCTCGGCAATCCAGCCTAGCGTGAAAAAGGTAGCTTTGACATCCCGAGCGTCCAGCATTTCCAGAATGCGGTCGATGTTGCGCTCGACGTGGCATTCCCGGGTACTCCACTCCGAACGGGCGATGTAGGGCGCGAACGCTGAGACCTGAAAATAATCTTCCACATCGATGGTGAGCGCATTGGTGATAGAGGATGCGGACATGATGAACTCCCCCTAGCGGGACTGTAGCCAGAGGTACAGATCCGACACGATGCGCTCCGCAGCATGCCCATCCCAGAGCTCTGGGATGCGACCTTGCTTGCCACGTCCTTGCAGCACGTCATGCACCGCATGGAGGATGGCATCCCGATCTCGCCCCACCAGAGTGTTAGTTCCTTGCAGGACCGTGATGGGGCGCTCCGTGTTATCCCGCAGGGTCAAGCAAGGTACACCCAATGCAGTGGTTTCCTCTTGAAGTCCCCCCGAGTCGGTCAGCACCAGCCGGGCCTGCGCCATGAGGCCCAACATATCCAGGTAATCCTGTGGCGGCAAACTTACCAAGCGCGGGGACTCCAGCAACTCTGCAAGGCCAAAACGTTCGATGCTGGCACGGGTGCGGGGGTGCATGGAAAACACGAGGGGAATTTGTAGCGCCACCTCGTTGAGCACACCCAACAAGGCGCGCAACGTTTCGGAGTCATCCACGTTGGAGGGCCGATGCAAGGTGACCACCCCATAACCTTGCGGTTCATTTAGCAGTGCCGCATTTGCATTGAACTGGTTCAAGGTGGCCTGCGCACTGCGTGCGCCAGCGCGACCAAAGACAACCGAATCGATCATCACATTTCCCGCAAAAAATACTCGGTTTTCAGGGATACCTTCACGGCGCAGATTGACCTCTGCGCTGCGCTCGGTGGTGTATAGACGATCTGAAATCTGGTCGGTCAGGATGCGGTTAATTTCCTCCGGCATGGTGCGGTCGTGGCTTCGCAACCCGCTTTCCACATGCACCACCGGAACCCCCCTCTTGCAACCCACCAGAGAGCAAGCCAGGGTGGAATTGACATCTCCCACCACTGCAATGCAAGACGGCCGGTAGGTCTCCACCAGTGGGTCAAATCGGCGCATGACCTCAGCAGTCTGCGCCGCGTGGCTTCCAGAGCCCACTTCCAGATTAACATCGGGCTGTGGCATGGCGAGTGCTTTGAACAGGCACTCACTCATCTCGCTTCCGTAATGCTGCCCGGTATGCACCAGTACCTTCGGAACAGGTGGCTGGTGAGCGGCCATGGCTCGCAGAATGGGGGCCATCTTGATGAAGTTGGGACGCGCGCCCACGACGCACATAACCGGGTTCATGGGCGGCCTTCCGCTCTTACATTGACTACCAGCTTTTGCAGCATGGCCAGTATCTCGAGATTGATGCGCTCCAGGCGCAGCATGCTGTTCTCCAGCCTGCGCACACGTGCGTCATATTGCTCCACCCCAAGGTTATGGATCTGACGCGCCATGCCTTGCCACGCAGGCCCGGACTCCAGCGTGGCCGGAGTGGCTGCAGTCGCGGAGATATCCGCGCCGGAGGGGGCCGATTCGTCATTGACTTCAGCCACAACCTCATTGACATCCGCGACGCCAAGCGACTCCTTACCGCCCAGGAAACCCAGCAATAACAACCGATCGCAAATCAAGTTAATGCGCCGGGGAATTCCCCCTGAGGCTTTGAAAATGGCCTCGTACGCAAGCGTATCGAACGCGGGACGCCCCGTCCCGCCGGCATGATGCAAGCGATGCTCAATATAGCCTTGCGTTTCTTGCCCATCCAGCGGACCAATATGACAGGCAGCGGTCACACGCTGACGCAACTGCTGCATGGAGGGGCTTTGAAGAATGGCACGAAATTCGGGCTGACCCACCAGAAATGTCTGCAACAGCCCTTGCTGTCCATACTGAAAATTCGACAGCATACGCAACTCCTCGACGGCGCGCTGTGTCAGATTTTGTGCTTCATCCACAATCAGCAGGCAACGCCTTCCCTGGCTTGTCTGGTTGACCAAAAAGGCCTCTAGCGCCATCAGGACATCAGCCTTTGACACATCCTTGACGCGTACACCAAAAGCCGCTCCCACCATCCGCAAGGTGTCTTCGGCGTCCAGTTGAGTGGTTACCAGATGGGCTGCGACGACCTTGCTGGCATCCAGACTGGCGAGCAGTCCGCGCACGATGGTGGTTTTGCCTGCGCCGACTTCCCCAGTGATCACTATGAAGCCTTCGTTGCGATGCACACCGTATTCCAGGTAGGCTCGGGCGCGCCGGTGCTGCTTGCTCCCAAAGTAGAAATTGGGATCAGGGTTAAGCTGAAACGGCTTGCTGCTCAAACCATAGAAGGTCTGGTACATAGGTCAGAACTCAACGGTCAGATTGAACGTGACAGCGGACTCCTCATACGGCGTGGCTCCGGTGTAGGAAGAATGCCGCAGACCGACTGCGACCGAGCTGTTACGTGCGACCTTTCCTGAGAGGTTGATACTCACGTCACGCAACCAACTCTCCGGCAAACCGGGTGCGCCCGAAGTCTGCTGCAGCGCCGCAGTCAATCCAAAACTAAAGAGAGGTGTCAGTCGATGCAAATAACCAACGCTCGCACCGACCTGATGCACCGACGATTTCGCCAGGTCATCCAACGCCGTTGAAAGTGTGTCCACCCTCATATTTTCACTCTGGGTACCGACAAACGTCACCGTGTCTCTGACCCCCCGAAGCGTAAGTGACAGATCCTGTCTGCGCTGCAGGTTCAGAGCTGACACCACAAAACCGCTGATGACGGAAGCCCCCTGAACAGGAACGGGAACAGGCACGGCCATCACATCGCGCGTATCGGAAAACCTGAGTACCATTAGCGCCGTACGATGTTCGATCGTCACGGCATGGGCGTCACCAAATGAACGATTTCCCTGCGAAGCCGTTATGCGCGTTCGCGTTGACGGCGCCCACGTCGCTCCCACGTCGCTGGTGGAATAGAACTGCTTGTCTACACTGCTGTAGTTGTTGCCCTCGCGTCCGGCCTTGGCAAACACACTCAACTGGGGCGTTAGGGCATACGACAGACCAACGTCACTCAAGTCTGATTCGGTGTATCGACCCGCGCTGTAGTCCACACCGGTTCGGCTGACGTCAATCAGCCAGCCCAGATTTTTTAGAGGGCTGGAGCCGTCAATGTTAACTGTACCCTGCAACGTTGCTGTTCCCGGCGCTGCAGCAGAATCACTCTGCGTAACAAGTCGACTAATGCGCACCACATAGTTCGCTGAATTCCCCAAGTGCCCCTGTAGATAGGGGGAGAAGCGGTAATTGGAGACTTCCACCTTGTTGGCGTTGCTGTACCCATTTGTACTTGATTGCGTACCAAAGGCAGTGACGGCCTGTTGCGAAATGGCCCCACTGAAATCAAGGTACATCAGCCCATCCACAGCCTCATATCGGCCCACTGTATTGAGAGCATTCTGAAACGAGTCCGATCGGCCTGATTGCGCAAACGCAATCGCGCGCAGTGCGTAATCAAAGTTGCCTTTGAGGCGCCCCGCATCGCTTGCAATGTGGATGCCCGGACTGACCTCGGTGATCTGCTCGGCCTGTTTGCCCGAAGTCGCCAGATTCACGTTGTCCGTGAAGGTTTGCGTAAGCGATACGCGCGGCACTACCGTGATCCCGAGAGTCTGCATGTCTGCCATCGGCAAGTCTGTAACCGGCAGGTCTGTCGCATCCAACTCTTGTGCATAGACTCCCACCACCGGCCAGAGCAGCACTGTCACAGCGGTCCAGCCCAACAAACGACCTTTGCGATACAAGGAATCAGGCAACAGCTTGACCATATCCGCGCTCGTAGCTATTGTCACCGGCGTAGCCATACCCATACCCCACGTTACGCGCGGTCCGTGCCTGGTTTAGCAGCATCAACCGGATAGGACAGGCCTCTATAGTGGAAAGCGCCTGGATGACATCCGATTGCCGCGTCTCTTCTGCGCGCACCACCATAACAATTTGCCCCATGTGGGATGCAAGCACTCTGGACTCTGTTGTCAACAGAAGAGGTGGAGAATCGAAAACGACTATTCGGTCTGGGTAGCGCCTGGCGATCTCGTTAAGGAGCTTCGCCATGGCATCGCTGGCGAGCAGTTCAGTGGCCCGCGGATGTGCCGTTCCGCTGGGCAAAACTGTCAACTTGTCAATGCTCGTTCGGAGCAGTGTGGCAGACAGATCCACCGACTCGTCCTGCACCAGATCCAGCAACCCGGGGCCTGCAGGCAACCCGAGCACATCCATGATCGAAGGCCGGGTCACATCCGCGTCCACCAGCATCACCGTGCAATCGAGCTCAGTAGCAATGCTCATCGCCAGGTTGATGGCAGCAAACGTCTTTCCCTCGCCGGGCAGGGCGCTGGTGACCATGACAAGATTTTTGTTGACAATTGAACCAGCACCCTTGCCCATCGCATTGTTGATCAGGGGCCGCTTGATCACCCGAAACTGATCGGCAATCTGTGACCGCGCGGCATTCGGTGTCACAAAGCCAGCGAGCGCAAGCTTCTCAAGATCTAGTTCGACCCGACGTGATTGGGCGGGCTGCTGTACAGCGCTGGCGTTGCTCTGGGAAGCGTATGCCTGCGCTCCCACTGCTGCCGGTGGCGGCATTTCTGCCCCCGCCTGGCGCAGCTGTTCCAGACGGTGCGCTGCAAGTTCAATCAGGCTATTCATAGTGATTCATCCCGCCCACCCGGGCAAAAGTGACAAAACGAGCATCCCTACTAAAAATGCGCCAACCAAGCTGCCAAGCGCCGCAGAATACTTTCGAAACTCCGATTTTTCCTTCAGCAAGTCCTCATCACTGCGCAGGAGCGTCACAACCCCCAATAGGGGCAACCCTACGGCCTCACGCAACGATTGACCATCGAAAAAAACCGATTGCACGCGACTCGCCATCAAAGCCGCACCCACGCCAGCAGCCAGCGCAACCAGCAAGGCCAGAGGCATCAGAAGTAGACGATTGGGCGCCACCGGCCTGGGGGAGGCGCGCGGGGGATCGATCAAGCGGAAGTCTGCAACGCCAGCAGCACTCTCGAGGTCACCTGACAGCGCTGCCGATTCACGCCGGGCCACCAAATCGTTGTAATTCTTCTTGTTAATGTCGTAGTCGCGATTGAGCTGGGCAAGTTCTGCTTCAACCTGCGGTGCAACTTTCATCAGTTCACGTGCACGACCCAACCGGGTGCTGTACTCACCCACTCTGGTCCGCAAGGACGCTACCTGGACTTCCAGCGTCGCCAGCATACGGTTTAGTTCCTGCGTGGCCAGGGAATTTGTTTGTACGGCAGGGGTCGTGGCCATTGCCGTCCTGCGCAACTCCACCACTTGCCTTTGTCGGGCCGTTTCAAGTTCACTGATCAAGCGTCTGGTTCCAGCCACATCTGGGTGCTGTTCCGTGTAGCGTTGCAGCAGCATGTCCAGATTGCGCCTTTGCGCTTCGATGCGAGCATCAATTTCCGGAGTGGAAACAGCCACAGCAGACTCCTGTAGCAGACTGCGCGAGATGATATCCCCGCTGTGCGACTTTTCGATTTCAATTTGACGCCGGGCGGCATCCCTGGCATTCTCGGCTTCACGCAATTCCAGACGTGCCTGGCTGAGTTGATTGCCGAGCACACTTAGCTGCTCGGTCATGTCTCGGCCCTCCGCATTGTGGAGTTCGATGTTTCGGACCTTGAACTCCTTCAGACGCGCCTCGGCTTCCTCAAGCTTCGCCACGTAGGTCTTGATCTGCTCGTCAATAAACTTTCTGGCCGTATTGGAGTCCTTGCGGGCATCCCCCATACTGGACTCGACAAAAATGGAAACCAGCGACTGCACGACCCGCTTGGCCTTTTGCGGGCTGCTGTCCCGGTAAGACAGCACGTACAGATTGTCCCGACCTACATTCTTTATTTCAAGCGTTTTCATCAATTCGTCGATCAGGGCCTCCTGCGCTGCCCGAGACTGCGTCTTCAAGTCAAGATCGGCCATGCGGATCAGTTTCTCCACATTGGGGCGGCTAATGAGTGTGCGACTTAGCATCACCACTTGCTGATCGACATTGGGCTGCACAGCGAGCCCTGACATGAGCGGTTTGAGGATCGACTGGGTATCCACAAAGATGCGCGCTGTGGCTTCGTACCGATCAGGAACCAGCATCACCACCACACATCCGACGGCTCCGACCAGCCATGCCACCAGCATTCCCAGCCAACGGCGCTTCCATATGCCGGAGACAGCCGAGGACCATTGATCAATGAACTCATTCATCAAATAACTCTCAGTTTGGGTTTACGAAAGAAGCGCAAAGCGCCATGACGGGTCCATCCGCCTGCAAATACCAAGTCTTAGAACCAGCCTTGCGGAATGATGAGAATGTCACCCGGACGCATCTCTACATTCGCAGAAATATCACCTCGCTTGATGAGGTCCTTGAGTCGTACCGAGTAGCGTTTTCCGCCCTCGGAAGCGCGCGTAATGGATGCTGAATTTCCATCAGCGAAGTCGGTAAGACCGCCCACGGCAATCATCACGTCGAGTACGGTCATTTTTTGTTTGTAGGGCAATGCCTGTGGCTTGGCAGCTTCTCCCAATACGCGGATTTGCTCGCTGTAAGGTCCAACAAACCGTGTGGCAATGACAGTGACAACCGGGTCCCGAACCAATTTGCTGAGCGCTTGTTCCACGTCACGAGCGATCTGCACCGTCGTCTTCCCCTGCGCCGTGAGTTCATCCACCAGCGGCGTCGAGACTTTTCCGTCCGGCCGAACGGGAACAGACAGTGAGAGATCCGGATTTCTCCACACAATGATGTTCAACACGTCGCCCGAGCCTACGACATAGTCATAGTCTTGAGTGTTGGCAACAGCGGGCGCCGCCGCGTACTGTGACGAGTAGCCCGCACACGCGCCAAGCATGCCTACAAGCAAGCTGCCCCCCACCCACACTGCAGCGGCTTTCACAATGCAACAAATATTCTTCACGACGCACCTCCAGATCTAGTGAATTGAATACCCTGAACAGAGTCGGCGTACTCGCTAAACCACGCCCACCAGCCAAGATCAAATCTGAAACTTAAGTGTGCTCGTGCGGGTGACTGGCGGCTTGCGATTTCTCACGAAACGCATCACATTGCTTTGCCGGAAACATTGTTGGATGGGCGCAAACTGTTCAACTGACTTGCAGCGTCCATGTTCTGTACGGATATGCATGCAAGAAGGGGGAACCTAGACTTTATGGTAGTCGCGATACCACGTCACGAATTGGTTGACACCCTGTTCGATGCGCGTATCCGGTACGAAACCGACCCATTCATTGAGCGCCTGCGTGGTCGCATACGTGGCGGGTACGTCACCGGGCTGCAATGGCAGCCAGTTTTTCTTTGCTTCCAATCCCAACGCCATTTCGACGCAAGCAATGAAATCGAGCAGCGATGCCGGGCGGTTGTTTCCAATATTGAAAATCCGGTACGGCGCGGCACTTGAGTCCGCGGTAGCGATGCGGTCCAACACGCGAACGACTCCTTCGACGATGTCATCCACATAGGTGAAGTCACGCAGCATGTGCCCGTGGTTGAAAATGTCGATCGGGCGACCCTCCAAAATGGCCCTGGTAAACAAAAAAAGTGCCATGTCGGGTCGCCCCCACGGGCCGTAGACAGTAAAGAAGCGCAGACCGGTGGTCGGCAAACCATACAAATGACTGTAGGTGTGCGCCATGAGTTCGTTAGCCTTCTTGGTAGCAGCGTACAGGCTCACGGGATGATCCACGCAGTCGTCTTCTGAGAATGGCATTTTGGTGTTGCCCCCATACACGCTGGAGCTCGATGCATAAACCAGATGCTGCACTGCGGTATTGCGACAACCCTCCAGTACGTTGAGAAAGCCAACAATATTGCTGTCCACATAGGCGTGGGGGTTTTGCAGCGAATAGCGCACGCCCGCCTGGGCTGCAAGGTGAATCACACGGTCAAACCTTTCTGTCTCGAATAGGCCCTGCATGCCAACCCGGTCAGCGATATCCAGTTTGATGAAACGAAATTTCCGGTGAGGAGTCAACTTCTCCAGCCGATCTTCCTTGAGGCGAACATCGTAGTAGTCGTTCAGATTGTCCAGGCCAACAACCTCATCTCCACGGCCCAGCAAACGCAGTGCGGTGGTCATGCCAATGAAGCCTGCGGCCCCCGTCACTAGTATTTTCATGGAATGGAATCGATGCAAGATGAATTGGACTGCGCTCAATGTCTCTCATGCCACAAGCGAGGCCTTTGACAAATCACAAGTTCGCCAAGACCGTATCCACTAACCTTTATTGCGCTGGGTTGGAAGCAGCCATATTCGGCCAGGCTTTCAGCTCCCATTGGAGTGTTCATGGATTTGACTGCAGCCATTGAACAGTGGCGAAGCCTGCTAGGTGGACCCAACGTGTTGCTTCAGGGCGCCGCAGAAGCAGCGTATGGGTTTGACACAGGTGGCGCCCACAGAGTCATCGTCGCCGCCCTGCGAATTTTTGATGCTGCCACCGTACAACAGGTGCTGCACATTGCACGACGACACCATGTCTGCGTGTACCCCATCAGCACAGGCCACAATTGGGGCTACGGTAGTTCATTGCCAGCGCGCGATGGGTGTGTCATTCTTGACTTGTCACCGTTGCGGCAGATTCTCGAATTCGATGCAGAACTGGGCGTTGTCACAGTGCAGCCCGGGGTGACGCAGAAATTGCTGGCTGATTTTCTGGATGCTGGCAATCACCCTTACATGGTGCCAGTCACGGGAGCTGGTCCGCACTGCAGTCTGATGGGCAACGCGCTGGAGCGCGGCTACGGTATCACGCCACACGCAGACCACTTTGGCGCAGTGACCGATCTGGAAGCGGTGTTGCCCGATGGGAGCCTTTACCGTACCGCCTTGCATGAGGCCGGCGGTGCCGAGCTGGCTCGCCTTTTTAAATGGGGTATTGGCCCGTACAGCGCAGGCCTGTTCACGCAGGGTGGATTCGGCGTTGTCACCCGTATGAGTATCGTGCTTGCACGACGTCCAGAATGCATCAAGGCATGCCTTTTCAGACTGAACCAGGACGCACTGCTGGAGCCCGCAGTGTTAGCCATTCGCAACCTGCTCACGCAGCTTCCCGGCATCCTGGGTGCTGTCAATCTGATGAACCAGCACCGCGTACTTGGGATGTCCGCACCTTTCCCTTATGGACAGTTGGGCGAAGACGGACTGATAGGTCCCGAACTGCTCGCGCAACTCGGCCGGCAACACCAGGTTCCCCCTTGGACCGGGTTTGCCACCCTGTACGGAACCCACAGAGTGGTCACTGCGGCACAAAAGGAAATGCGCGCGGCGCTGTCTGGCGTTGCCAGCAGCGTTACATTTGTGTCCCCAGAGCGCGCAACCACACTCAACCGCGTTGCGCACTGCGTTCCCGGTCCGCTTGGGCGGCGTTTGGCGGGGCTAACGCACATGCTGCGCCGGTCGCTGGAACTGGTCGCAGGTCGCCCCAATGATATGGCGCTGACGCTCGCCTACTGGCGCAACCCGAAACCACAGATGGGCCCGCAGAAAGATCCTGCACGCGATGGGTGTGGCCTCTTGTGGTATTCGCCCCTGGTTCCCATGCGCCCTAAAGGCGTGCGCGCCTACGTGGACATGGTCAAGCAAGTTACACATCTCCATGGCATGGAGCCGCTGATCACCCTGACCTCCCTCAACGGTCAACTGTTTGACAGTACCGTCCCCCTGCTGTTTGATCGCAATCAGCCGGAGGCCGTGGCCGCGGCACAGGCCTGCTACAAGGAGTTGCTGGAAGCCGGACGCGCGCAAGGCTGGTTCCCCTACCGGGTGGGTGTTGAAACCATGGCCCATCTGGCAGCATTGCAGTCCGACTCCAGCGCTTTTACTAACCGTCTGCGCCAGAGCGTCGACCCTGACGGTTTGCTGGCACCAGGAAGGTATACCTAGTTCGTGGCGTATGAATGCCCCGGCGAACGTGGGCGGTGTCAGGTTTTTTTACAACTGTCGATGAAGGCTGAGTGAATCAGACACTGACGGGCTAAAAACCTTTTCATTTTCAAGCACTTGCAACACGATGCCCGATCTGGCACAAAAGATGCCTTGTTTCAGAACGTCGGCCCAAATTCCGACTAGTTTGATATCTGTAACAGATTCCTTTTAAGGAGAACGAGATGAAATTGAAACTTCTTTCCCTGGTCCTTGGTACGGCTTTTGGTGCGAGCGCTATAGCAGCTCCCGTCGTATTGCCATCCGGGCCATTATTCTTCCAGTTCACGAACCTTGAGCAAACTGCGTTGGGTGTGGATGCCGCTGGCAATCCACTCAACAATACCAACAATTGCGCAGGTTGCAGTGGCGCTGCCGAAGGCAACTGGGGCGTCGCGCAGGTCAGCATCATGCGCGCTGGCAAGCCAACCCCCGCCACCGCAGTTGGCGGTGACCTTGGTAACGACATTGACAGCAAAGGTACTCCGGCATTCTTCGCTGATCAGATTTTCCCCGTATCAGGCGGACAGGTGACGGCTATGTTCCATGGCGCGATTCAAACCAGCATCACCAATGTAGGCACTCTGTTCAGCCTTCAATCCACGGGTGGTTATATTGACCTGTATTGGGATGATCCGACCTTGGCCAATACGATTGTCAACATTGGGACATTGACCCCGTCTGGCCGTACGGGTGACGCATCGTTCGCGGGTGTGACGGATGGCACGTTCCTGGCTCGTTTGGGCTTTGCCAGTGGTATCAATCCGTTGAACGCAAGCACTGGAATTCAAGGCACGATCGATACTGCGCTGGCCGGTCAATCTGGTTCTGCGGACTCCTATGCAAACGTGATGGACACGAATGGTGATGGACTCATTGACGCGACGGACGGCCTCTGGGCTCATTCGCTCAACACCGACTGGTTTGGAACCGTTTTCGGTACGCGAGACGTTCGCTTCAGCAACAAGATTGACAACAATTCCGACTGGAATAGCCCAGGTGCTCTTAGGGATGGCATATACGGACAAACCAGCAACGACCCCGGTCGTGGCTACGTTCCAGAGCCAGCCAGTTTGGCATTGGTGAGTCTCGGCTTACTCGGCTTAGGCGCATCACGCCGCCGTCGTAACAGCTGACTTGCAGCGCGCGGGAATGCTTATCTTCGGAAAAGCGCTTCTGGATCTGTTCTAGACGCTACAGGAATGCAGACGGTAATACGTCTTCTACCGTGGCGTGGTTCAAAAGCGACTTTTCTGTAAGATACTTTTCAGCAGTTGCGCCGACTCGGCAGAGTGTCAGTGGGCGGCCGCAGTCATGCTTCGACGCGCGCTCATCAAGTTCTTTGAGACAAAAACGTGCGCCCGCGCCCTATTGTTCTTCTGCAGGTCCCCGTTTCTCTGGCCATCATCGCCGGGCTACCGGGCAATTCGGCCAAGCTCGGGGCATTGCTGGTACTGTGGCTTCTAACATTCCGGACGCTGACCAAAGCCGAGTGGATTCTCTATGCTGGAGCGTGTGGTTTCTTTAGCATCATGAACACGCTTTCGCTGCGGCAGGGCATCTTCAGGTTCACGGCACCCGATCTTCTGGGCATGCCTGCGTATGAGTTTTTTATGTGGGGCTTTTACTTGCTGCATGTCAAGCGGGTGCTGGAGGGACCGGTGCCGCGCGGCCCATCTCTACAAGTTTGGCTGGTATGGATACTGGCCCTGCTGTATGCCAGCGCTTTTGCCTCGATTGCGGATTCGGACACGCTGCTGGCAGTGACCGGAATTTTGCTGTTGGTTGGCATGACCCTTTTTCATGAGCGACTGGATATGGCCTATGTTGGCTATATGGTTGTGTTGGGTGCCGCGTTCGAGTACACCGGCGTGCTCAGCGGCCAATGGGCATACCCGGGAAATCCACCCGGTGGGGTTCCGCTTTGGTTCGTTACGCTCTGGGGCGGTGTGGGCTTATTCCTGCGACGATTGGTACTCCCACTATTGAGCCATCGACCGTAGTTGCTCCTGAATTTGAGAAACCGCAAGCTCGCACCCTGATCTGTACACCAGACTAGGTCTTGTGAGTCGGAAATCATTCTACTGCGGAGTTCTCGAACATGAAACACGACGCGATTTACCGGACTGCGTCAGATGCCGCCAAATGTGGATCCAGGTCACAGAGCCTGGAACAGTGTGTGCAATCCGTAGCCGATTGGGAGATCGATACGGTCACACCTTGCTCGTTAAACGAGGGCGGCTCCATGCCGGGAAACACCCCATGACCGAATCCTCCCTTTTGGCCGAGTTGGTCGCACTCAGTGCCCAACGCACCCCCGACGCCATTGCACTTACACACGGTGACATATCTATACACTACGCCGAACTGCAGAACCGTATAGAGCAATTCGCTCACGGCTTGCTGGGATTGGGTGTTGCGCGCACCGAAAGGGTGGCCATCTACTTGGAGAAGTGCGCCGAGACTGTGGTCGCCAGCTTTGGCTCGGCGGCGGCGGGCACGGTGTTCGTACCCATCAATCCACTGCTCAAACCTGAACAGGTAGCGTTCATTCTGCAAGATTGCAATGTGCGCCTGTTAGTTACCTCGCCGCAACGCCTTGCGATGCTCAGGGACTCTCTTGCTGCATGCCATGATCTCCGCCATGTTGTGCTGACCGACCATTCGATGGAGGGCCTCAACGCACCCGATCCTGCTACAGACCAATTGACCATATTGCCGTGGCATGTTTTGGCGCAGTACCCACGACGTTGTAGGCACCGCGTCATTGACACGGACATGGCCGCCATCCTGTACACCTCTGGCAGTTCGGGTAGACCCAAAGGGGTCGTACTATCCCACCGCAACATGGTGACGGGAGCCAAGAGCGTTGCATCGTACCTTGAAAACACATCGCAAGACACATTGCTTGCTGCTCTGCCCTTGTCATTCGACGCGGGCTTCAGCCAACTGACCACCGCGTTTCATGTTGGCGCACGTGTGGTGTTGCTGAACTACTTGATGCCACGCGACGTGCTCAAGGCTCTGGATCGCGAACGTGTCACCGGCCTGACCGCTGTACCTCCTTTGTATATCCAGCTAGCGCAACTCGATTGGCCACAGGGCATCGACAAGACGCTTCGCTATTTCGCCAATACGGGTGGACGCATGCCGCGCGAAACTTTGACCGCTCTGCGCACGCGCGCCCCCTCTGCCAAGCCCTTTCTAATGTATGGCCTGACGGAAGCATTTCGCTCTACCTACCTGCCGCCCGAAGAAGTGGATCGGCGCCCAGACTCTATTGGACGGGCCATTCCCAATGCCGAAATACTGGTATTGCGCGAGGATGGGTCAGTCTGCGGCCCGGATGAACCTGGGGAGTTGGTCCACCGTGGGGCACTGGTCGGCATGGGATATTGGAATGATGCCGCCAAAACCGCCGAACGCTATAAACCTTTGGCAGCTGACGCACCCGGAAGGCAAATGGGCCTGATGCTGCCTGAATACGCGGTCTTCTCAGGAGACACCGTGCGCATGGATGCGGAAGGTTTTTTGTATTTCATAGGGCGAAGCGATGAAATGATGAAGACATCGGGCTACCGGGTCAGTCCCACCGAGGTGGAAGAGATTCTTTATGCCACTCAATTGGTGGGAGAGTGCATGGTCTTTGGCGTGGAGCATGCCACACTGGGCCAAACCATTCAGGCCATCGTGACGCCGCCCGGGCAATCACACACCAGCGATGTCGACGCTCTGCTGAATGCCTGCCGCGCCCGCATGCCAGCTTACATGGTGCCCACCCGAATCGATGTGGTCGAAGGCCCCCTGCCTCGCAACCCCAACGGAAAAATCGATCGCCCATTGCTTTCAGCCCAATGGAGAGAGCGCCATGCCGTCTGAGAACATTTGTCCCACCCACGCATCCATGCACCAGTTCGCCATCACCAACGGGGAGCTGGAGGTGGGCAGCGTTCCCCTGACGCAGCTGGCGGCACGGGTTGGGCAAACGCCCTTCTATGCCTACGACCGCGCGCTCTTGCGTGCCCGAGTCGCTGAGTTACGCCGCGTATTGCCACCCGCCGTCAAACTGCACTACGCACTGAAGGCCAACCCATTGCCTGCCCTGGTTGGCCTTATGGCATCCTTGGTCGATGGAATGGATGTGGCTTCCTCTGGAGAACTCAAGATCGCCCTGGACGCCGGCGTCAACCCAGCAGAGGTGAGCTTTGCTGGCCCAGGCAAGCGCGATGCAGAATTACGCCAAGCCGTCGCCTCAGGCGTGTTGATAAACATCGAATCACTAAGGGAAGTCGCGGTACTCGAACGCATGTCCATGGAACTTGGTCTTGCTGCCCGCGTGGCGGTTCGGGTCAATCCGGACTTTGAACTTAAAGGCTCCGGCATGAAAATGGGCGGCGGGCCAAAGCCATTTGGAGTCGATGTTGAACAGGTTCCCGCGTTGCTGGCCAATATTGGCCGCGCAGGTCTGGCTTTTGAGGGATTTCACTTGTTTGCCGGATCACAGAATCTGCGACCAGAGTCCATATGCGAGGCACAGCAAAAATCCTTCGCACTGGTCGAACACTTGTCGCAGGGTGCGCCAGGGCCGGTGCGATCCATCAATCTGGGAGGCGGCTTTGGCATCCCCTACTTTCCCGGTGAGCAGCGGCTCGACATAGCGCCCATTGGTCGAAATCTGGCACAACTGGATGAAAAGGCGCGCAACGTGCTGCCCATAGCCACGCTGGTGATAGAACTGGGCCGCTACCTCGTAGGCGAGGCCGGGGTCTATGTCACCCGCGTAGTGGATCGTAAGACATCGCGCGATCAGGTCTATCTGGTGTGCGACGGAGGCCTGAACCACCACCTTGCGGCGTCCGGAAACTTCGGACAAGTGCTGCGCAAGAACTATCCCGTGACCATTGGCAACAGGGCAAGTGGATCACCAACAGAAATTGCATCGGTGGTCGGCCCGCTATGCACGCCATTGGACTTGCTGGCGGACCGCATGACGCTACCCGTTGCGCAGGTGGGCGATCTGGCCGTGGTATTCCAGTCAGGGGCCTATGGTGCGAGTGCCAGTCCGCAAAACTTCCTGGGACATCCTCCGTGCGTTGAGGTACTTGTCTGAAGGACATACGCTGAGCCGCTTGTTCGCACTGCTGGTGGCCGTGGCCAGTGCGTGCGCCGGACTGGCTCTGGCCTGGCACCACCCGCTGTCGCCAACTGCCGCAGCGGCGGCCTTTGTACTATGGAGCATTGCAGTAGTCTGGCGTGGGCATTTGTGGCTGGTAGTCGTGCCTGCCGGCGTGGCGTTCATGAATTTCTCGCCATGGACAGGTTGGGTTGTCTTTGACGAATTCGACATCCTGCTGCTGGGTACGTTGACGGGAGGCTATGCCCGCAGGGCTTGGACGCTACGGACGCTACGTAATGCGCCAGAGGCCACACTGCCAACCGTTGCGCTGGCCGCGCTACTGTTGCTTGGCGGCATGGCGTTATGGGCCTTGTGGCGCGCAATGATGGATGCCGGCGGCTTAGCCTTTGACTGGTTTGCGGGCTACACCGATGCCTTGAACAGCCTACGCGTTGTCAAGAGCGAAGGCTACGCGCTGCTGTGCATGCCCTTGCTTCACCGGGAGATTGCGCGCGGTTCCGAACAGGCACACCAGCGTATTGCAGCAGGTATGGTACTGGGTCTGTGCGTAGTGGTATTGGCGGTTCTGTGGGAGCGACTTGCCTTTACGAATCTATTCGACTTCTCCAAACCCTACCGCACGGTGGGCCTCTTTTGGGAAATGCATGTTGGGGGAGAAGCCATCGACGCCTATCTGGCGATGGCAACGCCTTTTGCCGCGTGGGCGGTCATCTCCGCGCGTCGCCCACTGCCATGGATCGGCGCAGCCGCGTTGTCTCTGATGACGGGCTATGCGGTTCTGACAACGTTTTCACGCGGGCTCTATTTCGCCGTGACGACATCGCTACTCCTGCTTGCCGTCCTGTTGCTGGCCCAGACACCCCAAAAGCATACCGATGCTGCATTGAGACACCAACCCCGGATCGACTGGCGCAAAAGTGCAACCTTCTTGCTGTGGGTGGCACTCAGCGCCGAAGTGTTGATGGTGCTTGCGTTTGGTTCCTTCATGCTGGAGCGCATGGACACATCACAAGATGACTTTAGAAGTCGGGTCATACACTGGCAACGCGGCCTGGCACTGCTCCAAAGCAACACGGACTGGTTGCTGGGCAAGGGCCCGGGGCGACTGCCAACACACTACGCCGAACAGGGTCCAGATGGCGAATTCTCCGGCGAAATACACGCGGGCCAGGAACGCCACATGCAGCAGCCTGTGAATCATTTTGTCACTGTGGTGGCTCCACGAACCCAAGAGCGCCTTGGAGGCCAATTTGCATTGACACAACGCGTGTACAGGCTACCCGAAGAAAAGCACGTGGTCCGCATGGACATCCGCACCCAAAAAGCCACTGACGTGCAACTGGAGTGGTGCGCGCGACATTTGCTATACGACGCCGGTTGCCAGACGGCGCAGTTGCACATTGAGCCAGGTCCCACATGGCAAACACTGGTGCAACCTCTCACGGGGGAGACCGCCACCGCAGGCCCGTGGTATGCACCACGACTGGCCCTTTTCACGCTTTCCGTGGTCAACGCGGGTGGCCGGGCAGACATCGACAATCTCCAATTGCAAGGCCCTCATATGGATGAACTGTTGACGAACGGCGATTTCTCCGAGGGCCTTGCTCACTGGCTGGGGGCCGCGCAGTCCTACTTCTTGCCATGGCATATCGACAACCTGTTTCTGGAGTTGTTGATTGAACGCGGACTCTCCGGTTTACTAATCTTCTGTGCGCTGGTGGGTGCGGCGATGTGGCGCCTGGTGTGGGCGCACGCATGTGATGGAGCCCTGCATCCCTACATGCTCGCGACGCTGGCGGGAGCGCTCTGCGTCGGCCTGACGGGCAGCTTGATAGATGTTCCCCGCGTGATGTTCCTCTTTTACATCATCACCTTGGACAGCGCATTGTTTATGCCTTCAAACAGCATGCTTCCACTGATATGCGAAAAATCAACTGATAAAAAAATTGCCCGTGCAGACTCAACTTTCCGAAGGGATTGAGGGGGATTTTCACCATGATAAGGATCTTCAATCATTATTTCCATAAGCGCACGCTGTATCAAATTTCATTCGACATGGGATTGGTGATTCTGGTGGTGGTGGCATGCTTTTTGTACCAGTCAACTGAGCCATTGGCGGCGTCAAGCACGGTGCTGACCGGCGCGTTCATGATGGCAACCGGTGTATCGACTATCAATACAGGACTCGGTCTCTATCAGCGCGTGCAATGCCTGACCAAGCGGCAGATGCGCTGGCGCGCGCTGGCCGCTCTGTGTCTCTCACTGCCCCTGGCGTACGCGGTTTTCAGATTTTCTGCGCTTCCGCCGCACGATGAAAAATCGTTTGTGCTGGCGTTACTAGCTGCACTCGGACTGATGCTGGTACATCGCACCTACATGGCAAGCACTCTGTCCGAGAAATTGAATCACACACGAGTGCTGGTGTATGGTTCAGGACCCCGCGCCACCCGTATGGGTGAAATGTTGAAAACAACGGACCCCCACGTAGACTTGGTTGGCTACTACGTCAATCCCAATGAGTCGTCTGGCGAGAGTGCCACGTTCACAGGAGTGCCATCCGGCAAGTCGCTAACTGAGGTTGTGCAAAGAGAGAGGATCCAGGAAATCGTTGTCGCCGTGGGTGAGCGTCGCGGTGGCAGCATGCCAATGCGCGAGTTGCTCGACTGCAAGCTCCATGGCGTGCGGGTGGTCGACAGCGCAACTTATTTTGAAAAGGCAACAGGACAAATTCGACGCGACTCGGTTTCGGCAGGTTGGCTTATTTTTGGCGATGGCTTCGAGCAAGGGGCCTTTCGCCGCGTCTCGAAACGGCTGTTTGACATCGTCTTCGCCGCCTTGCTTTTGGTGTTAGCCCTCCCGGTTGTCGCGACCACCGCGCTGTTGATTTTTCTAGAAGGCGGTACACCCATCTTGTATCGCCAAGAGCGCGTGGGACTCTACGGGCGTACGTTCAATGTTGTGAAGTTCAGAAGTATGCGAACCGACGCTGAAAAAGACGGAACCCCCCGCTGGGCCAGCGCAGGCGACAACCGAGTGACCCGTGTTGGCCGGGTTATTCGCAAGCTGCGCATAGATGAATTACCCCAACTATTCAACGTTCTCTCGGGCGATATGAGTCTGGTCGGTCCACGACCGGAGCGACCTTTTTTTGTCAATAAGTTGACCAGAGAGTTGCCCTATTACGCAGTGCGCCACAGCGTCAAGCCCGGCGTCACTGGTTGGGCCCAAGTGCGCTACCACTACGGAGCTTCCGTGGAAGATGCTGCGGAAAAACTCCAATACGACCTTTACTACGTGAAGAACCACACCCTGTTCCTGGATCTTGTGGTGTTGTTTGAAACGGTCGGGGTGGTATTGACCGCCAAGGGTGCACAGTAATATGCCACTAACCGCATGGAGCAGCGGCCTGTGCGGCCTGGTCTACTCCGCCTTTGCACTCCAACTGGTTCGCCTGGGTTATGCACGCCCAGTACGAAACTGGCCAAGGAGTACCGCATTGGCCGCCGTATTGATGAGCGCGTTGTGGGCGTGGTTAGGGTTGGCGTTCACGCTCACTGGCGAACAGTCTTTATGGGGAATCGACACTCTACTGGACATGATGCGTTACGCTTTCTGGTACGCATTTCTACTGGCACTTCTACAGCCAGCTAGGGCACGCAAGGCGCCCACCGGCATGACCTGGCTGGCGCCTGCGGCCGCGGCACTGATTGGTCTACACACCATTACGACTCTCGCATCGGCATTTCATATCTCAGCGCTGGGCGATCCCTTGCGCGCGCTGCTACTTACGCACATGGCGCTGACGATCTTTGCACTGGTTTTACTGGAGCAGGTGTTTCGCAATGTCGAAGAGGAGGCACGCTGGAGCATCAAGCCCTTGTGCCTGGGCTTGGCGGGACTTTTCATGTTTGACCTGTACCTTTACGCCCAAGCGGTTCTATTCAATCACCCCGATATCGATGCATTCAGCATTCGCGGCGTTGTACATGCAATGGTAGTGCCACTGATGGTGCTCTCAGTCATGCGCCGCAACGATTGGGTGACTGGAGTCCGCCTGTCACCCACGGCTGCATTCCACACAACTGCGTTGCTAGGTGCAGGTATCTACCTGATGTTTCTCTCTGGAGTGGGCTACTACGTACGCTATTTCGGCGGCGAGTGGGGCCGCGCGCTACAACAAGGTCTGGTTTTTTTAGGGCTTGTAGCACTGGTGGTTCTGGCTTTCTCGGAATCGGCACGCGCCAGCCTGCGGGTGATGTTGGGAAAACATTTCTTTCACTACCGATTCGACTACCGAGAGGAGTGGCTGAAGTTTACCCATACGCTGTCGTCAAGAGATGCATCACAGGAAGTGGGGCAGCAAATCGTTCGCGGATTGGCAGACATGCTGGAAAGCCCAGCGGGTGGGTTATGGACAAGATCGCGCGGAGAAGACTCATTCAACCAGACCGCACGCTGGAATCTCGCACCCACACAAGCGCGGGAAAACATCAATTCGTCGTTTTGCCAGTTCATCGAACGCAACGGGTGGGTCATCAACCTCGATGAATATCACAAATATCCCAGCCGCTACGGGCAACTCACTCTGCCGCTCTGGCTGAGCGAGATGACGCAGGCGTGGCTGGTGATTCCATTGATGGTTGACGAAGCACTCATTGGTTTTTGTGTGCTCGCCTGCGCACGCACGCGCATGGATGTGAATTGGGAAGTGAATGATCTACTGAAGACAGCAGGACAACAGGCCGCCGGATTTTTGGCTCAGATGCAGGCTACCGAGGCGCTATTGGAAGCGCGCAAGTTTGAAGCCTTCAACCGCATGTCGGCGTTTGTCGTGCACGACCTCAAAAATATCGTCACCCAACTGGCGCTGATGGTGAAGAATGCCAAACGACTGGGAGACAACCCGGAGTTTCAGAAAGACATGTTGATGACGGTCGAAAATTCTCTGGACCGCATGCGGCACCTGCTGCTCCAGTTGCGCCAAGGCACCACGCCATCAGGCCCGACGTTCGGCGTGAATCTGGTCTCGCTCATCGAACGCATGGCAGCACAAAGTGCAAGCCGAAACCAACCGTTTGAGATGAAGTGGAGTGAACCTCTGCAAGCGCGTGGCCATGAGGAGCGACTCGAACGTGTGCTTGGACATATGGTGCAAAACGCGTTTGACGCCACCGAGGGCGGTGGTCGGGTGTGGGTTCAGTTGGAACGCTGTGGAGCGGAGGCCAGGGTCATCGTCGGCGACACCGGTCAAGGCATGTCGCAAAGCTTCATTCAAACCCGCCTGTTCAAGCCCTTTCAGACCACCAAGGCGACGGGCATGGGCATTGGCGCCTACGAGAGCCTGCAATATGTACGGGACTTGGGCGGCTCCATAGAAGTGGAAAGCACCGAAGGTAAAGGAACCGTGGTCACACTGCTGCTGCCTCTTTTTGAGCAGCCCAACGAGTCAGGCTTTGCCGCCTTGAAATACGCATGATCCTGGACACCCCCCGTTTACTGATGATCGTGGAGGACGACCTCGCTCTGCAAAAACAGATCCAGTGGTCGCTCGATCAATTTGATTCCGTGACGGCTCATGACCGCGAGAGCGCACTGCTGCAATTACGCAAAAGCACGCCTGCGGTGGTCACGATGGACCTGGGCCTCCCACCACAGCCAGATTCAGTCTCTGAAGGGTTCCGGTTGCTGGAACAGCTCATGGCGTTTGATCCTGACATCAAGGTGATCGTTCTAACCGGTCAAAACGACCAGGCCAATGCAATGCGGGCAGTGGCCATGGGTGCCTATGATTTCTTCCCCAAGCCATTCATTCCCGAACTCCTCACACTGACAATTGAGCGGGCCTTCCGGTTGAGTGACTTGCAACGCGAAAACCGCCGCCTGCAGACCATGTACCAGCCTGACGCGCTATCGGGCTTGATTACGCGCGACCCGGACATGCTGCGCATCTGCCGCATGATAGAAAAAGTAGCGCCCAGCAACGCCAGCGTCATGCTGCTCGGCGAGAGCGGAACCGGTAAGGAGGTTCTGGCGCGCGCCCTGCATCAGTCGTCATCGCGCAAGGCTGAAAAATTTGTGGCTATCAATTGCGCAGCCATTCCGGATAACCTGCTGGAGAGCGAACTGTTCGGTTTTGAGAAGGGTGCTTTCACGGGTGCTGCAAAAACCACCCCGGGCAAGATCGAGATGGCCCACGGCGGCACCCTGATGCTTGACGAAATAGGTGACCTGCCGTTTGCCCTGCAGTCCAAGCTGCTTCGGTTCTTGCAGGAAAGAACGATTGAACGAGTGGGTGGCAGGCACGAGATTGCGGTGGACGTACGTATCGTGTGCGCAACCCATCAGGACCTCAATACGCTGAGCAAAGAAGGCCGCTTTCGCGAAGACCTGTACTACCGACTGGCCGAAGTGGTGGTGAATATTCCCCCTCTGCGCCAGCGCGTGGGGGATGCAGCGCTACTCGCACATGCACTGCTGCGTCGCTATGCACATGAACAAAAACGCCCGACGCTCAGACTGAGCGAGGACGCGGTTCGGGCGGTCGAAAACCATGCCTGGCCGGGCAACATCCGCGAACTGGAGAACCGCATCAAACGCGCAGCAATCATGGCCGACAACAGCCAGATTTCCAGTGAAGATATGGACCTTTCCCCTACCGCTGCAGACGCAATCGACACCTCTCTTGACTTGCGACAGGCTCGCGACCGCGCCGAAAAGGCGGCAATCATTGCGGCCCTGGGCCGAGTCAACGGAAACATCGTCAAGGCAGCGGATCTGCTGGGCGTCAGCCGACCTACCCTGTACGACCTGATGCATCGATTAAGCCTGAAGTAGCCAGCCGAATGGCACCCCACAGCATACGAAGGAGCCACCCATGACGTTCAACCTCGCAACTCCCACAAGACTCGCGCTCAGTGCGCTCTGGACTGTATGCGTGCTCATAGGATGTTCAGAAAGACCGGAGGCCCTGCTGGATTCGGCCCGACTCTATTTGGAACGGAGCGACAACAAGGCCGCAATTATCCAGCTCAAGAACGCATTGCAGACGAACCCGAACCTGCCCGAGGCCCGCTTTTTACTGGGCAAAGCGCTACTGGAAACCGGGGATGCGGCTGGAGCCGAAGCGGAATTGCGCAAGTCCATGGAACTAAAACACCCCATGGACGCTGTCGTGCCTCAACTTGCCGATGCCCTGCTGGCGCAAGGCCAGGCGAAAATGGTAACGGACGAGTTCGCGGACACACAGCTCGGCGTAGCAACAGCGCAAGCCAGTTTGCAGAACTCCATCGCAACGGCTTATGCGATGCAAGGCCAGACTGATCGATCCGAGGCATCGCTGGACGCAGCGTTGCAAGCCGACCCCGGATTCGGGCCAGCCATCCTGGAACGTGCCCGTCAGTTGACCAGACAGCGCGATTTCCAGGGCGCGCAGACACTGATCGATTCGGTCATTGCAAAGACCCCAAAAAACCATGACGCATGGAAGCTCAAAGGCGATGTCTATTGGATTGCACAGGGCAAGGCCGCCGAGGCAATGGAGGCCTATCAAAAGGCAATAGCCATCAAACCGGACTTTTTCGCAGGCCAGACCGCCCTGATGATGGTCTTGCTGCAACAGGCAAATCTTGAGGCTGCGGCCAGCCAACTGGAAGAGTTAAGAAAACTGGCCGCTAACCACCCGCAAACGCAGTACCTGGCGGCACTGCTGGCGTACCAAAAGAAGGATTTCAAGGCAGCCAACGAGCAGGTGCAAGCGGCACTGAAAAGCGTTCCGAACCATATTGCGGGGCTGCAATTGGCCGGTGCGATCGAGCTCCAGCTCAATCACCTTCAGCAAGCACAGGCGTACCTGAACAAGGCACTGGAAATTCAACCCACGTTGCAAATGGCCCGCAGATTATTGATTGTGGCTTACCTGCGTTCAGGCCAGTCGGCCAAGGCCATGGAAACGCTGCTGCCCGGGGTGAATCAAACGGACGCAGACCCGGCACTGGCGTCGCTGGCGGGGGAGGTCTATCTCCAAAATGGCAATCTTCCCAAAGCGCAGGAGTACTTTACGAAAGCGAGCGCACAGGATCCGCAGAACGGAAAAAAGAGGACGTCCCTGGCCTTGGTTCACCTGATGAGTGGCTCCACCGAGAGTGCATTTGGAGAGTTGCGTGAAATTTCCGTGTCCGACTCAGGAAGCACTGCAGACCTGGCGCTGATCAGTGCCCATATACGACGCAAGGAATATAGCAGGGCCCTTGCGGCCCTCGACACACTGGAAAGAAAGCAACCGTCCAAAGCACTTCCGCCCTACCTTCGGGCGCAAGTGCTGCTAAACACGGGTGACGCGAAAAATGCACGGACTCATCTGGAGCGCGCAACTGTGCTGGAGCCCACATTTTTTCCTGCCGCCGCTGCGCTGGCTGCGCTTGACCTGGCCGATGAAAAACCGGCAGATGCCCGCAAACGTTTCGATGCGTTGCTACTCAAAGATCCGAAGAACGGACAAGCACTGCTCGCACTGGCCGAACTGGCGGCCAGAACCGGCGCCCCCAATGAAGAGGTGACAAAACTGATTGGCAATGCGGTGGCTGCAAACCCCACGGACGTGAACACCCGCTTGATGTTGATTGACTTTCATCTGCAAAACAAAGACGTTAAGAGCGCAACTTCGGCGGCGCAGAGTGCAACTGCAGCCATGCCCAACGATTCACGGATTCTGGATGCATTGGGACGTACACAGCAAGCCTCGGGCGACCTCAATCAGGCCCTTGCAACCTACCGAAAAATGGTAGACGTATTACCGCAATCCCCACTTCCCTACTGGCGGCTGGCCGTCACGCAAATGGCGATGAAAGAAAAGGAGGCTGCGATCAATAGTCTGCGCAAAGCGCTCACCATGCAGTCCGATTTTCTGGAAGGACAGCGCGCACTCGTGGCCTTGTATATCTCCGACAAAAAATACCCGGACGCCCTGAACATCGCTCGTGCGGTGCAAACACAGCGGCCCAAGGAGGACGTTGGCTATGTACTCGAAGGCGACATCCACACATCCGACAATCAGTGGGACACAGCGTCGCAGGCCTTTCGCTCGGGCCTGACACAAGTCAAAACCACCACGCTGGCAATGAAGCTGCATTCTGCATTGCAGGCGGCGGGCAAAAGCACCGAGGCAGACCACTTTGCGATGGGCTGGAAAAAAGAACATCCCAAGGACGCTGCGTTTGAGTTTTACCTGGGCGACCAAGCCCTTGCACGCAAGGATTACAACGAGTCAGAAAAACATTATGCAATGGTGATCAAACAGCAGCCCAACAACGCTGTCGCTTTGAACAACTTGGCATGGGTCAGTGCCAAACTCAAAAAGGAAAGTGCCATTGCCTATGCTGAGAAGGCCATCGCGCTGGCGCCGAACCAACCCATGTTCCTGGACACGCTGGCCACACTCCGCTCGGAGAAGGGGGACTATGTGCGGGCTTTGGACCTTCAGACACGGGCGCTGGCTCTGCAGCCGAAAAACTCACTCCTGAAACTCAACCTTGCCAAAATTCACCTTAAGGCGGGAAAAAAGGAGCTTGCAAGATCATCGCTGGATGATCTTGCGGGGCTGGGCAGTACCTTCCCCGGACAAGCTGAGGTTGCGGCTCTGCAAAAGGAGTTGGCCGCACTGCCTGACACCCCTCCTGCGCGCGGAACACAATGAAAAAATCGCGTGCTCCACTGGTTGTCGCTTTGGTACTGGCCTGCCCGCTGTCATCAAGCCCTGTTTCTGCGGATTTGGCCCAGGCGATTGTCCAGGTCAAACCTTCAGTGGTAATTGTGGGGACGCACAAGGCCACCCAAAGCCCCCGGTTTACGCTACGTGGGGCCGGCTTTGTAATCGCCGACAACGCACAGACTTACAGTAATCTGGTGATCACCAATGCCCATGTACTGGCACGCCAGGCTGCGGACGCCTCTGATGATGGATATCCCGCACTGGTCGTGCAGATCCGAATGGCCGAGAACGAATGGGAGATGCGAAAAGCCTCCCTGCTTGCGCTGGACGCCGTGCACGACCTGGCACTGCTGCGCATGGAGGGAAAGAGCGTACCCGCGCTCAAGGTAGGGGATTCCGCCAGCGTTCGGGAGGGGCAGTCCATCGCGTTTACCGGATTCCCCCTGGGCGGGGCGCTGGGCTTCTCCCCGGTGACGCACCGTGGCATGGTCTCATCCATCACTGCAGCGGCGTTGCCGGCCCCCTCGGCACAACAACTTGGTGGCGCCACGGTGCGTAGCTTGCGCTCCGGCAACTTCGACGTATTTCAAATCGATGGAACAGCCTACCCCGGCAACAGCGGAGGGCCAATGTTTGATCCGCAAACAGGCGAAGTACTTGGGATCCTCAACATGGTTTTTGTGAAAGGAACCCGTGAGTCGGCGCTGACCCATCCCTCAGGAATCAGTTATGCCATTCCGTCGCGCTACATCCTGCAACTCGTGAAGGCAAACGCCTCCAAGGCCCCCTGAAACCTGATCGCGCAGGCGCTCAATCCAGCAGGAATTGGCTGGCATTGTTGAGATCTTCATGGGTAGTTCCCGACTTCAGCACACCCACCAACTTACGCCACGTCAGATCGCTCCGCCCAACTCTGAAACCGTAGGTTCCAACAGCTCCCTTGCGCTTGCAACGAACCACTTTGGCCTCGATGACAGACGCTTCTTCGCGTCCCAGACGAATATTGGCCTCTCCCCAGACATTGAGCGGCAGAGCATCTTTGGAATATGCCAAGAACCCATCGTCAGAAAATTCGACAACCTGAATTGAATGCACATCCGCCTGATCTGCGCGAGTTACGCAAAAACTGCCAGGACATTTGAGTGAGTAGCGCGCATGGGTACGCTGACGCCGCTGAAAGTCCGATTCCGAGAAAACCGTGGGCAAAACAGATTGGTACTCGGGGAGGTTATAAATGGAGTGCAGCCACCCGCGTTCGCGGTCGCCCAAGCGCTCAAAAGTTTGGGTGCATTGATTAAAAAAATAATCAAGCAACTCAGGTGTCATGACGGGATCATTTGTCGTGAAGTAACGTCGATTGGGCATAATGATATTAGGTAATCTGGTGTGCACAAAGTACTCATACAGATTCTTGCGTGGCGGCTTGCCCCGGTAAATGCGCTTGAGCTGCGCAGGGGCCACGCGGAGATCCAGAGATGCGCCCACTGCCGGAGCACCGTTGGCAAAGTCATAATTCTCGACCAGGTTCTCGGTCAACCGTTCAAATAGTAGCAACGACTCGTACATTTCAATGCGGTTGGGATTGACAGCAATCACCAGATGGCGGGTATCAAAAAATGTAATGCAATACTCGTACATGAATTTCATGAGCGGGAACAGAATGGAGCCGCCGGTGTTCCTGAAGCGCGAGTGCACTGCCAGCGCTGAGACTTCGGCTATTCGACCCTTCTTCTCGCGAATGCCATGAAGGTCAAAGATCGACTGCAAGGGGAAGCCGAAAACGCTCTCACGAATCAATGAAATCGTCCCTACCACCTCTCCGTCAAATTTCGCGCAAAGTGTCGTGGTCGTCGGCAGCGCGTGATAGAGATTGACGCGCATGCCGCTAGGATCTGGCCGCATGAAGCCGCTGCTGACGTACGCATCGTGCAGTAGCCTGAAACAAGCTTCCAATTCATCCTGGGTTTCCGCGATCTTGAGGGTCAGGCGCGGGTCAGGCGCGGGATCGCAATCCACAAAAGACCGATACACCGCGAAGCGCAAAGCCCGCGGGAACAAGGATAGTGCCGCACGCAGTCGCTGATGGAGATATCTTTTGAGTGACACCGCAACAATTAATTAATTGAAATGTTCAGGCAGTGCCGATCAGGCCACGGAGCACTAGCATGCATTCCAATCCAACACAACCCGCACCCTGATTGGCGTTGCAGTTTCGATAGGGACATCACTTCACTCCTTCGAGAATTGGTTGTCTATAAAAACACCCCCTTTGGCACCAATCCCTTTCAACACACTTGGACGCAGGATTCATACCAAATGGGAATCTCGTTTTGAGGTTGTCGTAAGCCTTTGATTTAAATGGAATTAGCGAGCATTGACAGACATCAATCGTGCATGACTCAAAACCGTTGTAAGGTTTTCCGACAGACCCTGCATTGAAATTTCCAACTTGAAAAGTTAGATGGAGTATCCGCACATCGGAAAATACCGGCAGTATAAAACTTGGCTCAAGCCAACACAATCACCCCAGTGGCAATGTTAAGTTCAATCTGACAGCACGACAAATACACATATTTAGGTACTGGTATTCAGCCCAATCCGGTATTCAACTCATTCCTGCGGCTGGATAAGCTCAAACAATCAGCACGGGCGTGCTCAGCATCTCACCCAGCAAGAAATCGAACGGGTCATCTGCCGTTTTCAAGCTGCCAATTTTTAAGGATATGTCATGCGCGGCATCGTTGGTGCTATCTCATTGTGCGACGTCATCGAGCTTGAAAGGGAGATCACGGACCGCGCGCCCTATCGGCACTTCATGCTGAAGAAGATTCACGAACAGCCACGTGCAATTGCGGACACAATTGCATCGCTCACCCCAGAATTCGAATCAGAGATTTTTGGTGAAGGCGCCAGGAAGGCGTTCACCGAAATCACACGTGTTGGCATCGTCGCCTGCGGTACAAGCTATAACGCAGGCCTGATAGCGCGGCATTGGATTGAGAATTTGGCCGACGTGCCATGCGACGTTGACATGGCCAGCGAATACCGTCATCGCACAGGCTTCCTTCCGAGCAAAGGCCTATTGCTGGTGTTGATTTCTCAGTCTGGAGAAACTGCTGACACCCTTGGTGCATTGAAACATGCCCGTAACCGGGGAGTCCGGTATGTTCTGTCAATTTGCAACGTAGCGGAAAGTTCCCTCACCCAACTATCCGACCTGCATTTCATGACACAGGCCGACCCAGAAATCGGCGTTGCCTCTACCCAGGCATTTACGACGCAACTGGTCGCGCTCTACGCATTGGCCGTCAGTTTGGCTCTGGCGCGCGGGGACATTGATGTTCGGCTGGCTCGAAAATGCCATGCGCGGCTGACCTGCTTGCCGAAATGGAGCGCAGACATACTTCGCATGGAACCAGCGTTGATAGATCTGGCCACCTGTTTCAATGCAGACCGCAATGCTTTGCTCATGGGACGAGGGCTTCTCTACCCAGTGGTCATGGAGGGCGCCCTCCAACTCAAGGAAATCTCCTGCATTCATGCGGAAGCATATGCAGCAGGAGAACTCAAGCATGGGCCCCTGGCATTGGTGAACTCCAAGATGCCAGTAGTGGCGTTGGTGCCGAACGATGCATTGGTCGACAAGATGAAATCCGACATTCAGGAAGTGCGCGCGCGCGGGGGGAAACTGCTCGCTTTCGCAGACAAAGCCTCCATGATGAATGGGCGAGGACTGGACCAGGTGATCGTCCTGCCGGGCGGATATGGAGATTTGAGTCCCGTTCCCTATGCGATTGCACTACAGCTATTGGCGTATCACGTTGCTGTTCTGCGAGAAAATGACGTCGAAAAACCGAGAAATCTGGCGGAGTCGGTCACGGAGGAATAAGCACTATTGTCGGTGCGCTCATTACACGCCCGATGGTCGATAGGCAACGACCGCCGATGTACTACTCGCCATCCATATGAATGATCGAAGCAAAGGTACATAGCTCCACCGCTTGCCGATGACGCTGGAAGTCGGGATCGCTCCACCGGCCACCGGTCGCCGCACAATTGACCATGTCGAGGTTAAAACACGTGGTGGTGCAATGTCGTAGAGCGCTAAATTGTCCGCATCTGTCAGCAAAACAAACTTATCAAGATCGGGCACGAGGTCAAAGCCATGGGCCGTGTTGGCAGCCGCCTGAATGGACTGAGACAAAGGTGGCGTGGTCCAGCCCTTTTCAGGTTGATCACAACGCAGGAACGCCAGCACCATCTTTTGATTGACCGTACAAGTCAATATCAGAATATCGCGCCGGGGTTCGTAGCGCATGGTGACACTGTCCGGATCCGCAGCGGGTGCCAGCCCTGAAGGACTGGAAATCCCTAGCTCGGTTTGACGTTGCGTAGCGACATCAAGATAGCGGATGAACGGTGGGGCCGACGAAAGTCCAGAGATCCACCAAATTCTCTTTCGCAGAGAATCATAGGCTGAGCAGGCACCCGGGAACAGATAACTCGACGGCCCATTAGTCGAGTAACGCGTCCACTTGCCGTCCCGCATCGCGGTCGAGTGAAAGTCAAAACGGTGCGCCCATCCCGTATTGGCTGACAAATTGACATGTACTGCAAAACTGGAAACCCGAATCAATGAACCACACGGGGCGCCGCCATCTGCCGGAGGCAGTATGGCGAGTGTGTCATAGGTGTGCCCGGCTCCCGGCTGCCCATCGCCATACTCGCAATGCACCTGATCAAATGCGGGGTCGGCTCCCTGAGGGTCTCCCGTGATGGAAAGCCAATACATTCCACCATTGCTAGGTGTCGGGTTTGACAGACGCTTGAACGTCAAGTCATTCATATCCAGTATCACCACGCTGTTATCAAACGTGGCCGAGTGCCCGCCACCATGAAACACCATCGCGCCCAAAGGCCCCCAGTACGGGTTGAATACACCGCCTGAATAGTCGTCCACAATCTTTCCAAAGAACTGGCTCCACCCCGGAAGATTTCCATTCTGGGAAAGAAAGGTATTCTTGGTTACAACGGTCCTGATCGCATCGCTACCGGACGGAACCCAGATGGGTAGAGAAACGGTTTCAGACCCGGCATCGGTGATAGTGATACTTGCAGCACCACCACAGCCAGCAACCAACGCGCAGGTACCCATACCCGCGAGCGAAGACCGCAAAAACTCCCGCCTGTCAATTGAATACTTCATCACACCCATCTAGTCGTTCAGCAGACAAAGTATATTTTTCATCAAGGGCGTCCGCTTGCGTTTTCGCAAGATGCCAGACCCATGGTTCTCCTGTAATCCTGCGTCGACCTCTTCAAAATTTCCGGGCAAATTGGGAGTGGTGTCGGTTGGAGACACAACATGGACAGACGCGAGTTCGTGATTCAGACAGTCGTTGGCGCAAGCACGCTGACGGGTGCAACCTGTGATGGCGCAACCCTTGACAACGCCACAGTCATTTCAACAGCGGTTGCCTTGGAGCAGCCCTCGCCACCTGAACCGCCACAATTTCTGACCTGGGACGGCGGTAGCGGCCCCAATCGCGATCTATGGAGTCAGAAATTGCGATTACCCTGGGCCAACCCCGGGAAAGGCGACTGGCTGGACGCCCGCCAAGTAGCCCAGGGAACTGCACCCTTCGCGACCGCCACCGTGTCAGGCGGGTCTGTTGCACTGAACGTTACCAACCTAGTGAGCCGGTGGCTCAGTTCCGGACAGAATCGGGGCTTCTACATTCGATCCACCCAGATCTGGCCCTTTGCCTTTGCGGGACGGACCCATGGGACGGTAACTGCGCGTCCGCGACTGGAGATCGTCACCGATCACACGACAACGAATATTGCGTGTTCGAGCAATGCCACATGGACACCCAGCTCATACCAATCCAAAGACAGCCGGGACACCTTTAGTGTCGCGCAAGGCAACCAGTTTGCAGGACTGCAATTTGACCTTTCGGCGATTTCCGGTCCGATACAAAGTGCCATGCTGGTACTGAATTGCCTGTCGCTGAAATACCCTGGCACCCTGGAAATCTTCGAACTGAATCCGCCAGAATTCCGTATCGGCAAAGGCGGATTCAAGCCGCAATTAGGTATAGCCAATAAATTTCCATTTGACCATGGCATAGCCGCGCACCCCAGCGTTGTCTTTGCGAGCGACTTCTCAGACTTGTCAAAGCGACGCTGGCAGACGGGCGTCGTTGCCACCGGGAGCAGTCAGATAGCAGATGCCCGAACCGGATCGACGCAGTTGCGTGGATTGATCCCCAAGGGGCAACTTCTAGGGTGTGACCTGGAACGAACCCTCATTAAGGGCTCTGCGGCTGGTACGCCGGACGGAATAGAAAACGAGCTTTATGCCCGTTACTATGTATTTCTCGAAGACGATTGGGGTTCAGAGATCGATGCCAACAAAATGCCGGGGTGGGACGGCCGATTTGGCTGGTGGAATAGCGTGGGCTACTGGCAAGCGACAACCGGCAATGGGGGTTTGCGCCCTACCGGACTGAAGGTGCGCAATGTAACCATGAATCGCTGGGAATACCAAGGGGCATCGATACGGGGACACGGCGGGACACGCTCAAACGACGGCAACCCTTACGATGACTTGTTCTGGGTTGGCAGCTATGTGTACCACCTGGATCAAGCCACCAACTATGGCGAAGCCATCTGCTGGACTGGAGTGGTCATTGGCAAGGGGCGCTGGTACTGCATTGAGCAGTACATCAAAATGAACTCCATCACAGGTCCCTTCGATGAGACTGGAAACGGCGTTGCGGTCAAAGACGGTCGGTTAAAAGTTTGGGTGGACGGTGTTCTGGCTTATGAGCGAACCGATTTTCGGTGGCGTCGGTATCCCGAGATGGGCATCCAAGGCTTTTGGCTCAACTGGTATCACGGCGGCACAGCGGCAGCTCCGCGAGACATGCACTTCAGAATGGACTCTCTCGTCATAGCGCGCAACTACATTGGGCCACGCAACGAAGGCCTGTGATGAAAGTTGCGAATTGTCAATGGCCCCAGGCAACCCAGTTCTAAAGTCTGCCTAGCCTCTCGCGGACGCCATGGTCCGACAAACGCAGCGGCGAATTGAAGGGGTTCACCGTGCAGTTCATTCTTCGGATTTGCTTGCTTTTGGCGCTGGCCATCAGTCTGTCCGCATGCACATTCACCGGCACGGGTGGTGGACAAATGTCGGCTGCCGGAGTCCCCGACCAGCCAGTGGAGTTTGCCTGGAAGAGCACAGACGGCGGCATCACAGGCACCATGACAGCTTCATTTCCCGGAGCGACTTTTGAAGGTCGATTTTTCCAAATCACCAGCCTCACCAAAAGCGAAATGCTGGACCCTTTGTGGACTCACTGGCGCAGAGGCTGGTACGACTGGCCGTACTGGGGATCTCCGTGGTCGCCGCCCTATCCGACAACCCAGTTCATTACGCATTACAGCGGCAAGGTGGTTGCCACGTTGACGTCTGAAGGCGGGCAGAACATGCGTTGCCGCTTTCACCTGTCCGAGCCAGCCATGGGTATGCGCGGCGGTGGCCAGGGCGAGTGCCAGCTCTCCAATGACCGCCTCATCCGCGCCGTTTTTTCCCCCGGCAGCAGTTCGCATTGACTGAACATCCATGCCGCCCAAACAACTCATTTTTCACGACGACGCCCGGGACAAGATCCGCCGTGGCGTGGACGCCTTGGCCGAGGCCGTCAAGGTGACCTTGGGGCCACGTGGGCGTACGGTCATTCTGGAGCGAGACTTTGGTGCGCCGCAGATCGTGAATTCCGGCGTACTGGTGGCCAAGTCCATTGAGCTCGAAGACCGGTTTGAAAACATGGGTGCGCAGTTGTTGCGCGAAGTGGCATCCCGAACCAGCGAGATGGCCGGTGACGGCACCACCACGGCGACCGTGCTGGCGCACGGCATGATTCAGGAGGGGCTGCGCTATCTGGCGGGCGGCATGAACCCCATGGACCTCAAGCGCGGCATCGAGTTGGCCATCGACGCCGTGGTGGCTGAGATCAGGAAAATGGCAAAACCCTGCGCAACATCCCAGGAAATTGCGCATGTGGCGGCCATTTCGGCCAACAACGACCGCTCCATCGGCGATCTATTGGCCAGTGCCATCGACAAGGTTGGGCGCGAAGGCGCCATCTCCATTGAGGACGGCTCCGGACTGGTCAGCGTACTGGAAGTTGTTGAGGGCATGCAATTTGACCGGGGCTTTTTGTCCCCCTACTTCATCAACAATGCAGAGCGCCAGAGTGCGGTGCTTGAAGACGTATCCATATTGCTGTGCGAGGGCCGATTGTCTGCGTTGAAAGACCTGATCCCCCTGCTCGAAGAAATCGTGAAGGCGGGCCGACCGCTGCTGGTGATCGCTGAGGAAGTCGACAGCGATCCGCTCGCAGCCCTGGTGATCAATACCATTCGGGGTACCCTGAAAACCTGCGCGGTCAAGGCTCCGGGATTTGGGGACCGGCGCAAGGCCATGGTGCAAGACATCGCAGTGTTGACGGGTGGAACCGTCGTCAGCGACGAGGTGGGACTCTCCTTGGAAAAAGTCAAACTGTCGGATCTGGGGCGGGCAACACGGGTTGAAATTACAAAAGAGAACACCACGCTGATTGGCGGCGCGGGGAACGCCAGGGCCATCAAGGAACGCATTACAAGCATCCGCAAAGAACGCGAATTGGCCACCAGCGACTATGACCGTGAAAAACTTGATGAGCGGGCCGCCAAACTGTCGGGCGGCGTCGCCCTGATCAAGGTCGGTGCCGCAACTGAGACAGAGCTAAAGGAACGCAAGCTGCGCGTGGAAGACGCTTTGCACGCCACCCGCGCCGCAGTGGAAGAAGGTATTGTTCCCGGTGGAGGTGTGGCGCTTTTACGCGCTCGTCGTTGCCTGACAGGCTTGTCGGGCCATTCACTGGATGAAACGTCGGGTATTCACCTGGTCGCCCGCGCGCTGGAAGAGCCCCTGCGCCGCATTGTGAGCAATGCAGGGGATGAGCCATCGGTGATTTTGAACCGAGTGGACGAATCGACTGAACCCGCTTTTGGTTACAACGCTGCCACCCGCAGCTACGGGGACCTGCTGCAAATGGGGGTCATCGATCCGGCCAAGGTCACACGGCTCGCACTGCAGAACGCGGCCTCCATTGCCAGCCTGATTCTGACTACCGACTGCATGATTGCGAGTGTCCCCAGACCCACATCCGGGGAATCAGCGCTGGGTTCAGATGGCAGCCCTCCCGTTTTTTGAAATACACCACAGTAATCACCACGAAAAACCACAGGAGTAATCACATGCTAAAAATCTTGATCGCAGTCGATGGATCCGAACATGCCAACAGGGCCATTGAGACGGCCGCAAAAATGGCTCAATCCACGGTCTCTCTGGAGGCCTGCCTGATTAGCGTACGAAGCGGCGCCATTCTGGAGCCCCTGTTCGCCAACGACTATTCCATGATCACTCTGAAAAAACTGGATTCAGAGCAGGAGGATCGTCAGACCACGGTGCTCAACAATGCAGCCCAGTATGCAAAGGACCACGGGCTCACCCTGGGTGAGCCGGTTCGCGCCCATGGCAACGTGGCCCAGGAAATCGTGCGAATAGCCAAGGAACGTCAGGCGGACTTGATCGTTATGGGGACACGGGGCTTAAGTGCCCTTAGCGGCATGCTCCTGGGTTCAGTCGCGCAAAAGGTGCTCCACGACTCATCGATTCCGGTCGTCATGGTGAAATAGGTCAGAGTCGGCAACGAGGTACCCACGTATGCTATTTCCCATGGATTCGGACTGATGGAGTCCGGTACCTTGCCGGTGATGCCAGGGCGCAGTCTATTGACGCGATTCGTGGATCGGTTGCGTCCAGAATCCGACCTGCCGCTGCGGCTGGCTTTGTGGAACGGGTGGCAACACGACTTCAACCCTGCACCCCGTGTAACCGTCAAGCTTCCGGGACCTGGGGCACTCAAGTATTTTTTTCCGCCCAGTCTGGACAACTTGGCCGATGGCTATGTCAATGGACACTTCGAGGTGCAGGGTCACGCGCACGATGTGGTTGAAGTGGCCTCCAAGCTGGCACATGCCGGGGTACCCATGCAAGGCCGCTTCGCGCGCATTTTTCAGGCTGCGCGACACAGCCGCGCCCGGGACGCCAACGCCATTGAGCACCATTACGACGTCTCCAATGACTTCTACCGTTTGTGGCTGGACCGCGAGATGGTCTACTCGTGCGCCTACTTCCCCAATCAGACCGAAACGCTGGACCAGGCACAGGACGCCAAGCTGGACCACATTTTGAACAAGATCATGCTCCAGCCCGGTGAACGCCTGTTGGACATTGGTTGCGGCTGGGGAGCTCTTGCCATTCGCGCCGCGCAAAAATACGGGGCACGTGCCGTGGGTGTCACCCTGTCCAAGAATCAATGCACATTGGCACGTGAACGGGTCGAACAGGCCGGACTGACCCGACAAATCGAGATTCGGTTGCAGGACTACCGCGACCTCCACCCAGAGGATGGAATGTTTGACAAAATTACCTCCGTTGGCATGTTTGAGCATGTGGGCCTCAACCATCTGGAAGCGTATTTTTCAAAAATCACAAGTCTGCTTCGAGACGGCGGCCTGGTGCTGAACCACGGCATCACCTCCACCGACCCCGGCAGTGGATCCACGCCGCTGGGAGCGGCTCAATTCATCACCAAATACGTATTTCCCAATGGGGAACTACCCCACATCAGCCTTGCGCTCAAAGACCTGCAAACTGCTGGACTGGAGGCTCTGGACGTAGAGTGCCTGCGTCGCCACTACGCTCGCACGCTGGGCCTGTGGGCGCAGAACTATGAAAATAACACCGATGCAATCCGTGGCATCGTCAACGAGACAACCTTTCGCGTTTGGCGCATTTACCTGGCGGGGTGCTCCCATGCATTTTCCCAAAACTGGGTGTCTGTTTACCAGATCCTGGCGTGCAAGGCTGGAGCGCACGAACAGTTCAATCCAACGCCCTGGTCACGCAGCTACATGTATGCCTAACAAACACGCAACGGGCTGATCTTCCCTTGCGAAAACGCAATGCTTGCACTGCTATTGACAATATTCTTCCATGCTTCGCAGGTGCAATGGTTGGGCTTTGCACACATAGTCAATTTTCGTTTGAGGAGGCAAGGATGAAGAAGCAGGAAGCCGCAACCCACTCGTCCCATGAGCTTGCTATAAAACACCAGACACTGCCCATGGTGGTAAAACCCCGTCGCACAGTGGCGACAACAAAGGGAACATCTATCACCCCTCTGTCCGGCAATGGGCGCGACGAGCTGATCCGGCGCACGGCCTACTCCTTGTATGAGGCACGCAAATACGAGGGAGGCCATGAACTGGAGGACTGGCTGCAGGCAGAAGCGCAGATCAACCAGATGTCAGCCCATTAATCAAATGACCGATAAAGGCCGCAAGGTGTGGCTGTACCCAGGAAATGGCAAGAACTCGTCCACAGGCACGGTGTCGGGCGGGCACCCAAACCCGTACACCCGTCTGCGCGCATGACGATGTAACATGGCGGAATGGGCCAAACACCAGCAACGGATCGGCTGCGTATCGGTGATGGCCAGCAAACGTCAAACCAGTCTATTGACCTTCGCCTTTCTTGATTTCACCCGCCTTGTTCGCTGCTCTTGCCTCGGCCTTCACAGCAGCTCGGGATTTCGTTGACTTTGTCTTGGCCGCAGGTGTGTCGCGCTCGCCCTGACCGATTTCACCCGCCTTGTTGGCCACCTTGGCCTCGGCTTTTACATCAGTCCGGGATGCGGTCGACTTGGTCTTGTCTCCCTTGGAAACGTCAAGTTCACCGCGCGGTATTTCACCCGCCTTATTGGCTGCCTTTGCCTCAGCTTTGACGTCGGAACGGCTAGCCGGTTTTGATGCAGCCTGGGATGGTTCTTGTGCCTGCGCCAACATGGAAACACTGGCGACCATTGCAGTGGCAATCCAATTGAGTTTCATACGATTTCCTTACCTTAAAAAAACGGTTACCAAAAAAACCTCCTATGAAATTCCTTCGCGCAAGTTGAAAATCCGGACAGGTCATCCCAATCTGGCCCCACCCGCGCTAGCAACTCCACAGCTACAAATTAGATTCGCGCGGTAGGGCATGCAAGTTGAGAAAACGCAAGTCAACGGCTGCCCGGCAGTCTCCCTGTAATTTGGGGACTCATTTGACAAGAAGCTTGACCGGCATCAACTAACAACATCCATAATTGGAGTTACATAAAAAAGTCACACATTGCCGCGGTCTTTCCGCAAGACAAGACCACTTACGGGGGGATCCATGTACAGGCCAAGTCTCTTTGCACGTGGCTCGCTGAAGACCAAGGTGACAGTATTCACGCTGAGCACCTTTCTCATCAGTATCTGGTTGCTGTCATATTACGCCAGCCACATGCTGCGCGTGGATATGCAGCGCGTGGTGAGTGAGCAACAGTTTTCAATTGTTACCGTGCTGGCTGAAGATATCAATGAAGAGCTGGATGAACGCTTTGAATTCCTGACAGCTATCGGTGCGGGGATGACACCAGCCCACATGACCGACGCGACAGCACTTCAGAAACTCCTGGAGAAAATTCCGCTGCTTCAACACCTGTTCAATGCAGGCGTCTTCGTAACCGGTATGGACGGCATCGCCATTGCCACGACTCCCCGGTCTGCCAATCTGATCGGCATCCATTACGCGGAGCGGGACTTCATGCAAGCCGCACTCAAAGAGGGAAAAGCAAGCGTCGGCAAGCCCCTCGTGGGGGGGGGGTCGGGGACGCCCATCATTGTCACATCGGTTCCGATTCGTGATGTGCGGGGTCAGGTGATTGGCGCCTTGTCGGGCGTAAATGATCTTGGCAAACCCAATTTTTTGAACAAAATCTCCAAACACAACTACGGTCTCTCAGGCGGCTACTTTCTCAATGCGCCGCAGCATGGCTTGATACTTGCCGCAACGAACAAGAGCCGCGTCATGCAGCCAATTCCTGCACCGGGTGTGAATGCCTTGCTCGATCAGTTTTTGCAGGGTTACGAGGGCTATGGCATTACGACGAACTCGGCGGGTGTCGAACAAATCGCATCGGCCAAAAACGTGGCACTGGCAGGCTGGGTTCTGGTTGTTGCCATGCCCACACAAGAAGCCTTTGCCCCCATCTACGCCATGCAACGGCGCATGCTATTGGGCACGCTGCTACTGAGCATGATCCTGGGGACTCTCACCTGGTGGGTACTGCGGCGCCAGCTTTCACCGATGCTGGATGCCATCAAGCAATTGTCAGGAATGTCAGGAATGTCGGGCAGCAACTTTCCCGACATGCATCTGTCCGTCGCCCGACACGACGAAATCGGTGATCTATTTGATGCATTCAACCGCCTGATCATGGCTCTGACCAAGAGAGGGGCTGACCTGCATGAGAGCGAGATGCGTTTTCGAAATCTGATTGACAACAACAACGCCATCATTATTCAGGTTGACCCCACCACCGGCCGAATTCTGGATGCCAATGCGGCGGCCTGTTTGTTCTACGGTTGGTCGCTGGAGCAAATGCAGACATTGACCACGCTGAAAATCAGCGCCCTGGATCCTGCACAGGATGCTGCCGGCCGACTGGCGGCGGCAACCGGCACGCGCAACTATTTTGTTCTGTCCATGCGACTGGCCAATGGCGAGAAGAAAACGGTGGAGCTGTATTCAACAGCCATCACCGTCGGAGGTCAAACCCGGATCGTTGCGATCATTCATGACATTAGCCGACGCAAATTGGCCGAAACCGAAATGCGTGCAGCCAAGGCAGAAGCCGAGAAAGCAAACCGCGCCAAGTCGAGCTTTCTGGCAGCCGTCAGCCATGACCTGCGCCAACCCCTGTCAGCGCTTTCGCTGTATATCGGCATCCTGAAGAACAGGCCCCACCCGGAGAACATGGATCTGGTCACCAGAATTCAAGCTTGCTCTGATGGTTTGACCGACATGCTGTCCAACCTGCTTGATGTGAGCAGGCTCGATGCGGGCGGTGACATGCCCCGCAAGACTGACTTCGGCGTGCAGGGGCTCCTGGCTTCCCAAGTGGCAGTGCATGCAGGCGAGGCGGCCATCAAAGGCCTGCACATCCATTTTCGTGCCTGTGGCGCGTTGGTCACACACACCGATCAGCAGTTGCTGTCGCGTATTGTCGGCAACCTCATTGTCAACGCCATCCGATACACAGAAAAAGGTGGCATTCTGGTGGCCTGCAGACGCCACGCTGGTAAACGCTGGATTGAAGTCTGGGACACTGGGCTGGGCATTCCCGAGGACAAGACCGAAGCAATTTTTGAGGAGTTCACGCAACTCGAAAATGATGCACACAACCGGGGCAGCGGTCTGGGTCTGGCCATTGTGGCCAAGACGGCCGCTTTGCTGGGCTTGCGCATTCGCCTTTGCTCCAGACTTGGCCGGGGCTCCATGTTCGCAGTCGAATTGCCCCCGGGTCGCGCAAACCTGCCAGATGCACCAGACTCTCAAAAGCCAGAAATCAAATCGCTGCGCATTGCCCTGGTAGAGGACAACGACGAACTCCGCGAAGCACTGGTCATGGCACTGGAGGCCAGTGGACATGACGTGGTTGCCGCCTCAAGCGGCCCGTCATTGCTCCAACAGCTTGGCGAGCGGGCGCCCCGCATTGTCATTTCAGACTATCGCCTGGGCGAAGACGAGACGGGCCTTGACGTCATTGATGCGGCAAGGCGGGCTTTCACTGCCAATTTGCCTGCCGTCATCATCACCAGTGACGCGGATCAGGAGTCCATTCGCAGCATGGGCGATCGGGGCATCCTCGTGGTATTCAAGCCTATCCATCTGAAAACATTGGAGAAGCTTTTTGCACAAATCTGTGAACGCCGCACAGCATGACATAGCGTGCCATTTTCAGGCAGGCGCTGACCGAAAATCCAGCGAAATACTCCGGCACCCGTTGACGTTGCGACTTGACAGGACGGTCTCGACTGCGAGGCTGTTCCCATTTCCCGAACGGGCAGTTCGGCGCACTCTTTCTCCATTTGCACCGTGAAATATGGCATAGGCAAGGTTATACCCAGGTGTCTGTGCGGAAAAAGGCAGCTCCGGAATCACTGCGGTAACCGCCTTGCCCGCCAACGCATCGGCCTCTGAGCCAAGCAGATGCACCATGCCCTGATCGCAGCTTGTGATATGCCCCCCGACATCCAGTGTCAGCGTATGCCAATCGTCTGCACGCGAATCAGACGGCGTGCTTACCTGTGTTTCCCATTCAACATATCCCATGATCTGAAGTTCTCTCGTGATGTTCATGAACCGTGGTGCGGCGCATCCTGGCCGCGCCACGCATGGCTAAGCATAGGGAAGTCGGTCCCGCAGATGAATACTGAAAAGGACTGATATCGACTACCCTCATTCCGGTACCTGCCTGGTACCAACAGGCACCGGACGCGGACAGTCACCCCATGTGCCCAAAAGACGCCGTGACATTTCTCAACCACCCTCTGCGCAGCATTCGTACAGTGATGGTCGCGGGGGTCTGCACACAATGGAGAAGTGGTGGTTTGCGTTTCGCTTGTTGCTTTTGCTGGCCGTGGCGAATGGCGTGCCCATACTTGCCAAGCGCTTGTTCGGGGCACGTTGGGGTGGGCCGCTGGATGGGGGTTATCTGTTCTTCGACGGTCGCCCGCTGCTTGGCCCTTCGAAGACATTGCGCGGTGTGGTCACCTCGGTCTTTTGCACAGCGGTGGCTGCCGGTCTATTGGATATATCGCCGGCTATCGGTGCGGTGATGGGTGCCGCAGCGATGCTGGGAGATGCCCTGTCCAGCTTCGTCAAGCGGCGCTTGGGAATTGCCACGAGTGGCCGAGCCTCAGGGCTTGATCAAATCCCGGAAGCACTGCTGCCCTTGATGGCGGTCTACACGACACTTGCACTGTCGCCACTGGAGGTCGCCTCCATAACCGGCACATTCTTCCTCCTGGAAATCCCCTTGGCCTGGCTTTCATTCAAAGCGGGGCTTCGCGACCGCCCCTATTGACTGCCGCCTTCTGGCGCAATCGGCTGGCCACTCTTGGGCATACCGACCGTCTGCGACAGCAAAATCTGCTGGTCAGAAGCCAGTCCCATGCATTGCGACAGCGCAGTTCGGTCAAACCAGGCCCGAATCACGGTCGCCAGCCCCTTTGAAGCGCAGTACAGGTAAACGTTCTGCGCCATGGCTCCTGCAGCAGCCGATGCATAGGACTCGCGCTGCGCGGCTGGAACCAGCTTCATGCGTGTGTGGTCTGCCACATACACCAGATCCAGCGGCGCAGTATCGACAAAGTCCTGGTACCCCGTCACACGCCGGACATCGGTAGCACTGGCCAGATTCAACACATGCGCGGTTGGCTCGTAGCGGTACAACCCCGTGGACATTGCGACGTATATGTCCACTTCCTGCGCATTCATGGCACTGGGCACCGTACGCCCACCCAACTCCGGACGGTTGACACCACCCGCAGCCCACAACAAATCAGAAAGCACCTGGTGTGGTAGTTCGGTGGTCTCAAATGAACGCTGTGACTGCCGTTGCGCAAGCGCCTGCATCAGCGGCATACCGCCGCTGGTCACGGCAGCTGGCAACCGTATTGACCTGGATGCGTCACCGACCAGTGGAGCGGGTTTGAGCTGCCCGATCAAACCCAAGGCCATCTTTGTCAGAGTATTCATGTGCGATTGCGGCGGCAGCGTTTCAGTCACGCCTCGATGGTCAATTGATTGTCTACGCGGCTGACGCCGGGAGCCGACCACGTCGTCCCCTCGGCAGCGTTCCGCTCGGCCCAGGAGTGCACACGCCCGCGCAGCGTCACCGTACCGCCATCGACCGAAACATCAATACGTTTGCCTTCCCGCATGGCCTGGCGCATCAGTGCATCCTGAATCCGGACCGACAGGTTGGCCGGAATCGCCGTACCCTTGAGCCGAATCCGGTCGGTAATGCCAACCACCCCCATCAGGGGGCGGATGACACGCTCAGCGGCCAGACGTTGAAAATTCTGATCCACCTCACCACTCAATGTGACCCACCCCTTCTCCACCGTGACCTTGATCCGGTCTTGCGGAACTGTCGAATTCCATGCCAGATGATGTTCAATGGCCGTAGCAATCTCGGTGTCGCTGCGTTGGTGAAGACCCAATGGAACGACGTCGAGTTCCACCGCTACGGCCTTGACGCCGGTCACCCTTTGCGCAGCCTGCTGCGCGGCATCTTTCTGGATGTAGGTATCCAGATGACCCGTCAGGGTCACCACGCCATCGCTCACGGCAACCCCTACCCGCTCGTCTGGAACTGAGGGTTCCCAGGAGAGCTCCTCCTGGACTGCCTTCTTCAATTCCGCATCTGTTTTCATGATGGCTCCTGATTGGATTGAAATCATTCAGCTTATGCACCACCGGTGTTAGCGGTCGTGCGAAAAGTCAATACAGGCAACGCAGGACAATGCGGTTCAAACGCTAAAGCGAGGCGGGCTGGGTCCGTGGCGTGTCGTCAGCGATGTCCCAGTCGATCTGGTTGGCAATTTCATACCGCGCACGCCCTCCCGATTTGGCGCGGTACATCGCTGCATCGGCTGCGTTGATCATGATGGGGGGGCTCAGCGTGGGCTGCGGCACCAGACTGGCAACGCCAATACTCAGTGTGACGAACTCCGATACCGGCGACGCAGCGTGCGGCAGCGATACCTGGCGCATCCGGTTCAGGCATTTCTGCGCGGTTTCGCAGGCTTCCTCGACGCCCCCTCCCGGCAGCAACATGACAAATTCCTCGCCGCCCAAGCGGGCGACAAAGTCACCCGCACGGCGGGCACAACGCTCCAGCACTTCGGCGACCTGTTGCAGGCAATGATCGCCAGCAAGATGGCCATAGTGGTCGTTGTAATTCTTGAAGTGATCAATGTCGACCATCAGAAGGCTGAGCGGCGTCTGGCTGCGCGCCGCCCGGTGCCACTCCTCGGACACAACAGCATCAAAATGACGACGATTGGCCAGACCAGTCAGCCCATCCGTTGCCGAGTCCCGGGCAAGTTGACGAACCTGGTCCTCCAGGTCTTTTTCTTTTCGCATCAGGTCGGAAACGTCGACACGGGCCACAGCCACATACCCGGCCGCAGAGCGCGCTTCGTAGACCAGGACGCACCGGTTACCGGCCAGTTCCAGTACATGCGGAGCGTCTCCATTACCCCGAGCAACCAGATCATGCCCCTGCGCAACGCCGATCAAGGGAATTCCTTCGGCGGAAATGAAGGTTCGTTCATGCAAGCCATCATTCGTCCGATTGCAGAACAACCGCCGTCCATGGTCGTCCCACACCTCAAGCTCCACACCCAGTGTTTCAAGACACTCCAGCACACGCCGCTCCGTCCGCTGGGGAACAAACCCGGTTGCCAGCAACCGGCCCCGCGATGCCAACCACCTGGCGGACATGCCAAGCAATCCCTTGCTATACGCAGTGCGCGATACCGAGCCAGAATGATTTGCCATGTACACCCTTGTCTGCCGATGGAGACATGGCCCAGACACTGACTCACCCGGGCTCCCTGTCGCTTATGACACGAGGTTACCGAATGGCTGGCAAGAAATATATACCGGGAAAGAACGAAAACGAGTACTAAAAAGATGGTAGTACGCGTAGCTGCCTACATCTGAACAAGCCCGACACGTATGGCGTATTTGGTGAGCTCCGCTACGGTGTGGAGTTCGAGTTTGCGCATGATGTTGCGCCTGTGCACGTCCACCGTACTCGATGCAATGTGGAGTTCATCCCCAATTTGGGGCGAGGTCTTGCCATGCGCCAGCAAGCGCAGCACAGCCGTTTCGCGTCGGCCCAGACGTCTGTTCTCGGGCCCCCCCACATCGGACGGAAGCCCTCTTCGGTTGGCCTTGACCAACAGCTCGGATGTCTCGGGGCACAAATAGGTCTGGCCGGATGCCGCACTGGTAATGGCTTGAACCAGCTGATGGGCCGCCGCCGACTTGATCACGTAACCCGTAACCCCCGCCTCCAGCATTTCCAGGATGAATTGCTTGTAATTGGAACCTGACAGTGCCACCACCTTGACGTGCGGGTGAACGGCCAGCAGCATGCGGGTCGCCAGGACCCCATTGACGTTGGGCATGCTGACATCCATAACAACCACATCGGGCTGAAGTTCGCTGGTTGCCTCTACAACCCGGGCACCATCGCCCAACTCGCCAACGACCTGTATGGACGGGTCCTGGTCGAGCATATGGTGCAACGCCTCGCGGAACATGGCATGGTCGTCTACCAACAGGACCTTGATGCTCATGGTGGGCTGCCCTGTTTGCGTTGGCCATCGGCGCCTTCGTCTGGAAGCAGCGGCACCGTCACGACGACCGACGTGCCATCGCCCGGGATACTGCGCACTGATAGCTCCCCACCCAGATAGCCAAGCCGCTCACGCAAGCTGATGAGGCCAAATCCACCGTTGTCAGCGCTTGGCACGACCGCGTTGGGGTCAAACCCTGCGCCTGCATCGCTGACAGTCACGGTAACGGTCTGGTCGGCGTTGCGGGCGACGGTGATCACAGCGCTGGACACACGGGCGTGCTTGGCGACGTTGATCAACAGTTCGCGCACGGCACGAAACAGTGTTGCGCTCACCGCCCGGTCCAAAGGCTTGGGTGCGCCGTCATCTTCAACATCGACGTCAATCTTGTGCAACCGGTTCACCTCGTCGGCAAGCCACCGAATAGCGGGCACCAGCCCAAGCTGGTCCAGCATGGGAGGATTGAGCTGCAGGGCCATGGTGCGCAATTTGCGGTTCGCATGGTCAACAGCCCGGGCACATTCGCCTATCGTTTTCCGGATCGATTCGGGCACGTCCTGCCTTTGCACCATGGCAATCTTGAGGCTGGCGATGGCCAGGAGCTGGCCCAAATCGTCGTGCAAATCCTGGGCCAGTATTCTCCGCTCCCGCTCCTCGGCCGTCACCAGCGCCGCCGACAGCATACGAAGCTGGTCGGTCTTTCCAGCCGATTCAATGAGGTCGCTGCGCGCGATTTTGGCGGCCTCAACGGCCAGATGGCTGTCCGTAATATCGGTATAGGTCACGATCACACCGCAGATCTTGTGCGCTGCATCCAGGTACGGCAAGGCACGGCGCATATACCAACGCCCGTTTTCCACCTGGAACTCCCGGTCCAGCTCGGCCTGACCGGCCAGCACCGACCGCGCGGCGACCACCAGACCGGGGTCCCCAATGGCATGCAACATATCGCCAATCGGTCGTCCCACATCGCCGGCAAGAAAATTGAACTGCCTTTGCGTGGCGGGTGCGAACCATTTGATGCGCAAGGATTCGTCCACGCAAATGGTGGCAATGTCGCTGCTGACCAGCAGGTTCTCCTGGTCGCTGTTGGCCACCTCGAGCTCACGCACCTTGGTCTCCAACTGCTGATTGACGGTGGTCAACTCCTCATTGAGCGACTGCAGTTCTTCCTTGGAGCTTTCGAGCTCCTCATTCAGCGAACGCAGTTCTTCATTGGTGGATACAACCTCTTCGTTGGAAACGCGCAGGTCTTCCGTAGTGATCTCAAATCGCTCAATGGTGCTTTGCAGATCGTCCCGGGTTGCCTCCAGTTCTTCCTCCAGGTGGCGCACCAGAATCTGGTCTTCGTTCTTGTCACTGGGTACCAGCACCGGCTTGTTGTCATGGCGGAAGACCACCAGAAAGTAACGACCCGAGTCGCCACCGCGGTTGGGTACGACCGTGATCTGTACCGGTATGAAGACGCCGCCGTGCTTCATGCGTGCGCCCTGCACGTTGACCGTCAATTCGCTCTCAGCAGCTTCTTTCAGCGCGGTGCGCAAACGCGAGCGCAGGCCCTCACGCACCATCAGCATCAGGTCATGGCTGGGCGCCCCCCGTGGGCGAATCAAAAAATCGTCGGTGGGACCGCAAAAATAGACGGCCTCATGGCGAGCATTGACCATCACCGAAGCCGGGGCAAAGCGGTCAAGAATCAGGCGTTGGGCAAAGCTCGCCGCGTGGCTGAGGGTCGGCAGTACGCGGGGCAATGCGGGGCTGGTGACGCCCTGTGCATCGGGCACCAGCAGGGGCGCTGGCAAGACCTCGATACGCGTTGAGCCTTCCCTGCGGTAGAGACGGAATTTCTTCGACATGGGCCGAAAAAGATCATCGCGACCACTATTGGACTCGGCACTCCCCAAAAACAGATAGGCATCCCTGCGCAGGGCAAAGTGAAAGATGTTGAGAACGCGTTTTTGGACGTCCGGCTCCAGGTAAATCAGCACATTGCGGCAACTGATCAGATCGACGCGGCCAAACGGAGGATCGGCAAACAAATTCTGCATGCCAAAGACCACGCACTTTCGCAACTCTTCCTTGACGGTGAAGTACTGGTGCTCCGGAGCGGGCGCAAAATAGCGGCGCAGTCGGGCGGGCGATATTTTGCTGGCGATTCCGGCGGGATAGCGGCCCGCGCGCCCAATCTCCAGCGCATCGTTGTTGGTGTCTGTGGCAAATATCTGTACCGGGCACTGCTTGCGCGCGCGGCGCAGCCGGTCCAGCACCACCATCGCCATGGTGTAAGCCTCTTCGCCGGTCGAACACCCTGGAATCCAGATGCGAATGGGCTCGTCCTGTGCCTTGGCGGCAACCAGTGGGGTGATGACGTGGGTCTCCAGGGCTCTCCAGGCATCCAGATCGCGAAAAAATTCAGTCACCCCGATGAGAAGATCCTTGAACAGCGCGTCCACCTCCTTCGCATCGGTTCCGAGCAGGGTCACGTAGTCGGCATGTCGCAAGATGCCGTGCAGCCCCATGCGCCGCTCGATGCGCCGCACCAGGGTGCCGTGTTTGTAGCCCGAGAAGTCATAGCCGCGCTTGGCCTTGATAATCCGGATCAAATTCTGGATGGCGCTGGTTTGGCTGGCAGGTGCGTCTTCTTCGCCTGTGCTGGCAACGTAGGGATGGTGCGCATAACTGGCAATCACTTGCGGCATTTGCGTGACTGGCAGAACATAGTTGGCTACACCCGTGGCGATGGCACTCTGGGGCATTCCGTCGTACTGGGCAGTCTCGGGTTTCTGGACCAGAACGACACCGCCGTGTGCAGATATCGCCTTCGCGCCCACCGATCCGTCGCTTCCGGTGCCAGACAAAACAATGCCAATGGCACGCGCCCCGCAATCCTGGCCCAGGGAGGTGAAGAATTTATCAATCGGCAGCCTGATGCGGTCCAGATCGCCGCGCGGCGTCAGGCACAGCCGCCCGTCGATGACCGCAACATCCTTGTCAGAGGGTGATGTGTACACCCGGTTGGGCTCGATCAGGGTGCCGTTTCCGGTCTCGCTCACCGGCATGCTGGTAAATTTTGAAAATATTTCGGCCGCCATGCTGACGTGTGTGGGTGCCAGGTGCTGGATGACGACGAACGCCACACCACTGTCAGGCGGCATGGCCTTGAAAAAAGCACGAATGGCGTCAAACCCCCCTGCCGAGGCGCCAATCCCCACAATGCAGGTCGGGGGCTGGTGTTTGGCAGCTACGGCTGGCTTCACAGTAGCGGCACGTCGTTTGGAAGGGGTCTTGGCCTTGGTTGTCAAAAAGAATCTCCGGAGATGCAAGGGTGCGGCTGACGAATTCTCGCAGTCTACACAGGGTCCGGGCAAATTCGCGCGGTCGTGAAAAAGGGGGCAGCAGTAGCCATGATGCCCAGCGCATGACTGACATAGCGCTCATTGCGGTGCACCCGCCGAATCGCATCAATCAGTTCCCGTCCGACATCCATTTTTAGCACGTAGCCGCGGGCGCCCGCACGCAACATGTCTGCCACCATGGTGGGGTTGTCATGGGCCGAAAGCCCGATGACCTTTGTTTCCGGAAAACGTTGAAGAAGCTGTCGTGTCGTCTCTATGCCACCGAGCCCCGCCATGCACATGTCCATGCAAACGACGTCGACCGGCGTGACGGCCAGACTCGCCAGCACCGCCTCGCCGTCAACGGCTTGCGCGACCACTTCGATACCGGGATCAACTTCCAGCGCCATGCAAAGCGCGTCGCGAAACATCGCATGGTCATCTGCCAGCAGCACACGAATCTTGATGGCGCTCTCCCCGTCAATTATTTCGCCGATGCGGATTCAGGAGCGAACAGTGCCTGAATGCTCGTTTCAGTATAAGTCAGGTATCACCACCGCAGAGGGTGGCTAACCACGCTGCAACGTTTCACTGCACCACCCGGTTCGCTGATTCGGTGTCGTGTTCAACGAAATGGCTCAAGGCATGAACATCGGGAATGCTGATATCGCGCCGCCCTCTCCCATTGAACGCAATGACGCCGCAGTGTTCGAGCTTGGTCAGGGCACGACTCACCGATTCCAGCCGGATGCCCAGGAAGTTACCGATTTCAGAACGGCTCATGTGGACGTTGATCTGGTCCGTGCGGCGCCCCCGTTCAGACAGGGAGTTCGCCCAGGTCAGGAGAAAATCAGCCACCCGCGCTTCCGATGAAAGCGTGCCAATTGACAGGGCTATGTCCCGGTTGCGGGCCAACTGCCCACTGATGGCGGTCAGGACGTGGTGCATCAATGGCGAATTCAGGGAAGCCGCTTGCATCAAGACGTCATAACGCACGGTCCATATTTCTCCGATGTCCAGCGAGACGGCGGAGCAGCCGTGCATCCCCGTGGCTATTCCGTCGAACCCCAGCCAGTCGCCGTCAAAAAAGAAATCGGCGCTGCGTTCACGACCGTCCGGCGCCAGGCTGACGATCTTGAACAGGCCCGAGTTGATCAGGTGCAGCGTCTTGAACGGCTGGCCACACGTATAGATTTCGTCATGCGCCCTGACCTTGCACTTGACAACCGGCACATGCCGCTCTATCAGGTCCAGGGAGTCACGCCACCGAGGCCGGTTTCGGCCCAGGTCGGGGTGGTCCCCGCCCTGTGGGCGCGGCGCGTCGTGATGGTCAGCGTCGTGCCGAACGCCCGCGAAGCGGTCGACCCGAAGTGGCTCAGAACGGAAAGGGCTTCCCATTGCGGCATCTTGCAGCGCATTCGATATGGTGCTCATCTCAGCTTCCTACTTGAGTGGATAGCTGAAGCGTATCCAGCGTGGCTGCGATAGCGAATACCCAAAGCTGGTGATATTTAATACCGGGAAGCAGGTATTTTTTTTGCGCACAGTCCAATCCTGTTGACATTTCGCAATGCGGCGCGGTCGACCGCGACTACGCTGTTCACAACATCTCTGTCTTGCTTGCATCAAGGATACGCCATGTACCAACGCATTCTGGTCCCCGTTGACGGCAGCGAAACGTCCAACCAGGGACTGGACGAGGCCATCAAATTGGCGCAACTCACGGGAGCAGAGCTGAGACTGATTCACGTGATCGACGTATTGAGTTTTACGACGGGCTATGAGCCCTACAGTCTCTATACGATTGATGTGATTCCGTTGATCCGTGAGGCCGGCGAGCGGATCCTTGAGGAGGGGAAAAAACGGGCCAAGGCCCATGGCCTCAAGGTTGACTGTCTGCTTTTCGACATTCTGGCAAACCGCGTGTCGGATACGGTCGTCGAGCAGGCAAAGGCGTGGGGAGCCGACCTCATTGTCATCGGCACGCACGGCCGACGCGGCATGAAACGCCTGATGCTGGGAAGCGATGCCGAGCAGATCTTGCGCATCGCGCCGGTGCCGGTGCTGCTGGTCAGAGCCGTCGCGGTCGAAAACCGCTCGGGCGCCACGACGTAGACGCCGGCACCGTCTGCATGGGGCGTTGCATAATCGCCCTCGATCTGCTTCCCGATAATTTCCCGCCTTGTTCGGCGTGGGAACCACTCACTCCATTTGCTATCAAATTGGTAGCTGCTTACGCACATTCCACGAGGGATTGAGGCTATTTTTACTACAAACTTCCAGGAAAAACCTTCACCATGTCAAAGTCCGTTATCTCACTGCTCGCCGCCGCAGGCTTAGTTGTTTTGGCAGTTGTGCTCAACCCGTCGGCTGAAAATCATCGGACCCATATCAAGGAATCCATTGGCGAGCGCAGCCAACTCGAAAAGATTCTGGGTGTCGGCCAGCTGACCGCGTTCGCGTCCAAGTACCACTCCGTGTGGGTAGGCTCCTACACAACCGTCAACGACAAAGTCCTGTCCGTTGGTGCCTTCGGAATGGTTTTTGTATCCGAGTGACATTCGGCCTGTTTAGGCCATTGGATCTGCAGGCACTAAGCGATACGATCAGAGATGCAGCATCATCCAAGGAGAAGCCCCATGACAACACCCAGCACCATCCGGATTTTGGGCGCCGCCTGTCTATCCGCTGCGATTGCGCTCATGCCCATGGAGGCGGCGCTGGCCTGCACGCGAGCAGTCTATCTGGGCCCCGAAGGCACGATCATCACGGCCCGCAGCATGGACTGGCCGTCTGACCTGGGCTCCAACCTGTGGGCGTTCCCGCGCGGCGTGCAGCGCGACGGCGCCGCCGGGCCAAAGTCCATCCGATGGACGTCAAAGTACGGCAGCGTAGCCGCCTCGGTATACGAGGCTGCCACAGCCGATGGCATGAACGAGAAAGGACTGGTCGCCAATCTGCTCTACCTCTCGGAATCGGTCTACCCCAAGCCCGCACGCGACGACAAGCGCCTGCCGCTGTCAGTCTCGGTGTGGACACAGTACGTTCTGGATAACTTTGCCACGGTCGCAGAAGCGGTGGCAGCCCTTGGCCAGGAGCCGTTTTACGTGGTTCCGGTGACGTCGCCCGACGGCCGCCACGTCGCCGGCACGGTGCACCTGGCGATTTCGGATGCAACGGGCGACTCCGGCATCTTCGAATACGTGGGCGGCAAGCTGACCATTCACCATGGTTCCCAATTCCAGGTGATGACAAACTCGCCGGTCTACGACCAGCAACTGGCACTCAATGCGTACTGGGAGCAAATCGGTGGTGTCACCATGCTGCCCGGTACCAACCGCGCGGCCGACCGGTTTGCGCGCGCCTCCTTCTATATCAACGCCGTGCCCAAGACCGCCAACATCGCAGAGGCCATTGCCAGCGCCTTTTCGGTGATTCGCAACGCCTCGGTTCCGCTGGGCATTTCAACGCCAGGCCAACCCAACATCTCGTCCACCATCTGGCGCACGGTGTCAGACCAGAAGAACAAGCGCTACTACTTCGAATCCACACGCAGCCCGAGTGTGTTTTGGGTCGATCTGGCCAGCATGGATTTCTCGGCCGGGCAATCGGCGAAGACGCTCAAGCTGACGGGCGGTGCGGTTTATTCCGGCAACGCGGCAGCGCAGTTTCAGCCGGCAGAACCCTTCAAGTTTCTGGCGGCCAGCGTTGAGTAGGCAAGCCACGGCCGAACGGCACTCAGACGCAATTTCCCAGTTGCGTGGCGCCAAGCCGCAGTTGTGGGTCAGCCCGCACCGTGGGGCAAGCGGTGCCGCACCAACCGTGGTGGGCAACACCCGACTGGGCTTGTCCGACATGCAGGCGGCACACGACCGTTTCACGCGCTTTGCGCCCCTGTTGGCACAACTCTTCCCCGAGTTGGCCGCCAGCCAGGGGCAGATTGAATCTGCGCTCTTGCCCATACCGGCCATGCAGCAGGCGCTGGGCTTGCCCGTTGATCAGGGAAGGCTCTGGGTCAAGGCCGACCACAGCCTGCCGGTTGCGGGCTCCATCAAGGCCCGAGGCGGCTTTCATGAGGTGCTGGAGCTGGCCGAGCGTTTGGCCCAACGGCATGGCCTGACCCCACCCGACGCCGACTACCGCGCGCTGGCCCTGCCAGCGGCACGCGCACTGTTTGCCCGGCACCAAGTGGCCGTAGGCTCCACCGGCAACTTAGGGCTGGCCATTGGCGTGCTGGCGGCAGCCCTGGGCTTTCGGGCGGTGGTGCACATGTCGGTCGACGCCAAGGAGTGGAAGAAAGAGCGGTTGCGCTTGCGTGGTGTAGAGGTGGTGGAGCACGCGGGTGACTACGAACAGGCCGTCGCGCAGGGGCGCCTGCTGGCCGAGGCCGACGCGATGTGCCACTTTGTGGATGACGAGCGTTCGCTCTCGCTGTTTATGGGCTACAGCGCCGCCGCCCTGCACCTGCGCAGCCAACTGCAGACGCTGGGTGTGGCCGTGGATGCGGAACACCCGCTGTTGGTGTACCTGCCCTGCGGGGTGGGCGGTGCCCCATCTGGCATTGCCTGGGGTTTGCACCAGCTCTATGGCGAGCACGTGCATTGTTACTTTGCCGAGCCGGTGCAGTCGCCCTGCTTTCTGGTGCAGATGCTGTCGCCACCCGACAGCCATCCCTCGGTGTACGACTTTGGGCTCACCAACCAGACGCAGGCCGATGGGCTGGCGGTGCCGCGCGCGTCACTGCTGGCGGTGCAGATCATGCGGCCGTTGCTGGCAGGCGTGTTCACCGTGCCCGATCGCACCCTGTTTGAGCACCTGGCGCTGCTGCAGGCAACCCAGGGCATGCGCATAGAGCCGTCAGCGGCTGCGGGGTTCAGCGGGCCTCTGCACCTGCGTGGCAGCGTACTCGCCTGCCCCGGTGCCACCCACGTGGTGTGGACCACGGGTGGGCTGCTGGTGCCCGACGACCAGTACCAGCAGTTCTTGCAGCAGGCGGCTACCCGGCCGCATCAATGAACGCCGTCACACAATCCAGCTGGGCCGGCACATTGAGCGCAGGTGCATGGCCGCAGTCGGGCACCTCCAGCACCTGCAGATGACCGGCCGCACCCGGACCCCGGTGGCGCATGGCCTCGATGGTTGCGTCCAGTACCAGGTCCGACTCCATGCCATGCAGGCATAGCACAGGAATCTGCAGCGCATCGTAGTGCGTCCAGAGGTCGTAGTCGGCCGGGTGGCTGATGAACTGCTGCACCATCGCCGGGTCGTAGTGCGGGGTTACACGGCCATCGGGCAGGCGCCGGGCCGACGTTTCGGTCAGGCGGCGCCACTGGGCATCGCTCATCCAGCCATAGGGCTTGTAGACCTGGCGGAAAAAGGCTTCCAGTTCCCGCACGGTATCAAACGCTGGCGGGTTGCCCGCGTAATCACGGATTCTGGCAATGGCCGGAGCCGCCAGAGCAGGGGCATTGTCATTGAGCGTAAGGCTCTGGATGCGCGCGGACATCGAGGGCTCGAACAGGCCCGATGCGCAGACCGTGCCAATCGCCCCGCCCATGGACGTTCCCACCCAGTGCGCGCGCGCAATGCCGAGCTGGTCAAACAGGTCGGCGGCAATGCGTGCATAAAACGCCAGGCAATACTCCTGCTCGGGCCGTTTGCTCCACTGGCTCAGGCCGCGGCCAATGGTGTCCGGGCAAATCACGCGGTAGCGCGGGCTCAGGTGCTCGGCCAGCTCGTCCATGTCGCGCCCGGTACGGGCCAGTCCGTGCCAGGCCACTACCACCGGTGCCTGGGGCGCGCCCCACTCGGTGTAGTGGATTTCGTGACCCGCGCAGGTCAGATAATGGGATCGTGTGCTCATACGCCACCTCGTTTAGAAATGGCGGCGGTGCGCATGCGCCCCACCACTCCGGTTGGAAAGTAATAGACCGACAGAACAAACAGCACGCCCAGCCACAGCAGCCAGCGGTCCGGAGACAGCAGGGCCGACAACCACGGCAACGCGGCGGTCGCGTCGCTGCCCAGACGCAGCAAGTCCTGCAGATAGCTTTGTGCAACCAGAAACAATGAAGCACCCACAATGGCGCCGTACATAGTGCCCATGCCACCAATCACAACGATGAGCAACACATCCATCATGATTTCGAAGGACAGTGAAGTGTCGGGTCCGTTGTAGCGCAGCCAGAGTGCCAGCATGGCCCCTGCCAGGCAGGCAAACAGGGCTGACAGAATGGCCGATGTGGTGCGGTACACCACCACGCGGTAGCCAATGGCCTCGGCACGAAACTCGTTTTCGCGGATGGCCTGCAGCACCCGGCCAAATGGCGAATTGACAATGCGCAACAGCGCTAGGAACAGCACCACCGCCGTCACAAACAACAGGTAGTAGCACAGCAGGCGCCCGTCCAGCGAGACGCCCAGAAAGGGTTCTTCGCTGAACGCATGGCTGGGCGACAGGATCTCTGGCACCTTGAACGACAGACCATCTTCACCGCCGGTGACCTCATGCAACTGCGAGGCCAGTGTCAGGAAGGCCGAGGCCACGGCCAGCGTGATCATCGCAAAAAAGATGGCCCGCACCCGCAGCGAGAACAGCCCTACCACCAGCGCCAGCACGAACGACAGCAGCAAACTGCCAACAAGGCCCACTGCCAGTGCTTCCCAGGTGGGGCCCATGCGCGTGGTGGCCACGGCGATGCCATAGGCGCCGATGCCAAAGAACATGGTGTGCGCAAAGCTGACGATGCCGGTATAACCCAGCAGCAAGTCAAAGCTGGCCACCAGCACGATAAAGACCAGCACCTTGGCCGCCACATTGAGCGCTTTCACGCCCGGAAAGATAAAGGGTGTGAGCGCCAGTGCCAGGACCAGCAGCACCAGAAGACCGGCCAGCCAGCGGCTGCGCGGCATGTCGTTGGAAAGAATGCGATGCAACATACATAAACCTCGAATCAAGCGTGTCTTCAATCAGGAACACCGCAGAACCGGCTTAGCCGGGCTGCTGGTGTTGCCCCCTGCAAGGGGGAAAGCGGCCACACGCAGTGGGCAAGCCGGGGGGTGTTCATCTGTTGGCCACGGGGTAGACCCCCTGCGGACGCCAGAGCAGTACCGCCACCATGAGTGCGATGTTGGAGAACAGCGCCACCTTCGGAAGCAGGAAGCCGGTGTAGTTGGCCATCAAGCCGACCAGCAGGGCACCAATCAGCGCACCACCGGTGGAGCCCAGGCCGCCGATGATGATGACGATGAAGATCAGCACATTGACCTGCGCGCCCATCTGCGGCGTTACGGTCTGCTGGTACAGGCCCCACATCACACCGCCCAGACCGGCCAGACCGCTGCCCACCACGAACACACCAACAAACAAGCGCTTGATGCGATAGCCCAGCGACTCCACCATTTCGCGGTCCTGCACACCGGCGCGGATCAACAGGCCAATCTTGGTGCGGCCCAACACCCAGGCCAGCGTGGCAAACACGGCCAGGCCGACCACCACCGACATCAGTCGGTATTTTTCGATGGCGGCATCGCCCAGCAACACCGAGCCGCGCATGCCTTCGGGCAGCGGCAGCGCAATCTGTGCCGGGCCCCAGATCACCTTGATGAGTTCCTCACCAATAATCATGCCGCCCATGGTGATCAGTATCTGCTTGAGGTGCTGGCCATAGACCGGCCGCACGATGAAGCGCTCGAACGCCAGGCCCACGGCACCGGCCACCGCCATGGCCACCAGCATGGCCGGGAACACCGCCACCAGGTTGCGCCAGAGCTCGGTTGAATTGGTCCAGTCGCCCATGGCGCCCATCACCGTGGTGGCGACAAAGGCGCCCAGTGCGATGAACACGCCGTGGCCAAAGTTCAGCACGTCCATCAGGCCAAACACCAGCGTGAGGCCCGAGGCAATGATGAAGATGATCATTCCCATGGCCAGGCCCGCTACGGTGAGCGTGAGCCAGGTCGACGGCGAGCCGATAAAGGGCAGTACCAGCACCGCCAGCAGAGGAACCAGCACCAGCGGTTTCCAGTCGAAATTAATTTTGTTCATATCGCCAGCCCCAGCAAGGCATGTTGCATGTCTTCGTTGTCGGCCAGCTCCTGCATGGAGCCGGCGTGGACGACCCGGCCGTTGTCCATCACGGCAACACAGTCACCCAGGCGCTTGGCAAAGCTGATGTTTTGCTCCACCAGCAGGATGGTCGTGCCGGTCTGCTTGAGCTGGGCAAAGGCGTCGATCATGTTGTTGATGATGGCGGGCGCCAGGCCCTTGCTGGGCTCGTCCACGATCAGCAACTTGCGTGGCTCCACGATCGCGCGAGCCACGGCCAGCATCTGCTTCTGGCCGCCCGAGAGCTTGCCTGCGGGGTGGTTCCAGAACTTCTCCACCGCGGGAAACAGCGAAAAGATCCACTCCAACCGCTTGGCGTCCATCTGCTGGGCGCGCCGGGCCGAACGGGCCGCCAGCAGCATGTTTTCCTTGACCGTGAGGTCGGCAAAAATGCCCATGTTCTCCGGCACGTAGGCAATATCCAGGCCGGCAATGCCCGGGGTCTCCGCCGCCGTGATGTCCTGGCCGTCGAAGACGACCTGGCCTTGCGAGGCGTGCCACAGGCCCATGATGGTGCGCAGCGTGGTGGTCTTGCCGGCGCCGTTGCGACCGAGCAGCATGGTGAGCTGGCCACGCGGCACGGACAGGTCCACGCCGTGCAGGATGTGGTAGGCGCCAATGTGGGTGTGCACGCCGGAGAGCGTGAGCAACGGATCAGGGTGAACGGACGGGTTCATACGCCCTCCTCTGCCAATGCAGCCGCGGGCGCCACCCCCAGGTATGCCTCCTGCACCACCGGCGACGCAATCACTTCGACCGGATCACCATCGGCCACCAGCGTGCCGTTGTGCAGCACGATGATGCGGTCCGCCAGTTCGCGCACCACGTCCATCTTGTGCTCCACCAACAGAATGGTCTTGGTCTTGTCTTTTTTTAGTGCGCGGATCAGGTTGAGAATGACCGGCGCCTCGTCGGCGCTCATGCCGGCGGTGGGCTCGTCAAACATGTAGACCGCCGGGTCCAGGGCCATCAGCAAGGCCACTTCCAGCTTGCGCTGGTCTCCGTGTGGCAGGCTGGCCACGGGCAGTGCCTGCTTGTCCAGCATGGCAACGGTTTCCAGAATTCCGAGCGCGTGGTTGGTCAGAGGACGGTGGTCGCTCCAGATGCTCCACAGGTTCAAACCACGCAGGTGCGGGCCATGCTGCGCCGCCTGCACCGCCAGACGCACGTTCTCCAGCACCGACAGATGCGGAAACAGATTGGTCAACTGAAACGCCCGCCCCAGCCCGGCGCGGGTGCGCGCCGAGGGGCTGAGCGCCGTCAGGTTATGGCCATTCAGAAACACCTCACCGGCGCTCGCCCTGAGCTGACCCGAGATCAGGTTGAAATAGGTCGTCTTGCCAGCACCATTGGGGCCAACAATGGCCGTCAGGGTGCCCGGCTGGAACGCGCAGGTGACAGCATTCACCGCCACGTGGCCACCGAAGCGGATCGTGAGTTCTTTGGTTTCTAGCATATGCGTGGGTTCCCGAAAAGGGTGGGAACGGTGTAGCGAGCAGTCGTCAGGCAAGGCGCACGGAGCGCAGGAACCGGAACGTACTCAGGTACGTGAGGATTCCGAGTACCGCGCAACGCCGCATGGCGACTGCGCAGTAACCGGGCACACCCTTTTAGCGCTTGTTGCGGATGGGGATGTCCATCTCTTCGGCCTTGATCTCGCGCACCAGTTCGGGCACGCCCCAGGCAAACGCGGGGTCTACCTTGATCTTGAAGTGGTACATGCTTTGCATGGCCTGGTGGTCTTCCTTGCGAAAGGTCATTTTGCCCTTGGGGGTATCGAAACTCATGCCTTCCATGGTCTTGATCAGCGTGTTGGCCGACGCATCGCCCTTGCTCGCGTTCAGCGCGGTCACCACCGCCATGGCAGCTGAGAAACCGCCCGCCGTGAAGAAGTCAGGCGGCGTCTTGAACTGGCTGTAGTGGCGCGACACCATGGCCTCGTTCACCGGGTTCTTGGGGATTCCGAAATAATAGTAAGCTGAGCCTTCCATGCCCGGGAATTGCTTATAGGCGGTCATGGCGGGCAGGATGTTGCCGCCCGTGGCGATCTCGATGCCGTGGCGCTTCAGGTCCATGTCGGCAATCTTGAACGGGTTGCCACCGGCCCAGATGATGAAGATGACCTTGCGGCCCGGCTGGTCCTTGAGCTTGTCGATCAGCCGTTGACCACCGGCGGTGAAGTCGGTGGTGGCCGGTGGCAGGTACTCTTCGTGCACCAGCTTGGCCTTCTTGATGGCCTCACGGAAAGCCTTGACGCCATCGCGGCCAAAAGCGGAGTCTTGCGCCATGGTGGCAATGGTCACACCGGCCTTGTCCAGGGCCACGGCATTGGAAATGGCATCCTGCGAACTGTTGCGGCCCGTGCGAAAAATGTACTTGTTCCACTTGTCACCGGTGATGCTGTCGGCCACGGCCGGCTCCACCAGCAGAATCTTTTTGTACTCTTCGGCCACCGGCAACATGGCCAGTGCCACCGGCGAGGCCGTGGGACCCACAGCCAGATCCACCTTGTCGTCACCGTAGGCAGCCGCTAGCAGCGACTTGCCCTGGTCGGGCTTGCCCTGGTCGTCTTTTTCAATGACCACCAGCTTCTTGCCCGCCACCATCATGGTGCCGCCGGTTGCATAGTCCAGGCCCATCATGAAACCCACCGCCGTCTGCTTGCCATAGGCTTCCAGGGGGCCGGTCTTGCTGTAAATGTGGGCAATCTTGATTTCTTTGGATTGCGCCATAGCAGCCGTGCCACCGATGACCGCACACAGTCCGGTTGCAATGAGCGTAGCTTTTAAGATCTGCCGGCGTTGGTTCATCTTGTCTCCTGTTGTGATAATTGAATCCAGATTGGTGCGCACAAAGCGTGCCAATGTACACAGCCTTGATTTCATTGGCGTTTTTATGCACCCATAGTGGGAACATCAAAAACTGTCTTAATTCAATACACCTTTTTGCGTCTAACATTCAGACACAATGTGTAAATATTAGACACTTTCGAGTCGAGCATACAGCGTCGCCCGCGCAATACCCAACATCTTGGCCGCCGCCGCCTTATTCCCATGGTTCACGTCCAGGGCCGCCTGGATGGCCTGCCGCTCCAACTCTTCCACCTGGACTGACAACGGTCGCAACAGTGCTGCCGCGTCCCTTGGTGCTTCGTCAGCCACCGATTTTTGTTCCACCGACTGCCCTGGCTGCGCGAGCGCAGAGGCAGGCTCTACATGCTGCACACCCGATTCGCGCAGTACGGCTTGGAGTTGCGGCACCTCAATGCGCTGGGAGTCGCTGCGCATGGCCGCTTGCTCCAGCACATTGCGCAACTCCCGAATGTTGCCTCGCCACGGTTGCGCCTCCAGCAAGGCCAATGCCTGCGCTGACAGTTCGGGGGGAGGCAGCCCGCTGCGCAGCGCAACGTCTTCACCCAAGACCTCCAACAGAGCGGCAATGTCACCCCGGCGCTCACGCAATGGCGGCACTCGGATCGGCAGCACGTTGAGGCGGTAGAACAAATCCTCACGAAATCCGCCCTCACGAACCAGGCGGGAGAGGTCGCGCGACGTGGCGGCAATCACGCGCACATCAATCGGAATGAGTTTGTTGGAGCCCAGAGGCTCGATTTCCCCTTCCTGCAAAGCCCTCAGCAACTTGGACTGCAAAGCCAACGGCATGTCGCCGATCTCGTCCAGAAACAAGGTGCCACCATGGGCCAGACGGAACTTGCCGTCACGGCCCTTGCGGTCGGCACCGGTAAAGGCCCCCGGCGCAAACCCGAAAAACTCTGCTTCCAGCAGCGTGTCGGGCACGGCCGCAATGTTGACGCTGATGAAGGGGCCCGCCGCCCGCGCCGAAGCCGCATGAATGGCATGGGCCAACAGCTCCTTGCCGGTGCCCGTCTCACCCAGCAACAGGACCGGGCTGGACGACTGCGCTGCCCGGCGGGCCTGCCGTTTGACTTCGGCCGCAGCAGCACTCAGGCCAATGAAGCTGGCAAACGTGTATTTGGATTGCCGCTGTCCGCTTTGGCGCAGGCGCTGGGTGGCCAGTTCGCGCCGCGCATCGTCCAAGTCACGCTGCAGCAATGAAAACTTTTCAATCAGGGGTTGCAGCGTGGTTTCTGCATGGTCAAACAGCACGATGCCCAGGGCACCAATCACCTGGCCTGCTGCATCGCGCAGAGGGATGCGGCTGACCACAAACGTGCCGGCCCGGTTGGTGAGCAAGTCGATGAGGATGGGTTTGCCGGTTTCCAGCACCTGGTGCATCTGGGTGTTCTGCACCACACGCGACACCGGATGGCCCACAAAATCCTCCTCGCGCTCGAACCCCAATGCCGGCAAGAAACGCTTGTACTGGTCGTTGATCCAGACCACGCGCGCCGCGCGATCGACCAGCATCATGCCCTCACTGGCATTGGCAAACAGATCAAACATGGAGCGCGCCGCCAGCTCCAGAATGCTCTGGGCGTCGCGCGGCAGGGTGTCCGTATTTTCCATGGGCGAATGTTACCGCGCTGAGCGAGCCCGGACGCCAGGGCCGCTGTCACACCAGGTTGCTACGTTTTTTATAGCTGCTTGCGCACATTCCACGGGGGCTAGCAGCCAATTTTACTCGTATGCGTCAGCCAATTGCCTCGATGGAACGCCGTGAGAACTGCTTGATGACGCGCGGAGCCAGCAAGACCACCACCACAATCACCAGCAGGGTGAGCGACATGGGCCGCTGCAGGAAGATGAGCGGGCTGCCTTCACCAATGGAAATGGCGTTGCGCAACTGGGCTTCGGCCAAGGGCCCCAGGATCATGCCCACCACAACCGGTGCCGTCGGAAAACTGAAGCGGCGCATGACAAGCCCCAGCACACCAATGGCGTACAGCAGGAACAGGTCAAACGCGCTCTGGCGCATGCCATAGGCACCGACCGTAGCAAAGATCAGGATGCCGGCGTAGAGCTGCGGCTTGGGTACCTTGAGCAGCTTGACCCAGAAACCCACCAGCGGCAGGTTGAGCACCAAGAGCATCACGTTGCCAATATAGAGTGACGCGATCAGCGCCCACACCAGCGCGGATGAGCTGCTAAACAGCTGTGGCCCCGGCTGTATGCCGTAGTTCTGGAACGCACCCAGCAAGATGGCCGTGGTGTTGGACACCGGAATGCCCAGCGTCAGCAGCGGGATCAGCGCGGCGGTTACGGTGGCGTTGTTCGCCGCCTCGGGGCCGGCCACGCCTTCAATCGCGCCCTTGGTGCCGAACTCCGCCAGGTTCTCGCCCTTGGCCAGTTTCTTCTCGGTGGCGTAGCTCAGAAAGGTCGGGATCTCGGTACCACCCGCCGGGATGCAGCCAAACGGCGCGCCGATGGCGGTACCGCGTATCCAGGCCGGAATGGAGCGGCGCCAGTCTTCACGCGTCATGCTGACGCGGCTCATCTTGTTTTCGGACTCGACCACCCGGCCTTCAAACAACACGGCGTGCAGGGCCTCGGCGACGGCAAACAGGCCCACCGCAACCAGCACGATTTCCACACCGTCCAGCAGCTCGGGCACATTGCCGGCATAGCGTGCCTGTCCGGTGATTTGATCCATGCCGATCAGGCCGGCCGCCAGACCGACAAACAGGGCGGTCAAACCCCGCACCGTGCTCTGGCCCAGCACTGCACTGACCGTGGTGAAGGCCAGCAGCATCAGGCAAAAATATTCGGGTGGGCCAAGCTTGACGGCGAACTCCGCCACGATGGGCGCAAACAGCGTCACCATGATGGTGGCAATCGTGCCCGCAAAGAAAGAGCCAATGGCCGACGTGGCCAACGCCGCGCCCGCGCGCCCGCTCTTGGCCATCTTGTTGCCTTCCATGGCGGTCACCATGCTGGCGGTTTCGCCCGGCGTGTTGAGCAGGATGGAGGTGGTGGAGCCGCCATACATGGCACCGTAGTAAATTCCGGCAAAAAAGATCATGGACGCGGTGGCATCCACCTTGGCCGTGATCGGCAGCAGCATGGCCACCGCCGTGGCCGGGCCGATGCCGGGCAGCACACCGACGGCCGTGCCCAGCGCGCAGCCGACAAAGGCCCACATCAGATTCACCGGCGTGCCCGCCGTTGCGAAGCCTTGCAGCAGTTGGTTCCAGATTTCCATCAGAGCCACCCGCTTTGTGTGAGGCCAGGCAAGCTGATGGCCAGGAATTTGGTGAACATCCAGTACACCGGT
>Ga0208125_100035_pt1 | contig 180053 bp, 159 predicted proteins | sample LakWasM128_HOW14_2_FD_183938 | JGI IMG/M metagenome (GOLD analysis project Ga0208125, IMG submission 183938) | Freshwater sediment methanotrophic microbial communities from Lake Washington under simulated oxygen tension - Sediment Metagenome... | ecosystem: Environmental > Aquatic > Freshwater...
GCGGTCAAAAAGAAGAAGCTCCTGCTGAGGCTCCAGCAGCTGAAGCTCCTGCTGCTGAAGCTCCAGCTGCTGCACCTGCTGAAGCTGCACCTGCAGAGGCTGCACCTGCTGAAGCTGCACCTGCTGAAGCTGCACCTGCTGAAGCTGCACCTGCTGAAGCTAAGTAATTATAGGTAGGTAAGCTTTGTTATCTGGCGATTTTTATATTGCCAGATAACATTAAGTAATCAAAAAAGCCGGCTTCATGTCGGCTTTATTTGTTTTCAAAATGAATATTTCAGCCAATGTCACGCCAGGCAAAGCCACGCGCTTGGTCAGCAATACCTATCCATTCCATTTTGCAGCTTAAGGCCTCGCTAAGTGCAAGACTGGCTAGCTGTGGAGTATTGTTCTTTTCGCTGAGGTGCGCAGCAACTATATGCTTTAATCGGCTGGTGTCGATATTTTTCAATATGGCGGCAGAAGTTGTGTTGTCCAGATGACCAAGTCGACTGCTAACCCGTTTTTTCAGTGGCCAGGGGTATTGTCCATTCATGAGCATATCCAGATCGTGATTGCATTCGAGTACTAAGGCATCGCATCCGCTCAACATGCTTTCAATGTGCGGTGTTGTCGTGCCGGTGTCTGTTAAAACACCAAGTTTGCTCTGGCCATCCTCTATTACATATTGCACTGGCTCGCGAGCATCATGTGGGACTGGGAATGGGTGAACCAGCAGATTTTCAACTTGGAAGGGTTGGTGGCTATCGATAATGTGGATGTGAAAATTCTGATGGACAGGTAATAACCGTTCCACCATTTTATAGGTGCCATGCGTCAACCAGACTGGTATGCGGTATTTGTTGGCCAGTTTGAATACACCACCTGAGTGATCGTTATGTTCATGGGTGACTACAATGCCGGATATCTGCTCTGGCAACAACTCTAGCCGGTTTAGCCGCGCTATGCTGTCACGCAAACCAAAGCCACAGTCTAGCAACAGTCTGGTAGCATTCTTTTCAATTACCAGGCCATTTCCATTGCTGCCGCTACCCAATGAAGCAAAGCGCATCGTTGTTGCCTTAGTCAGGCTTTATGACATTACACTCAACTGCATGCTTGCATAGTAGGGATTTAATAATCCTCACTATTTTAATTGCTCATACAGCAGGCTGATAATGCGATTGGCTGTGCTTGAACGATTGCGCTTGCCGTCTTTGTCCGTGATAGTGATCTGCGAACTTGCATCACTGTTTTCTTCGACTTTGACGCGATATTGTTTCTCTGGGTCAACCTTATCCTTGTCGGCAACATTCCAGAACTTAAGCTTATCCACCATGCCTTTGTCATCCTTCTTAGGCGCCGGCTCAGCTTCTTTTTTATCTTCATCCCCCCAGAATTTCAGGCTATCTATCAGGCCTTTCTTTTTCTTGGGGGTGTCATCGATTTCAATGTCGGTATATCTCACATAGTACAAGCCACTTGAGCGGTCCTTATCTTCAACGACAAAGCCTACGCGATCCAGTGCCAATCCAACACGCCTCCAGGCGCGGTCAAACTGGTCGTTTACGGCCAGGCTTAGCGTACCGTCAGCTTCCTTGTTGATGGTGGCGCGCAGCTCGTTGTTGCTCGCTGTAATAATGGAACGTGACTTCTGCTCTTCCACACCCAGTCGCACCATCAGGCGGCGTAACAGTTCGGCGTCAATATCCTCGGCATCTGCCCGAGCCTCTTCGTTTTTACTGCGGGCAGAGTTTATTGCATAGCCATTTTCAATTTCACCGGCGATTGTACGTACGCGCACTTTACCGTCATCCTGTACATCGGCTACCGAGCGATGACTCATGTAAATTTCAGTCGTATCCTGGTCTGCGCCACGGTCAATCCGTGTACGAAATTTCTGGCGATTCTTAAGCGTATTGAGTTTGTCCAGCCAGCCCTGGAACTTGTCCAGGTAGTTGCCTTTGTCATCTTTTGCCAGGCTTGTCGGGTCAACCCATTCGGTTTCCATCACGCCTGTCTGAGGGTTTTCCACACGTACTGCAAAGCCCAGTTCAGACCAGAACTCACGGATTACCGGCCAGATTTTTTCTGGTGGGGCTTGAACTACCAGCCAGCGTTGTGATCCGGCACGCTCCAGGCGTACATTTTCCGGATTAGGAAGTACTTTTTCCTGTTCTACTCCTTGCTCTTCTTGTCCTTGGCTGTAACTTGAGTAGGTGGTGGAGCCACCGGGAACTGTATAGGTGTCACTGGCGGAAATAGAGGTCAGGTCGGGAGGTACTTCCAGCGGGCGTGAACGCCCTGCAGCTTTGTAGTCCGGGGTTGTATCTACAAACGGAATGGAGTCGCAACCACTTAGGGTTACTGCTACCAGGCTTGCCAATACAATCGTTCTTACATTAAAGAAATGATTAAAGTGATTCATGCGCTCTCTCTGACTAATTTTGGTGAATGGACGCACTTTTCATGGCGTCTCGTAGTGCTTCATGATGTTGCTGGGATAGCGCTACCAGCGGCAGACGCATCCCCGGACCGACCAGGCCCATTTGCTGAAGCACCCATTTAACAGGTATAGGGTTAGCTTCCACAAAAAGTTTTTGATGTAGCGGGAACAATTTTGCATTGATTGCACAAGCCTCTTTGCGATCGCCCGCCATCGCGGCGACACACATCTCATGCATCAGTTTTGGTGCTACGTTGGCCGTTACGGAGATGACGCCTTGGGCTCCCAGCAGCATCAGTGCCATGCCGGTTGCATCGTCACCGCTGTATATGGCGAAGCTTTCGGGCGCGCGCAAGATCAGGTCGGTGCCACGTTCGATACTGCCGGTTGCATCCTTGATGCCAACGATATTGGGTATCTGCGCCAGCCGCAAAGTGGTGTCATTATGGATATCGCAAGCGGTGCGACCGGGAACATTGTATAGAATCTGCGGGATGTCGACGGCTGCGGCAACAGCACGGTAATGCTGATACAGACCTTCTTGTGTGGGCTTGTTGTAATAGGGCGCTACCAGCAGGCAGGCATCGGCACCAAGTGCTTTTGCATGGCGGGTGAGTTCGATGGCTTCGCGCGTGGCATTTGCCCCTGTGCCGGCTATGACAGGAATGCGTCCTGCCACATGCTCAACAGTGGTTTTTATTAACAGGCAATGCTCGTCTACATCGACCGTGGGTGACTCCCCGGTAGTGCCGACGACGACTATGCCATCAGTACCTTCATTGATATGGAAGTCAATCAAAGAACGAAGTGCGTCAATATCCAGCCCGCCATCATCGTGCATAGGGGTTGCGATAGCAACAAGACTGCCTTTCAGCATGGTTTTACCTGACAATTGAGTTAAATCAATACATTTTAACTTAAAGTGCTTAACCTAGAACACGCTTTTTACATCTTGTCATTTTGGGTATGTGGCTTAGTGATGGGTATTTAGCGATAAGTTCTGTCTCTGCTACCTTGGCAGCCCATCGCACGGGTGGTTGAATTATTTTTGACAGGCGGCGCTCTGCATTATTCGTGCTCGCTTAAACCCTGTATAATTTTGACCTTTCAGGCGCTTAAACCTTAGCAATCATGAGCATTACATTACACGAATATATCCTGATCCTGGTCGGCACCGTGTTCGTCAATAACATCGTGCTGATCAAGATACTTGGCTTATGTCCATTCATGGGCGTTTCCAAGAAGCTGGAAGCCTCCATCGGCATGGCATGGGCCACTGCATTCGTATTGACGTTGGCCTCAATGAGCAGCTACCTGATCAACCATTACATGCTCGACCCTTATGGCCTGCAGTACCTGCGTACCTTGTCGTTCATTGTGGTTATTGCAGGCGTGGTGCAGTTTACCGAGATGGTGGTCGAAAAAACCAGCCCGGTGTTGTATCAACTATTAGGCATTTACTTGCCATTGATTACTACCAATTGCGCAGTGTTGGGTATACCTCTACTTAACGTGCAGGCTAACCATAATTTCATGGAATCACTTTTCTTCGGTTTGGGCGGAGCGATCGGTTTTTCCCTGGTACTGATTTTATTTGCATCCATGCGTGAGCGCCTCGAAGCGGCTGATGTGCCCGGGCCATTTAAAGGTTCTGCGATTGCCATGGTCACGGCAGGTTTGATGAGTCTTGCCTTTATGGGATTCACAGGACTGACACGCTAATGCTGACAGCAATTATTGTGATGATAGGCCTGGCGCTGTTGCTGGGCTTGGTGCTTGGATATGCCGCGCTTAAATTCAAGGTGGAAGGTGACCCTTTAATCGCGCGTATCGATGCAATCCTGCCGCAAACCCAGTGCGGTCAGTGCGGTTACCCTGGCTGCAAGCCCTATGCTACTGCCATTGCCAACGGTGAGGCCGATATCAATCAGTGCCCTCCGGGCGGCGATGCCGGGGTGCATGCTCTGGCGGACTTGCTGGGAGTCGAATACAAGCCGCTTAATGCTGAGCATGGTGAACCTAAACCCAAGTCTGTTGCTGTGATTGATGAGAATGTCTGCATCGGGTGCACGCTGTGCATACAAGCATGCCCGGTGGATGCCATTCTCGGTGCAGCCAAGCACATGCATACCGTGATAGCTTCGGAGTGTACCGGTTGCGAGCTTTGCCTGGCACCTTGCCCCGTTGATTGCATCAGTATGGAACCGATTGCCGAGTCGCCGGATAACTGGAAATGGCGCTATCCCGTCTTTGAAATCAAATCAGTCCCCGCAAAGCAAGCCGCATGAATGCTATTTTAAATTTAGGAAAACTGTTCAAGTTCAATGGCGGCGTGCATCCGCCAGAGCACAAGCAAGTATCTACTCTGCATCCAATATCGGTGTTACCTGTGCCGCCACGTCTGGTATTGCCGCTCAGGCAGCATGTGGGCAACATCCCCAAGGTGCTGGTCGAGGTTGGCCAGCATGTGCTCAAGGGCCAGTTGCTGGCCGAAGCTGAGGGCAATATTTCGGCGGCTATCCATGCGCCAACATCCGGGGTAATTGCTGCGATTAAGGATGAATTGATCCCGCACCCATCCGGCTTGCCCGATAGGTGCATCACGCTGGAATCCGATGGCAGGGACGAGTGGGTGGCACATGCTGCCACTGACTGGCGCACTAGTGACAAATTGGCATTGGTGGCCAGTTTACGTCAGTCCGGCATAGTCGGGCTCGGTGGTGCTGCGTTCCCCAGCCATATCAAATTACGTCCGGATGGTAAATCCGAGATTCTCACGTTGGTGATTAACGCTGCGGAATGCGAGCCGTATATTACCTGCGACGATATGCTGATGCGGGAACACGCCGATGAGATCGTGCACGGTATCGAGGTCGCTCAATATATTCTGGGGGCTGAGGAATGTCTGGTCGGTATTGAAGATAACAAGCCTCAGGCGGCCGAGGCCATGCGTATTGCCTGTGCGAATAGTACTGCCAATATCCGCGTGGTCGTGGTGCCGACGTTATACCCCAGTGGCGATGCGCGCCGCCTGATTCACCTGCTGACAGGCCTGGAAGTACCTAGCGATAAGCGATCAACGCAGGTCGGCATTCAGTGCTTCAATGTGGCGACCGTGTTGGCGATGTATCGCTATTTTGAGTTCGGTGAGCCGGCGCTGTCGCGTATCGTGACAGTCACAGGCAATGTGGCTCGGCCTGGCAATTTCCAGGTGTTGTTCGGTACCCCTTTTACCACCTTGTTGGAGGCGGCTGGCGGTGCGCTGGCAGATACCAACGACTACATCATGGGTGGGCCTATGATGGGCTTCAGCTTGCCGTCACGCGAGGTTTCGGTGACTAAGGCCGCGAATTGCATCATTGCCGGCGCTCCTAAACTATTTCCCGCGCCGCCGCCTGCGCTGCCATGCATACGCTGCGCGCGCTGTGCCGATGCTTGTCCGGTGAGCTTGCAGCCACAGGAGCTATACTGGTTTTCAAAGTCTAGCAATCTGGAGAAAGCTCGCGAATATCATTTATCTGATTGCATAGAATGCGGTTGCTGCACTTATGTCTGCCCCAGCAACATTCCGCTGGTGCAATATTACCGTTACGCCAAGAGCGAAATTATTGCCCAGGACAGGGCAAAAGAGGCTGCCGATATTGCACGCGAGCGCAATGAGTTCCGCCTGATGCGCATAGAGCGCGAAAAGCAGGAGCGTGCGCAGAGAAATGCACAAAAAGCGGCAGGTGCCCAAGCCGCCAAGCCAGAAGCCGCGAATGCCGAGGCTGATACCGAAGCGGCCGCTGCCAAGAAAGCCGCAATTGCTGCCGCAATGGAACGCGCCAAAGCGCAAAAAGCTGAAGTAGCCCCGCAGAATGTTGAAGTATTGAAGCCCGCTGTTGAAGCCGAAATAGCGGCGATAGATGCGCGCCGTGCAGAGGCGCTGCAACAGGTGGCTACGGCTGAACAAGCTCCGCCTGCGCAAGAACAAGATCACTGAAAACTAAAAGAGAAACCTAGTGTTACGTTCACCTTATATTACGAATGCGCCCAGCGTGACGGTCATTATGCTGAAGGTGTTACTGGCCTTGCTGCCGGGGATTGCGGCTTACGTCTGGGTCTATGGCGGTGGCGTGCTGGTCACGCTCATGCTGGCGTCGGTTACGGCACTGGTTTCAGAAACCATCATGCTCAAGTTGCGCGATCGTCCCATCATGCCATTCCTGATGGATGGCAGCGCGCTGGTGACCTCATGGTTGCTGGCTTTAGCTCTGCCCCCATTGGCGCCGTGGTGGCTGGTGGTGGTCGGCACCTTGTTCGCTATCGTGGTAGCCAAACAGTTATATGGCGGGCTGGGGTATAACCCATTCAACCCGGCGATGGTCGGGTATGCGGTGTTGCTGATTTCTTTCCCCGTCATCATGACGCACTGGCCAGCCCCCCTAGCATTGGCAGAGGCCAAGTTGGGTTTCATGGACCAAGTCAATTTCATCTTCAATGCCGGTTTGCCAGCTGGCGTGCATGTTGATGCCATCAGTATGGCGACGCCGCTGGATTACCTGAAGACGCAACTGATATTGCACCATACCGTGCAGGATATTACCCAGGCCCCGGTATTTGGCGTATTAGGGGCCAAACATGGCGAACTGGTGCCGGCAGCCTATCTGCTGGGGGGCTTGTATCTGGTGCAGCAGCGCATTATCAGCTGGCACCTACCCACTGCCTTCCTGGGCGCGCTGGCTCTGATGGCTGGAGCTTTTTACCTTGCAGATGCCACGCACTTCTCCAGTCCGGTCTTCCACCTGATGAGTGGCGCCTCCATGTTATGTGCTTTTTTTATCATCACCGACCCGGTTAGCGGGCCGACCACGCCAAGAGGCAAGCTGGTATTTGCTGCCGGGGTAGGCATGCTGACTTACTTGATTCGCGTCTATGGCGGTTATCCGGACGGCGTAGCGTTTGCAGTCATCTTCTTCAATATCTGCGTACCCTTGATTGATATTTATACGCAACCGCGGGTTTTCGGTCATGAGAAATAAAGGCCATGCAAAGTGAGTGAGTCCATCGTAAAACATGCCGTGGTAACGGCTGGCATCCTGACCGTATTCACCGTTGTGTTTACGGCATTGCTGGCGTACACCAATAGCACCACCAAGGCACCTATTGCCGCAACGGAAGCTGCTGCACGCATGGCCTTGTTTCGCCAGATATTGCCCGAAGAACTGCATGACAACGATATGCTGCATGATGCTGTCAAAGTTCCTGCAGGTGGAGATTTGGCCAATCGTGAAGACACCATGATGTACCGTGCGCGTTTACAAGGCGCTCCCTCGGCGCTCATTCTGGAAACTACGGCACCAGACGGCTATAGTGGCGATATCAAGCTGCTGCTTGCCATCAAGGCCAATGGCGATCTGGCTGGCGTGCGGGTGATTGCGCATAAGGAAACGCCCGGGCTGGGCGATTACATCGATATTACCCACAGCGACTGGATCAAAGGCTTTAACGGCAAGTCGCTTACTAATCCGGATGAAGAGGGTTGGCATGTGAAAAAAGATGGCGGTAAATTTGATTACGTGACCGGCGCGACGATTACACCTCGCGCAGTAGTCAAGGCGGTACACAATGCCTTGAATTATGCGAACAAGCATCAGCAGGAAATTTTCGCTGCAGCAGCAACAAAGGAGGAGAAACAATGAGTGCGGCCTCGGAAAATACCACTTTGGAAACTATAGTGGAAGTAAAAGCACCTGCTAATAAATACGGCGAGATTGTCGAGAACGGTCTGTGGAAACAGAATGCTGGCGTAGTGCAGCTACTGGGTTTATGCCCGACTCTGGCGATGACGGTGACCTTGGTAAACGGCTTTAGCCTGGGCCTGATGACTGCGATTGTGATGGCTGCCAGCAATGCCAGCGTATCGCCTATCCGGCGCTGGGTTCCCCCTGAAATACGTATTCCGGTATTTATCCTGATTATTGCTGCTATCGTGACAGTGATAGATCTGACCATGCATGCCTACTTTCACGGGTTGCATGCGGTATTGGGGATTTTTATCCCGCTGATCGTGACCAATTGCATAGTGCTTGCCCGGGTCGAGGCCTTTGCGGCCAAAAATCCGCTGACGCCTTCAGCTTTGGACGGTTTTATGATGGGCTTTGGCCTGGCACTCGTCTTGGCGTTGCTGGGTGCTATGCGCGAGATTGTCGGTAAAGGCACCTTGTTTTCAGGCATCGACCTGGCGTTAGGCCCTACTGCCAAAAGCATGGTGCTCACTATCATCCCTGACTATCATGGTTTTCTGCTGGCGGCCTTGCCTCCGGGTGCCTTCCTGGGGCTCGCATTGTTGATTGCCGGACGTAACTGGGCTGAGCAGCGCAAGGCTTCCAGAGCAGCCATCACGCCAGGCATGGCGCCAGTTGCAAACCATTAAACCGTCGGCATGAATGCGGAAAAGCGCTTAGAACTGTTTCGCAGGCTGGCGATAGCCATTCCCGAGCCGACGACCGAGCTCAAGCACAATAGCGTGTTTGAGCTTCTTGTCGCGGTCATCCTCTCCGCGCAGGCGACGGACAAGGGTGTTAATCTTGCTACCGCAAAACTCTATCCTGTGGCTAACACGCCGGAAGCCATACTCGCACTTGGATTGGAAGGCCTTGAGCGATATATCAAAACCATAGGCCTCTATCACAGCAAAGCAAAAAATGTGTTGGCGACTTGTAAGATACTGGTCGATGAGCATGACAGCAAAGTGCCGGATAACCGTGACGCTCTGGAGCGTCTGCCTGGCGTAGGCAGAAAGACAGCCAACGTTATTCTTAACACGGCTTTTGGCCATCCCACCATAGCCGTGGATACGCATATATTTCGCCTTGGTAACCGCCTGGGCCTTGCCCCAGGTAAGACGCCGCTAGATGTTGAAAAGAAACTCATGAAGGCCGTCCCTAAGCAGTATTTACAAGACGCACATCATTTGCTGATTTTGCATGGCCGTTATACTTGTGTTGCGCGCAAACCAAAATGCGGTGCTTGTGTCATTAATGACTTGTGTGAATTTAAGGGTAAAGAACTATGCTGAAAGTCGCGACCGGGTTAGCCATAGGGCCGGAGCCAGTCCCCGAGTTGGCTACCCAGGCTGTGATGCAGGCCATGCAGCATCTGGATGTCAGTATTGCCAGCAGCGTACTGCTGATACTCACTTCCGAATTCGCCAATGACCCGCTGCCTGCCATTCGTGCCGCAGCAAAGGCGGCCAGTTGTCTGCAGGTGATGGGTTGCTCGGCCCCAGGCATCTTTACCGATCAGGATTGGGTACTGGATGCCCCAGCCGTGGCGGCCATGGTGTTCTCAGGAGATATCAGCCTGCAGCCATCAACCCATCCTGATGGTGATCAGGATCCAAATCAGCTGTTACTGGCGCTCACTGCACCGAATGCGATCAACACCAATTGGCTGGCTGCGCCGGGCCAGCGCTTTGGCGGCGTATCGGGTGACGCCTTGGGGCAGGGGCCATTTTCTGTCTGGCAGAATGCCAAAGGTGCTGTGACCGGTCAGTGTGAAGCGGCGCTGGTGGGGGTGAGCGGCGCAGTGAGGGCAACACATGGCTTGCGTTTTCTGTCCGAGCCGCAACAGGTTGCGCATGCCGAAGGCCATAACCTGCATAGCCTGGCTGGCAAGCCAGCATTAAAGTCCTTGCTCAACGCATGTCAGGACCATGATGGTTTGCCGCTCCATCTGCTGATGGCGGTATATGCCGATACTCTGGAAACCATAGCGCGCGGAGATTATCAACTGTCCACGCTGCTGTGCGGTAATGATAATGATAGCTCGGTGACCTTGTCCAAACGCTTACAAACGGGGCAGTACCTGTGCTGGGCGATACGCGATGCTGATGCTGCACTCAAGGATTTGCGCCAGACTGGAGAGCAATTAAGTCAGCAGCTGGCAAGGCGTCCTGATTTCGGTTTACTGTTTTCATGCATGGGGCGCGGACCTTATTTCTATGGAGGGGTAGACCGCGATCTGATGCTGCTTAAAGAGCAATTCCCGAATATGCCGCTCATCGGGTTTTATGGAAATGGCGAGATTGCTCCGGTTAACGGCGCCAGTGAGTTGCTGCAGTACTCTGCAGTACTGGGCTTATTCGCCCAAGCATCATCTAGCCATACACCAGAGTTAGGGCTGGTATAGGCATGGCTTTATTTAACCCCAGTCGTGACCAAGTCCGGCAATTTTTTTTCGATACCTGGGCAAAGTTTCGGCAACAGCAGCCTTTGACCGATCTTGAAGCGATAGCCCTGCAAGTGATACAGATGCATCCCGAATACCATGCCGTGCTTGATGCCCCGGAGCGCTACATGGAACAGGCTTACTTCCCGGAGATGGGCGAAACCAATCCCTTTCTGCATATGAGTTTGCATCTATCGATACTCGAGCAAATTGCCATTAACCAGCCCCCCGGCATCGCTGCAGCCTATCAGGCGCTTAAACTGAGGCATGGCACCGAGTCGGATGCTCAGCATGACCTCATGGACTGTCTGGCAGAAACCATCTGGCAGTCCCAGCGTAGTGGCCAGCCACCCAATGCCGAGGCTTATATCGCATGCATGCAAGGCAAAGCCAGGCTCAATTAACATTGGTGCCAAAGTGGTGTTTTATGATTGAATACGCACATGACAACACACACTTCCCACGACTGGCTGACCGAACACGGTGACTATCTCTATCGCTTTGCACTAGCCAGATTGCGCGACCCTCACCAAGCCGAAGATGTGGTACAGGAGACGCTGCTGGCAGCCATTCAGAACCAGACTTATGAAGGTAAGTCCGCTGCCCGCACCTGGCTCACCGGCATACTCAAACACAAGATCATCGACCTGATGCGTAAGCAGATACGCGAGCAGCCCACGGAAAATCTGGGTGAGGATATCTCGGCAGATCTGCCGGATGAGCCAGGCATGGATGATTACTTTGCCGAAGATGGGCACTGGAGCGACAAGCCTCTATCATGGGCGCAGCCTGACGGAGAGCTGGAGCAAAAGCAGTTCTTTACTATATTACAAACCTGTATGGACAGGCTGCCTGCAAAATTGGCAGCGCTTTTCACGCTACGTGACATCCAGGAAGAAGATAACGAAAAAATTTGTAAGGATTTGGAAATCACCACGACCAATGCTTGGGTAATGTTATATCGCGCCCGAATGGGGTTGAGGAAGTGTCTGGAAATCCACTGGATGGGGAGGTAAATATGCTAAGTTGCAAGCAAGCTAGTCAATTGATCTCCCAATCACTGGATCGTCGCATCTCATGGCGTGAGCGCATCAGTCTGCGTTTGCACCTTGTGGTATGCGATTTTTGCAGACGTTTCAGTCACCAGCTTAAGCAGGTGCTTTTGGCTGTCAGAGTGCAGAGGCAGCAGATAGAGCAGGATGAGCATATTCATCTCCCTGACGACGCAAAGAAGCGTATTGCCAGCGCGATCGAATCTGGTCGTGAATAGCATACGTAGATACCAATGTAGTAGTTAACTCCCGTAAGTAACCTTTAATTTTTATTTTGGAGAATCACATGAACACAAGCAAGAACGCATCCATGAAAACCCTGGTGCTTGTTATCGGTGGCGCATTTGCAGCCTCTATCGCAGCCACCTCAGTCAATGCAGCTGAAAACCCATTTGCCGTTAAAACCCTCGCATCCGGCTATATGGTGGCTGATGCTACTGATGCTACCAAAATGAAAGACGGCAAGTGTTCAACCGGCAAGTGTGGTGCCAGCAAGAAAAAAGCCATGGAAGAAAAGGCCAAGGAAGGTTCATGCAGCGCTGATAAGATGAAAGAGGGTGCTTGCAGTGCTGAAAAAATGAAAGAGGCTTCATGCAGTGCTGACAAGATGAAAGAAGGCTCTTGCCACGCTGAGAAGAAGTAATTTCAAAGCGCATATCAAGCCTGTAGCAGATGACGCAATTTTCAGAAATTCCTGGTGTGAGCTCAGGTGCAGGCTTAGGCCTCAAGCGCGAGCTGATTCCGCAGATACAAGCGGACTTCGGCAAGCCTGCCATCGCCAACATCAGCTTTCTGGAGATTGCGCCAGAAAACTGGATAGGCATTGGTGGCCGCCCGGCAAAACAGCTGGCGTGGTTTACCGAGCGCTTTCCTATCATTTGTCATGGTTTATCCCTGTCATTAGGCGGGCCTGATCCGCTCAATGAAGGCTTTTTGCAGCAAGTGATGCGCTTTCTTGAACTGCATCATATCCCGTTGTATACCGAGCACCTGAGTTACTGCACTGACTCCAGAAACGGCCGTGGCGGCTATATGTACGATCTGCTGCCTATCCCGTTTACCGAAGAAGCGGTGCACTACGTCGCCAAACGCATACGTCGCACGCAGGATATTCTGCAACGGCGCATTGCGGTGGAAAATGCGTCGTTTTATGTAGCAGCACCTATTTCCGAAATGGATGAATTGACATTTATTCGCGCCGTGCTTGAAGAAGCAGACTGCGACTTGCATCTCGATATCAATAATATCTATGTCAATAGTGTCAACTTCGGCTTTGATGCGCATGAGTTTCTGCGCGGCATTCCTGGTGAGCGTATCGTCTATGCCCATGTTGCAGGGCATTACCAGGAGGCGCCGGACATGATCATCGACACCCATGGTGAGGATGTCATAGATCCGGTATGGGCATTGCTCAAGGAAGCCTATCAGCTGTTTGGCGCCTTCCCTACGTTGCTGGAGCGTGATATCAATATCCCACCGTTATCTAAGCTGATGCGGGAGGTTGATACCATTGCGACATTGCAAGCACCTTACCAGACTCAAGCCAAGGCAAAAGTGGCTGCGAGATGAGTGCAGACTCTAGATTAGCAAGCCTCCCGGCATTCCAGCAATACCAATTGAGTTTCACCGGGCATATCCGTAACCCAGCCCAGAATAAACGGCCAGCCCAAGTGCCAGCGCGGCGCATGCGCGTCTATACCGAGATCGTGTTCAATAATCTTGAGTCTTCAGTTTCAGCCTGTTTCCCAGTTGCCAAAAAGGTCATGGGCAAGCGCGCCTGGAACAAGCTGGTACGTCACTTTTTCAGCGAATATCAATCCACTACACCGATTTTCCGCGAGATCCCTAAACAGTTTTTGCAATTCCTGGATACCGTGCCCAATCTGCCGGCTTATCTCAGCAGCCTGGCGCATTATGAGTGGATAGAGCTTGCCATCTCGGTGGCGGATGTTGAGGATGCTACCGCAATCAACACCACCGGTAACTTGCTGGAAGCCAAGCCTGTACTGGCATCTTCTCTGGCATTGCTCAGTTACCACTACCCGGTACAGTTGATTTCACCACGATACAAACCTGAAACGCCATTGCCGCAACCGGTCAATCTGCTGGTATTCAGGGCTGCCGATGATGAGGTGCGCTTCATTGAGCTGAATGCAGTGACGGCAAGGCTGGTCAGTTTATTGCAGGAAGAAACCACAACAGGTCGCCAGGCACTGGAGACGATAGCCGTCGAGATGGCGCATGCCGATCCACAAGCCATCGTTGAGTTCGGCAGAGCTATTCTGGAAGATTTGCGTCAGAAAGGTGTGATCTTGGGCACATCAAATCCCAATACCTAGATTATTGACCGGGCTGACTTCTGGCCTTGGGGATGCGGTTTACTTCCCAATGCACATAGCACCATGCCCATAACTCGGCGATAGGTGCATTAGTCAGAGTTGGTGGCGGCTGTTGCCCCAGAAAATCCAGTGCTTGCCACAGATCCCTGCTTGCATTCCCGCTATTGATCGCCAATGCCAACGTCTGTTTACTGAGTTTTTCACCCTGAAGATTAGTGGCTATCGGAATGTGTGTGTACCGAGGTGATAGATAGCCCAATTGATGCTGAAGGTAGATTTGGCGTGGTGTCGAATCCAGCAAGTCTGAGCCGCGTACGATGTGGTTGATGCCTTGCTCTTCGTCATCTACTACCACCGCCAGTTGGTAGGCGAACAGGCCATCCGCCCGTTTCAACACAAAATCACCTATGTCCTTGGCTAAATTCTGGGAATTACTCCCTTGTACTACATCCTCAAAAGCAATCATGGAGTCTTGCGTTCTGATACGCCAGGCCCTTGCCGTTTTTTCCGGTGGTAGGCCATGGCGGCAAGTGCCTGGGTATACCAAGCCATCTATACCGTGCATGGCCGAATCGGCAATCTCCTTACGGCTGCAGCTACAGGGGTAGACCAGTTGTTTGGCTTGCAAGGTTTCCAGTGCTGCGGCATACGCCTCATTGCGCTGGCTTTGATACATCACGCTGCTGTCCCACTCGAATCCGAATGCTTCAAGTGTGGCAAGTATGCTATCGGCTGCGCCCGGCACTGTTCGTGGCTGATCCAGGTCTTCCATGCGTACCAGCCATCGTCCTTGATTGGTTCTTGCTTGCAGATAACTGGCAACAGCTGCTACCAGCGAGCCGAAATGTAAGGGCCCGGTGGGTGAGGGGGCGAAACGTCCAGTATAGATAACTGTATCCAACAGGCTGCAGATTTTAGTGCATGGGTTGCAGGTATGGCGGGATGTGCCATGACTGCAGCTGCTTGCCGAGCAAGGTCATTTGGCAGGACATGCGATCTGCGCCGTTGGCACTGACTTCGAAATCATAGGTGCGTAATAGCTGCACATGGCCGCGGCTATTGCGCCCAAGCCGCAGACGACTACAGGCCACGGTCTCATCCAGCAATTGCAATTGTGTGCGCTCAGCCAGGTTCTGGCCCGTTGCAATGGCGGCTTCCCGCGCAGTCACGCTGTCAATCCAGAACCAGGCAGTGAACAACAGGCTTACAAGCAGTATCAGTTCCATCATGATAATCAGGCGGCAGTGGTGGGTTTAACGTCGGCAATAGGGCTATTGCTAAATATGCTTGCGCCTTCGGCTTCCTCTTCTTCCGGCTTCTCTTCATGCAGCGACAGATGATCTATGCGAGATGATGCACTCTTGGCCGACGAGTTTTTACTGTGTAGCTTGAATTTAAGGCGCAGCTCATTGATGGAGTCGGCATTGCGCAAGGCATCTTCCTCGGTGATGCGGCCTTCTTCACATAGCAGGAACAATGCCTGGTCGAAGGTCTGCATACCCAGTTCGACTGATTTTGCCATGGCCTCCTTGATCATTCCGGTTTCGCCTTTCAGGATCAGGTCACCGACCAAAGGCGAGTTGAGCAGTATCTCGATGGCAGCGCAGCGACCGCCACCTTTTTTCGGCACCAGGCGTTGCGACACGAATGCACGTAAGTTGAGCGAGAGGTCCATATGCAGCTGTGCATGACGCTCTTCCGGGAAGAAGTTGATGATGCGGTCCAGCGCCTGATTGGCACTGTTGGCATGCAGGGTGGCCATGCACAGGTGGCCGGTTTCGGCGAAGGCCAGTGCGAACTCCATGGTTTCCCTGTCGCGGATTTCACCGATCAGGATCACGTCTGGCGCTTGGCGCAGCGTATTTTTGAGCGCGGCGAACCAGCCATTGGTGTCACGGCCGACTTCGCGGTGTGTGATCAGGCAGTTCTTGCTCGGGTGCACATACTCTACAGGGTCCTCAATGGTGATGATGTGGCCATGGGTGTTTTCATTGCGGTAATCAATCAGCGCCGCCAATGTCGTCGATTTTCCTGAACCTGTGCCACCCACCAGAATAATCAGGCCGCGTTTGGCCATCATGATTTCCTTGAGTTGCGGTGGCAGGCCCATTTCATCGAAGTTGGGGATTTTAGTGGTGATGGTACGCAGCACCATGCCGACTTTTTCCTGCTGTACAAACACATTCACCCGGAAACGGCCTATTTCCCTGGGCCAGATAGCAAAGTTACATTCTTTTTCCTGCTCAAACTCATTGCGCTGTTTCTCGTTCATGAGCGCGTAAGCAAAGGCCTGAGTGTGTTCGCCAGAGAGCTTTTGCTGGGTAATCGGTGTCATTTTTCCATCGATTTTCATGGCGGGAGGAAAGTCGGCCGAGATAAATAAATCAGAGGCTTTTTTATCCAGCATGGCGCGTAACAGGTTATGCATATACGCCAAAGCTTGTTCGTTATTCATGTTGATTGCCCCGTAAACCTTTGAGATGTGATCATGCTTAAAAATTTGATATGTTGCGGCTATACTAATTGGGATAAGCTATTGCTTCAAGCCGCAGCAGTTTTTTTGTATTAATTTTTTAAATGAGCATTCAGTAATTATGCAGATGGCCGTTAAATGAATGTGATGCATACCATGAAAATATATCCACATGAATAAACCACGTGAGCAACACGCCCTTGATGCGTACACCAAGTTTTTGCAGAACAAGGGTGCAACGCCTGCAAACTTGCAACAACGCATGCAGTTTCTTCAAAAATTGCTGCCCAAGCTGGTGGGCATTGCCTGTAATGGCGATGCATATCGCGAGGCTGTGGCAACCTTTGAGCAAGACATTGAGAGAAAAGACTGGCTGTTTTTCCTCTCCGTGATCCGTGAGTATTATTCATTTTGGGTGGAGGATATCAAGTCGATAGTGGTCATGAGCAGTGATCCGGCGTTTGATCTTGAGCCCGTTGTCATGGAGTTATTGCAAGGCCCTCTCAAAACCTTATGGCAAAAACTGGATCAAGAGAAGTTCAGTACGGTGGAGTCATGGTCGCTGAAGGCTTACACGCATGCGCTTAAGCAGCATGCTCCTGAGCAGGAGTTGATAGATACGCGCGTGAAGCTGGTAAAGCTGGTGATTGTGCAGATGCGAACAGCGCCCGAGCCAACCAATAAACAATATAGGCTATCTGTCGATTCAATTATGTTCTTCTTCAAATCCAAACAAACACGCGAATTATTTCTGGCAGTCGTGCGTGAGTTCTATTATTTCTGGATTGGCGACCCTGATGCAGCCGATCATGTACTGATTGGCTATGTTAGTAAGGCCGCCTGAGCTGGCTCAGGTCATTTAAAGCGACTTATTTAAGGCGATCTAGTTTTTCCTCTAGGCGTTCACACAAAATGCGCAACATTTTGATACGTGCGTAGTTTTTATCATTCGCCTCAATCATGGTCCATGGCGCCTGGCCCGTGCTGGTTCTATCTATCATGTCGGATACCGCTGTCTGGTAGTCATCCCATTTATCCCGATTGCGCCAATCGTCTTCAGTGATCTTGAAACGCTTGAACGCGATCTTTTGCCGCTCTTCAAAACGCTTGAGCTGCTCTTCCGGGCTGATTTGTAGCCAGAACTTGAGCAGCAACGTGTTGTTTTGCATTAGCTGCTCTTCAAAGTCATTGATTTCGGCATAAGCACGCATCCAGTCCTGCTCGCTACAAAAACCTTCTACCCGCTCCACCAGTACGCGACCATACCAGGATCGGTCAAAGATGGTTAATCTACCATGGCCGGGGATATGTCGCCAGAAGCGCCATAAATAAGGCTGAGCGCGTTCCTCTTCGGTAGGCGCGGCGATGGGGACTATGCTGTAGATTCTGGCGTCTATAGCTTGTGTAATGCGGCGGATGCTGCCGCCTTTACCGGCAGCATCCGCACCTTCCAGTGCCAGGATGACGGACAGTTTCCTGAAGTCTTCGTGGCGCGTCAGCAGGTTAAGCTTGCCCTGGTATTTTTCAAGCTCAGCTGTGTATTTGTTGCTGGAAATAGACTTGGTTAAATCGAGGGTATCCACGATACGCAATTGGTCTATTGGTTTGAGCAATGCAGGTGCGGCTGCCTTGCGAGGTTTCTTGGCAGGTTCTGTCAGTCGTGATTTGATCGACTCCAGTACATATTTTCCCGCTGTGAGGTTGCGGTAGTTGGCATCGAAACCTTCAATAATGATCCACGGTGCATTGGCAGTACTGGTTTCCCGGATAGCATGGCCGGCAATGCTACGAAACTTGTCATACAGCTTGAGGTGCTTGAGATCCACATCGGTCACGCGCCAGCGGGTTTTCGGGTCTTTCTGCAAGGTCTTGATGCGTGCCTTCTGTTTTTCCTTGGATAGATGAAACCAGAACTTGATGACCAGGGTGCCCTCATCCGTGAGCATGCGTTCAAAGCGGACTATTTCTTCCAGTGAGTTATCAAGTGCGTTTTTGCTGGTTTCCCCATAGCACTTACTGACAATCGGAGCGGAATACCAGGAGCCGAAGAAAATGCCAATCTCGCCTTTAGGGGGCAGGGCCTGCCAGAATCGCCACATCGGTGGTTTCTGTAACTCGTCCGGCGTTGGTGAGCCGAATGCATGGGTATGGATTCTTCGTGGATCCATCCACTCATTCAGCAAGTTGGCGGTTTCGCCCTTGCCGGCGCCGTCTACCCCGGCAATGATGATAATGACAGGAAAAGATTTATTCTCTGCCAGGTCATATTGCACCTCAAGCAAGGCTTCACGTAGTGCAGCAGCTTCTTTTTTGTAGACTTCTTTGGAAATCTGGTGCCCTAATTCTGCCGACTCAAACATGGTGATCGCCTAGATAGATGTTGGAATCATGGTGCATAAAATAGCGGATTAAGTAAATAGACCATGCTCGTAAATCGGATTTTAAAATACTACACCGGTAATTTATGCACATATATAGTGCAATGCATTTATGTCGGCACTAAAAAAGAGCTAGCGTGGAGAGGGGCTTCATAAAAAACCTAAATGAAACAATACACTGTCATTTGGCGCAGATTTTGCTCCATTTACGCAAAATTAAAATTATCAGGGGAGAGGTAAATGGAGTCCGCACAATCGGCAAGTGACGTGTTATTTGTATTATTAGGCGCCATTATGGTGCTGGCGATGCATGCAGGCTTCGCATTTCTGGAAGTCGGCACTGTCCGCCGTAAAAACCAGGTCAATGCCCTGGTGAAAATCATGGTGGATTTCTCGATATCGACCGTCGCCTATTTTTTCATAGGGTACAGTATTGCCTATGGCATTGACTTCTTGCATGGCGCCGAGGTTCTCGCTGCCAAAAATGGATATGAGCTGGTCAAGTTTTTCTTCTTGCTCACGTTTGCTGCCGCTATTCCCGCCATCGTTTCAGGTGGCATCGCCGAGCGTGCAAAATTTAATCCGCAACTGGCCGCTACGTTTTTTCTGGTAGGCCTGGTCTACCCTTTCTTTGAGGGCATAGCCTGGAATGGGCACTTAGGATTTCAGGATTGGCTTAATACCGCATTTGGTGCCAGATTTCACGACTTTGCCGGCTCTGTGGTGGTTCATGCCATGGGCGGCTGGATAGCACTGGCTGCAGTAGTGCTGTTAGGTGCGCGTATCGGCCGCTATAGCAAGGATGGCCGTTTACATGCATTTCCACCGTCCAATATCCCTTTTCTTGCGCTCGGTGCGTGGATACTTACAGTGGGTTGGTTCGGCTTCAATGTCATGTCCGCGCAAACCTTGCAGGGCGTAACCGGGCTGGTGGCAATGAACTCCCTGATGGCCTTGGTTGGCGGAACACTGGCCGCGGTTGTTCTGGGTAAAAATGACCCGGGCTTTGTACACAACGGCCCCTTGGCAGGTCTGGTTGCAGTTTGCGCCGGCTCTGATGTGATGCATCCGCTGGGTGCCCTGGCTACTGGTGCTGTGGCAGGGGCATTGTTTGTCTGGGCGTTTACGCTGACACAAAATCGCTGGAAGATTGATGATGTACTCGGTGTATGGCCCTTGCATGGACTTTGTGGCGCATGGGGCGGGATTGCCGCCGGCATCTTCGGCGCAAAAGCTTTGGGTGGTATGGGCGGCGTGAGTTTTATGTCGCAGCTGACAGGTACCTTGCTGGGCATCACCATCGCGTTTGCAGGTGGATTTGTAGTGTATGGGCTGCTGAAGTTAGCGGTAGGTATACGGCTTGATCAAGAGGATGAATATGCGGGTGCTGATTTATCTATTCATAAAATCGCGGCGACCCCAGGTAGCGGCGAAGAGTAGGTATGGTTTGGCGTTGCATGATGTTTTATCCATGCATATCTACCATCAGATACACAATGAACTATCAGTTTTGGTTATAACCTAATAGATACAAAATATTTCATATTTTGTGGCAAGCATGCCAATCTTGGAAGCTAATAGTTGATTTTGTTTGATGGAGGATTTTCAAATGACTACGCTACGCTTAGGAGACACAGCGCCTGACTTTACCCAGCAGTCCAGTGCCGGCATTATCCATTTTTACCAGTGGCTGGGAGATAGTTGGGGCATATTGTTTTCTCACCCGGCGGATTACACACCAGTGTGCACCACTGAGCTGGGAGCTACCGCGAAACTGGCGGATGAGTTCAGGAAACGTAATGTAAAGCCTATTGCCCTGTCGGTAGATCCGGTTGAGTCTCATCATGGCTGGATCAAGGATATCAATGAGACACAGCACGCTACAGTCAACTTCCCTATCATTGCGGATGCTGACAGAAAAGTGTCTACGCTTTATGACTTGATACATCCCAATGCCAGCGCTACAGCTACTGTACGCTCAGTATTTATTATCGATCCCAACAAGAAAGTCCGTTTGATACTGACGTACCCAGCCAGTACTGGGCGTAACTTTAACGAGATATTGAGGGTCATCGACTCATTGCAACTGACTGAATATCATAGTGTAGCGACACCGGCAGATTGGGAAGACGGTGATGATGTGGTGATCGTGCCTTCGCTGACTGATCCCGAACTGTTGAAGGCAAAGTTTCCAAAAGGTTACAAAGCCATCAAGCCGTATCTGCGGATGACCCCACAACCTAACAAGTAAAAACGCAGTCATTTACTGGAGTGTTTCGACAATCTAAAGGCAGCCTGTGGTGGCCTTTAGGTTTTTAGACATGTGCCTGCGGAGGCAGGCAATAGCTTGGCCTATCAGAATTGTCCTACACGATTTTCAGATGCGGCCCACTAATGACATTTGTTGTCTCCCACTATAGTTCTCAGGTAAGTAAATCTTGTAACTATGTGGAGAGTCTAATTATGTACCGTATGTTAACTATGCTAATTGGGAGTGTTCTGGTGCTGCCCGCGCAAGTCTTAGCAGCTGAACCAGCAAGTCTTGAAGCAAGAGCGGGGCAGTGGAGCACTATGGTGGCGATATTGGATAACTCCAGTAATCATTATTTGCTTAAAACTTCGGTGAATGATGATCCTGAGCAGTGCATGGCTGCATTACAGGATACAGCGATGCATGTGAAGCAGGCCGGTGGCCTCATCTGGACGGATCCGCAAAAGAATGTGATCAGTTATGAAAAGAAGACCGGTTACGCCGAGCGTGGTGTGAAGGTGCTGGAACTTCGATGCGTACTCGAACCATTTGCTGGCGAGCTTGTGAAGAAGTATTAGTCAGTTAGGCTACAGGATTGCCTGGTACATACGAGGCAATCCTGTAGATGGATAATACAAGCTTGAGTTTGAGATTTAATCAGATTGTGGAGCCGTCAATATCTTGCTCCAGCTATTACCGCTGTAATCAGGATATACGCCTACGTTCTGCACCAACTTGTCGAGGTAGCTTGCTGACTTTTCGGGTGTTTTATTAGCCTCGGAATACAGGCATAGCAATTGCACTCCTGAGATCAGCGAATGATCCCGCTGAGTGGAATATTTGAGCATGTCTGAGGTGAACACTTCTTGAGTGCGGGCTGAGAGCGACAGGTCAGAATAGCCGTTCACGATTAGAACGGCTTTCGCGTGTTTGTTGTTGTCTTCAAAATATTTCGCAGCTCTCTTTTCAAGACGAACCGCATCCAGCTCTGAGGCACCTCTCTGCGCGAACCCTTTGACGTCTATGAGTATCACCTGGTTTTTATAGTTGGCAATCAAGCCGCCATCATTGGATGGGGTTTCCTCAACTTGCATACCCAAGCCTTGCAACACCGTACACACTATTTTTTCGAGTGGCTTACCCTGGGCTGTAATCAGTTGTTTATAGGCGTCCAGCTTTTTGAACTCGGCATTTTTGCTATTGAGCTTGGAAACCAGGCTGCTGATTTCCTCTTTGAGGGTGGAGATGGATTCTGCAATCTCTTGCTGCGCCGGGGTCAGGTAATTCGCATGCCACTCCGGTAACTGCCCTGGCTCTGCCGCCTTGGGGATTACCATTGCTTTAGCCTTTTTGTTGGGGGACAAGTCTGTTCTTAACTCACTCACTGCATCAATAAATTTGGCAATATTTTCTTCACTGGAAAAACTTAAAGTGGGCAGGTTGATAATGGCGCCGCCAGTTTCAAGTAGCTTATAGTTTCCTACGATTTGCGACTGGTCTTTGATGAGCAGGCAAGCCTCATACTCAGCATAGTCAGGAAGTACTACCCGATAAATCAATAGATCCTGCAATTTGTTCAAAAAATTGCGGATATGTTCATTCTGTTTGCTGGTTACTTCCAGCTTCTTGCCGACAGAGGCCGTCAGGTTCTTCTCAAAAACGAGATCCTTGAATGACAGGTTCTTCATCGAGTTGTTGAGATAGCCCTTGTATTCAAGCTGCGAGTGCGGAAAGTAAATAGCCAGGCCGCCTTGTTCAACAAACTTCCATATCTCTCCAGACCTGCGCTTGAGATGCTCGTTGACTGACATGGTAGCCTCTGCGGTGAGATACTCCATTTCCTTGGGCAGGCTGTTTCTGAGGTAGGTCAGTGAGTCGAATACAAGTATTTCGTAACCATCAAACGAGTGGTTTGAGTCGAGACTGGTCAGGTCATATTTGGACTTAAACTCAGGAAGGCCAACTGAGACAATATCTGACATGGGTTACTCCTCCCTTTGTGGTTTTGTAAAACCAGACACTGGTTTGAAAAATTGCAGGATGGCCATTTTTTTATTTGTTGTTTTAAATTAGAGAATTATCAAATGTACAGCGTATCGGCAAAGCAAACAATAGTCCGTACAGACTAAATGGGGGTGGACTTGCCGCTCATGGTGCGGGATGGTGCTTACAAGCTTCAGTCTAAAGCCCAAGCGCACTTAGGCCAGGATGCTCGTCCGGGCGACGCCCTTGCGGCCAGTGGAGCTTGCGCTCGGACTCCTTAATGGGCAGGTCATTGATGCTGGCGTAGCGGCGTTGCATCAGGCCGTTTTCATCAAACTCCCAGTTCTCGTTACCATATGAGCGAAACCAGTTGCCCGCATCATCGCGCCATTCATAAGCGAAGCGCACGGCTATGCGGTTGTTATCAAAAGCCCACAGCTCCTTGATTAGACGATACTCAAGCTCGCGCGTCCATTTGCGGGAGAGGAATTCGACTATAGCCTCCCTGCCTACGGGGAACTCGGCGCGATTACGCCATTGGCTATCGACGGTATAGGCGAGTGATACGCGTATTGGGTCGCGGCTATTCCAACCGTCTTCCGCCATGCGTACCTTCTGGGTAGCTGACTCCAATGTGAAGGGTGGAAAAGGCGGACGTGCTTCGTTAATACTACTCATGGTGAATCCTTGATTTTCATGTGTATTTAATGGGCTAGGCCATTCGGACAGAGAGCACGGGAACCGGGCTGGTGCGGATTACCGCTTCTGCATCGCTACCCATCAGCAGATGGCTAAGGCCTCTGCGTCCGTGCGTTCCCATTACGATAAGGTCTGCCGGCCATTGTTGGGCTTGCTCAACGATAAGCTCCGCAACCCGGTTGGAGAATGTCTCGAGCATCACTGTTTCAGCATCCAGCCCCTGGGCATCGGCATTTGTTTTTATTTGCGCCAGAATTTGTTTGCCGCGCTCACGCATGACATTGATAATTTCCGCGACATTGCTTGCTTCTATACCATCTAGTATCGGGTAGAACGTATCGATGATAAAAAGAAAGCGGATTTTTGCATGCATCTCTTGCGCTAGCTTCATGGCCTCGGCCATGCCGCGGTTAGATGTGTCGCTACCGTCCACAGGACACAGAATTTTCTTATACATCTGGGTTGCCTCCTCAAAGTCATAGCAAAAATCATAGCGATGGAATCGCCATATCCCGCTGCATGAAAGATTACTCCAACTAAGAACAAAAAGCCTAGTTCCCTGCAAATGAGCGCCTGTCACTGCGCGCTCCGGCATGGAGAAAGCCAGCCATGTTAGAATTCCGCCATGAAAAACAACAGCGTTGCCAAGTTTCATGTGCTTATCCCGGCGGCTGGTGCTGGAAGCCGCATGGGCTCAGAGACTCCCAAACAATACCTGCCGCTTTTAGGCCGTAGCTTGATTGTACAAACACTAGATGTCTTTCTATCTTGCCCAAGGGTCAACTCTATCAGCGTGGTATTAAGCCCAGAGGATGCGCAATGGGGCAAGCTGGATATCAGCCTTAACCCAAGGATAGACGTATTGCGTTGTGGTGGTGCAACACGGGCAGAAACTGTGCTTAATGGGCTGCAGGCCATGTCGGACAGGGTGCAGACCCACGACTGGATATTGGTGCACGATGCAGCGCGCCCCGGCTTGAGCCTGGCATTGCTCAATACGTTGCTGGATGAACTGCAGGAGGATGCGGTTGGCGGATTGCTGGCGATTCCGCTGGCGGATACATTAAAGCGTGCTGACGCTGAACAACGGGTTGCCAGTACCGAGCCACGGGATGGCTTGTGGCAGGCACAGACGCCGCAGATGTTTCGCTATGGGTTATTGACCAAAGCATTGGTGGCCTCCGGATGTGCGCCTACAGATGAGGCACAGGCCGTGGAGGCTTTAGGTTATAAACCCAAGCTGGTGCTGGGCGAGCTGCGCAACCTGAAAATCACTTACCCGCAAGACTTGATGCTGGCAGCAGCCATATTGCGTAGTGACCTCGATGCGGCGTCATCAATGAATAACCAGAAAGACTGACAAGAGAATAGACATGATACGAATAGGCCATGGATTTGATGTTCATCAGTTGGTGTTGGGGCGGGAATGCATTATCGGCGGCGTGCTCATTCCTTACGAAAGAGGCCTTGATGGCCACTCTGACGCAGATGTGCTGCTGCATGCTATTTGCGATGCGCTGCTCGGTGCCGCTGCGCTGGGCGATATCGGCAAGCATTTTCCCAATACGGATGCGCGTTACAAAGGCATCAATTCGCGCGCCTTGTTGCAGCATGTGATTGCCCTGCTGGCATCAAAAAATTATCGCGTGGTCAATATTGATGCCACGGTGATCGCGGAAGCCCCCAAGCTGTCTGCGCATACTGCCCAGATGTGCGCCAATATCGCTGCAGATTGCGGCGTTGCATTGGATGCCGTGAATGTAAAGGCCACCACGACCGAAAAACTGGGGTTTACCGGCCGCGGCGAAGGCATAGCGGCAGAGGCCGTGTGCCTGATACAACGCAATCAGGTTTAGTCTGGTTAGTCATGGTTTTAGCTTCAACCATTTAAATTTATTGCCATTGCCACGTATCGGGTGGCGTATTGCGGCGTTTTGCGCGAAAATGTCATATTGATTCAATCTTAAAAGTATCCACATGAATTTGCATGAGTTTCAGGCCAAACAATTACTCCAGCGCTATGGCCTAGCGGTTCCCAACGGACAGGTAGTGCAATCAGCAGAAGCAGCAGCGGCAGCCACCAAGGAAATCGCCGGTGATGCCTGGGTAGTCAAAGCCCAGGTGCATGCTGGCGGCCGCGGTAAGGCAGGCGGTGTAAAGATCGTTAAGTCAGCTTCAGAGGCACAGTCCGTGGCCTATGGCTTGCTGGGGAAATCGCTGGTGACTTACCAGAATGCGCCGGATGGTCAGCCTGTGCACCAGCTGCTGGTGGAGCAAACCTTACCTATTGCCCGCGAGTTGTATTTGTCCGTGCTGGTCGATCGCAGCCTGGAGCGCGTGGTGATGGTGGCCTCTTCTGCCGGCGGCATGGATATTGAAGAAATTGCAGCCACGCATCCCGAAAAAATCCTGCAGGAAATATGTGACCCTTTGAATGGGCTGGTGGATTTTCAGGCACGTAACCTGGCTTTTGCCCTGGGCTTGGTCGGAGACCAGATCGGTGCTTTTACCAAGCTGGCAAAAGGCCTGTACAAACTGTTCAAGGAAAATGACCTGGCCCTGCTGGAGATCAATCCTTTAGTGGTTACCACCGATGGCAAGCTGGTGGCGCTGGACTGCAAGATGAGTATCGATGACAACGCACTGTACCGCCAGAAAGACCTGGCCGAGCATCGCGACTGGAGCCAGGACGATACCAAGGAAGCCGAGGCGCATCACGCCGGGCTTAATTACATCGCTCTCAATGGCAACATAGGCTGTATGGTCAATGGTGCCGGGCTTGCCATGGCGACTATGGATCTGATCAAGCTGCATGGCGGCGCGCCTGCCAACTTCCTGGATGTAGGCGGCGGTGCGACTGCCGAGACTGTGGCCAAGGCCTTCAAGATCATCCTGGCCGATCATAACGTCAAGGCCATTCTGGTGAACATTTTTGGCGGCATCATGCGTTGCGACATTATCGCTGAAGGCATTATTGCTGCAGTGAAAGATGTAGGCGTCGAGATCCCGGTTGTCGTCCGCCTGGAAGGTACAAACGTTGAACTCGGCAGGAAAATGTTGAGCGAAAGCGGTTTATCCATCATCTCCGCAGCCGGCCTGACCGATGCAGCGAAGCAGGCTGTAGATTCAGTCAATAACGCAGCACAGAAAACAGAAGTGAAAGCATAAGATGGCGATTTTAGTTAACAAGCATACCAAGGTGTTATGCCAGGGCTTTACCGGCAAGCAGGGCTCGTTTCACTCACAGCAGGCAATAGCCTACGGCACCAAGATGGTGGGTGGGGTAACGCCGGGTAAGGGTGGCCAGATGCATCTGGACCTGCCGGTGTTTAATACGATGCGTGACGCTGTGCGCGAAACCGGCGCGAACGCCTCTGTCATCTATGTGCCGCCGCCATTTGCTGCTGATTCGATACTGGAAGCTTGCGATGCCGGCGTTGCGTTGATTGTTTGTATCACCGAAGGTATCCCGGTGCTGGATATGCTTAACGTGAAAGCGGCGCTGAAGGCGAACAATGTCAAGCTGGTGGGGCCTAACTGCCCCGGCGTGATTACGCCTGACGAGTGCAAGATCGGCATTATGCCTGGCAGTATCCATCTGCGCGGCAAAATCGGTATTGTCTCGCGCTCTGGCACGCTGACTTATGAGGCCGTGCATCAAACCACTGCATTGGGTCTGGGCCAATCAACCTGTGTGGGTATCGGTGGCGACCCGATCAAAGGTCTGAACTTCATCGAGTGCCTGGAAATGTTCCAGGCTGATCCTGAAACCGAGGCCATTATCATGGTGGGCGAAATCGGCGGGGCGGATGAAGAGGCTGCGGCTGAGTTTATCAAGAGTAACGTCACCAAGCCCGTTGCCGGTTACATTGCTGGGCAAACAGCGCCGAAAGGCAAGCGTATGGGGCATGCCGGCGCCATTATTTCTGGCGGTAGCGGCAAGGCAGAAGACAAGATTGCAGCGTTGGAAAAAGCTGGGGTAATCGTCGCCAGCTCCCCTGCGGGGCTGGGTGAAGCAGTGCTGGCTGCAATTAAGGCTGCACAATAGTATTAGCAAGCACACAGTTTTTGAAACTCAATAGCTTTTCAAACTCAGGAATCCTATGACTCGTCATTTCTATCGTTGCATGTTATGTGTTGTGTTCGCCCTGTCTGTATCGACAGGGCTGACAGTCGCTCATGCCGATGAGAGTGTTCCTTACCTGATGACGGCTGCCTCCAAGGGCGATATCGCGACGGTAAAAGCCATGCTGGAAAGCGGTGTTAACCCTAATACCAAGGATGAAGATGGTATTACCGCGCTGATGTATGCGGCACGCAAGAACCAGGCGGAAATAGCACAATTACTGCTGGATAAGGGCGCTGATCCCAACGCGCGTGATAGCGGCGGCTGGACCGCGTTGATGTTTGCCGCAAAAAAGAATTTCGTGCCTGTCGTCAAGGTACTACTGGCTAAGGGGGCGGATGCCAAGATACGTGATAGCTCTGGCTGGAGTGCACTGGGCATGGCCGCCACTTCAGGCTATTCGGAGGTGGTGAGTCTGCTGATCAAGCATGGTGTTGATGCCAGCTCAAAAAGTGATGATGGCAAAAGCGTACTCATGTATGCCGCAAAAAATGGTGACCTGGCAACGATAGAGACACTCATTGTGAATGGTGCCGACCTGAGTGCCCGCGATCGCTTCGGCATGACTGCCTTGATGTATGCCGCGCGGGAAGGGCACCCGGAGGCGATAGAGCTAATGCTGGGCAAAGGTGCCAAAATTAATGACAAAGACCAATCCAAATGGACGGCACTGACCTGGGCGGTTAAAAAAGGCCAGGTGCCGGTTGCCAAGGTGCTGATTGCCAAGGGTGCCGACGTCAACCATCAAGACTCCGAGGGCACGCCACCGTTGCATATTGCAGTGGATAACGGTTCGGTAGAAATGACCAGGCTGCTTATTGATAGCGGCGCTAAAGTGAAGACCAAGGACCGCTACGGCCTGACGGTTCTGGTATATGCGCTCAAGGCGCAAAATGCCGAATTAGTAAAGATGATCAAGGACGCCGGTGGCAGCTATTAACAGCGATTATATGCAAATCGCCATTGCGCAAATCAACTGCACCGTAGGCGACCTCGCCGGTAATAGTGCAAGAATAGTCCATGCTGCCCATGAGGCCATCAGGCTGGGTGCCAGTCTGATGCTTACTCCAGAGCTTGCGCTTAGCGGCTACCCGCCGGAAGATCTACTGCTGAGGGGGGACTTCAATCAGGCTTGCGAGGATGCGCTGAATGGGCTGGCGACAGCCTTGCCGGAGATCACTGTTGTAGTCGGGCACCCCAGGTATTTGCAGGGTGCACGCTATAACGCAGCCTCGGTATTGCAAGGCGGCTCTATTGTAGCGACCTATCATAAACAGGTATTACCTAACCATAGCGTATTTGATGAAGTGCGTTATTTCACGCCAGGCACAGAGCCTTTGGTATTTGAGCATCAAGGCATACTTTGTGGCGTGCTGATCTGTGCTGATGTGTGGGAGGCCCCGCCTGCCAAGCTGGCCAAGAGTGCAGGTGCTGAAGTGTTGCTGGCATTGAATGCCTCGCCTTATCACCTGGATAAACAGACCTCCCGCTATGGGGTGTTGCGCCAACGGGTAGTAGATACTGGATTGCCGATTATTTATGCCAACATGGTTGGCGGCCAGGATGAGCTGGTATTCGATGGTGCTTCATTTGTGCTGGATAAAGCGGGTGTAGTGGTGCAACAACTGCCGGAGTTTGAAGAAAGCGTGGCATTGGTCAAGCTGGATACCAGCTCCGGCAACAAAGCCAATCCCTTGCTGGCGCCGATTATCCCCAACCAGTCATTGGAAGTGGCGGTATATCAGGCATTATGCCTTGGGCTCAAAGACTATATCCATAAAAATGGTTTCCCCGGCGTGGTGCTGGGCTTGTCTGGCGGTATAGATTCGGCGTTGACCCTGGCGATAGCAGTGGATGCCCTGGGGGCAGATAAAGTCCGTGTGGTCATGATGCCGTCAGAATTTACCGCCGAAATGAGCGTGAATGATGCCCTGGAAATGGCGCAGCGGGTGGGGGTGCATTACAGCGAGATGCCGATTAAACCGTTGTTTGAATTGTTCCGTGAAACTTTAGCAGTAGAGTTTGCAGGCCTGCCGTTTGATACAGCAGAAGAAAACCTGCAGGCGCGTATTCGCGGTATGTTGCTGATGGCTCTCTCCAATAAGTTCGGCAGTATTGTGCTGACCACGGGCAATAAAAGTGAGATGGCGGTGGGTTACTCGACTTTGTATGGTGATATGGCGGGCGGTTTCTCCCTGCTTAAAGATGTGCCCAAGACCCTCGTCTACAAACTGGCTAATTATCGCAACAGCCTATCCCCGGTAATTCCGCAGCGCATTATCCTCAGGGCACCCACGGCCGAGTTGCGCCATGGGCAAACTGACCAAGATAGCTTGCCCGCATATGAGATATTGGATGCTATCATGGAGGCCTATGTCGAACATGACTGTAGCCGCTCTGAAATAATCGGGATGGGTTACCGCGAGCAAGATGTAGTGCGTGTTACTACACTGATAGACCGAAATGAATATAAACGCCGTCAAGCGCCAGTAGGCGTGCGTATTACGCAACGAGGATTTGGCAAAGACCGGCGTTATCCTATAACATCCAAATTTGTATTTAATGGCAATGTTTTGCAGAACAACAGACTGAGGGGAATCAGGTATGAAGAAAATTGAGGCAGTTATTAAGCCGTTTAAGCTGGATGAAGTGCGCGAAGCCTTGTCTGAAATTGGCGTTAATGGATTGACAGTCACTGAAGTGAAAGGCTTTGGCCGTCAAAAAGGCCATACCGAGTTATACCGTGGTGCGGAATACGTGGTGGATTTTCTGCCCAAGATCAAGATTGAGCTGGTTGTTTCTACCGAGATGGTCGAGCCGGCCATGGAGGCCATCATCAAGGCAGCCCGTACCGGCAAGATTGGCGATGGCAAGATTTTTGTGACATCAGTAGAGCAAGTCATCCGCATCCGTACCGGTGAAACGGGCGAAGCCGCTATCTAGTTTGTAGTGATATCTCAAGACAGGATGTAATGCCTGTAATTCTAAAGACTGTCATATTGCTTACCATGTCAAACGTCTTCATGACGTTTGCATGGTATGCCCACCTCAAGAATCTCAGTGACAGACCCTGGTACATTGCCGCATTCCTAAGCTGGGGCATTGCCCTGTTCGAGTACCTGTTGCAAGTTCCCGCCAACCGCATAGGTTTTACAGCACTCTCGCTCGCGCAACTCAAAATCCTGCAAGAAGTCATTACCCTCGTGGTGTTCCTGCCATTCGCCGTGCTCTATATGCATCAACCCGTTAAGCTGGATTTCTTGTGGGCGGGCTTGTGTCTGATGGGTGCGGTTTACTTTATGTTTAGAAACAGCTAAGAGGGTTTTCCTTTAGCTTTTCAGCTCGCGTAGGATGCGCTAAGGAACGCAGCGCATCATTCGAGAATTTATATCGATGCGCCTTCTGCGTCGGCACATCCTGCAATGAATAAAGCACTGCCCTGGGAGGCAATAACAGAGCGCTTCCCAGGGCAGTGCTTTTAAATAGTTTAAGTCTAGACTAAGCCTTAATTAGCAATAGGTGTCAGTTTCTTTCTATCCTGCAGTGTGGAAAATATCAAGAAGCTAATAGGGACTAGAATCAGGCTGTAAGATATCCACGCGCCAATCTCTCCTTGAGGGCCCCATGGTTCGGTGGCTTGGTGCCAGTAGCTGCTGTCGAACAGACCCAGACTGGCGATTTCTGACGCCTCGGTGAACTCATGGAATGCGTAGATCACCAGTTGAATCGAAAAGATCACCATGAAAATCGCAGTCACCTGGAAAAAGCGCGACAGATTGATGTTCTTACCATAACGCGTCCAGGCCCAAGCTACACCGCCTGCGATGGCGATACCAAGTACGCCGCCAATCGCCAGCGGCTCCATGCCGTTGTTTTGTGCGAGGGAGGCAATCATGGTGGCGGCTTCGAGGCCTTCGCGCCCGATCATCAGCACGATAAAGCTGAAAATGCCAACCTTGGCTGCAAAGCCCGTTTTCTCTGCAGCCTGATTAATGGCCGATGTAATTTCATTTTTCATATGCTTACCCATGCGTACCATATGCGTGGTGCAGGTGATCACCAGAATAGCCGCTGTCAGCGCTAGTATGCCTTCCCACAATGGCCTTAATGCGCCGATCTTGGCCATGACCACGCCAAGTATGGTGCAGCCCACGATAGAAAAAATGATGGCCGCATGTACTGAGGGGATCAAAGCATCGTATTTTGCTTTGCGCAAATAGGTGATAGCAATGGCTACGATTAGGAAGGCTTCTAAGCCTTCACGAAATGCAATCATGAGTGTTTCAAACATAATTCGACCCGGCAGATTTGTGAATGATAATGGTTCTTATTGTGACATACTTTCTGAGTTGCTACGATGCTATTGGTTCCGGCCACGCAGATATTTTTTATCAGCAAGCATAGACAATAAAAAAGGCCTGCTTATGCAGGCCTTTTTTATTGCTGGCAAATATCAGGATAGACTGATTATTTCTTGCTGGCTTTGGAGTTGTCGACGATCTTGGCTTTTGCGCGCAGATCAGTCAGCAGTTTTTCCAGGTTGCGTTGTTGCAATTGCTTTTGCAGGCCTTCTTTTACTTTCTCGTAAGGAGGCGCTTGTGTATCACGGATATCTTCCAGCTTGATAACATGCCAGCCGAATTGGGTTTGCACCGGGGCAGTCGTTGAACCGCCTTTTTTCAGGCTTAATACTGCATCGCTGAATGGTTTGACCATGCCGCCAAGTGAGAACCAACCCAGATCGCCACCTTTTTCTTTGGAGCCTGGATCTTTGGATTTCTCTTTAGCTAGCTTTGCAAAATCGCCGCCTTTGGATAGCTGTGCGATAACGTCTTTAGCTTCAGCTTCGGTAGCAACCAGGATATGGCGTGCGCTGTATTCCTTATCGCCCAGCTCAGACTTGTACTTTTCATACGCAGCCTTGGTGTCGGTTTCGCTGACAGGATTCTTCTTCAGGTAGTCCTGCAGGAAGGTGTTTACCAGCAGTTCGCGACGTGAAAGTTCTTCTCTGGCCATGTAATCCGGTGTTTTATCCAGGCCGATACGTTGCGCTTCTTGCAGAATCAGTTCGCTGCTGATCAGCTTGTTAAGGATGATGTCATGGACATTGTCGTCAACTTTTTGCCCACGTTCTGTCGCATCTTTTGTGATGTAGTCGACTAAAGATTGCTTGATTACCTTGCCGTTGACTGTAGCGACACCATTATCTGCAGCTTGGGCGGCAGGTAAAAAGCTTAATGCTGCAACAGCGATAAGCGCGTGTTTTGTCAGTTTCATTCAATATTCCTTAAGGTTGATTTAAGTTGGTGGTGTTTCATCAGAGGCAATAGCACGTATGCTAAGGGCATGAATTTTATTAGGTATGAGGTCTGCAACAGCTTGATATATCAAGCGATGTCTAATTATGTGTGATTTTTCGCAAAAATGCGAGCTTACAACAGTGAGGGTGAAATGACCGCCGCCTTTGTTACCGGCATGGCCAGCATGCATGGCGCTATCATCCTGAATGTCCAGCGTTGTCGGCTCTAAAGACGCCAGTCGGTTGCGGATTTCGTCTATCAAAGTAGTCATTAAGCGGGCAGTGTTTTTCTAAAAGGCCTTACTAGGACATCAGCATAGACGCCAGCGTTCACAAAAGGATCCGCATTGGCCCAAGTTTCTGCTGCGGCAAGATTCTCGAACTCGGCCACAATGAGGCTGCCGCTATAACCGGCGGGCCCCGGGTCTATGCTGTCTATTGCCGGGAACGGCCCCGCCAGCAATAACCGGCCTTCATTTTGCAAGGCCTGCAAGCGTGCCAGGTGCTCCGGACGATGCGCCAACCGCTTTTCCAGGCTGTCGGCTACATCATGGGCTGTGATGGCATACCACATTACTTTTTATCCTCTACGCTGACGTATTTATTAATAGCGATGCTTTGCGCGATGATAAACACAAACATCAGGCCCATGGTGCCGAAAAGCTTGAAGCTGGCCCATGTATCAATAGAGTAGTTGAACGCTACGTACAGGTTAAGAATCCCCAAGCACAAAAAGAAGATGGCCCAGGAGAGGTTCAGCGTTTTCCACACTCGCTCTGGCAGCCCGATATCATTACCCATCATGGTTTGGATGAAATTTTTCTTCCAGAACAGGTCTGCACTGATCAGCACCACGGCAAATACCCAGTACAGTACGGTTGGCTTCCATTTGATGAAGGTGTCATTCTGGAAATACAAGGTCATGCCTCCCAGTACCACCACCAATATCGCGCTTAGCCACAGCGCTTTGTCTACTTTGCCATGCCTGAGCTTGACCCAGCTGATTTGAATTACGCTGGCGATAATCACCGCGACCGTAGCCAGCATGATAGGCACCATGTCGGGCTTGACTGTGGCGGTGATGCCCAGAAAGCCAAGTATCTTGCCCAGAAACAGGCTTGCGGAGGCTGCTTTTTCGGCGACTTTCAGGGTGATGAAAAACAGGATGACCGGGAACAGGTCGAATAAAAACTTCATGCAGGAACTTTCAAAGGGAGAGGTCTAACCGAGCAAAAAACGATGTTGTCATTGTAAATCCTGATTGTGACAATACGGATTCGTGCAAGCTTAAGTATTAGTTAAATGCGTATTTTGCTATGATTAGCCTTGCATCACAAGACTTTACGTAATACTTAAGCGATTTAGCCAACTCATAACTCACCACCACATGCCTGCTCAGATCGATCTCCATAGTCATTCCACCATATCCGATGGGCTACTTACGCCTACCGCCCTGGTGCAGCATGCGGCCAGGCAGGGCGTGCGTATGCTGGCCCTGACCGATCACGATGACGTATCAGGATTAGCAGAAGCACGTGCCTGTGCAGCCGAACATGACATGCAGTTTATTCATGGTGTGGAGATTTCGGTGACATGGAAGCGTCGCACCCTCCATATCGTGGGCTTGAGGATAGATCCTGAGTTTCCGGCGCTGGTCAAAGGCCTGGCAGCTATTCGTGCCGGGCGCCATAAGCGGGCCGAAGGCATGGCCGCAGGCCTGGAGCAGATCGGCATTTCAGGCAGCTTGGAAGGCGCATATAAATATGCCAACCAGGGCATTATCAGCCGCACGCATTTTGCCCGTTTCCTGGTGGAAAAAGGCCATGCCAAGGATATGCGTGCCGTATTCAAAAAATACTTGGTTAAAGGCAAGCCTGGCTATGTAGAGCATCAGTGGGCTAACCTAGATGACGCGTTGAGCTGGATTATTGATAGCGGTGGCATTGCGGTGATTGCGCATCCTGGCCGCTATGATCTGGGCCGCACTAATATGCTGCTGCTGATGGAAGAGTTCCGTCATCTGGGCGGTGCAGCAATCGAGGTGGTGACCGGCAGTCATACGCCACAGCAATATCTTGAGTTTGCCAAAGTGGCACGGCAGTTTGATCTTGCTGCCTCCATGGGCTCTGATTATCACGGCCCGGAGCATTCTTATATGGACATGGGGCGTTTGCCCGACCTGCCGCATGGATGCGTGCCGGTCTGGAAAGATTGGCCGGAGCTTGAATACCTGAGTGCGCAGACTGAAGCACAGCCGCAGGCAAAGGCGGGTTAATGGCACAGTATTTCGTGATACACCCGCAAAACCCGCAAAGCCGGCTGGTCAGTCAGGCAGTAGAAATCCTTAGAAATGGCGGCGTAGTGGCTTACCCTACCGATTCCAGTTATGCCCTGGGCTGCATATTGGGTAACAAGGACGCACAAACCCGTATCCGTGATATTCGCAGCGTGGATGAGTCACACCACTTTACGCTGGTATGCCGCAATCTGGCAGAGTTGGCTACCTACGCGCAAGTGGATAACAGCCAGTTTCGTTTGCTCAAGGCCAATACGCCGGGGCAATATACTTTTGTGTTGAAAGCCACACGCGAAGTGCCGCGCCGCTTGCAGCATCCCAAGCGCAGTACCATAGGCCTGCGCGTGCCCGAACACGCCGTTACGCAGGCCATCCTTGATGCACTGAATGAGCCCTTGCTCAGCATGACGTTATCTATCCCCGGAGATGAGTATCCGCCGAATGAGGCGTGGGAGATTCGCGACAGGCTGGAGCACCAACTGGACCTGGTGATTGATGCCGGCCCATGCTCGGCAACGCCAACCACGGTGATTGATTTGACGGGTGAAACGCCGCAGCTAATGCGTGCAGGCGCGGGCGATCTTAAACCTTTTGGGCTTGAGCCTCTCTGAGTAATAGCAGCAAGATTGATATGAATCGATTGGAAATAACTTTATGATATTTGAATTGTTAAGCGCCATGGCCGCACTGGGTACCGTGCAGAAAATTGCGGTCTCGGCGATCCCCATTATTTTTGCCATTACCGTGCATGAAGCTGCACACGGCTATGTGGCAAAGTATTTTGGTGATATGACAGCGTTTCAGGAAGGCCGCATTACGCTAAACCCACTTAAGCATATTGACCCGGTTGGCACCATCCTGATCCCTACCATTACCCTGGTGTTGGGCGGCATCCTGTTTGGCTGGGCCAAACCGGTGCCGGTCAATTTCGCCCGTTTGCGCAATCCGAAAAAAGACATGCTGTGGGTCGCTGCAGCGGGGCCATTATCTAACCTGGTGATGGCGGTTATCTGGGCTCTGGTGATTAAATTCAGTACGCTAACCCCAGCCAGTTTTCAAATGCCGTTGGCATTCATGGGCGCGGTCGGCGTAATGATCAACACTGTACTTATGGTATTGAATCTGTTGCCTTTGCCACCATTGGATGGCGGCCGTATTGCGGTCAGTTTGTTGCCAAACCACTTGGCTTATCGTTTTGCCATGATGGAGCGCTATGGCTTCATTATTTTGCTCGCACTCTTATTTACTGGAGTGCTGTCAATGATAATGAACCCATTTATTGTGGTGATGCTGACGGTCATTTCCAATGTTTTTTTATAGAGTTGTTCTGATAAGCCTTTTTTCCATCAGAGTTTTCGTATAATAGAACCATCTCAAATCAGGGTTATTAAAATAATATGGCAGTAGAGCGCGTTTTATCGGGCATGCGACCCACAGGTAACTTGCATCTTGGACATTATCACGGCGTTTTAAAAAACTGGATTAAGCTTCAGCATGAGCAGGAATGCCTGTTCTTCGTCGCTGACTGGCATGCGCTTACCACGCATTACGATACGCCGGAAATCATCGAGGAAAGCGTCTGGGAAATGGTGATCGACTGGCTGGCCGCCGGTGTAGACCCAGCCAATGCCACCATTTTCATTCAATCCCGCGTGCCTGAGCATGCCGAGCTGCATACACTGCTTTCCATGATTACCCCGCTTAGCTGGCTGGAGCGTGTGCCTACCTATAAAGACCAGATGGAAAAGCTGGCGCAGAAAGACCTGTCCACTTATGGCTTCCTGGGCTATCCATTGCTGCAAAGCGCGGATATCCTCATTTACAAAGCCACACAGGTGCCGGTGGGCGAGGACCAGATTCCACATATCGAATTCACCCGCGAAATCGCGCGTCGTTTCAACCACATTTATGGCCGTGAACCCGGCTTTGAAGAAAAAGCCCATGCTGCGATCAAGAAGCTGGGCAATAAGCGTAGTGCTTTATACGAAGAGTTGCGCACGCGCTACCAGGAAAGCGGTGATGACGAGGCGCTGGATTCGGCCCGTGCCATGATAGAAGAACAGCAAGGCTTGAGCCTGGGCGATCGCGAACGCCTGCTGGGCTACCTGGAAGGCGGCGGTAAAATGATTCTGGTCGAGCCTGAGTACAAGCTCACGCCAGCCTCCAAAATGCCAGGCCTGGATGGGCAGAAGATGTCCAAGTCCTACAACAACACCATTTCTCTGCGTGAAGCGCCAGATTCCATAGCCAAGAAAATCAAGACCATGCCGACTGATCCGGCACGTATCCGTCGCACCGATCCGGGTGACCCGGCAAAGTGCCCGGTGTGGCAGCTGCATGAAGTGTATTCCGATGAAAGCACACAGCAATGGGTGCAAAACGGATGCAAAAGTGCAGGCATAGGCTGTATCGAGTGCAAAACCCCGGTGATAGATGCCGTATTGGCGGAACTCAAACCTATCCAGGAGCGCGCTGCTCAGTATGCGGAAGACCCCACCCTGGTTAAGAACATCGTGTCCGAAGGATGTGAACGTGCGCGCAAGATGGCACGCGAAACCATGCGCGAGGTTCGGGACGTTATGGGCCTGAATTACTCCTGATATGGTAGAAAACAGGCCGGAAGAATGAACCACTGGATAGCAATATCAATAGCCATCGCTGCTGAGGTCATTGCGACAACGGCACTCAAGGCATCCAACGAGTTCACCCGGCTGGTGCCTTCTATCATCGTCGTCATCGGTTACGGCACGGCCTTCTACTTCATGACTATCAGCTTGCGTGTGTTACCGGTAGGCATCATGTATGCGATCTGGTCGGGGGTCGGGATAGTATCGATATCGCTACTGGGCTGGCTGGTATACCGCCAGACCCTGGATACGCCGGCGATGATAGGCATGGGGATGATTATTGCAGGAGTGGTGGTGATTAACGTTTTTTCCAAATCGGTGGCGCACTGATTCAATATGCAGACACAGCTTACAACGGCTAAGCCCACGCTCGATGCCCGTATCCACGGCGAAGCCTACACCGAGCTGCCGCATGATCTGTATATACCGCCAGATGCGCTAGAGGTCTATTTGGAGGCCTTTGAAGGCCCCCTTGATCTACTGCTTTACCTCATCCGCAAACATAATCTCGATATTCTCGATATCCCCATGGCCGACCTCACCCGGCAGTACATGGAGTTCGTGGAGAAGATGCGGGCTATCAAGCTAGAGCTTGCTGCAGACTACCTGCTGATGTCAGCCATGCTCATTGAGATCAAGTCACGCATGTTGCTACCCAAACCTGCCGAGATTGCAAGCGAGGATGATCCCCGTGCTGAGCTGGTCAGGCGGCTGATGGAGTACGAGTCCATCAAGCTGGCCGCACAGAAACTGGATGCCATGCCTCAGGTAGGCAGTGAGATACTGGTGGCACAGGCCTATTTTCAGCAGATTATCGAAGTACAGCCGCCGACAGTATCGCTGGAAGACCTCATGGCTGCTTGGCAGGCCGTGGTTCAGCGTGCTAGCAACTTCAAGCATCACAAGATAGGCCGTGCCGAGCTTTCCGTGCGTGAGCACATGAGCCAGATTCTGCGCCGTTTGAAGCAAGATAAAATGGTCGAGTTTTCTGACCTGTTCGATGTCATCAATGAAGGCATCCCCAAGCTGGTTGTATGCTTTCTCGCCATACTGGAACTGGCGCGGGAAGGCCTGGTGAAAATCACCCAGCAAGCGCCTTTTACCCCGATTTATTTGCAGATCAGCCATGCAGAATGAACCGCAAAATATCACCGAAATGAAACTGGTGCTGGAGGCCGCGCTACTCACCGCTGGTACGCCGCTCTCCATCGATGATTTGTTGCGCCTGTTTGCCGGCCGTATGGAGCGTGCCACGCTGCGTATGTTGCTGGATGAGCTAAAGACAGACTGGCAAACGCGCACCATGGAGCTGGTGCAAGTCGCCAGCGGCTGGCGCTTCCAGGCGCGCGCCGAATATGCACCTTTCCTGGCAAGGCTGAATCCAGAAAAGCCACAGCGCTACTCGCGTGCCGCCATGGAGACGCTGGCGATTATTGCCTACCGCCAACCCGTGACGCGCGGCGATATCGAAGAAATCCGTGGGGTTGCAGTCAATCCTAATATCATGCGCCAGCTGCAAGAGCGCGACTGGATCGATGTTGTCGGCCAGCGAGATGTGCCTGGCCGCCCATCCTTATATGCTACGACCAAGGCATTTCTTGATGATCTGAATTTGCGCTCATTGTCAGAGCTGCCCCCGATGGAAAATTTCACGCAGACTGATATACGGCTGGATTTGTAGGGCCTTCAATTATTCAATTTATGCTTGGCGCATTAATGAATGGCAAAAAACTAATAACATTTACCAATTTATTTTTCAGGGGAAACAATGAATTTTTCGAAACTATTATTGGCTGGTTTAGTAATCGTCCTTCCAATATCAAATCCAGCATTCGCTGACTCCTATTCAGATGCGATGGCCACATGTTTGGCAGATTCGACAACTGGTAAGGATCGTAAAGATCTCGCACGCTGGATGTTTGCAATTATGACGTTACATCCAGAAGTGGCAAATATTGCGACAATTTCAACAGAAGATCGTGAAGCGGCACATAAGACTGCGGGCTTGTTGCTGAATCGCCTTTTACTCGATAACTGTAAAAAAGAGTTTGTTGCCTCAGTAAAGAATGATAGTGATGCTACAAAAGCAAGTTTTGAGGCTTTAGGGAGAATGGCTATGCAGGAGTTGATGGTAGATCCCAATGTCGCTAAGGGCATGACAAACTTTATAAAATACATTGATTTGCAAAGTCTCCGCGAGACGATGACTGCAAAATAAACCAGTCTCACCTGAGCTCAGGTGAGATGCGCCATCATGCTTACACCTTAATTATTGGTGAGGTGGGGAGGGTGGTTATTGGATATCTCAGTATTTATGCTTGAATCAATTCGGCGGCATATAAACCGAGGCCATCCCCCTAATCTGCGGTAAAATCAACACATTCCCCTTTAGCAAGCAGATACTTATGGCACGTCCTTTTAAACAGCAGCGCAATCCCAATGCAGGCTTGCGTCCTACCACCCGCATCATAGAAGCGAATCCGGATGAAATACCGCAGCGTCTGCATAAGCTATTAGCCTTGTCAGGGCTGGGCTCGCGCCGCGACATGGAAACACTGATTGCCAGTGGCCGCATTACCATTAACGGCCAGGTGGCTGAAGTGGGGGCAGGCGTGGTGTCTACCGATGTGATCCGCCTGGATAGCCGTCCTTTGCATCTGCCGTTTGAAACACAAATGCCCAAGTTGCTGATCTACCACAAGCCTGAAGGCGAAATCGTAAGTAAGGATGACCCTGAAAATCGCGATTCGGTATTCGACAAGTTGCCGCATGTAAAAGGAGCCAAGTGGATTGCTATCGGTCGTTTGGATATCAATACCTCCGGCTTGCTCATGTTTACCACTTCCGGCGATCTGGCTAACCATTTCATGCATCCCCGCTATGAAGTCGAGCGCGAGTATGCCGTGCGTATCTTCGGTGAGTTGAATGATGAGCAACTGGGCATGCTTAGAACCGGTATTGAGCTGGATGATGGCCCGGCCAAGTTTGATGCAATCCAGCCGCAAGGCGGTGAAGGCTCCAATCACTGGTATCAGGTGATACTGCGTGAGGGCCGTAACCGGGAGGTGCGTCGTTTGTTCGAAGCATTTCAGTTGCCGGTAAGCCGCTTGATGCGGGTGCGCTTTGGCCCGGTTAACCTGCCACCACGTTTGAAGCGCGGCATGATGATGGAGCTGGACCCTAAAGTCGTGCTTGGTCTGCTGGAGTGGGCCGGCCTGGAAGTGCCAAAAACCCCGCTGCGCCAATTGAGCGCGCGTGAAAAAGAAAAAGCCGGCAAGGCCTTTACCCCTAAGCCACCTAAAGAGGGCAGGGAGCGTTCAGGTGAGATGTCGGTGTCTGCGCGTAAAGAGCATGCAGAACGCAGCGCACCGCGTGAGAAACCGCCTAGCCTGGCAGAAACGCTTACAGGCACGGAAAGAAAATCCAGAGCCCGGCCAGCTGCAGGCAAAGCAGGTGCGGTAGCCAAACCCAGAAAGCCCGCCGCCAATCGCCGTATTCGGCAGGGTAGCGATGTGCCGGTTGCCAAGCCGCAGAAGCGTAGTGACAGGAACCGCGGACGCGGTTAATTGTCCTGAACGTATGCCTATAATGTCAGCCAAATCATGGATATCAGCCTTGCTGCTGGGTGTGCTGTTGGGCGGTTGCTCTACCTATATTCCGCTACAACGTCCGCAAACTGCGCAGATCAGCCGTGGTGCTGATGAAGCGCAGGTTGAGCGTGCGCTAGGCAAGGCCACTGTCCTCGTTAGCCATACATTTAGCGCTAATGGCCGGCAGTTTCTAGCCAAGCATTACGATCTGCAAACCGGCACGCGTCAGGATATGCATATGCGCTGCCACCGCAGGCGAGGGTGCACGCCAATATTTTATGACAGGCCCATCATTGATGCTTATGTAGTGGTATTTGAGCAGCCTTCAAGGCAGGTGTTTGCCTGGGGTATGCTGGAAGAGTTGAGCCGTAGCCCGGATGACGCAGTCAGCAGTATCATGCCTGCACTCAAGGTTTCTTATGCGGCAGCAAGGAGCAAGCAATGAAAGATATGCGCAATATGGTGGTGGTGACAGCACTGGTGTTACTGACAGCATGTGGTACTGCTCAGCTTTACCATCAGCAACTGGTGAGCCTGGATAAAGGCATGTCGCCAGTACAGGCATCTTCAGCGTTGCAGCAAACGCCGCTATCCATGCATGAAACTACTGTAGACGGCATCCCATATACTTTTCACCGCTACTTTCTGAGTAATGGACGTTTTGGCGATACTTACCTGCTGTGTTTTGAGGGGGAAAAGCTCAAGTACTGGGGGTATATCGAGGAGTTTCGTCGTTACCCAGACTCACGCATCAATCGGGCCATGGATGCGGTACTGCCGCAGATACGCGCTGCCAAGAACTAGATCAGTTACGCCTGGTTGAGTTGTACTTGGCCTACTTAGCCCTAGCCTAGTTGTTCCTTAGTCAGCAGAAACACGAACTCGTCGCCTGACTCCACTTCCAGCCAGGTAAAAGGCAGATTAGGGTAGGCCGTCAGCAGGGCATCCCGGTTATGGCCTATCTCTACAATCAATAGGCCGCCGGCGTTGAGGTGTTTACCGGCTTCCCGCAATAGGGTGTGGGTATGATCCAAACCCGCATCGCCACTACCCAGCGCCAGTTGCGGTTCGTTGCGGTACTCCTCGGGTAGCGCGGCCATGGATGGCGCATCTACGTAAGGCGGGTTGCTGATGATCAGGTCATAGGTCTTGCCTGCCAGCGCAGTAAACATATCCGATTGAATCGCAGTCACCTGCTCTTGCAAGCCGTAGTTTTCAATGTTGATGTTGGCTACCGCGATGGCATCCGGAGAGATGTCGACTACGTCTATTGCCGCATTGGGAAAGGCATGCGCCAGCAACACCCCCAGGCAGCCGCTGCCGGTGCAAATGTCGGCGGCGCTCTCCACCATTTCCTGATATTCAATCCATGGGCTCAAACCGGTTTCCAGCAACTCGGCGATGAACGAGCGGGGCACAATCACGCGCTCATCCACATAAAACTTGAAGCCCTTGAGCCAGGCTTCATGCACCAGGTAGGCGGTAGGGGTGCGCTCGGTAACACGGCGCTCTATCAGCGTAGCCAGATGCTCTCTTTCGGAGACGATCAGTTTCGCATCCAGGAAGTTTTCCAGTGTGTCATGTGGTAGATGCAAGGCAGCCAATACCAGCCACGCGGCTTCGTCGTAGGCATTGTCGGTGCCGTGACCATAGAATATGCCAGCCTCCTCAAAACGGCTGACGCTATAGCGTAGCCAGTCACGCACGGTGATGAGGTCTGATGAAATATTATGGCTTGTCGCTGTCGGTTTGGCTGTCATGGATGTTGGCTTGGTTGTCATTATGTTCGTCATTGATAGGTGGATGATTCGCGCCAGGTTTCCTGGCCGCGCTGCTTAATAGCCAGATCAGGCCGCCCGCGATTGCCAGTATAAGCAGCAGCTCCATGCTGTGTTAGCTAAGAAGCAGCTTTTCCAGCGTAATGCGATAAGTATCTTTTAAGGGCTCTATATCAGCCACGCCTACACACTCATTCAGCTTATGGATGGTGGCATTGAGCGGGCCGAACTCAATCACCTGGTTGCAGATATTGGCGATAAAGCGCCCGTCAGAAGTGCCACCGGTGGTTGATAGCTCAGGCGTGACGCCATAAGTCTGCTCTATAGCAGTGGAGATTGCCTCTACCAGGTTACCGCGCGGTGTGATGTAGGGTGGTGAATACTCCCACACCAAGTCGTAATCCAGCGCGTGACGGTCAAGAATGGCATGCACGCGCTCTTTTAAATTGGTCTCAGTACTGGCGGTGCTGAAGCGAAAGTTGAACAGTATTTCGACTTCGCCCGGCACCACATTGGTAGCGCCAGTACCACCGTTCATGTTGGATATCTGCCAGGAAGTCGGCGGGAAGTATTCATTGCCGTTGTCCCACACGGTTTCTACCATGTCCTTGATAGCCGGGGCCACCATGTGGATAGGGTTTTTCACCAGATGCGGGTAGGCAATGTGGCCTTGCACGCCCTTCACCGTGAGCTTGCCTGAGAGTGAGCCACGACGGCCGTTCTTGATCATGTCGCCAACGACTTTGTTGGAGGTGGGCTCACCTACGATGCAGTAATCGATCAATTCGTTACGTGCCTGCAATGCCTCAACTACCTTGACCGTACCGTTGATGGCGATACCTTCTTCGTCCGAGGTGATTAGCAGGCCGATAGAGCCAGTGTGGTCAGGATGTAACTCGATAAAATCTTCAATCGCCGTGATAAAGGCTGCGCACGAAGTCTTCATATCCGCCGCACCACGGCCATATAACATGCCGTCCTTGATGGTGGGTTCAAATGGCGGGGTATGCCATTTATCGACAGGGCCTGTCGGGACTACATCGGTATGGCCTGCGAATACAAGCAGTGGGCCGGTGGTGCCGCGCCGCGCATAGAAATTGTCGACATCGCCAAAGCGCATGCGCTCTATCTTGAAGCCCAGCGGCTCCAGGCGCGAAATCATGAGTTCCTGGCAGCCTGCATCTTCCGGCGTATTGGACTGGCGCGCAATCAGGTCTTTGGCGAGTTCGAGGGTTTTACTCATTTGATCAATAGCTTTCTGTAGTTAGCTTCATCAAAGCCCAGGCTCAATACTGTCTCTGCATCAATCAGCACGGGGCGTTTGATCACTGAGGTTTTCTCCTGCATCAATGCTGCGGCACTGGCATTGTCCTGCACGGCGGCTTTAGCTTCGTCGCTCAGGCCACGCCAGGTCATGCCGGCACGGTTCACCAGCTTTTCCCATGATATTTGCGCCAACCAGTTTTCAAGCGTGGCGCTATCTATGCCTTGCTTCTTGAAGTCATGGAACTCGTAGGTAACCCCGTTTTCATCCAGCCAGGTACGAGCCTTTTTAACCGTATTGCAGTTGGGTATGCCGTATAGCTTGATCATGTCTTGCCTATGCAATTGCGGCAACCCTTAGGAGGGTTGCCGGTCATTGGAAATTAGATGCCGCGCAACAGTTCGTTGATGCCGACTTTGCCTAGTGTCTTGGCATCGACTTTTTTCACGATGACAGCGCAATACAGGCTGTAGCTGCCATCTTTGGAAGGCAGGTTGCCTGAAACCACGACGGAGCCGGCGGGTACGCGGCCATAGGTGACAGAGCCGGTTTCGCGGTCGTAGATCTTGGTGGATTGACCGATATAAACGCCCATGGAGATGACGCAGTTGTCTTCTACAACCACGCCTTCTACCACTTCAGAGCGCGCACCGATAAAGCAGTTGTCACCGATGATGGTAGGGCCTGCCTGGACTGGTTCCAGTACGCCGCCAATACCAACGCCGCCGGACAAGTGCACGTTCTTGCCGATCTGCGCGCAAGAGCCAACAGTGGCCCAGGTATCCACCATGGAGCCTTCGCCGACGTAAGCGCCGATGTTGACGTAAGATGGCATCAGTACTGCATTTTTGCCGATGAAGGAGCCACGACGCACAATAGCGTTAGGCACTACGCGGAAACCGCCAGCCTTGAAGTCTTCTTCGGTGTAGTCGGCAAACTTTGGTGGTACTTTGTCGAAGTATTTAGTGCAGCCGCCATCCAGCAAGACATTTTCTTCCAGGCGGAAAGACAGCAACACGGCCTTTTTCAGCCATTGGTGGGTTTCCCACTCCTGACTGTCGCCCTTGCGGCTGGCAACGCGCAGCTTGCCGCTATCCAGGTCAGCGATGACGCTGAATACGGCATCCTTGATTTCGTTGCTGACATTGCTTGGGTTGATATCGGCGCGACGCTCAAATGCGTCTTCGATGATGGCTTGCAGACTCATAACGGTTTCCATGGAATTAACTAAAACCGCTATTTTACTTGGTTACTTGCAGTTCGTCAGTCTTTGAATTTACGAACCTTTTCCAGGTCGCGGCGGAAGGCTTCCGCATCTGCGTATTCGATGAAGTTCTTATAATGGGAATGCGCCTCATGCACCCGGTGCGCATGTTTGATGGGGCACCAGTACTGCTCGGTGCGCGCGAAAATTTCCTTCAGGTATGAAATCAGGCCATTGCCATAAGAGCAGTAGATGCAATTCACCATTTCCAGCAGGTTAAGGTAGGCGAGGTGATGGCGGTCATAGGCAAAGTAGTCGCTGCGTTTTACCTTGGGGATTTCGAGCAAGGGGAAACATACGGCATGGTAGAGGCTGGCAAGCAGGTCGAGCAGTAATAGCGCGGGCAGCAGCGCGTAAGTGAATGGTGCTACCAGCACATGGCGTGGGCGCGGGAACAGCGCATAGCGAAATAGATTGACCTTGAGTTTGCTGTGCTCTTTCTTTACATCCTGGTCGAAATGAATTTTTTTCCCGGAAAGATGGAAAGTGACGGTCTGTCCGGCTTTCTTGAGCTCATCTTCGAGCTCAAGCTGCATCACTTTAATATTGTTAACGATCTCGTTGATTCGGCTATTCATGGATATTCCTGCAACATGGTAAAAAATGCGAATCAACGAGAACGCATGTTAGACGTCCCCGGATGAAGTCAAGGGCTGCTGCCCTTAACCAAGAAGTTGCTAGCGCTTGGACTTGGTCGCCTCATACAGTGGCATCACGCTGGGAACCAGGCCGCGCAGGTCGGCAATACGATTTTCATTGGAAGGGTGGGTGCTCAGGAACTCGGGCGGTTTGTCGCCGCCCTGGGCGCTCATTTTTTGCCATAAGCTAATCGCTGCATTCGGGTTGAAACCGGCACGGGCAGATAACTCCAGGCCAATGCGATCAGCTTCGCGCTCTTGCTCGCGGTTGTTAGGGAGCGCGAAGAACAGGTTGGCGCCCAGTGCCGCCCCTTGCACGCCCAGTGCCGCTGCGTTCTTGCTTTTGGAAGTGCTAGCCAAGACGGCCAGGCCTGCAATGCCCATTTGTTGCACTGCGGCAATCGACATGCGTTCGCGTCCATGCTCGCGCAGCGCGTGGGCAATCTCATGGCCTATGACTGCTGCCAGTTCATCATCGGTAGCGTTGAGCTTGTTGATGAGGCCGGTATACACCATGATCTTGCCTCCGGGCATGCAGTAAGCATTAACCTGGTCATTCTCCTCTACGTTGACTTCCCATTTCCACTCCCTGGCATCCGGGCGGAAGGTTCCTGTATGTGCAATAAGGCGGTTTGATATATCACGTACCCGGGCCAGTTGGGTCGGGTTGGTATTGAGTTTTTTCTTGTCTTTTGCTTCTTTCAGGGTCTGCACATAACTCTGGGCAGACATGGTTTCCACCTGTTGCTCGGAAAGCATCATGAATTGCTTGCGCTCAACACCGGATACGCTGGATTTTGTCGTAGTAGCACAGCCAGCAAGTTGCATCGCTGTGATCGATATCAGTACTAATAGAAATTTCTTCATGATTGCACCTTAGGTGATGGTAGCCGAACTGGTTGGATTGCTGAGTGCATTTACCATTAACACTAGTGAGTTTGCAAAGCAGACTCACAAGGCAAATTATAGTGCTTACAAAGCGACTTGTGCACCCAGTTCCACCACCCGGTTAGCGGGTAGCTTGAAGTGGCTGGTGACTGCATCCGCATTTCGGAACATGGTGATGAACAACTTTTCCCGCCAGAACGCCATGTCGGAATGCTTGACTGCAATCAAGGTTTCCTTACCGATAAAGTATGAGGTGTCCATGCTATCCAGTTCCAGGCCAAACTTACTGCATAGCTGTATGTCTTGTGGCAGGTCGGGGTCGTCCTTGAAGCCGTAGATCACGGTTACACGGTAAAAATCATACGGGAGGTTTTCAACAATCACCCTGTCTTCCTTGGGCACATAAGGGAAGTCTTCAATCTTTACCGTGAGCAATATCACTTTCTCATGTAGTACCTTATTGTGTTTAAGGTTATGCAACATGGCGTGTGGTACACCCAGCGGGTTAGGGGTCATGAATATGGCGTTACCGGGTACGCGTATGGGCGGATGCGCACCGATAGCGTCGATAAATGGCTCCAGTGTCATGTCTTCGTTTTTAAGACGAGTAAACAGTAGTTCGCGACCTTTTTTCCAGGTCGTCATCAAGGTAAAAATAATGATACCGATCAGTAGAGGGAACCAGCCGCCGTCAGGAATCTTCATCACGTTGGCACCAAAGAAGGCCAGGTCGATCACAATAAACAATGCCACGACAATACCGGTGCGCAGCCAGCTCCAGCCCCATATGCCATGAAAGACTACACCGGCCAGCAGGGTAGTGATGACCATGTCGCCAGTCACGGCGATACCATAAGCTGCGGCGAGGTTGCCGGATGACCTGAAGCCTACCACCAGCGCCATCACGGCTACCATCAAGCCCCAGTTAACGCGTGGGATATAGATCTGGCCTTGCTGGCTATCTGAGGTGTGGAATATCGGCATGCGTGGCAGGAAGCCCAATTGCAAGGCCTGGCGTGATACTGAGAATGCACCCGAAATAACCGCTTGTGCTGCAATCACCGTGGCCATGGTGGCCAGTACAATCAATGGATACAGCATCCAGTCCGGGGCCATCAGGTAGAAGGGGTTTTTTACCGATAAAGGCGCATGCAGGATCAACGCACCCTGACCGAAGTAATTCAGCACCAAGGCCGGCAGTACAAAGCCAAACCATGCCAGGCGGATAGGTTTACGTCCGAAGTGGCCCATGTCTGCATACAAGGCCTCAGTGCCGGTAACCGCCAGGACGACTGAACCCAGCGCCACGAACGCAACCCACGGACTGGCCATAAAGAACTGCAGGCCATACCAGGGGTTGAGTGCGTTAAGCACCGAAGGCTCCAGTGCGATATTGATGATGCCGAGGATAGCCAGCGTGCTAAACCAGGCCAGCATGATGGGGCCAAAGAATGCGCCCATCAGTGCGGTGCCTTTGCTCTGTGCCCAGAACAGCAGGAAGATCACCACCAGGGTAATGGGAACAATTAATTTATGCAGGCCGGGCGCCGCTACTTCCAGACCTTCAACTGCGGAGAGCACCGAGATTGCCGGGGTGATCATGCCATCTGCATAGAACATGCAGGCGCCGAGAATACCTATCATCATGATGACGCGTTGCTTTTTTACATTGCCAGCCACATTGCGGCTAGCAAGTGCCAGCAAGGCCATGATGCCGCCTTCGCCACGATTGTCTGCACGCATGATGAAGGCCACATATTTCACCGAAACGATCATGATCAGCGCCCACACGATGAGCGACAATATGCCAAACACATTGTCATGCGTCAGCGGCACCGGGTGCGGGCTGACTGCAAAGACTTCTTTCATGGTGTAAAGCGGGCTGGTACCGATGTCCCCATAGACCACACCCAAAGCGGCAAGCGCTAAAGCGGGTAGTGCGGGTTTACTGACTTTGGATGAATCCATGCAGGCTGCTCAAAAGGCTGTAAGTTTTACCGGAATCGAATTTTAGCAGGTAAGTGCGCTGTATTTAGTGCTATTTTGCTTTGCCCGCCCTAATTTGGCATGTGGCAGATGGATATTCCACTCGAATTACAACTTTGTTTTTTTTGTGAACCAGCGCCAGATATAGCTATCCGGTACTTCTATGCCATCCACAATATAAGTGAGCGCTTTGGCGTTATTCAGCACCGAAGGCAATGCCGATTTTGCTGCCGGGCGCCCGCAGAACAGAATACGGTCGCCTTCAAGCAGTGGGGTTGAGGTCGGCGGCACGAGTATCTGCTGATCATTACGGTTGAGCATCAGTGCAACAAGATCAAGGCGATGTTCACGGTCTGCAGGGTCTTGTGTCAGATTCTCCAGCGTCACCGTCACGCCTTTTGCCATGAGCTCCATGACTGCTGGTGCATTGCGTGCATCTATAGTCACTGCCCAGGTCTCGGGCACGGCTTCACCGACAATTTCCACAAGATTGCTAATGAGCTGGTTGGACCATTCGTTGCTCTGGCTACGCGCCAGCGTCAGAAACTGTGCCAGCAGGGGGGATATCATGTGGGCCAGGCACTCGTGCGCAATAATGTCGCTGGGTTGCATGGTGATGTCGGCATTGAACTGCTTGAACAGCGCCTCATTGTGGCGCCGGTTCTTGCGGATCACCACGAACAGTTTCGGGTTCAGCTCACAGGCCGTCATTACGATAGACAGGTTGTTGATATCATTATTGGTACCGGCGACGATGCCCACTGCCTCTCCAATACCTGCTTCAATCAGGGTTTTTGCTTCGGTGCCGCTGCCCAGAATATAACTGTCACAGCCTGTGAGTTCCGGGTCGGTCTCAACGATGGTGGTCGTGATGTCTTCGCGCTCCAGGTTCTGTACCACGGATTTTCCACAGCGCCCGTAGCCGCATACCACCCACTTGCCTATGGGTGGGCATTCTGGCGGCGGTAAGGTGTCTCCGGGCACATCCGTCAGCCACTCATGCAGGATGTAAGTGCCTATCGCATGTACGCGCATGGCCAGTTGGTCGCCAAACAAGGTGTAGGGGTTGATGATATGGTCGGTACCAAACGAAGCCATATTGGCGGCAATGTCATCACCCTCTGCACGCGCCAGTACCTGCAATTTCGGGTTCATGAGTTTGACGGCAACGGCAATAGCGAGGTTAGCGTGGTCATCGTCAATCAGCGTCACCACGCCGCTGCATAATGGGTGGTGCACGCCGGCTTTCTTCAGTGTGTCCGGTAGCCTGGCATCTGCACAGAGGCTGGGAATCACAAAGGCCGAGTTACTCAGTGCCAGCTCGTCCAGGCGCTCTTGTTGCGACTCAATCACTACCACGCGCATACCTTTGTCATCCAGTGCCTTGGCTAACAGGCAGGCTGATTCGCCATAACTGCACAAGATATAAAACGGCTCCTGCAGTTGCTGCACGCTACGGGCAAAACGCGCACTGGCGATTGCCACGCGTAAGCCGGTGTCTTGCAATAACGCAATGATTTTGCCGATGGCATAAAACCAGGGGATGACCGTCAGGTAGATAGAAAAAGACATCCATAGCCGCTGGGCATGGCTATATGGGTAAGGGATCTCACCAAAGCCGATAGTAGTGGCGGTATAGCTGATGACATAAAAAGCATCGAATATGCTGATGTGCCAAGGTTGGCCTTTATCATCAACGCCGGGCATCAGGCTTAAGCCAACAATGGCGATGGCAAAGCTTATGATAATGGCAATCAGCGGCCGCCGTAAACGTCGCAATATCAGGAAGAAAATGCTGTTCATGTGTGATGGCCGGCCACTAAAGCCCGGCATATCCAGTTAACGGCGTTGCGCAATCGTTTCTGCGATCAGCAGAATCACCGATACGAAATTCGCCATCAGTGCCCCACCGGACAGCGAAACCACATAAGTGATCAGGTTCGCCTCATCCATCTTGCCATCAAGTGCAGACCACATAATCGCAGCGGCGATCAACTGCAAGTCGGCAGCCAGGCTGGTAGAAAGCAAAATCGCACCTACATGGGTGCGGTCACCAAACTTGAGCACGGTAGCAATCAGGCTGACCACAATCGCCACATACAGCTCATACACATGGTGATGGTTGGGATTGTCGATGTCGCCCACAAAAAACCCAAAATTCAGCGTCATCGCCAGCACGATAAAAAAACCGAAGACTACTTTTTCCAGATTCATGCTGCGCTCCAGCGGGTTGTTAGTGATTGATGATGGTGCTGAGTTTAGATGATTTCGCGGGTTTTGTATCTGGGGCAGCCAGTGCGCCTCAGCAGATTTATATGTCATCAGTCATTTTTGGTTATATATGGCCAAAAATGAAAGTTAAGGTAATTAGGTGCTTACGAGGCTGCTGGTGAGTCGATATCTTGCTATAGACTCGTAAACTATAGTGCGCGAAAAAACCTGAAAAATAGCGGCAGGCTAAGCTAACTCAATGTTAGCGAACTTTGGGCAAGGGGATGGAGCGATGGGTCAAGCTATTGAACAAAGGAACAGTATTTATATGGGTAACAAAACGCGGTCTGTCCCTTATTCTTCAATTGGGTTGCTTTCGGCCGTCAAGATGCTTATGAAGTCCTTTTTACTTTGCAACGCGCGACGAAGCCAATCATTCCGAGTCCAGCAAAGAACATAATGTTAATGGGCGCTTCCGGAACAGTTACAACAGGTACATTGTTGATGAATTGCCACTGACCACCACTACTTTCCGCGGTGACTTCGTAAAAATACTCTGAGGTACGGATACTTTTTCCGAAGAGGTTTTCCCCATTATTAGAACCAAAATAAAGCGACTCCCTAACCGGCAAGTCACGGTTCAGATCTAATTCCTGGGTGAACAAATTCCAAGAAGTTGGCTCACCATTACTATCAAACTCATCGAATGAAATTTGTGTAAAAACGCTAGCATCGCCCTTAAATCCTGGGAAGCGCGTTAAATGACTAACTCCATCAACAACAAACTCAAATGAAGCATGATACAAATAACCTTCTGTTGAATAGCCTTGAGTATTTTCGAGCGCAACGTCAGATGAGATTTTGAGCTGAAAAAAATCATTAGTATTGATTCCAGACTCAGGCCCACTACCGACAGGATAGGTATTATTAACGGTGTGGAATGGGTTGCTGGTGTAGATATACTCGTAATTAGCTGCGTATGAATTGAAGCTTGTGAGCATAATGAACAAACCAGCAAATATGGTTATTAAACGATTGAAAGTCATAATGCTCTCCAAGAGTAGAATTGCATCATAAGGGAGACTCCTTATTGAATCTATAGTCCTTATGTACTAATGCAACGATATAAACAACTTTCTTACTATCACGGCAATATACTCAACCATCTACGTAAGGCCGAATTTCTACTTATTCAAGTTAGTGAATACGGCCCAAAGCGGTTATTCAGTGCAATGGGATACTGCAATAATATGGCGCATACTCCAATTCTTCACCCATCTACTGCACGTGTTAGCGTTGCAAAGCCTTGATTTCCGCATCCGCCTTGCCATCTCCCAGCGTCAGTTGCACAGCCTGCCCCTCACTAAGTTGACCGCTAGAATAGACCAGCTCGCCCGACTCGGTATGTACCAGCGCATAGCCGCGTTTAAGTACGGATTGCGGGTTGAGGTGGTTCAGGTTTTGCCCCAGGCTGGCAAGTTTTTGCACCTGCTTTTGCAGGGTTTTGTTCATGCTCTCATTAAGGCGTAATTTCAGTTGCTGCAGATGGCTACTTTTATATTCTGCCTGTTGGACAGGCGATAGCAGGCGCCGGGCGAGAAAATCCAGTTGCTGGGAGCGGCGATTCAGCAGGTAAGCCATCTGGCGTGCCATGTTTTGCTGCATTTGCTGCAGGCCATTCAATAACGCAACGCGATCAGGGGTGACCAGCTCTGCTGCGGCTGTGGGGGTGGGCGCGCGTTGGTCAGCGGCGAAATCGGCGATGGTGAAGTCGGTTTCATGGCCTACGCCGCTGATGGTGGGAATGGCGCAATCTGCAATGGCGCGAGCCACGATTTCTTCGTTGAATTGCCATAAATCTTCTATGCTGCCGCCACCTCGGCAAATAATCAGCACCTCACACTCGGCACGGGTGGAGGCTGTATTAATGGCTGCCGCGATCAGTTTTGCTACGCCCTTGCCTTGTACCGGCGTGGGGTAGATGACTACTGGAATCCCGGGCATACGGCGTTTGAGGGTGGTGAGTACGTCGTGCAAGGCGGCGGCATCTGGCGAGGTGACGATGCCGATTTGTTTGGGGTGCTCTGGAATGACTTTTTTACGGTTGGCATCAAACAGGCCTTCTGCCTGTAATTTGGCCTTGAGTTGTTCGTAGGCTTCAAATAGTGCACCGAGGCCGGCGCGCTGTAGAAATTCGATAGTGAGTTGAAAGTCGCCGCGGGCTTCATATAACGTCAATGTGGCCCGCGCTTCAACCTTGTCGCCTTCTTTCGGTATCCAGCCTAGATAGCTGTTGCGGCCACGGAACATGACGCAGCGCACCTGGGCGCCGGCATCCTTGAGCGAAAAGTACCAATGGCCGGAGGCGGCGCGAGTGAGGTTGGAAATCTCACCACTGACCCAGAACAGCGGAAAACTGCGTTCGAGGATATCCCGCGCTAAACGATTCAGCTCTGAGACGGTCAGAACGCGAGCGGGGCTGCCGGTGGAAAGGGTTGTTGTATCAGCAGTCATGCCACTTGTTATCCGTTACAATATCGATCAACTATTATAAGGGCAGAGCAAAACCTATGCTGAATAAACTCCTTGGCTCCAGAGCGGGCTATCTACTTGGCTTTATCGCCTGCTTCGGCCTGGTGGCATTTGCCTTATACATACAAACGAAGCACAACCTTGAACCTTGCCCTTTGTGTATTTCACAGCGCATTGCCTTTATGGGTTTGGGCGTGCTGTTCCTGATTGCAGTGATTCATCATCCAGGCCAGACGGGCCGGCGTATCTATGGCCTGCTGCACTTTCTGGGCGCGGCGACTGGCGCGGGGATTGCTGCACGCCACATGTGGATACAGGCCAACCCGGATAAGGTGATGGCTGAATGTGGTGCCGGCTTTGATTACATTTTTGATACCTTTCCGCTGAAGAAGGCGCTGGATTTGGTGTTCAAGGGAACCGGCGAATGTACGGCGATAGACTGGACCTTGTTCGGGTTAACCATTCCGCAGTTATCGTTGATATGTTTTGTGGCATTGGCCGCTTATGCCCTGTTCCTTGCTACTTTAAAGAAAGCCTAAAATACAATGCAAAAGCAGTACAAAACCCTGGAGGACTTCGTCGGCAATACGCCGCTAGTCCAGTTGAAAAGATTACCCGGTAAAACCACCAATACCATCCTGTTGAAGCTGGAAGGTAATAACCCCGCAGGTTCGGTGAAAGACCGCCCGGCGCTTTCCATGATCAAGCACGCCGAGGCGCGTGGCGACATCAAGCCCGGCGATACGCTGATAGAGGCGACCTCAGGCAATACCGGTATTGCACTGGCCATGGCGGCAGCCATGCGCGGCTACAAAATGGTGCTGGTGATGCCGGAGAACCAGAGCATAGAGCGCCGCCAGGCCATGAAGGCGTTTGGTGCGGAACTGGTGCTGACACCCAAGGATGGCAGCATGGAGCTGGCGCGCGACGTTGCACTCAAGTTGCAGGCGGAAGGCGAGGGCATCGTGCTGGATCAGTTTGCCAATATGGATAATCCGCTGGCGCATTACGAAGGTACCGGCCCGGAAATCTGGCGTGATACCGATGGGCAAATCACCCATTTTGTTTCCAGCATGGGCACTACCGGCACCATCATGGGCACCTCGCGCTACCTGAAAGAACAGAACCCTAATATCAAAATTATCGGTGTACAACCGGAAGATGGTTCGCAGATTCCGGGCATCCGTAAATGGCCGGAAGCCTATATGCCTAGCATTTATGACGGCAAACGTGTTGATGAGCTGATTTACGTGAACCAGGCCAATGCCGAAAAAACCACGCGCAGGTTGGCGAGCGAAGAAGGTATTTTCGCCGGCATCTCCACCGGCGGTGCGCTGTATGCCGCCTTGCAGTTATCTAAACAGGTAGAGAATGCCGTGATTGTGTCCATCGCCTGCGATCGCGGTGACCGCTATCTTTCCACGGGTGTGTTCCCGGGTTAAACCGCTTTCATGCAGCCTGGAGTGCGCTCAGCTAGCCTGTTTTTAGTCGCCATTGCCGGCTTGCTACTGGGCGCATCCAATGCCTGTGCAGTCAGCCGTATCAGCATACAGATTGCCACGATGGAAAGCGCTGCTGGCCAGGCACGGAACATCAGCCTCGACTATCAACTCACCGCTAGTCACTCGACCTCTAAAAGCACGGCAGCTCAAAGCTTGCCATCAACAACACCTGCACTGAAAATCAAGGCCCAGATTAAGCCGACAGAAGACACCGCGTGGTCAGACGCCAGCCTGGTGTGCAATGTGTTACAGCTTCCGCAGGCCGCGCATCAGACATGGGCCTGTGAGCAAGGCCGGTTGATTACGGCGCATATCAATGCACCTTTTACCTTGAAGGTAGAGACCAGCAAGCATGCTGGCGCAAGCCATATTGCAGCGGCATTGAGCCTGGATCAGGCGAGCCTGAGCGATGCCGCAGGCTTGCATGCGGGCGAGAAAATCACCGTAAAATTCACGGCAAATGCCACCCAAGAGGGTAAGCAAGAGGCTAAACAATGGCGCTGGCAGGCAAGCCTGGATTGGCTCGCAGGCGAGGCCTTCTGGCAGCCATTTTACTTTGCCAGTGGCGGCCATCAGTTGCAGGCAAGTGGCGTGCTGAATGAACACTTTTTGAATATCGATAATGCATCACTGCGGTTGAAGGATGTGGGCCTGGCCAGCTTCAGCGGTCAAGTGCGCTTAAGCGATCAATCCTTGCAGGCGCTTGCGCTGAAAGCGCCCGACTTAAACCTCGAAGCGATGTATCCCTTATTGCTGAAACCCTTGCTGGAGAAAACCGCACTCAACAACCTTGAAATGGCAGGCAGTGCCAGCCTGCAGCTCAATATCCAGGGCGGTGAGCCGACATCATTCCAGCTGGATCTGGCTAACGTGGATGTGGACGATAAAGAGCAACGTTTTGCCTTATACAAACTGAATGCCAGCATACCGTGGGATTACGATGAAGTGAAAAGTGCCAGTCTGGCGTATGCCGGCGGCAACTTGCTTAAGGTGCCGCTGGGGGCTGCCAGTTTAAAGGCTGAACTTAACCGCTATGCATTGACAGCACCGCAGCTGACGTTGCCCGTTCTGGATGGGGCGCTGAACCTGTCAGATGTTTCTGCCGCCTGGGTCAACAATGAATGGCACTGGCATCTGCGTGCCAATGTAGTGCCGATAGACATGGTGGGCCTGAGCCAGGCGTTAGGGTTGCCGCGCATGGAAGGAAAAGTGGCAGCATCCATCCCCATGGTGACTTATAGTGGCGGGCAATTGGGCGTGGATGGCGAGATGGGGTTTAACCTGTTTGATGGCAGTATCCTAGTCAAGCACCTTGCCATGCAAACGCCGCTAGGCAAAGCGCCGAGGCTCGCTGCAGACCTGCAGATGCGCAACCTGGACCTGGGGGCGTTAACGCGTACTTTTGCTTTTGGCGCCATAGAAGGCAAGCTGGATGGCGATGTGAACAATCTGCAGTTGCTGAACTGGAAGCCGGTGAATTTCGATGCGGATTTTCATAGTAGTCGCGGGCGATACCCAAAAAAGATATCGCAACGTGCGGTAGAGAATATCTCAGCTTTGGGCGGCGCTGGTGCGGCGGCAGCCATACAGCGCAGTTTCCTCAGGTTTTTAAAAGAATTCAACTATGAAAAGATAGGCCTGACTTGCAAGCTGCGCAACGATACTTGCGAAATGGGGGGCGTTGAGTCAACCGCACAGGGCTACATCATCGTTAAAGGGAGTGGTGTGCCCTCGATTACCGTCATGGGTTACAATCATTCTGTGAGCTGGGGCGATTTGCTGGAGCGCATCGCACGCATTACAGCAGGCAATGTAACGCCCGTCATCAAATAGCAACTCCGGCTAGAGAGCTATAAAAAAGGATATCCAATGAAATCTCTTATCAAGAAATGGCTATGGGCAGTGCCGGTGGCTTTGCTGCTACCAGCATGTGTCACCATCAATATTTATTTCCCTGCTGCGGCTGCAGAAAAAGCTGCGGACAAGATCATCGATGAAGTCTGGCAGATTAAAGACGGGCAGGGCCAGCAAGCACCGGCAACCCCTGCGACGCCATCTGAAACAAAATAAGGAAATCATCATGAAGAATCTCTGGATTGCACTAATATTTTGTTTAACCACGCTGCTGGCAGCGCCTTTAGCCTTGGCCGCAGCCGATCTTGAAATCAACACTCCAGCCATTGCCGCCGTCAAGAACAGCATGCAGGCTCGCCATGGTCAACTGGCGCCACATTACGCCAGCGGTGCGGTAGGTCTCACCAAAGATGGCATGGTGGCGGTGCATGACGCCAATGCTGTGCCATTGGCACAGCGCCAGGCCGTGAATAGCCTGGTCGCCGCCGAGAATGCTGACCGTAATGCGTTGTATAAAGAAATTGCCAGCGGCAACGGCCATCCCGAGTGGGAGGCTGAAGTACGCAGTACCTTTGCCCAGCGCTGGGTACAGAAAGCGCAGTCCGGCTGGTGGTATCAGGGTGCTGGCGGCTGGACCAAGAAATAATGAGGATGTCCAAATTTTATAGGCAGGCTGTCGCGCAATGACTCCCACTTTAGTGTTTGATATCGAGACCGTTCCTGATACGGATGGTCTCAAGGTGTTGTATGGCCTGCCTGCCGAAACCTCTAACGAGGATGTTGCCAATATCGCGTTTCATAAGCGGCGCCAGCAAAACGGCAGCGAGTTTCTGCCATTGCACCAACATCGTGTGGTGGCTATTTCCTGCGCTTTGCGAGAAGGCGATAATTTCAAGGTATGGACGCTGGGTGCGGCAGATGAGCCTGAGGGCCAGCTGATCCAGCGTTTTTTTGACGGCATAGAAAAATACACGCCCAATGTGGTGTCCTGGAACGGCGGTGGTTTCGATCTGCCGGTGCTGCATTACCGTGGCCTGATCCACGGCGTGCAGGCGCCGCGCTATTGGGATATGGGCGAGGATGACCGCGAGTTCAAGTGGAACAACTACATCAGCCGCTACCATACGCGGCATCTGGACCTGATGGACTTGATGGCCATGTACCAGGCCCGCGCTAATGCGCCTTTGGATGATATGGCACAGCTGTGTGGCTTCCCAGGCAAGCTGGGTATGGACGGCAGCAAGGTGTGGGATGCTTTCAAGGATGGCCAGATAGGCGCAATCCGTGATTATTGCGAGACGGATGTGGTGAATACCTATCTGGTGTTTCTGCGTTTTCAATTGATGCGCGGACAATTGAACCCGGATTCGTATGCGCGTGAAATAACGTTAGTGCGCGAAACGCTGGCAGGTTATAGCGGTAAACACTGGCAAGAGTTTCTAACCGCCTGGAAAGCTTGATTGTCTCCCGTCGTCTGGCCTGACAATTGCATGGCCAAGTGTCATTTGTATTAAATTCATCTCAGGATAAGAAATGACACCGCCGATTATTCTTGATATCGAAGCTTCCGGCTTTGGCAAAAACAGCTATCCTATTGAAATCGGATTCGTCTCTGAGCAAGCTGAAACTTGGTGTGCCTTAATCAAGCCCGAGATGGACTGGCTGCATTGGGATGACAGCGCCGAACAAGTACACCAGATATCTCGCGCGACTTTACACCAGCACGGTAAAGCTGCTGCTTGCGTTGCGCAAGAGTTGAACGACCGCCTGCACAATGCCGTGGTGTACACCGATGGCTGGATACATGATTTTATCTGGATGGCGCGCCTGTTTGATGCCGCGAATCTTACCCAGCATTTCAAACTGGAAGATTTGCGTGATGTACTGACACGGCAGCAGGAGGTGGAGTGGGAAGCCACCAAAAGTCAGGTGCTGCTGGAAATGAATGTAAGCCGTCACCGTGCCAGTGTTGATGCCAAACTTATACAATTGACATGGCTACGTACGCGCGATTTTATTTAGCCCAGGGCTGACAAGGGATGGCAATGCCATGACTGTCAAAAGCATATTTGAGACGTCTTAAATACTCCCGTTTTACCCCCCATTGCTCCAAAGGCAGCACCTTGAAGCGGCAGCGAATGATAATGGCAGACTCCAGCCAGCTTTCAATGCCTGCAATCTCCAGGCCATCCATGATCTTGGGTTTGAAGTCCTTGTCATTTCTAATCTCTTCACCCACTTGCAGCATCACCTTGACAGCCTCGTCTGTGTTTGCACTGTAAGATACCCGGACATCTATCACTGACTGCGCATAGCCTCGACTCATATTGGTCACCGCAGTAATGGTGCCGTTGGGAATGAAATGAACGTTGCCATCATAATCACGCATCTTGATATAGCGCAGCGTGACTTCTTCAACCAGCCCGCCTTTGCCAGCAACTTCCACTACATCTCCTTGCCTGATCTGGTTCTCCAGTAGCAGGAAAAACCCGGTGAAAAAGTCCTTGATCAGGCTCTGTGCACCAAAGCCGACGGCCACCCCAACCACGCCAGCGGCTGCGAGAATAGGTGCTATCGAGATGCCGATTTCATGCAGCACTTCCATCCCGGCCACAATGCCTATGGCGACAGTGGCTATATAGCGGAATACCCTTGCCAGGGTCTCGATACGCTTGATCTCCTCCATGTTATCCAGCGAGTGGTCGCGTAGATGCATTTTTAGCAGCTTGATGCCTTTACTTACCAGCCTCATTAATACTGCAGCTGCCAACAGGATCAACAAAATTTTGATGGCGGTTTTTGAAATCGCCAATACTTCATTGATATCTGTAATGCCAAAGTAAGAAAGAAACTGCTGCATGCGGACTCCTTGTTATTAACTGCTCTCTATCATTGCCAATGGGCAGTATGGTCAGGTTTGTATCCAGTAAAAGGTAAGCGGAGGAATGATTAGCTCATCCTCCTGCGTTGAAAAGCTTTCACCCGAATACAAGTCCTGCACGCTACTCAACTGGAAAAACCCGCCGCGACGTAAGGACGTTATATCCAATGCTTGCGGTGATTTATCGAAATTGGCTATCACCAGCACGCGCGGCTGGTTGCTGATGTTATCGAAGCGTGAAAAAACGAAAAGATGCGGGTTTTCCACGTCCAGCAATTCGCGATTGTTGTGATCTGAAAACGCCATGATCTCCTTGCGCACGGCAATCATTTTCTTGATGCCGCTAAAGATACGATGCTCCACAGTGCCAGGTACATTCCTCAACTCGGCTTTGTCCCAGTCCATTTTGGGACGATGTATCCAGCGGCTATCATGATATTTGAGTTCGTCATTCAGGTAGGTATTGTCGTTCAGCGTGCCGATGGCATCACCGTAATAGATCAGCGGCATTCCACCAAATGCCATAATGACGTTATGCAGAAGCAGGATGGTCTTGATACTTGTATCTATGGCTTCCAAGTCATTGTTGTTGAGCGCTTTCTCCAGCCCAGCCAGTGAAGCCAGTGAACCCGCAATACGTGCATCACCGGTCTTGCCATTGAGGCCAAACGCCATGCCGGTTGCATCTGAATCGCTACGGTTACCGGTAAAGTAGTCGATCAGGAAATGGCGGTGCTGCTGGGGTTCATAACCGGCCAGACGGATGTCATTGTCATCAAAGCCAAGGCCGATATCGTCATGGCAGCGAATATAGTTGATCCAGGTGGCGCGCTCCAGCTTATTGGGGATGCTTTGGATGCCCTTGTTGAGCAGCGTAGTTTTTTTGGTAGCGACCGCTTCCCACAGTAAAGCCATGAGGGTGGCGTTATAGGCCATTTCGCATTCCTTGGCATTGATAGCATCTTCGCCAAAGTACTTGATAATCTCAATAGGTGCGACGATAGCCTCTGCGATGAACAGCACGCCAGGCGCTGTGACCTGGCAGCAATCTTTCATCAGCTGTAGTATCAGGTGGGCTTCACGCTCATTCTGGCAGTTGCTGCCGATTTTTTTCCATAGAAAGGCCACAGCATCCAGACGCAGGATATCTGCGCCGCGATTGGCCCAGAACAGCAAGATATCCAGCATCTCAATGAATACCTCGGGGTTCTTGTAGTTGAGGTCCCACTGGTAATCATTGAATACGGTCATCACCCACTTGCTCATCTCGGCATCCCAGGTGAAGTTGCCAGGCGCATTTTCCGGGAACACCTCGGGCATGGATTCTTCATACATGTCGGGAATTTCCCTGTCATCGAAGACAAAGTAATAATCCTGGTACTTAGAGTCACCCAGGCGCGCTTTCTGTGCCCACTCGTGTTCGTTTGAAGTATGGTTGACCACTACATCCAGCGTTAGCAGGATGTCGCGTTTCTTGAGGTTGTCTGACAACGCCGCCAATGTTTCCAGCGAGCCTATCTTTTCGTAGATCCTGCGGAAGTTTCGCACCGCATAGCCGCCATCGCTCTTGCCCTTGGGGCAATCAAGTATCGGCATGATATGCAGCATATTGACGCCCAGGTCTTGCAGGTAACCCAGCCTGGACTGCAAGCCTTCGAGGTCACCGGCAAACTCCTGGCAATATAGCGCGAAACCTACCCATTTCTGGCTTAAAAACCAGTTATGGTCTTTTTCACGGGCCAGATCCAGCTTCTTGAGGTCTGCCGAACGCTCGATATACTGCAGGGTCATGGTTTCAACCAGTTTGTGCATCTGCTGTTTGAAGTCGGGCCGGTCGCCATATAGCAGGCTGAACAGCGAGTGGATGGCGTAGAAATTGGCCCCAAGACGGATATTGAAATGCTGCAGGTTCTCGTCCTTGATTTTCGGCTCAAGCCCTATCAGGATGTCATTGAGTAGAGAGTGTGAAACCTGTTCATACATATTCGCTTACTCGCTTTGCTGATAAGGGTTGTGGTGCTGCGCCGAAACCATAGTGCTCCAGGCCCTCCATGATGCCTGCCGCATAGTGGCCGCGGGCAAAATAGACCTGTTCCTGGTCACGCAATCGTTCAAGTTCAGGGCTGTGGTTGCCTACCACCACAGCCAGCGTGTCGCCGATAAGCATTTCATAGTCGTTGCCGGAGTCGCCTGCCACCAGGAAATTTTTAAGGGGAAGATCCCACTTGTAGGCCAGGTAGCGTATGGCATGGCCTTTGGAGGCACGCACTGGCAGCACATCCAGGAACTCGTCATGGGAGTATATGAGTTGCGCATGCAGATTCTGCTTGCGCAGGTGCTGATAGATATCCTGTAGCGGCGGCATCTGCCCGGGCGTGACGATATAACTCAGTTTGAATTCGCGCTGGTTCTCCGGCGTTTGCAGTGTCAGGCCTGGCATGCCAACCAATGCGCTTGCCAGTGCATCTCTGCGCCACAGGTGGCGGATATGCCGCGCCCAGCCTTTATCCGGTACCAGCTTGGCGCCATAGTTGATTTCACTGCCTACCGAGGTAATCAATACATCTGGCATAGGCACGCGCCAGGTTTTAAGTATGTTCACCGCGCTTTCCAGCGTACGCCCGGTAGCCACCCCAAACGCCAGCGTGCCGCTGCGGGATTGCAGCCACGCCATCAACTCCCGGGCTGCATCACGGTCACCAATGAGGGTGTTGTCAATGTCACTGATCAGGGCGAGTTTGACCAGTGGCATGGGAGATTTGCCCACACTTAATGCCATGGCCTGCTGCCGCCTCAATTGCTTACGATTGCGGCGTAATACATTTCTGACTTCTTTCATGTATTTGGTGACATGGGCTTTCCAGTTGTAATGACGCCTGACGCCAGCCAGCCCATTGCTCGCCCATTGTCGCCAGCGCTTTCTATCAGCCAGTACCTCATGCAGGGCAATGGCAATCTCCGTGCTATCTAGCGTATTGGCGAGTATGCCATTGCGGCAATTACCGATGATATCTCGCGGTCCGCCATCATCTGGTGCCACGAAGGGCAGGCCGCTTGCCGCTGCTTCAATCAGGGTCAGCCCGAATGGTTCTGTCAATGCAGCGTTGATGAAGACACCGTAGCGGCGCGCGGTTAGTTTGTATAGTTCTGGAATATGATCCTGGCTGATGTGTTTTGGGATAGACACCTTGCCCCACAGGTCATAGTGGTCAATGTCCAGCAAAAGCCCTGTCATGACTTTTTTCTGGGACTCTTCCATTTCGCGGATATCTTCACGCGTCCCCGCCACGATCAACAGATTGGCCTCTGCCTGCAACTTGGCATCATTGCCGTAGGCGGTCACCAGGCCTTTAAGATTTTTTCTCAGCTCAGGTCGGCAAATAGTGAGTATCAATGGCTTATCAGGTTCTGATAAAAACCGGTCAACCATTTCTTGCGCTTCCGACACTGGTTTCTTGCGGCCGGGCGGGGAGAATCTCGAAGTGTCTGTGCCGGGGGGGATGACCATAAAGTGTTGATTGTCGAAATTATGGTACATGCCATATTGCTCGGAGATTTCCTGACGCGTACTGGTGACAATGAGCGAAGCATGCTCCAGTACGTCTTCTTCTACTGCAATCCGGCGCTCAAAGTTAAACTGGCGCTCGATGGCCTGCTCTTTACGGCCGCTGGCCAGCAGGCGATCACGTTTCGCACGACCCAGCGAATGGCCGGTGTGTATTTGTGGGATTCCCAGAAGCAGGGATAGTTGCTGGCCCACATAGCCCGCATCGGCGTAATGGCTGTGTATGATATCCGGCAGGCGGCCTTGCTGGCGCAGGAAGTGCAGGCATTTATCCACCATCTGGTCCAGGTGCGGCCACAACATCTCTTTGCGTATATAGCGCTTGGGGCCGCATTCCATGCGCACAATGCGCGCGCCTTTGCCCAAATCCTCTCGTGCTTTTGAATAATCAGCCGAAACGGCTGGGTCTTCAATCAGCCTGGTGAGCAGGTCGACTTTTTCGACTTCCGGATGGTTGGCCAATGTTTTGGCAAGCTCGACTACGTAGGTGATTTGCCCACCAGTATCCGCATCGCGCCCCAACTCCAGGTCGTGACCCCGAATCAGTCCATGTACGCTGATCATCAGGATATAGAGTGAGTCTACTTTTGTTTCAGGGTTAGTATTCATCATCCATCCCACTCCAGTTTAAAGGGGATGTAGAAGTCGCCAGACGCGGGGGCAGCCCCGCGTATGCTACACAGTGATGCTGCAAATTCATTGGCGCGCGCCAATGTGGTTTCGGTAGGCCAGTTGAGCACTGTGCCCAGCATGTAGATGGCAGCGAAACCATCACCGGCCCCCACGGTGTCGGCCAGTTTATTGCCTAGCGGGTGTCCTGGTGCCATAAACATTTCTTCCTTATTATTAACCAGCCATGCCCCATGGATGCCGCAGGTAACGAGCACGCAGTTCAGGTTAAAGCGATTGATCAGTGCAGTTACCTGCTCTTGCGGTGTCTTGCCTGGTAAGCGCAGCAGGCCGGTGAGAATCACCAGCTCCTGTTCGTTCATTTTGACGATATCAGCACGCAGCAATGAGCGTCTTATAGTGTGTTTGTCATACCACGGCGGGCGCAGGTTGATATCTAGGAACCGAGGGCTTTTACCGTCATTAAGGAAATTGTCCAGCGCCAGGCGCGAACCTATATTTCTTTGTGCCAACGTGCCGTAGTAGACAATATCCGGCTTGGCCGCCATGGTGACCATATGGGTGATGCCCGGGTGTATGTAATCGTAGGCCTGATCCGGCAAGATTTCGAACAGGTGCTCACCGTTTTCGATATGCACTTTTACCTGGCCCGTCGGGTAGACCGGATCGCACTGCACACCTGAGGTGTCCATATCCAGCCTCGCCATTTCGGCAAGCAACTCATCTTTGAGTGCGTCATTGCCGGTTCTGGTGATGAGGATGGGATGCAGGCCGAATGCGCGCAAGTGGCGTGCCACATTGAATGGGGCACCGCCCAGCACGCTACCGTCAGGAAAAACATCGGCCAGCACTTCGCCAAAGATGGCGACTGAACTGTCCAGGCCCTTGTTGAAATTAGGTTCTCTAAATACCAATGTTATTTCCTTTGCGTGTTGCTCGGCAGATTTGCCGCGGATTCAGTTAATTGTGGGGCTACAACCCAAATCAGACGCTACCGGAAATAAACTTTATATTTAAGTAGCGCCTAAACCTCCTCTAAAAACTCTAAAGCGTCATGCTCATCTTTAAGCTTGATTTGCGCTGTCAGCGTCTCCAGACTCTGATGCAGGCTGACCAAATCTTTATTTGGCAGGCGATCAAGTGCATCCGTCAAAACCCCGCGCGGTGAACTGGGGGCCTTGGCTACTACTTCCTGCCCTTGGGGGGAGAGGTAGAGCTTGACGACTCGCTGGTCTTGCTCCTGACGTTGCTTAATGATCAGGTCTTTCTTCACCAGCTTTTCAATCAAATTGCTGGTAGTGGACTGATGGATGGATAGCTTCTGTGCCAGTTCAGTCACTTTTAATCCTGGCGTGATATGCAACTCCCACAGCACCCACAGCTGCGACCCACTGACCCCACATTGCGACTCAATGCGGCGAAAATGTTTTTTTACCGAGCTAAAAACCACCCGGAAGTGCTTGAGGGAGGATGAAACATATAGTCCGTGTTGTGAGCTCTGTATTGTTCCAGCTGAGTCCTGCTGTGCATCCTCAAGCCTTGTAGGCGACATTTCGTAACACCTTATGTTTAAACATAGGTTTTATTATGGACCCCTTGTATTGATTTATGCAAATATAATTTGCACAAATGTATTTATGCAAGCGTAGGCCATGCCAGTCAATAGTGCAAATCTGTGATTTCAGGCACTCTCTTGGTGCGGCCTGCATGATCGTAACCCTGCATGGAAAACGTATTTTTGTTAACCTGATGATTAAAAAGTAGATAAATACTTACTGGGATTGTGGCATAGTGTTTGCTATTGCTTTAACAAGCGAGAAAGCGGCTAGTTTTAATTTGAAATGCGGCCGCTATTAGTATCGAAAAGATGACTAGGGTTCCGGCCTCCTGAATATTAGAGGTGTCTGGTCCGAGAGTTGTCGGCCATCAGCAGTTGGCTACACGGAGGGATAAAAGCCCGGGAGGACGCGTTTTTAAAATGCCGCCTTCTCGACTTTTGACCAACCTAGGAGCCCAACATGCACGCTATCAGTTCAAGTTTCCTCAAACGACTTTCCGTCGGCACTGCACTCACTGCAACCTTGTTTTTTACTGGCCTTTCTGAGGCGGCACCTCCATTGAAGATCGGCTATAGCGATTGGCCGGGCTGGGTTGCCTGGCAGGTGGCGATTGAAAAAGGCTGGTTCAAGGAAGCCGGTGTCGATGTCAAATTCGACTGGTTTGATTATTCAGCCTCTATGGATGCATTCGCCGCAGGCAAGATAGATGCCGTTACCGTGACTAACGGTGATGCACTGGTGACGGGTTCTGGCGGTGCCAAGAACGTGATGATCATCGTGACCGATTACTCCAACGGCAATGACATGATCGTCGGTAAGCCAGGTATCAAGAGCCTGAAAGACCTGAAGGGCAAAAAAGTTGGCTTGGAAGTCGGGCTGGTTGAGCATCTGCTGTTGCTGAACGGCCTGGAAAAAGCCGGCCTGAAAGAATCTGATCTTACTATCGTCAACACCAAGACCAATGAGACTGCACAAGCGCTCGCATCTGGCGACTTGGCTGCAATCGGCGCCTGGCAGCCTAACTCCGGCGAAGCCATGAGCCGTGTGCCTGGATCAAAACCTATCTATACCTCTGCCGATGAGCCGGGCCTGATCTACGATGTGCTGACTGTAAGCCCATCCAGTTTATCCAGCCGTAAGGCCGATTGGCAAAAAGTGGTCAAGGTGTGGGACAGGGTTGTGACGTATATCAACGACCCGAAAACCCAGCCAGATGCGGTCAAAATCATGTCTGCCCGTGTTGGCCTCAAGCCTGAAGCTTATTTACCATTACTCAAGGGGACCAAGCTATTGAGTCTGGACGATGGCAAGAAGATCATGGTGAAAGCCGATGGCTTCAAATCCCTCTATGGTTCATCCAAGATTGCCGATGACTTCAATGTGAAATACGGCGTTTACAAAAAGCCCATGGATCTTGGTAAGGCAATAGATCCTTCTCTGGTTAATAGCAAGTAAACAAAAAGTTTAATCAACAAATGGCTTTGGGAAAGGGCAGGGGATGAGTGTTTCATCATGGTTTGTGGTGCGCAGGGAGCTGTCTCCGCGCAAGCGAACGTTGTTGGGGGTGGGCTCATTCCTGCTGCCTTTGTTGATCTGGTGTGCGGTCAGTTATGTGCCGTTTATCTGGCACCCGATGGTAATGGTGAGTAATCCGGGCGATGTGGATTATTTTCAGGTGGACATGCTGGTTGATAAGGCGGTGTTTGCCGATGAGCTTGCCAATATGCAGGCTGCCGGCAAAGCCACGCCCGAGGGCTTAGCTGCCAATCCGATCTACCTGCCACCGCCACACAAGGTAGCCATGGCGTTGTATACAGCGTTTACCACCGCGCCAGAACAGCGCGATGGGCAATGGCTGCACGAGAGCCTGTGGCACAGTATCCAGATTATCTTCTGGGGCTTTTTTATCTCCTCGTTGATAGGCGTGCCTTTGGGCATCCTGTGCGGGACTTATACTGCTGTCTCCCGACTTAACGAGCCTTTTATCGAGTTTTTCCGCTACCTGCCGGCACCGGCTTTTGGAGCACTGGCCGTGGCGATTCTGGGTATCTATGACGGCCCAAAAATTGCAGTCATCGTGATCGGTACCTTATTTCAGCAGATACTCATTATTGCCAATACCACCCGCAAGCTGGATTACGCACTATTGGAAGCCGCATTAACGCTGGGTACCAGCAAGATCAAGTTGCTCAAGCACGTGGTGATTCCGGGCATATTGCCGGAGTTGTACCGCGACCAGCGCATCCTGCTGGGCTGGGCCTGGACTTACCTGATCGTGGCAGAGCTGATCGGTACTTCATCCGGCATTACCTGGTTCATCACGCAGCAGGCGCGTTACCAGCATTTTGAAAATGTTTATGCTGCAATTTTCATCATTGGTTTAATTGGTCTGGGTAGCGATCTGATACTGGCTTGGCTGGGCAAGCGCTTTTTCCCCTGGGATAAGCCTGCCAACAAGCAATAGGCAAGCTGGTAATCGATAAAACCACTGAATGAACAATGGAATATAGGACTAAGGAACGCGTATGAGTGAAGCCATTAAACTACCCAGCTACCTGGACCAGTCAGACGCGGTTAAGGAGCGCTTTGATCGCCTCAAATCACGTGAAGTGATACTGGAAGTGAAGGACCTGAATAAGGTCTATACCACAGCCAAGGGCGAGACAGTGGCGCTCAAGAACGTGAACTTCAAAACACACCGACGCGAGTTTGTGTGCGTGATTGGCCCTTCCGGTTGCGGCAAGTCCACCTTGATCCGCATCCTTGCGGGCCTGGAGCCGCATACCTCCGGCGATGTATTGCTGGATAACAAGCCTGTTAACGGCCCCGGCCGGGATCGTGGCATGGTATTCCAGGGGTACACGTTATTCCCATGGCGCTCGGTCAAGCAGAACGTCATGTTTGGGTTGGAAATGAATGGCGTCAACAAGTCTGAGGCCGCATTGGAAGCCGATTTATGGCTGGAGCTGGTTGGATTGGAGAAATTCGCCAACGCTTATCCGCATGAGCTATCCGGCGGTATGAAACAACGTGTGGCGATTGCACGCGCGCTGGTGAACCAGCCGCGCATCCTGCTGATGGATGAGCCATTCGGGGCGCTGGATGCGCAATCCCGCTGCAAGATGCAGGCACATTTACTGGAGATCTGGCGCAACATCGATATTACGATTTTATTCATCACGCACGATCTGGATGAAGCGATTTTCCTGGCTGATCGCATCCTGGTGCTGAAGGCGCATCCGGGTGAAGTGCAGGAGCTCATCGAAGTGCCCGTGCCGCGTCCGCGTAGCGCCGAACAGTTCGTCAGCCCTGAGTTCCTGGCCACCAAGGCACGGTTAGAGGCGCTTATACACCCGCCTGCCAAAGAGCCTAGCGAAGAAGATGTAGTGAAACCCAACATGATCCGGTTTGTGAATGTTGCGGACAATGTGGAATAAAACCGGGTCATAAACTCTGATGAAGATACTCATATGAAAAGGTTTGCATTAAATACGCTGAGGGAATGGCTTATTGTCATTTTCGGGTGCGCCCAAACCAGCACGCCATCTCTCGATGATTGGATGCACGGACAGCCATAGTTATTGCAACTGGCTCCGTGAAATTAAACTCACTTGAGAAAGCGCAAAATATGAAAACCACAGAAGCTACACTTACTACACCCAGCATAGCGTCGGTCAAGACAGATCTGCTGAAGCAGGGTGTGAAATACGCATTAGCCAGTTTTTCCGATATGCATGGCATCTCCAAAAGCAAGATCGTGCCTATGTCCCACTTCGAGCAAATGGTTGGAGGCTCAGAGCTGTTTACCGGCGCCGCACTGGACGGTGTTCCGCAGGAAATCAACGACGAAGAGGTCTCTGCGAGGCCAGACCTGAACACAGCCACGGTATTGCCATGGAACAAGGAAGTGGCCTGGTTTGCCAGCGACCTGCATATGTCGGCCGGCCCGTTTGAAGCCTGCTCACGCAATATCCTCAAGCGCGTGATGAAGCAGGCTGCGGACATGGGCTATAAATGCAACCTGGGTATAGAGACCGAGTTCTTTATCCTCAAGGATGGGGAAGACGGAACGGCAGTGCCTACTAGCGATAGTGATACTCTGGCCAAGCCTTGCTACGACGTACGTAGCTTTCTCGATAACTACAAGATACTGGACGAAATCGTCGAAGCCATGAATGGGTTGGGTTGGGATGTGTACTCCTTTGACCATGAAGACGCCAACGGCCAGTTTGAGACCGATTTCGAATATACCGATGCGCTCAAGATGGCAGACCGCTTCACCTTCTTCCGCCTCATGATCAACGAGCTGGTGAAGCCGCATGGTGCTTTTGCTACTTTCATGGCCAAGCCATTCCGCAATCGCACCGGCAGCGGCGCACATTACAACATGTCGCTGGCTGACCTCAAGACCGGCGAAAATCTGTTTGAGACTACAGATGACCCGCGTGGCTGTGGTATCTCTGAACTGGGCTACCAGTTCATCGCCGGCATCCTCAAGCATGCTTCGGCCATCAGCGCGGTGATCGCACCTACCGTCAACAGCTACAAGCGCCTGGTTTCCAAGGGTGGTATGTCCGGCTTTACCTGGGCGCCGGTATTCATCTGCTACGGCAACAACAACCGCACCAACATGTTGCGTGTGCCTTTAGCTGGCGGCCGCGTGGAATGCCGTGCTGCGGACATGTCCTGCAACCTGTACCTGGGCGCTGCACTGATGTTCGCGGCCGGCCTGGAAGGCATACGCGAAAAGCTGGATCCCGGTATGCCGCATGCCGAGAACATGTACAAGCATACCCAGGCCGAGCTGGATGAGATGAAGGTAAAACATCTTCCAAGAACTTTGGGTGAAGCCATTGATGCGTTCGAAGCGGACCCTTTGGCGAAAGAGGTATTTGGCGAGGATATGTTCAATGCTTATGTCGACTTCAAGCGTAATGAATGGATTGATTACCACAACCATGTATCGGATTGGGAGCTAAAACGCTACCTCAAGTTCTTTTAATTAGCTGTTAGGCATGAGCGTGGGTAGTCATGCTCGTGCCTGATTATTGGTTAATAGAAAATTAAATGACGAGAAAACAATGAGTAAATTTTCACCTGAAAACATACTGTGGCAGGAGACCATACCAGGCGGTAACCACTGGTCCGGCCTGATACGCCGTGGTACTGCCTTGCGTATCACCGACCTTGAAGGTGGTGCCAACCTGTCTGCCCTGTTTTACAACCCGGAAGACAAGCTGGAACGCTACAACATGCCAGATACCCTGAAAGCGCAACATACTGCGTTTTTAACTACCGGTCGCGTGTGTTTTTCCGACATGGGGCGTGTGATGTGCTCCATCATTGAAGATAGCGTGGGCTGGCACGACACCATCTGTGGTGTGACCGATGCTGCCATGATAGAGGCGCAGTACGGCCAGGCCAATTTTCAGACCCATCGCAACGATATGTATCGCAGTGGTAAGGATGGCTTGCTGATCGAGCTGGCGAAATATGGCTTGGGCAAGCGTGACCTGGTTGCCAGCGTTAATTTCTTCAGCAAAGCGCAGGCCGATGAGGCGGGCGAGTTGAGCTTTGTAGCAGGGCATAGCCAGGCAGGTAGTTATGTGGACGTGCGCTTCGACATGAATGTGCTGCTGGTGCTGTCCGCCGCTCCGCATCCGCTGGATAGAGGCAGTGAGTACAAGCCTGCCGTTGTCAAGCTTACGGCCTGGCATTCAGGACTTGCCACACGCGATGATGTCTGTCGCAATTCCTGCGAACAGAATGGCCGCGGCTTTGTGAATACTGAGAGGTACTATTTATGAGCCAGGCCATGAACCAAACATTGACAGAAAGTACGCTAGCCCCTGAAACGGCAGTGCTCGATCAGGTATGTAACGCGGGCGATCCGTGGATGGCAGAAGTCAGGAAAGGGCAGACCTTCCGCATCCTCGACCTGGAAGGTAACCAGGCCGTAGATACCCTGTTCTACAGCGCGATAGACCCGGAAGAGCGCTACAGCGCGGTAGATACCATCGCCCGCCAGGGCAGGCTGTACCTCACTACCGGCTCGGTGCTGTACTCCAGCGAAGGCAACCCTATGTTGACGATCACGGCCGACACCTGCGGCCGTCACGACACATTGGGTGGTGCCTGTGCAGCTGAGAGCAATACCGTGCGCTATGCGCTGGAAAAACGCCCCATGCATAGTTGCCGCGACAGTTTCATGCATGCGCTCAATACCTGCGGCTGCGCTACCCACCGCAATATGAGTAAGCGCGACATTACCGCCAATATCAACTTCTTCATGAATGTGCCGGTGACGGCAGAGGGTGGATTGAGTTTTGCCGACGGCATATCCGCCCCCGGTAAATATGTGGAGATGCGGGCCGAGATGGATGTAGTAGTGCTGATCTCCAATTGCCCGCAACTGAATAACCCTTGTAATGCGTACAACCCGACACCGGTAAGACTCCTTGTCTGGGATCCTGTTTGATGAAGCAAGCCATTTGGGACGGCCCATCTGGCATCAATAAAAAGCGAGACGACTCGCAGAGCTGTGAGATGAAACATGTTTAAAAAAGTCCTGATCGCTAACCGAGGTGACCAGCCATCTTTAGATGGCGCAGCGGCGAAGCCAAATTGCATGCAGGTCGGAGACCGTGCAGGCGATTTTACCGCGGAGGTGCGTTATGTTTAAGAAAGTGCTGATCGCTAACCGCGGTGAAATCGCCTGCCGCATCATTCGCACTCTCAAGAAAATGGGAGTGGGGTCTGTTGCGGTCTATTCAGAGGCCGATGCCGGCGCGCGCCATGTGCTGGATGCGGATGAAGCTGTCTGCGTAGGGCCTGCACCAGCAGCAGCCAGTTACCTTGATGTGGAAAAAATACTGGCGGCAGCCAAGCAGACTGGCGCTGAAGCTATTCATCCCGGTTATGGGTTTCTCTCTGAAAACCCGGCCTTTGCCGAGGCCTGTGAGGCGGCAGGCATTGCTTTTATCGGGCCAACGCCTAAGCAGATGCGCGATTTTGGGCTTAAACATACAGCGCGCGAACTGGCCGAGAAAAATGGCGTACCTTTGCTGCCGGGCACCGGCCTGCTCAAAGATGCCGCTCATGCGCAAATCGAGGCAGAGAACATTGGTTATCCGGTCATGTTGAAAAGCACCGCAGGCGGCGGCGGTATCGGCATGCAGTTGATCTGGGGTGCCGATGAACTGGTCGCGGCCTTTGAGTCGGTACAGCGACTGTCGCGCGCCAATTTCAAGGAAACCGGCATTTACCTCGAAAAGTACGTGCAGGCTGCTCGTCATATTGAGGTGCAGATTTTCGGTAATGGCCTGGGCCAGGTAGTGGCGCTTGGCGAGCGCGATTGCTCGGTGCAGCGCCGTAACCAGAAGGTGATAGAAGAGACTCCGGCACCGCATATCAGCCAGCCCGTGCGTGAGGCTTTATGCGCCACCGCAGTCAAGTTGTGCAGCGCCTTGCATTATCGCTCGGCCGGCACCGTGGAGTTTGTCTACGACAAGTCGACCAGTGAGTTTTACTTCCTGGAAGTGAACACCCGGCTGCAGGTGGAGCACGGTGTGACCGAGTTGGTTAGCGGGCTCGATTCAAGCAGCAGGGTAGATCTGGTGGAGTGGATGATACGTCTGGCCGCGGGTGAAACCGGTTTGATGGCGGGCTACGTGCATAAGCCGCAAGGCCATGCCATCCAGGTGCGCGTGTATGCGGAAGACGCCAACAAGAACTTTCAGCCATCCAGTGGTGTTTTGACCGAAGTGAAGTTTGCCACAAATGCCCGCATCGATACCTGGGTAGAGACTGGTAGCGAAGTTTCTCCATTCTATGATCCGCTGGTGGCCAAGATACTGGTGCACGCCAAGGATCGCGCCAGTGCGGTCGCGGATATGCGTTCGGCACTGGATGAAACACGCCTGAGCGGCATAGAAACCAACCTGGAGTATCTCAGGCAGGTGCTGGCTGACGAGGTATTTCCGGCTGGTGAGCAGATCACGCGCTATCTCAATACTTTCAAATATGTGCCTAACACCATAGATGTGCTGGATGCCGGCGTGCAGACTACGGTACAGGATTATCCGGGGCGTATGGGTTACTGGGCCGTCGGCGTGCCGCCATCCGGGCCTATGGATCATCTGGCCTTTCGATTGGCTAACAGGCTGGTGGACAACGCAGAAGGTGTTGCCGGGCTGGAAATCACACTGATCGGCCCCAAGCTAAAATTCAACAAAGATGCCGTGATTGCCATTACCGGTGCGCCTATCGAGGCAACGCTGGACGGCCAGTCCATTGCCCTGTGGCAGTCGCATCCAATCAAGGCTGGTAGCACCTTGCATCTGGGCAAGGTCGTAAACGCAGGTTGTCGCAGCTATCTGGCGGTGCATGGCGGTTTCGATGTGCCGGATTACCTGGGCAGCAAGTCCACGTTTACCCTTGGTCAGTTCGGCGGCCATGGCGGCCGTACCCTGCGTGTCGGTGATGTGTTGCATATGACTGAAGCGGCGCAGGCAGGCGTGGTTGCAAAGACGCTGCCACAGAACTTGCAACCCACCTATAGCACGATATGGGAAATCGGAGTGCTATATGGCCCGCATGGCGCCCCCGACTTTTTTACCGTTTCAGACATCGCCATGTTTTTTAGCACCGACTGGGAGGTGCACTACAACTCCAACCGCACCGGCGTACGCCTGAATGGCCCCAAACCGGTGTGGGCACGCAAGGATGGTGGAGAGGCCGGGCTGCATCCTTCCAATATCCACGATAATGCCTATGCCATCGGCACAGTGGATTTTACCGGCGATATGCCGGTGATTCTTGGTCCGGATGGCCCTAGTCTGGGCGGCTTTGTATGCCCGGCGACTATCGTACAGGCTGAATTATGGAAGATGGGCCAGCTCAAGGCGGGCGACAAGGTACGATTCAAGCAACTGACGCAAGCTGCAGCCAACGCGTTGGAATCGGCGCAGGACACAATGATTGCAACGCTTTCTGCATCAAGCCTAAAACAAGATGCCCTGGGAAGCGCGTTGAATAAGCCTGCCAGCCCAGTGCTCAGTCAAGTTGAGCCGAGTGCCGGACAAATCAAGGTCGTCTACCGCCAGGCTGGCGATAAGTATCTCCTGGTTGAGTACGGCGAACTGGTGCTCGACCTTAACCTGCGCTTCCGCGTGCATGCACTGATGCAGTGGCTTCAGCAGCAGGGTGTCGCTGGCATATTGAACCTCACCCCTGGCATACGCTCGTTGCAAGTGCATTACGAAAGTAAGGTGCTTCCAGTCAATGCATTACTGGATATCCTGCGCCAAGCCGAGCAGGCACTGCCTGCCATTGAAGACATGGAAGTCCCCACGCGTATCGTGCACCTACCCTTGTCGTGGAGCGATGCTGCCACCCAGTTGGCCATCGAGAAATACATGCAGTCGGTACGCAAGGATGCGCCCTGGTGTGACACGGCTTCGGGCAATGCCAGCAATATCGAATTCATACGCCGTATCAACGGGCTGGATAGCATAGAAGACGTCAAGAAGATAGTGTTTGGTGCGAGCTACCTGACGCTGGGATTGGGCGATGTGTATCTGGGTGCGCCGGTAGCAACACCGGTTGATCCACGGCATCGCCTGGTCACCACCAAGTACAATCCGGCACGTACCTGGACACCCGAGAATGCGGTGGGCATAGGCGGTGCCTATATGTGTGTCTACGGTATGGAAGGTCCCGGTGGCTACCAGTTCGTGGGCCGCACCATCCAGATGTGGAATCGCTGGGGCTCCTTTAAATTGGCCAATCAGGCGGAAGATTTTAAGGATAGCAAACCATGGCTATTACGTTTTTTTGATCAAATTCGTTTTTATCCTGTCTCAGCTGAAGAGCTGTTGCAAATGCGCGAGGATTTTCCGCGCGGAAAATTTCAGCTCAAGGTGGAGGAGCAGACCTTCCGTTTAAGGGATTACAACCAGTTCCTGGCGGATGAAGCTGATTCCATTACCACCTTCAAAACCCGGCAGCAGGCTTCTTTTGAGGCTGAGCGTGAGCGCTGGATAGCTAGTGGCCAGGCCAATTACAGCAATGATGCAGACGTGGCGGCGGAGACTGGTGAGGCGCTGGAGCTATCTGCCAACAGCCGCGCAGTGGCTTCTCATGTGGCAGGCAATCTTTGGCAGATCAAGGTGCAGGCGGGCGACATGGTGCAAGAAGGCGATGCGGTTGTGATTGTGGAGTCCATGAAAATGGAAATCACCGTATCAGCACCATGTAGCGGCAAAGTGAGCAAGGTGTTATGCCAGGAAGGTGGCCAGGTTGCAGCCGGGCAGAACCTTTTTGTGATTGAAACGGAAGTAATATCATGATGACAACCTTAAGCCTGGAAATAGCGCATCTACGCAGTTTGTACCTGTCCGGCGGACTCACCCCAACAGCCCTGGTGGAGGGCTTGGATGAACGCATAGGTAAAGACGATACACATCACATCTGGATACGTCGCCTTACCCTGCAAGAAATGCTGGCTTACGCCAGCGAGCTGGAAGGAAAAGACCCGGCAACGCTACCGCTATATGGCATCCCGTTTGCCATCAAGGATAATATCGACCTGGCGGGCATCCCCACCACGGCGGCTTGCCCGGAGTATGCCTATGTCCCGGAAAAAAGTGCGACGGTGGTACAAAAGCTGATAAATGCCGGCGCTATCCCCGTGGGCAAGACCAACCTAGACCAGTTTGCTACCGGCCTGGTTGGCACGCGTTCGCCTTATGGTGCCTGCCACAACAGCTTTGATCCTGAATACATTTCCGGCGGCTCCAGTGCCGGTTCGGCGGTATCGGTAGCGCTGGGTATGGCCAGCTTCAGTCTGGGTACCGACACTGCGGGTTCGGGGCGTGTGCCTGCGGCATTCAATAATCTGGTCGGGCTCAAGCCTACCTGTGGCTTGTTGAGCACCGTTGGTGTGGTGCCTGCTTGTCGTAGCCTGGATTGTGTTTCTATCTTTGCGCTAACCGCTTATGACGCGGAAGCCGTGCTGGCAAGCGCGCAGGGTTTCGATGCGGAGGATGCCTATTCGCGTGAGCAGGCGGTTGCTACTGTAGCCTTGCCTGCCAAATTCACTTTTGGCGTACCCAGGGCAGACCAGCTTGCATTTTTCGATAATGGGGAAACCCCTGGTTTATTCGCGCAAGCAATCGCCCAGCTTGAATCTATCGGCGGCAAGGCCGTGGAGATCGACTTTGCCCCATTCCTGGATACTGCGCGCCTGCTATACGAAGGTCCTTGGGTAGCAGAACGCTATGCGGCCATCCGCGAGTTTTTTGAAACCAGGGCGGATGCGATATTCCCGGTCACCCGCCAGATCATAGGCGGCGCGACCAAATTTAGTGCGGCAGATACTTTTACTGCACTGTATAAGCTCAAAGCCATGCAACGCAAGGCGGCACAGGTTTGGGATGACATTGATGTGCTGGTGACTCCCACTGCCGGCACTATCTACACCATAGACCAAGTCAATGCAGACCCGGTGCGCTGCAACTCCAATCTTGGCTATTACACCAACTTCATGAACCTGCTGGATCTGGCTGCTGTGGCTGTCCCTACCGGCTTTCAGCAGAATGGCCTGCCCTTTGGCATCACTATCTGTGCGCAAGCTAATAGCGATGCCGGCTTGCTTGAGCTCGCTTCTTGCTTAGAGAATACAAACAATAAAACGTTAGGGGCTACCGGAGTGGAATATCAAAAGAGGTCAATATGAGTCAAACCAAACCAGAGTTAATCAGCGTTGCCGTATGTGGTGCCCACATGAGTGGCCTGCCGCTTAACACCCAGTTACTGGCACTGGGTGGCCAGTTTGTGGAAAAAACCAAGACTGGTCCTTATTACAAGTTGTTTAAACTGAATGGATTCACGCCGGAGAGGCCAGGTTTGCTGCGTGTTGCCGAGCAAGGGTCGGCCATTTGCCTGGAGGTGTGGAAATTGCCGATAGAAAGCTACGGCGCCTTTGTTGCCAGTGTGCCGGCGCCGCTGGGTTTTGGCACGCTGGTGCTTAAGGATGGCAGCCAGGTGCAGGGCTTTCTGTGTGAAGCTTATGCCACGCTGGATGCCATCGATATCTCCGGTTATGGCGGCTGGCGCAACTATCTCAAGGAGACTACCAATCAGGTTGAGGCGTGATCGATTTCATTATATTGAGTCCCGGAAAATCAATCTCTGAGTGCCTATCTTCCTGTTAGTTACCAGGTTGCCAAAATGGGATAGTCAAGCTTTTACTAAAGTAGCACTATTGTTGCAGGGGCGTGGCGAGCATTGATTGCCACACATTTGAAGCACTTTTGGATGGAAACTTAAGGGAGTCGTCATGGGATCGTCATTAAAAGCAACATTGAATGGCTGGCATTTGTGGGGGTTGGCGGTAGGCCTGGTTATTTCGGGTGAATATTTTGGTTGGAGCTATGGCTGGGCACAGGCCGGTACCTTGGGCTTTCTGGTGACGTCCATCCTGATTGCCATCATGTATACCACCTTTATTTTCAGCTTTACTGAGCTAACGACTTCAATTCCGCATGCGGGCGGTCCATTTGCTTATGCACGCCGTGCATTCGGCCCCAAACTGGCGTATGTCGCCGGCTTTGCCACCTTGATCGAGTTTGTGTTTGCACCGCCGGCCATTGCCATGGCAATCGGGGCTTACCTCAATGTGCAGTTTCCGGGAGTAGATCCCAAGCTGTTTGCTGTAGGCGCCTACGTGGTGTTTGTTGCACTTAACATTATCGGTGTGCATATTGCTGCCACCTTTGAGCTCTTCGTCACTATCCTCGCGATCGTCGAGTTGCTGGTATTCATGGGTGTGGTTTCTCCCGGATTCTCCATGACCAACTTTGTGGCCAATGGCTGGGCTGGTGAAAATACATTCAGCATGGCTGCGATTCCCGGCATGGTCGCGGCGATTCCTTTCGCAATCTGGTTCTTCCTGGCCATTGAAGGCGTTGCGATGGCAGCAGAAGAAGCTAAAGATCCCAGAACGACCATTCCTAAAGCTTACATTGCAGGTATCTTGACCCTGGTGACTTTGGCCATAGGCGTGATGATTTTTGCAGGTGGTGCAGGTGACTGGAAGGTACTATCCAACATCAATGACCCATTGCCACAAGCGATGAAAATGATCGTAGGCGAAAATAGCGGTTGGTTGCACATGCTGGTATGGATTGGCTTGTTCGGCCTGATTGCTTCATTCCACGGCATTATTCTGGGTTATTCACGCCAGATCTTCGCACTGTCACGCGCCGGATATATGCCTAAGTTCTTTGGTGAAGTGAATAACAAGTTCAAGACTCCACATCGTGCCATCATCGCTGGTGCCGTAGTGGGTGTAGCGGCTATCCTGAGTGATGACTTTCAGTTCAACGGCATGACGCTGACCGCCAACCTGATTACCATGGCAGTGTTCGGCGCGATTGTGATGTACATCGTATCCATGATGAGCCTGTTTGCATTACGCAAGAATGAGCCTAATCTGGATCGCCCATTCAAGGCTGTCGCTTATCCTTTGTTCCCGGGCATTGCCTTGGTATTGGCAGTCATCAGCTTGGTTACGATGATTTACTACAACCAGCAGCTTAGCTTGATATTCTTCGTTCTGATGGCGTTGGGTTTTGTTTACTTCAGCATGACACAGCATCATCGCGATGCGTCTGCCGATAACAAGGTAGCGGCTTAAGCTTAGTGAGAAAACCGCGCCGGAAAGCTTTAGCGGCGCGGTGATTGCTTGATTTGATATAAGTGAGTGCATGATGGCATATCGTTATAGTGCAGGAACGCATACCTACCAGTTTGCCGATTTAAAAGAGGTGATGGCGAAAGCCACGCCTGCGCGGTCCGGCGATTATCTTGCCGGAGTTGCTGCGGAGACTTATGCAGAACGCATGGCAGCACGCATGTGTCTGGCCGAGGTTCCGCTCAAGCGCTTTCTTGAGGAGTTGCTGATTCCCTACGAGACTGATGAAGTCACAAGACTGATTATTGATAGCCATGATCAAAAAGCCTTTGCCGAAATTAGTCATTTAACAGTCGCCGACTTTCGCGACTGGCTGCTCTCGGATGAGGCCGATTCGGCCACATTGAAACGTGTTTCCCCGGGGATTACCCCCGAAATGGCAGCGGCAGTGAGCAAGCTCATGCGCAATCAGGACCTTATCCTGGTCGCCAAAAAATGCCATGTCGTGACTGCTTTCCGCAACACCATAGGCTTGCCCGGGCATATTTCTAGCCGCCTGCAACCCAATCACCCCACCGATGATGCGCGTGGTATCGCTGCTTCCATTCTGGATGGCCTGATGTATGGTTCCGGCGATGCAGTGATCGGTATCAACCCAGCCACCGACAGCATCCCCGCATTGATGGATTTATATTGCCTGGTCGATGAGATCATCAACCAGTACGAGATTCCTACCCAGTCCTGCATCCTGACGCACGTCACCAACCAGATTCAGCTGATTGAAAAGGGTGCCCCGCTGGATCTGGTATTCCAGTCCATAGCAGGTACTGAAAAAGCCAATAAATCTTTCGGTATCGACCTTGCAGTATTGCAGGAAGCACAGGAGGCCGCGCTGTCATTGAAGCGGGGTACGGTGGGCAATAACGTCATGTATTTCGAGACTGGACAAGGCTCGGTGCTTTCCGCCAATGCCAATTTCGGTGTGGACCAGCAAACCTGCGAAGCACGTGCCTATGCCATTGCAAGGCGCTTCTCGCCATTGCTCACCAATACTGTTGTCGGTTTTATCGGGCCGGAATACCTTTACGATGGCAAGCAGATTATCCGTGCAGGGCTGGAAGACCATTTCTGCGGCAAGCTGCTTGGCGTACCACTGGGTTGCGATGTTTGCTACACCAACCACGCTGAGGCAGACCAGGACGATATGGATACACTGATGACCCTGCTGGCAACTGCAGGGCTGACCTTTATCATGGGTATACCGGGTGCCGATGACATCATGCTCAATTACCAGACCACTTCATTCCATGACACGCTCTACCTGCGCAAAGTGCTGGGCTTAAAAGCCGCGCCTGAGTTTGAAACATGGTTAAAGAAAATGCACATTATGGACAGCAATGGCCAAGTGCAGCCAGTTACTTCCGCACATCATATGTTGCAGAATATGCCCAAGCATCTGCTGGCAGCTGCGTAAACTACATCGCCAATTCAATATAATTTTATGCAAGATTCAGGTAAACCGAACCTCCCCAAAGACAGTCTAGACAACTCTGTTCCAGACCCCTGGCAACAGCTCAGGCAGTTCACCCGCGCCCGCATTGCGCTGGGCAGGGTAGGCAGCAGTTTACCTACCAAGGAAGTGCTGGATTTCGGCCTGGCCCATGCCATGGCGCGGGATGCGGTACACCTGGCGCTGGATGTCGATGCGCTTGAGCGGGCTATCATTGATGCCGGCAACAAAACCATTCGCGTTCACAGTCGTGCGCCTGATCGCGCTAACTATTTGTTGCGTCCGGACTGGGGCCGTCGGCTCGATGAAGCCAGTCTCGATTTGCTGAAAACTAGCAAGCCACAAGCACCGATTGATTTCCTGGTAGTGGTGGGCGATGGGCTGTCTTCGTTGGCGGTGGAGCGGCATGTCGTGCCCTTGTTGCATGAAATGCAGGCTTGTATGCCAAGTACCTGGTCTGTGGGGCCGGTGGTGATTGCCAGCCAGGCGCGTGTGGCCATTGCTGATGAAATTGGTGAGACACTTGGCGCCCGCATGACAGTTATGCTGATAGGGGAGCGGCCTGGCTTGAGCTCACCCGATAGCCTGGGCATTTACCTGACCTATGCACCCAAGGTGGGCTATAGCGATGCTGACCGCAACTGTATCTCCAATGTGCGGCCAGAAGGCCTTAACTACCCGGCAGCTGCTAAAAAGCTGATGTGGCTGGCGAAAGAATCGATGCGTTTGCAGATTTCCGGAGTTGCGCTTAAGGATGAAAGCGATGCGATACAGATTGAAGTAGAGGCGTCGCCTATACTTTCCGATAAAAACTAGTTCAAAGTATGCAGTCGTTTGAATGTGGCAGATGGCAACTCACCAAACATCTTCTTGTATTCCTGTGAAAAATGTCCAAAGTGCCAGAATCCCCAATGTGCCGCCGCTTCCGTGACGGAGTTGGCGGTACGTAACATACGCCGCACGCTATTCAGCCGTTCGGCCCTCAGATAGGCCACCGGGCTGGTATTGAGCATGTTCTGGAAACAGTATTGCAATGTACGGCGGCTGATGCCCAGATGCTGGCAAACTTCGGCAACGCTGATGGGGTTTTCGGTCTGCTGGTGTACCAGTGCGCGCGTCTCACCGATGATGTTCCAGCATTTTGAGTTGGAAATAGGCCGGTAAGTCAATGAGGCCTGATCAACCAGGCATTCAGTCAGCAACGACATAACGGTTTTATTCAGTGATGCTCGGGTGCTTTTATTTTCAAGCAGGGTGGCGTTGTGCTGGATCATCTCAAACGCACCCGCCATAAAGTGCCGCACGGTGTGGGTTTTAACGGCATCCATATGCAGCAGGTGAGCATAGGCGCAGTGCTGGCTGGCGATGGATCGTTCTTCCGCTGTCAATGTATCGAGCAGGGCAGCCCGTTTTACTGATATCCCGCCCATCAACAAGTCTGTGGGTGAGAAAAACTCGAAACCATTATCCCCGGAAAAAATATGCATGGACTCTCTGTCACAGGTGCTGCCACAGAACAAGCCATTACTGGTGAAATCCAGTGGTACCCCGACGGCAATCACATCCTCAGGCAGCTTGCCGCTCTGGAACAGATTCTGGCTGCTGTACTCCAGAAACAGGTGCACATCATCAAAACGCATCTCAGAGACATAGCCGGTGAATGCGCCGGAGGAGAGCTGCGCATAATCCTGGTTCCAGCCCTGGAGCAAAGCTGCCTGCTCTTCAAAGTCCCCGGTGGATTGGTAGTGGAGCAAAGAGTTACGCGGCTGCCAGCTCGATGTTTCATCCTGATGTGGTTTAAGCATGATTTTGATGAAATAAATTCAGTTAATCGTACTATGCAATAAACATGCCTGAATTAATAGCTTTATTTATACGAATCAATCAGATAAAAGCAGAATTCCGCACCAGAAAATAGCATGGGCGCAGAAAATGCACTTAAAAAGCCCGCGGCGTATTCATTTGACTGCGGTAAAATTGCCGCACTTGAAACAATCATCAAAGACGTAAAAAAACTGCTATGCAAAAGCCATCAATCGCCAAAGTAGAATCGCTGGACCAGGAAGGTCGGGGTGTTGCCCATGTTGAGGGTAAGGTCATTTTTATCGAAGGCGCATTGCCCGGTGAAACTGTCAGTTACAAATCGACCAGGCGCAAGGCAAGCTATGAGTTCGCCGGGGTGGTTGAGGTGCTTAAGCCGTCCAACTTGCGGGTAGAGCCGCAATGTCCGCACTTTGCCATGTGTGGAGGCTGCGCCATGCAGCATCTGGATTTTGCCGGGCAAGTCGCAGCCAAGCAGCGCTTGCTGGAAACCAACCTGTGGCATATCGGCCGCGTCAAGGCGGAGCGCATGTTATCGCCCATCTACGGCCCGGCCTGGGGCTACCGCCACAAGGCGCGCTTGCGCGTGAAGTATGTGCCGGCCAAGGCCCGTGTACTGGTGGGCTTTAATGAGAAAGCCACCCATTTTGTGGCCGATATCAAGAGTTGCCAGGTGCTGCCGCCGCACGTATCGGCATTGATCGTACCTTTGCAAGAGCTGCTGGTGCAGCTGACCATACGCGACTGTACCCCGCAGATAGAGCTAGCTGTGGGTGAAGAGGCGACCGTGCTGGTATTCCGTATCATGGAGCCATTAGAGCCCAAGGATGAGCCGCTATTGAGGGAGTTCGCCGATACCCACGGCGTGCAAATCTGGACGCAGACCAAAGGCCCGGACACTGTAAAACCGTTCCACCCGCTCAATGGCCCCGGCTTGAACTACACACTGCCTGAGTTCAACCTGAGTTACCCCTTCAAGCCCACCGAGTTCACCCAGGTAAACCCCTACATTAACCGCGTAATGATACGCCGTGCCATGCAGCTGCTGAGCCCGCAAGCTAACGAGCGCATTGCCGATTTCTTCTGTGGTCTTGGCAACTTCACCCTGCCCATCGCACGCAGTGGTGCCTCTGTATTCGGTATGGAGGGGAGTGCCGCACTGGTACAACGTGCCGAGCAGAGCGCAGCGCTGAATGGTCTCGCCACTCAAGTTACTTTCAAAGAGGCCGATATCTTTGATATGACCCCGGAAAGCCTTGCGGCACTAGGTCATTTTGATAAATGGCTGATAGACCCGCCGCGCGACGGTGCCATGGAGCTGGTTAAATCTTTACCGGCAGATGGCAAGGGCAGCCCGAAGTGTATCGTGTATGTGTCGTGCAACCCGGCAACCTTGTCACGGGATGCAGCATTGCTGGTGCAAAAAGGCTATGTACTGAAGGCTTGCGGCGTAATTAATATGTTCCCGCATACTTCGCATGTGGAATCGATTGCACTATTCGAACTTGCCGAATAAGCAACACGATCGGACATGATTTAATTTAGGAGGCAATAATGGCAGAGCGTAACGAAAGGCCCCTTTTTGAAGGCGGTGACCGTCGTTCAGGTGATCGCCGTCATGCTGTGCGCAGGAAATCGGAAAAATATAAAAAACTGCTTCAATATACCGTCGTCCTTGTACTGACGATATTGTTCGTCAAGGTATTCGAGAAGGTATTCGAGCTGTAACAGTGATATCAGGGCTGGTGAGCGTTAGCGCACACCAGCCCTGATATTTAAAGTTTAACCCTTTGTATCTACACTCAGCGCAGTCGATCCGCTCGCCACTAGCAGCAGCAGGCCGCCGGCGATGGAGATGTCTTTCAAGAACATGATCATCTGCATCTGGTCGCCAAAGTTATTGTGGAACAACACGGCGGCAACAATGGTAAAGCCAGCGAGCAGAAAAGCCACCAGGCGGGTTTGAAACCCAACCACAATCGCCAGCCCACCCACTACCTCAAGCGCAATCGTCGGCCACAACAACAGGCCGGGCAGCCCCACAGACTGCATATAGCCTATGGTGCCAGCCGGGTCTTTGATCTTGCCTATGCCAGCCAGAATAAAGATGACTGCCAATAAAATACGCCCAGCCAGATGTATGAATGAGTTCATATATATCTCCCTCTGTGTGAGTTAGCTTGCAATGATTTTAGGGAAGCACGGAATTAAGTATCTGCGCGAGCGAATTGCAGCGTTGCGCGGTACTCGCAACCTCGCTGTATACCGCATACTATCTCGGTTTCTGCGTTCCGTGCGCCTCGCACCTCATCTCGCTCGATGACTTATTCCGCGTTTCCTTAGGTTTTACTATCGATAAATAGTGCCTGCGTATGCTCGCACCATTCAGCTAACAGGTCAAACTCGGCACAACCGTCTCAGTCAAGTTTCTACGCCGTCCTGGCCGAGTTAATCTTTTGCTAGCGTTCCATACTGGAAGCTATGCGATTCCTCCATGCCATGCTCTGCAAAACTGGCCTTGCACTTGGACTGGCGCTCGTCGCGTTGGCTGTCGCCAGCATCAACCCCAGTATCAAGCTGCCTCATAGCATTCACAACTACGTGTTTGTCATCGACATTACCCAGAGCATGAACGTCCCCGATATGACGCTCGCCGGCAGTAATGCCAGTCGGCTGGATTACGTACGTAACCTGCTAAGCAAAACACTGGGCAAACTGCCCTGTGGCAGCAAGGCAAGCATTGCGCTGTTTGCCAATGCCGAGGTGGTCCCGCTATATACGCCCATTGAGGTCTGCGCCAATTACGGCATGCTGCAAGACACACTCGCCAACCTAGAGTGGCGCATGGCCTGGCGCGGCAGCAGCCACTTACGGTTGGGTATACAGGCAGCCTCCGAGATGCTCAACACACTGCCAGAGCCAGCGCAGATCGTATTTTTTACCGATGGCGATGAAGCAGCACCGCTCAATGCCATTACCAAAGTCGAGCTCACCGGCATGCAAGGCAGTAGCGGCTGGCTACTGGTTGGCGTAGGTGGCCACCAGCCTGCCCCTGTGCCCAAATTCAATTCAAAAAATGAAGTCATCGGCTACTGGTCAGCCTATGCCACCAAGATAGAGCCCAGCCAGATCGTCAATGAAGAATCTACCGGCAAACGCGATGACTCAATCGCTACCGACCCCAATGAATATTACCTTTCGGCCTTGCGGGAGGACTACATGCAAGAGCTGGCGCAAGACATAAGTGCAAGCTATGTGCGCGCAGATACCCAGGATAATTTGCTGGCAGCGATTAAAGAGCTGCCGCCAGCCGGGCATGATAGAGCGCGTATGAAGCTGGGGTGGTTGTTTGCGGTGTTAGCGGGGATGTTGGTGATGATGGAGTATTGGCCAACTAATAGAGGTGGCAGCTTAGCAAAAACTCAGAAAATCTAATTGTTCGAGCTTTGATGGGTTACCAAAACTGACGAAGCTAGTAACTGGGTTTTATCTGTCCACATTGAATGACCGAATGGCTGCTTTCGACCCATTGCAGACATTGGAATCTCACTTGAGTGCGGGGTTAGGCCCTGCATCCCATATAACTCTAAATTGGCTTTTACTATGAAAGGGATTTTGCAGAATTTCATAGTTCGGTTGTTATTCTCGCTGAATCTAATATCTTCCCTGTAAATTTCTGCGTATTGAATTGGATCATCATGCAATGATATAATGAGAATCATTCCTATTTGATGCCAATATAATACTGTGGAAACCACTTCCTCCAGGCACAATATCCTGAGTAGCCTTTATATCCAACACCATGGTTGGCTACAGGGATGGCTACGCAAAAAATTGGGTTGTCAGCATAAAGCAGCCGATTTAGCGCAGGATACCTTCCTCAGGCTGTTGATCAAGCAAATTGAAACCTACGACTTCAGTACACCGCGCATTTATTTAGCCCATATTGCCAATGGTCTCTTAGTAGATCATTGGAGGAGACAAACACTCGAACGCCAATATCTTGCCGCTTTGAGCTTGCATGAAACCGATGTTGCGGGTTCATTAGATGTCCAAGCTGTGATCATTGAAACGTTAGTGGAGATCGACAAGATGCTGAGCAAGCTTCCTGCTAAAGTGAGCCAGGCTTTTCTCCTTGCCCAGATAGATGGTTTAACTTACAAGGAAATTAGTGCGATCATTGGCGTTTCTGAACGGATGGTAAAGAAATACATGGCTACAGCCATGTTGCACTGCCTTTTGTTAAAACGACAACTGGTAGAATATTAAAACGCTATGCAAAAATCTTTGAATCCAGTCGGCGGTAACGACATTGATTTAACATCACTTCAACAGGCGGCAGAGTGGTTCTCTGTATTACGTGATGAGTTCGTGGCAGAGGCAGACCGTATCCAATGGAAAGTCTGGTTGAATGCGCATCCTGCGCATGAAGCAGCCTGGCAGGAAGTTCAAGCGGTAAATTCTCCATTCACCAAGGCTGCAAGTTTCGGAGATAAGCAAGCAGTCAAAGTAGCTTTATCCAAGAGAAGTTCCACCTCACGTCGCGATGCTCTGAAATTGCTGGGATTCGGCGGAACAGCTCTGATTACGGGCATATTGATTAAACAAAGTCCTTGGAAAGACTGGATTACTGATTTCTCAATACAGCACGAATCATTCCGCGTGGCAGTGGGTGAAACAGCAATGAAGACGTTGCCCGATGGAACCACTGTTTGGCTCAACACGGGTAGCAGAGCAAATGTGAATTACAGCTTTGCATTACGACGTATCAGTTTGCTATCAGGTGAGATTTCAGTGAAATCAGCCAAGGATGACAGACTCATTGCCCGCTCATTGGTGGTGGATACTACTCATGGAAGATTAACGGCGCTGGGAACCAGGTTTACTGTGAAAACCAGTAAAGACAGTTCTTTCCTGGCGGTCTATGAAGGATCTGTTTCCATCCAGACCGTCGCTGGTTCTGATCCAGTCATCATTCCATCCGGGAAACAGGCATATTTCTCATCAAGCACAATATATTCTGTAGGAATCGCTGATAAAGCACGCGAAGCTTGGACGCGTGGAATCCTCCTTGCAGACAATCGCAGGCTAGATGACTTCATCGCTGAACTCGCTAGCTACCGATCGGATAAATTAAGTGTTGCTCCAGAAATCGCTCAGTTACGGCTGTTAGGTGCTTATCCATTGAAAGACACGAACAGGATCCTAGCTTCGATTAGTGAAGCGTTGCCAGTGACAATTTCCCAGAAAAATGGCAATGAGATTGTGTTGATTCGGCGTTAAATAAAAACTCCATATTCAAGCTATCAGCAACTCCATCTAAATTTATTTCACTAACAGTTCCCTTTTTCTAATCTCGTTCGGTTTAGCTCATGAACACCAATTTTGAGCGTGACGAATATAAAGGGTCCACATGTCTACAAAAGCACTCCATCAGTTTTCAGTAAAACGTATGACGAATACTTCAATCAGCAAATTAGTTGCTGCTCTATTGAATGTGTCGGTCTTCATTATGCCTGTAGCTATTCCATCACTTGCTTACGCAGAAACACCGACTGTGAAACAGGTTTATCGCATTCCTGGCGGCACATTAAGTACGACACTCTCACAATTTGCTGCAGAATCTGGAGTGTTGCTATCTGCAGATGCTGCACTTGCAGAAGGGAAATCAAGCAAGGGATTGCAGGGTAGCTATAGCGTTGAAGATGGGTTTAATACCCTCCTTGCGGGAAGTGGACTAGAAGTAAAGAAAACTTCTTCAGGTGGATACAAAATCCAGAAAATGGCACCGGAATTAAAGTCTGATTCCGACACCCTTCCACAGGTAGATGTATCGGCTTCCACAGAAAAAGAAACGTCAACAAGCCATGTCGTTGGATATGTGGCAAAACACAGTGCAACTGCTACTAAAACAGATACCCTCTTAATTGAAAACCCACAGTCTGTATCGGTCATCACTGCGGATGAAATCAATGATCGTAAGGCTGAATCCTTGGATGAGGTTTTACGGTACACCACTGGTGTAACCCCTAATCAACGGGCTCTAGGCTCGGATGACTCTTCATTATTACGTGGCTTCGAAATCCAGAATACGGGTATTTACCTGGATGGCTTGTTGAATTCAGGTCGTACGTTTTCATCCACAGTCGAACCATATGGACTGGAGCGACTTGAAGTGTTGCGCGGACCTGCATCGGTTTTATACGGACAATCGCCCCCTGGCGGTATGCTCAATGCAGTAAGCAAGCGGCCGACAAGTGAGTCAATAAAAGAGGTCGGCGTCGAGTATGGAAGTTACAACCGGAAGCAACTCAAAGGAGATTTTGGCGGTGCTCTTGATGATGCTGGAGTCTGGACATACCGGCTTACGATGCTCGGCCGGGAATCAAACACCCGTCTGGACCATGACAAGGACGATCGCCTGTACATTGCACCGGCATTGACCTGGCGCCCAAATGACAACACAAAACTGACGTTGCTAGCAAAATATCAGACCGATAATCAGCAGTACGCATTCCCAAATCAGTTAAAGGTCAGGGGAGCTTTCGGTCAAATCGATCCAAGCCTTAATATATCTGGTTTCGATAATCGCTTCGAACGCACGAATAAATCCCTTGGCTATGAGTTCGAGCATAAATTCAATGAGACATGGGCAATCAGCCAAAAAGTGCGCTACACCGACCTAGACAACAATAGAACCGATATATTTCCTATTGAACTCGAAGCTGATGGCAGATCGCTCGATTTGTATTTCCGTCCAACTAAGACCAAGTCTAAAAGCATATTCACCGATACCAACATGAAAGCAAACTTCAATACGGGAGCAGTTGCTCATACTGTTCTGCTGGGAGTGGATTATTCAAATGTGCATAACCTAGATCAATACCCATATCAGGCTGGCTTCGTTACACCATTGGATGTGTTCGACCCTGTATACAATCGACGCCAGGTGGTGGATGCAACGAATCCAAGAGAGGTCAAACTTCCATCAACGCAAATAGGCGTGTATGTACAGGATCAGATTAAGTGGCAAAAACTGGTTGTGACAGCAGGCTTGCGCAATGACAACGCGGATCAGAAAAGCACGACCAAGTTTACAAAGACTGGGGTCACAAGTGTTGGTTATGACCAGTCCGCAGATGCGACTACCGGAAGATTGGGTGTGGTTTACTTATTTGACTCGGGCTTTGCACCTTATTTCAGCTATGCAACCTCATTCGCACCTGAAATAGGGAGTGGTATCAATGGCAGTCCACTTAAACCCTCTGAAGGAAGGCAAAGTGAGGTCGGCCTGAGATACCAGCCATCAAACCAACGTGTCACCTATACAGCTGCTGTGTTTGATCTGGTGCGACATAATGTCAGAACATCGGCACCTGGTAATCCCGGAGTCTCTCTGCAGGCTGGGGAAATCTCCTCAAAAGGACTCGAGCTGGAAGCAAGAGCAGAACTAGCCAGGAATCTAAGCGTCGTTTCTCAATACACCTACCTCGACACCGAAGTAACAAAGAGCAACGATGGAGACAAAGGCCTGTCACAGAAAGGTGCGCCAAAGAATAGTGCGTCTGTCTGGAGCAAGTATTCATTTGCCATCGGCAATACCTCTAAAGCCTACGCAGCGTTGGGTGTACGTTATATTGGTCAGGCACGATCCAATACCGATTACAACAATGAGGACCTGACCAATCCTAGCTTTACATTAGTGGATGCCTCAGTAGGCCTGGAACAAGGCCATTGGCGCTTTTCAGTGAACGTTAACAATCTCTTGAATAAGCAAAAGCTATATGACTGCGGTTATCTGGAGAATATTTGCTACAGAAGTGCTGAACGTACTGGCAACTTGAGTGCGGTTTACCAATTTTGATAGTAGATGCAAGCCATATGATTTAATGGTGATGATTAACCCCGCCTAGGCGGGGGTTTTTGAAGGTGCGTGAATGGTGATTATAGAACTCCATGAACATGGGAGTGAGCTAACGAACCAGTCTCAATGTGCCATACAGTCCATCCAGATTAATAAGCACCGTAACCTCACGAATTGTAGACATCAACAATGAATATACGCATTTGGTATCTGATCCATAAATGGTCCAGTTTGATCTGTACTATTTTTCTCCTCATGCTTTGTCTCACGGGCCTTCCCCTGATATTCCACGATGAGATTAATCATTTAAGTGGAGAAGCAGAAGCTCCCTCCATGCCAGAGTCTACGCCTAACTTGTCTATGGACCTGATAGTCAAAGCGGCGCTTAAGAATAAGCCGGGGGAAATCATTAAGTTCATGTCCTGGGATACTGTGGAGCATCCCAGTGTCACGTTTGTGACCCTGGTTAAATCCATGAATTCACCACCCGATGAGTTTAGTGCACTATCAATCGATACACGCACTGCCAAGATCCTTGATGTCCCAAAAGTGAATCAGGGATTCATGTTCGTGATGCTGAAGCTTCACACCAACATGTTTGCAGCTTTACCTGGCCAATTATTCCTGGGATTCATGGGCCTGCTATTCACCGTGGCCATCATTTCAGGCGTTGTCCTTTATTATCCATTCATGCGCAGGCTTGATTTTGGCAGCATTCGTAAGAACAAAATTGGTCGGTTAAAGTGGCTCGACGTTCATAACCTGCTGGGTGTTGTCACCATTGCGTGGGTATTGGTCGTCGGTATCACGGGGACGATCAATACGCTCAGTCCCATCATAATAGGGCTTTGGCAAAAGGATCAGCTAGCAGATATGCTAATCCCCTATCAGAAGTTGGCTCCTCCAGCCAATATTGGATCCCTTGAGACAGCCCTCCAGTCAGCACGGAAGGCTGTACCCGGTATGAGCATTAGCTTCGTCGCCTTTCCGGGCACTATGTTTTCGAGCCCACATCATTATTCGGTATTCTTTAAAGGGAATACACCCCTCACATCACGCTTGTTACAGGCCGCTTTAATCGATGCGCAAACAGGCAAGTTAACAGATACCAGGGAAATGCCCTGGTATGTAAAAACGCTTCTGCTCTCTCAGCCACTGCACTTCGGGAATTACGGTGGATTGCCCATGAAGATCATATGGATGATGTTTGATCTATTCACCATCGTTGTGCTAGGAACTGGTGTTTATCTGTGGTGGGGACGGCGTAAAACTGCTGATAAACGCATCAATCAACTGGAACAACTTCATCTCGATTATGCAGTTGATATGAAAGACCTGGTTCAATGAAGAGCTTTATTCAAGTTTGGGGAATACCGATTCTTCTTGGCGTATTGATTGTGTTCGGCCTGCTTGCTGCGCTTCTTGCCACAGGAATATGGCATTGGCTTTCATGGTTGAGTTTATTAATCCCAATATTGATGATCATTTTTTTAATATTGAAATAAAAAAAATTACCTAGTGACTGCTATTGGCCGAAAGTAGAAGTTGATCAAGTAGCCAAATTTAATGGCTATAACTATTGGTAACAGACTGTATGCGCGGGTGAGTAGTAAAATAGTGGATGACGACAAATTTTGTACTAAACACATCTCACATCCCAAGCCTGAATAGCGGCATGACTTCTATCAATGCCATTTTGGATTCAATGGACGGTGACTCGCTACAAATAATATCCAAGAGATTAAATGTATCCAGCTCCGATGTAATTCTGGCAAAAGCTCAGGGCATGAACATTCTCACTGACCATCAAGTGGATATACCAAAAATACTCCCTGCAAAGATGCTCAACTGGAATCAATACCTGATCATGTATGCTGAAACTATTCAGCCCGTTGCAAAACAAATACAGTCTGCTTTGTTGCAGGAGGATGAAGCCAGCATCCGCTTTAAATACTATAAATCCAATATCGACATCTTCAATGCCATCCTCGATGGCAAGTCATTTTCTCAGGCTGCTGAGCAGTTCAACGTGCCATTGGATGGATTGAGAGAAATACTAATGTCACTGACCTTCCAGATATCTAATCGGGTAGAGAGATCAGGCGTAGACAGGCGATTATTGCAGCGTGGAAGTATTGATCAGATGCGGGAAAACAAGGAATATTGGCGCCAGGCAATCGACATTTTCTTGAATTCATAACACCCATTCATCAATGACTACTAACGACCCAAAGCGGTCACCCCCGTTTATGTAACATGGGGGGCTATAAATACAATCTGTCAGACACTAGCAGGCTAGCGGAATGAAATCAATCTGGTAGTGCTCAAGTAAGAGAAAACCATAAGATTGGGCGCTAGGCTGGAGCCTATTCATGTAACTAATTGGGTGGCCAAACACGGCTCGAACTAAATAAAATTATTGCTAAACTCCCTAGGCGCACACCCAAACCTCTGCCGAAACGCCCGGCTGAAATGCGACAAATCATTAAACCCCCAGCGCAGCGCAATCTCCGAAATGCGGTGGCCGTTGTGCAACGGGCTCAGCATATCCTGACGACAATGTTCCAGGCGGCGTTGCCATACAAAACGCATCAGCGATGTGTCTTCATCTCTAAACAAGTCATTGATATACCGGCCTGAGAGGCCCGTCCCTATTGCCACCTGGAGGGTATCTAAAGCCGGGTCTTGCAGGTGGCGCTCGACAAAATCTTTAACCCTGGAAAGCGATAGCGAGCGGCTGCGTGAGAGGGTGTAGTTTTGCGGGCGCACAGAGGCGAGGGAGAGGGTGAGCAGGTCGAGCGAGTTTTCGGCCAGCGCGGTAAATTCACTTTGCTTGAGCGTGGTGGCTTGCATGGCGGTGCCGTGTATCAGGTTGGCGGTAACTGCGCCTATGCCTTGATCGCCGGGGATGCGCACGGCGGTGCAGTGCTCCACACCCGCTAAGCGGCTGCGCAACATGTTGCGGGGAATGCTCACCAGTAGCTTGCTGAATGCGCGCGAGCAGTGGATGCGGTGGGGCTGGGTGGTATCGTAAATGGTCATGTCACCGGGCTGCAGAAACACCTCGCGGCCGTTTTGTTCCAGCAGGTAGTTGCCGGAGAGTAATACCACGGCCAGGTAGGTATCCTGGCTGGTATGGTGTGGCTCATGCGCATAGCGGTTGATGGTGATGGCGTTGGAGCGGATCACGTCAAGGCGCAGCGCATCCCACGGGTAAAAGGTCATTTCGTTGAACAGGTTGCCATCAGCAGGGGGCGTGACTTCGGCCCTGGTGTATTCGCTGCGCAACACATGGTGCATCCATTCGCGCCTGTCACGCGGCGCGACATCGGCAGTGGAGATGGTGGTGCCTATCACGCCTGCAGCTTGAGATTGTCTGGTTGACTTTATGTTGCCTGGCTGGAACTCTGATGCAGGTTGCGCGTTTGTCACGGTAACTCCCTCATTCGGTAGGCACTGCTTTGCATCAGTCTAAGTTGCAAATCAAACCCAGTAAATGCTAAAACCACCGTTTCAGTCAAGTATTCATGCCATGGTAGCCGGACGGATAAATCATGGTTTCGCCATACTCGTTTGTGCTTCTTCCCATTTTGAGGGGAGGCGCTGATCCACTTGTAAGCACTGAAGTCTACCTTGCAGCGCTGAATCTACTTTTCAGCGTTAAGTGGTTCCAGCCACATGCTAAACTTACTTGATGGACACTTACCAAGCACCTGACGCCGATTTTTTTGGTTTTAACTTCAATAACAGCTATTTGCGTTTGCCAACTGTATTCTATAAAAAACAAAACCCTGTGGCTGTGGCCAGCCCTGAGATATTGCTTTTTAATGATAGGTTAGCTGCCGAGCTGGGTTTGAGTGCTGAGGCTATTAAGCAACAAGGCAGCCAATTGCTGGCAGGCAATAGCGTTGTGAATGGCTCTGAGCCTATCGCACAAGCGTATGCCGGTCATCAGTTTGGCGGTTTTAATATGCTGGGGGATGGCCGTGCCATCTTGCTGGGCGAGCACATTACGCCGGATAAGCACCGTTTTGATGTGCAGCTGAAGGGTTCGGGCAGAACGCCTTATTCTCGCTCGGGTGACGGCCGTGCAGCGCTTGGGCCGATGTTGCGGGAATATATCATCAGCGAGGCCATGCATGCGCTTGGTATCCCCACCACCAGAAGCCTGGCGGTGACCACTACCGGCGAGATTGTATACCGTGAGCGGGGGTCCCCCGGTGCTGTGCTCACGCGCATTGCCGCCAGCCATATCCGTGTCGGGACATTTCAATTCGCAGCCACGCAAAGCCAGGCATCTCTGCAAGCCTTGGCTGATTACACCATCGACAGGCATTTTCCAGACATTGCAGCAAGTGAAAACAAGTATCTCGCATTGCTACAAAAGGTCATCGCATTGCAGGCGTCCCTCATTGCCAAGTGGATGCATGTGGGCTTTATTCATGGGGTGATGAATACCGACAATATGAGCATCTGCGGTGAGACCATAGACTACGGCCCATGTGCCTTTATGAATAGCTATCACCCGGAATCGGTATTCAGCTCTATTGATAGCCAGGGCCGCTATGCGTTTGGCAACCAGCCTAATATCGCGCACTGGAACCTGGTTCGGTTGGCTGAAGCATTGCTGCCGTTGATTGACGAGACAGAAGAAAAGGCGATTGCGCTGGTCACAGAATGCCTCAACCAATACCCCAAGCAGTTCTTTGCTTACTGGCTGGCTGGTATGCGCAATAAGCTGGGCATATTCAATGAGGAAGCAGAAGATACCAAGCTGGCAGAAGACCTGCTGATGTATATGCAGAAGAACAATGCGGACTATACCAATACGTTCAGGACATTAGGTACAGATGCTATACAGCAAACGGTGCTGTATCAGGATGCTGGCTTTAAAAACTGGCTGTCCCTCTGGCAGGCCAGATTAGGCAGGCAGCCCGAAAGTCTGGCTGAGAGCCTTCACTTGATGAATAGCGCAAACCCTAAAGTGATTCCACGCAATCATCTGGTGGAAGAGGCGCTGAGTGCAGCCAATGACGGAGACATGGAGCCGCTTCAAGTGCTTTTGGCCGTGCTTGCAAGCCCCTATGATGATTTGGAGCATCCAGCCAAATACATGGAAGCGCCTGAATTTGAGTTTGACCAGACCTATAAAACTTTTTGCGGAACATGATTGATAGGTTGCGTTGTGCAAGCGCAGGCCGAAGGCAGACTTGATTTCCAAACGCTGAATCACTGTTGCTGCATGCTAAACTTGGCTGATGAGCAAGTTTTCTGTGGCCCGTGGGCTGATCTTTTTATTGATGGTTGTACCTGCGCTGTTTGTGTTGGCCGCATGCCAACAATCAAAACCTGCCAGTGAAATCCGCTTCGCCATTGCCCAGGCACCGCTGAACCTGGACCCGCGTTATGCCACTGATGCTGCGTCCGAGCGCCTTAACCGGCTGATCTACCAGCCGCTGGTAGATTTTGATGTGCAATCCAAACCCAAGCCGGCGTTAGCTAGCTGGCAGGTGCTGACACCTACCCGCTATCGTTTCACGCTGCTGCAACAGCCCACTTTTCATGATGGCGGCGAGCTGAGTGCGGCAGATGTAGTTGCCACTTATCAATCGTTGCTGGCGCTTAAGGATTCCCCCCACACAGCCGAATTTGCCAATATCCGTGATATCCGCGCGGTGGATGATAGAACTGTCGAATTCCAGCTACACCAGCCGGACGACGGTTTCGCTGCCCGATTGATTGTGGGCATCATGCCCGCTGCCTTGCTGGCTCAAAATCATGATTTCAGTCACCAGCCCATAGGTAGCGGGCCATTGAGGTTTGTGAGCTGGAATGGCGCACTCAAGCTTGAAAGAATTTCAGATAAACAGCGCTTTACGCTGCAAGAGGTGAAAGACCCGACCGTGCGCATACTCAAGCTGATACGTGGCGAGGCGGATTTGCTGCAAGGCGACTTGCCGCCGGAACTGGTGCGCTATCTGCAAGGGCAAGCCGATATCCAGGTAATGACATCGGTGGGGGCTAATTTTTCTTATCTGGGCTTGAATATGCAAGATGCGCAGCTTAGCAATCCATTAGTCCGGCAGGCGATTGCGCATGCCATTGATCGCCAGGCCATTATTGGTAAAGTGCTTGCCGATAATAGCCGTGCCGCGGGCGCCATATTGCCGCCTGAGCACTGGGCGGGCAACGCGGTGCTACAGCCTTACGATTACAACCCGGCATTATCACGCAAGCTGCTGGAGCAAGCCGGTATTACATTGCCGCTCAAGCTCACCTATAAAACCTCGACCGATGCGCAACGTGTGAGGCTGGCCACCATCATGCAGGCACAGATGCAGCCTGCGGGCATCAACCTGGAAATCCGCTCGCTGGATTGGGGCACGTTTTTCGATGACATCAAGCAGGGAAAATTCCAGTTATATAGCCTGAACTGGGTTGGTATCAAAACGCCGGAAATCTATCGCCTGGCTTTCCATTCGCAATCCGTACCGCCCAAAGGCGCCAACCGCGGGCACTTTGCAGATGCTGAGCTGGATGCGTTGATAGCAAAGCAGGACTGGCCAGCCGTGACGGCTCGCGTGCATCAACAGCTACCCTATGTACCACTCTGGCACGAAGGACAATTTGCCGCCATGCGCAAAGGGCTGACAAATTTCAGCCTCAAGCCTGACGGTAACTGGGATGGACTTGCTACAATAAGCCGCCATGAACATTGAAATCTCGATTAAGACCCAGACGCTCACCGTTCTTGATGACGATGGTGAGTTATTAGCGGAATATCCAGTGTCGACAGCGCTGAATGGCCCAGGAGAGCTTAAGAATAGTTATTGCACGCCACGCGGCCGCCATATTGTGCGTGCGAAGATAGGTGCTGATGCTGAACCTAATGCGGTATTCCGCGGCAGGCGCCAGACTGGTGAGATATGGACTCCAGAACTAGGTGGGCAACATCCGGATCGCGACTGGATATTGACGCGCATTATGTGGCTTTCTGGCTGCGAGGTAGGTTTTAACCGACTAGGTAATGTCGATACCATGCAGCGTTATGTGTATATCCATGGCAGCCCGGATATTGTGGAAATGGGCAAGCCTGGATCGCATGGCTGCGTGCGTATGCGCAATGCGGATATCGTGACCCTATTTGACATGGTGCCTGCGGGTACTGCCGTTACTATTACTGATGATTAAGCGCTTGCTGGGCATAGCCCCTGTCATTTTCGGGGTGTTGTTGCTCACCTTTTTACTGGTGCACCTGGTGCCGGGCGACCCGGTTGAGGTAATGCTGGGTGAATCTGCTTCCACTATGGATCGCACGCAGTTACGCGCTGAGCTGGGGCTGGACCAGCCTTTGTTACAACAATTTGTTAGCTATGTTGGCAAGCTCGCGCATGGCGATTTCGGCCGATCCATCCACACTAAAACAGAAATTTCACAATTGTTGTCAGAGCGCATTCCGGCTACTGCCAAGCTGGCGTTGCTGGCTTTATCTATTGCTATCGCTATCGGTTTGCCCTTGGGGATAGTAGCCGCATTACAGGCTGGAAAATGGCCGGATGGCTTGGCTACGGTTACCAGCCTGACGTTTTCTGCCATGCCGCATTTCTGGCTGGGGCCTTTGTTGATGCTGGTGTTTGCTTTATGGCTGGGTTGGTTGCCGGTGAGCGGCATGGAGAGTGCCGCGGGCATTATCCTGCCTGCGCTTACCCTCGGTTTTGGGCTTGCTGCGATACTTACGCGCATGACGCGGGCGAGCTTGCTGGAAGTGCTGCATGAAGATTTTGTACGTACTGCCCGAGCAAAAGGTTTACCTGAAAACCAGATCATCCTGCGTCACGCCTTGCGTGCAGCTTTGCTGCCTATCGTCACAGTGCTGGGTTTACAACTGGGCGGTCTGCTGGCCGGTACCGTGATTACGGAAACCGTGTTTGGCTGGGATGGCGTCGGCAGGCTGTTGGTCGAATCTATAGAGAAGCGCGACTACCCGGTGACACAAGCTTGCGTGCTGGTGATTGCGCTGACTTATGTGGTGGTGAATGCATTGACCGATGTCATTTATATGCGCGTTGATCCACGCGTGAGGTTTGCCGCATGAAGGGCAGCAAATGGCCGTTGATGGTGCTGCTGCTCTGGGTGCTGGCGGTGCTGGTATCGACCATGGTGGATTTGCATCCCAATGCCATCAACCTGAGTAGTATTCTGGCTACACCTAATAGCCACGCCTGGCTGGGTAGTGATGACCTGGGGCGGGATGTGTTTGGCAGATTGCTCTCTGGTGCGCAGGTGTCCCTGCTGGTCGCCATTGTTGTCACCATAGTAACGCTGAGCATAGGCACGACCATCGGGCTGGTGGCTGGTTTTTACGGCGGCTGGATGGATCGCCTGCTGATGCAGGTGACGGATATTTTCTTGGCGTTTCCCGGGATATTGCTGGCGATTGCCTTTGCTGCCGTGTTGGGGCCGGGTTTGAATAATCTGATTCTGGCGCTGTGCATTACCTCGTGGGTGGGCTATGCGCGACTCACTCGGGCGCAGGCTTTATCCCTGCGTCATCGGCAACATGTGCTGGCCGCCGAATCGCTGGGTGCGACAGTGCCACGTATCATGAGTCGACATATGCTGCCCTTGCTCGCAGCACCTCTGGTGGTGGAGGCAACTTACAGCATTGCCAGCCTGGTTATTGCCGAAGCCAGCCTGTCGTTTCTCGGGCTGGGCATACAGGCACCAGCGGCTTCATGGGGAGCCATGTTGCGCGATGGTGTACGCTACCTCTTGATTGCGCCGCACTATGTACTGGCGGTGGGCTTAAGCCTGATGTCACTGGTGCTGGCGATTAATGTCCTGGGGGACCGGTTGCGCGATTATTGGGATGTTAAACGGGCTTGACGCCTGCCAGGATGAAAGCGACTGCTACCATGCAAAAGCAGCATAATTATCGATATTACGACCTGATCATGGCGGCTTTCGTCACGGTGCTGGTGTGCTCCAACCTGATTGGCCCGGCGAAGATCACGCAGATAGAAGTGCCAATTTTCGGCTTGCTGACATTCGGCGCAGGTGTGCTGTTCTTTCCTATCTCTTTTGTGTTCGGCGATATCCTGACTGAGGTATACGGCTACGCTGCATCGCGGCGCGTGATCTGGGCAGGCTTCGCTGCGCTGACATTTGCTTCGTTCATGGCCTGGATGATCGTGGCTTTGCCGGCGGCGCCGTTCTGGCATAACCAGGAGGCCTATGAAATCGCCTTTGGTTCGGCCTGGCGCATTTCACTGGCGGGCCTGATTGCTTTTGCCGCTGGTGAGTTTGTGAATTCGGTGATACTCGCTAAAATGAAGATATGGACGCAAGGCCGTTGGCTGTGGACACGCACCATAGGCTCGACTATTTTCGGCGAGGGCGTGGATTCCATTATCTTCTATCCGCTGGCATTTTATGGCACAGGCATTATCCCCGATGACAAGCTGCCATTGGTGGTGTTGGCGCAATTTGTGGCCAAGGTTGGTGTCGAAGTGGTATTGACGCCGGTTACCTATAAAGTGGTGGCCTGGCTGAAAAAGGTCGAGAACGAAGACTATTACGATAGAAATACTGATTTCAACCCGTTTACTTTGAAAACTTAAAATAGAAAAATACATTATGTCACTTGGTCCCGTCATGCTCGATGTGGTCGGCACAGAACTCACTGCCGATGATATCCGTCGCCTGCAACATCCCTTAGTCGGTGGAGTAATCCTGTTCTCGCGGAATTTTGTTTCACCCACCCAATTGAAGGCCCTGACAGCCAGTATCCATGCGGTTCGCCAGCCACCTCTTTTGATTGCGGTTGACCACGAAGGCGGACGTGTACAACGCTTTCGCGAAGGATTCACCAAGATTCCCCCTATGCGCGAATTTGGCAAGATTTGGGACAAGAGCCCGAAAAAAGCCAAGCAACTGGCGGAAGAGGCTGGCTGGATCCTAGCGGCAGAGCTGCGTGCGCATGGCATTGATTTCAGCTTCACACCGGTGCTGGATATGGATTATGGTGAAAGCCAGGTGATTGGTAACCGCGCTTTTCATGGCAATACCCAGGCGATTAATGAGTTGGCCTACTCGCTGATGCAGGGACTGAAGCGCGGGGGTATGGCCGCAGTGGGCAAGCATTTCCCCGGACATGGCTATGTGACTGCAGATTCTCACGTTGCTATTCCGGTAGATGAGCGCAGTTTTGACGAGATTGCCCAGGCCGATATGCAACCGTTTCGCCAGCTGATAGATGACGGCCTGCCAGCCATCATGCCGGCGCATGTGATCTACCCCAAGGTGGATAGCAAGCCCGCGGGGTTTTCCGAGAAGTGGTTGCAGAAAGTCTTGCGCCAACGCCTGGAGTTTAACGGTGTGATTTTTAGCGATGACCTGTCCATGGAAGGCGCGGGGGTAGCGGGAGATGTCACCCAGCGTGCCTTGGCAGCGCTCAATGCGGGTTGCGACATGGTGTTGCTGTGTAATCAGCCGGAGCTGGCCGATGAACTGCTGAAAAACCTCCAATGGCAGATATCTGGGCAAAGTCTGGCACGATTGGCACGTATGCATGGTCGGCATGTGCTGGTGAATGGGCATGCTGCTGATATGACAACCTTGCGTGAAAGTGCAGAGTACGCCCAGGCTGTACAGCAGGTAGCACAGGTGGGCATTAGCGAAGGTGAGCTGCCATTCCTGGTGTAACTTTGCCGGTGGCAGCAATATTCATGAAAGTTTCATATCCCTGCCTGTATTACGGTTGAAACTTTAACCATAGTTCGATAGTCTTACATGGTAGTTTTAACGGCTTTTCGTTTTAATCATTTGAGGAAATAGTCACTATGCAATCCAATTATCAAGTCTCAGGCAGTGCACAAGGTCTCTCAGTCGAGACTAACAAAGTCCTGCGCAACACCTACATGATGTTGGGACTCACCATGATTCCAACCGTGATCGGTGCTTTCGTGGGTATGACAATGAATTTCGCATGGGCAGCGCAACATCCGTTCATGTTTGCTATTGGCACGATAGCTGCCATGTTTGGCCTGTTCTTTGGTATTCAGGCTAACCGTAATAGTTCGCTAGGCGTAATTTTACTACTTGCCTTAACATTCCTGATGGGCGTGCTGCTTGGCCCTATCCTGCAAGTAGCTCTAAATCTGCGTAATGGTGCACAACTGGTCGGCCTGGCTGCTGGCGGTACCGGTATCATTTTCCTGACACTGGCTGGCATTGCAACCACCACCAAAAAAGACTTCAGCTTTATGGGCAAGTTCTTGATGGTGGGTATCATCCTGCTCATCGTTGCTTCTCTGGCTAACATGTTCTTCCAGATTCCAGCTTTTGCGCTGGCACTTTCAGGCGCCGCGGTGCTGCTGTTCTCAGGTTTTATCCTGTATGACGTGAGCCGCATTGTGAATGGCGGTGAAACCAACTACGTGATGGCTACGTTGGCCTTGTATCTGGACGTTTATAACCTGTTTGTGAACCTGCTACAGTTGCTTATGGCCTTGCTTGGCGAGCGTGACTAACGTTTTAAAATGCTGGTATGTTGAATACCAGTCTTGAAATAACAAGCAGCGAGTGGAACAACCGGCCTTAAGGCCGGTTTTTTTATGGGATTTAATACTACTGGGGTCGTGCTGGGTTTGACCCGGGGTTGATTCAAGCCTTAAGCAATACAATCACTGCGCCACTGCCGCCATCGGTTGGCCTGGCCTGGGCATAGGCAATCACTTCATCTTTTTGCATCAGCCAGCTGCGCAATTTGTGCTTGAGCACTGGTTCGCGGTTACGCGAGCCCAGGCCTTTGCCGTGAATAATGCGTACACAGCGGATGCCACGTTTTTTGCAGTCGGCCAGGAACTCCGCTACATAAAGCCGGGCTTCATCCGCTACCAGTCCGTGCAAGTCGATATGGGCCTGTACTACCCAGTTGCCACGTCTTAGTTTACTGAGAATGTCGGGCGAGTGGCCCTCGCGCAGGTAAAGCAGTTCCTCGCCGTTTTCCAGTTCGTGGGCGGGAATATAGTCATCGCTTAAAGAATCTCTCAGTGCTTGTTTTTCATCACGGATAAACTGCTGCGGGATAGGCTTGGGGCGTGGAGGGGCATGATGTATACGCGGCGCCTTGAGTGGGCGCGCGTCTTTCACCGCTTGCAGGAAGAGATCGCTTTCATCCTTGTCTTTGTCTGCATCTGCCACAATTAAAAAGCCCAATAAATAACGCATGGTGTGGGCAAGTTTGCCACAGCCATGCGTTATTTTACCTGCGTTTCCTGCTTAAAGTTAAATCAGCCAGGGTTACAAGCTGGTGAGGTAGCGCTCCGCATCCAGGGCGGCCATGCAGCCTGTGCCTGCACTAGTGACAGCCTGGCGGTAGATATGGTCCTGCACGTCGCCCGCAGCGAATACACCGGGGATGCTGGTGGCGGTAAAGTTGCCTTTGCGACCTGCCTCAGTGACGATGTAACCACCTTCCATTTCCAGCTGGCCTTCAAAGATATCGGTATTTGGTTTGTGACCGATAGCGATAAACACACCTTTCAGTGGTACATCTTTAGTGGTGCCATCTTGTGTGCTCTTGATACGCATGCCGGTTACGCCGGTATTGTCGCCCAGTACTTCGTCCAGGGTCGCGAAAGTTTCCAAGGCTATCTTGCCTTCTTTGACACGCTCCATCAGTTTGTCTACCAGAATGGCCTCAGCCTTGAATTTGTCGCGCCTGTGTACCAGCGTTACCTTGCTGGCAATATTGGCCAGGTACAAAGCTTCTTCAACCGCAGTATTGCCGCCGCCAACTACGGCGACCTCCTGGTTGCGATAGAAGAATCCATCGCAAGTGGCACAAGCCGACACGCCCTTGCCGGAGAACTTCTCTTCCGAAGGCAGGCCGAGGTATTGCGCAGAAGCGCCAGTGGCAATAATGAGTGCATCACAAGTGTATTCGCCAGAATCACCGATCAGACGGATAGGCTTTTCTGTGAGTTTGGCTGTATGGATGTGGTCAAAAATCATCTCGGTGTTAAAGCGCTCGGCATGTTTCTGAAAGCGTTCCATTAATTCCGGGCCTTGCACGCCATCCACGTCAGCTGGCCAGTTGTCTACTTCAGTAGTGGTCATCAGTTGACCGCCCTGGGCAATGCCGGTAATCAGCACTGGCTTGAGGTTGGCGCGCGCAGCATAGACCGCAGCAGAGTATCCCGCAGGGCCTGAACCCAGGATAAGTAGATGGGCGTGTTTGGTAGACATACTAAAAAACTCCTAAATATAATGACTATAGATTTTTGACAAACTTATTTTTCCAGCAGGCTGCGTAGCATCCAGGCTGTTTTTTCATGTAACTGCAAGCGTTGTGTCAGCAGGTCTGCACTGGCTTCGTCGGCTGCTTTTTCCACTACCGGGAAAATCGAACGCGCAGTGCGCACCACCGCTTCGTGTCCGGCTACCAGCTCACGGATCATGTCCTGGGCTTTTGGTACTGATTCGGTCTCTTTAATAGAGGTGAGTTTGGCAAAGTCACGGTAAGTGCCAGGCGCGTAGACATCGAGTGAGCGGATGCGCTCGGCAACCAGGTCTACAGCGAGTGATAGTTCGGTATATTGACCTTCGAACATCAGGTGCAAGGTATTGAACATTGGGCCGGTCACATTCCAGTGAAAATAGTGGGTTTTCAGGTAGAGCGTGTAGGTATCTGCCAGCAGGCGGGATAAGCCTTCGGCAATCTTTTTGCGGTCTTTTTCGTTAATTCCAATATCCATGATGTCTTCCTTATGAAGGTGGTTTGTGAATTTAAACTGACAATGCGGTGTATGTTAGGTTCAAGCGCTTAATAGCGCAAATTGATTGTATAAATGTAGTCGATAAGTATTATCTATATTAAATGCAGGATGATTCTAATCTGCATTGCTTGTTGCTGCTATCGGCTGCACGCCACTAAGTTTGGCACCGAGTATGGCTTGTTTTACGATTTGTATGGCTTCCGGCCGCGGGAAACTGCTGCGCCAGGCCAATGCTACGCGGCGAGTAGGTGCGGGCTCGGTGAATGGGCGAAAGCACAGCATACGGTTCTCTTCGCGGGTCGGTACGCATGCCGTTGCCGGCAAGATGGTCATGCCGACGCCTGAGGTCACCATATAGCGTATGGTTTCCAGCGAGCTGCCCTCCAGTGTTTGTTGAATGCCGCTGGCAGTCTCATGAGTACCCAACTGCGGACATATTTTAAGCACCTGGTCACGGAAGCAATGCCCTGCACCCAATAGCAACACGGTTTCCTTGCCCAGTGATTTGGGGGTGATCGTGGTCTTCTTTGCCCAAGCATGGTCAGCGGGCAATGCCAGCTGGAAGGGCTCATCGTAAAGCGCTTCGGTGACGATGCCTGGTTCGGAAAAAGGCAGGGAAACAATAATCACATCAAGCTTGCCGCGCTTGAGTTGTTCGCGCAGGTGGCTAGTGTAGTTTTCATGAATAATCAGCTGCATGGCAGGAGCCTGCTCGCGCAATAGCGGCAATATCTGTGGCAGCAGGTAATGGCCTATGGTATAGATGGCGCCAATGCGCAGCGGGTGGGCAAGCGGGTCGCCGCTCTGCTCGGCGATGAACTTCAGGCTTTCAGCTTCTTCCAGTATGCGAGAAGCCTGTGCGACTATCTGCTCGCCAACCGGCGTCAGGCTGATCTCATTGGAGCCGCGTTCAAAAATAGCGACACCCAGCTCTTCCTCCAGCTTCTTGATGCCTACGCTCAAAGTGGGCTGGCTGACAAAGCAGGCATCGGCAGCACGCCCGAAATGGCGTTCGCGGGATACGGCAACTACGTAGCGGAGTTCAGTCAGCGTCATATCATTTCATCGCTTGAATTATGTGGCGTAAGGAATGTGATTTTACGCGCATTTTCAGTCGTGACGCCTCATTTATCAGTCACCACTATAGTGACTTGATACTGCTATAATCATTCGAAATTCAATTTCGCTTTAAGGTTTCAACCATCTTGTTTTTTCAAAAAAAGACGACGCCACTCAATAGCCGCCGCGAAGTCGTAGCGCCAGAAACTTCAGGTCTTGTGAAAGAGGCCTGGTGGCTGGTACTGCTCGTAGTTGGTCTTTATTTAACTATCATTCTTTTTAGTTATCATCGCGATGACCCCTCCTGGTCGCACAGTGCCAGTGATAACGCAGTAATTCACAATGCTGGCGGGGCAGTCGGGGCCTGGGTGTCGGATATGATGCTGTATCTGTTCGGATTTTCTGCATGGTGGTGGGTCGTGTTCGCATTTTATGCGATCTGGCTGGTGTATTTGCGACTTGAGGTGGTGGCAGACAGCAAGCGACCATTATTGCTATTCAATTTCGTGGGGTTTGGCCTGTTATTGCTGGCTTCTACCATGCTGGAAGCCGGGCATATCCTGGCGCTACCGACCGAGTTACCGCTAGGTGCTGGCGGTATGCTGGGGACTGAAACGGATAAGATATTGCAGGGTATGCTTGGTTTTACTGGCTCCACCATGGCACTGCTATTGGCGTTGGCCGTTGGCTTCAGCCTGTTTACCGGCTGGTCATGGATCATGATGACGGAGAAGCTGGGCACAGCGATTGAATATATTGTCCAGTTTACCCGCACCAAGTGGCAAGACAGGCAAGATAGAAAAGTCGGCAAGGCTGCAGAGCAGTTGCGTACCGAGTATGTACAGACTGAACGCAAGCGTACTGAAGATCGTGTCCCGGTGCATATAGAAACGCCGGCTATCGAAATCCCCAGAAGCGAACGTGTCGAAAAAGAGCGTCAGGTGCCTTTGTTCGAGACTTTGCCGGACTCTCCATTGCCTCCATTGCATTTACTGGATGAGGCTCGCTCCGAAGTTGAAGTGCAGTCCGCCGAAACCCTGGATTTCACCTCACGCCTGATTGAGCGCAAGCTCATGGACTTCGGCATAGAAGTGAAAGTGCTGACAGCATTGCCCGGCCCGGTGATTACGCGCTACGAATTGGAACCTGCAGCTGGCGTTAAAGGTAGTCAGGTCGCCAACCTTTCCAAGGATCTGGCCCGTGCCTTGTCTGTGGTCAGTATTCGTGTGGTCGAGACGATTCCCGGTAAAAGCTGCATGGGCCTGGAAATCCCGAATCCCAAACGCCAGATCGTTTTCCTGTCTGAAATTCTGGGCTCACAAGTGTATGCCGATGTACATTCGCCATTAACGATTGCCATGGGTAAAGACATTGCTGGCAAGCCGGTGGTGGCTGACCTGGCCAAGATGCCGCACGTACTGGTTGCAGGTACCACCGGCTCGGGTAAATCGGTGGCTATCAATGCCATGATCCTGAGCCTGGTGTATAAGGCAGAGTCAAGCAAGGTCAGGATGATCCTGATTGATCCGAAAATGCTGGAGCTGTCCGTCTATGAAGGAATACCACACCTGCTGGCCCCAGTGATTACCGATATGCGTCAGGCGGCTAACGCACTCAACTGGTGTGTGGCCGAGATGGAGCGCCGCTATAAGCTTATGTCAGTGCTGGGTGTACGTAATCTGGCCGGTTACAACCAGAAGATTCGTGAGGCGATTAAAGAAGGCGCACCGATTACCCACCCATTCACCTTGACCCCGGATAGCCCCGAGCCGCTGGATGAACTGCCCATGATTGTGGTGGTGATCGATGAGTTGGCCGATTTGATGATGGTGGTCGGCAAGAAGGTGGAAGAGCCGATTGCACGCCTAGCGCAAAAAGCCCGTGCCTGCGGTATCCATTTGGTGGTGGCTACTCAACGTCCATCTGTAGACGTCATTACCGGACTGATCAAAGCCAATATCCCGACACGGGTGGCTTTCCAGGTTTCCAGCAAGATCGACTCGCGTACCATACTTGATCAAATGGGAGCAGAAGCCTTACTGGGGCAGGGGGATATGCTTTACATGCCGCCTGGCACCAGTTATCCACAGCGTATACACGGTGCCTTCGTCAGCGATGCCGAAGTGCATCGCGTGGTCGAGAACCTGAAAAGCCTGGGTGAACCAAACTACATCGAAGGTATTCTCAATAACATGGCAGAAGAGGGTGGCGAGCTTGGTGAAGCTTCGGAAGGCGGTGGTGGCGAGTCTGATCCGCTCTATGATGATGCAGTCGCTATTGTGCTTAAAACGCGTCGCGCTTCTATCTCTGCAGTACAGCGCCATTTACGCATAGGCTATAACCGCGCGGCACGCCTGATCGAAGAAATGGAGCGCTCAGGACTGGTTTCCTCTATGCAAAGCAATGGTAACCGAGAAGTGTTGGCTCCCAACACAAACAACGAGTAAGGCTGTTTAGTTTAAACCCCTCGGGTTTTAAACTAGTTACGTTTTGCCGTAGCCGCTTTACTCAACGTAATCTGGACTGGTACCCAAATGAAAATATTATTGAGCTTGGCCTTGCTTATACCACTCACCGCAAATGCTGGTGGTGTCGACAGGCTGAAAGAGTTCTTCAAAAACATCAACTCCATGCGTGCAGGGTTTCACCAGACTGTCGCTGACAGCAAGGGCCGCAAACTGCAGGAAGTCGATGGCACGATGCAGCTACAGCGCCCAGGCCGATTTCGCTGGGATTACAACAAACCCTATGTGCAACAGATCGTCGGCGATGGCGAAAAAATATGGCTGTATGACCCGGAGTTGAATCAGGTCACGGTGCGTGAACTGACCAAAGCGCTAGGCTCCAGCCCCGCCGCACTGCTGGCTGGCAACAACGAGATGGATCAGCATTTTGCGCTGAAGGATACTAGCCGCAAAGGCGATCTGGAGTGGGTGATAGCGACATCGAAAGATAAGGATGGAGAGTTTGAGCGCGTCTTCTTTGGCTTCAAAGGCGATTCCCTGCAGGAGATGGAGTTGCATGACAGCTTTGGCAATAGAACTAATATTGTCTTCTCCGATGTCGAGCGCAACCCAGCCCTGACCACAAAATCCTTCTTGTTCAAGACACCGACAGGGGCTGATGTTGTAGGGGAATAGCTGTTTCCCCAAGGGCTTATGTAGGCTAGGTGTATCTGATGTTGTTTTTTTGCTAATAACCTAGCAAAAGCGTAAAGATTGAACTTCCCGAAAAATCAATGATTCTGTATAGTTAGCGCACAGAATAAATAAATCAGGGACGGTTTAAATGTTGAAAGCTAACATTCGTGCAATCACGCTAGTTTTAATCCTAGGCGCCACATCATTAGCCAATGCGCAAGATACGGTGCTGGATAAAGCTACAGCACTTATTAATGCACATGATTACAAGGCTGCATACCTACTGCTAGAGCCTTTGGAAGATGAACGTTCCGGCAATGTGGAATATGATTATTTGCTAGGGGTCGCCGGTGTTGAGAGTGGTAACGTGACCCGCGGCGTATTTGCCCTCGAACGTGTTCTGGCTATTCAACCCAACAACAGTCAAGCCCGTGCGGAAATGGCTAAAGCGCATTTCAAGCTGGGCGAAGTCGATAGCTCAAAAACCGAATTCAAAAACCTGCTGGATCAAAAGCCATCCCAAGAAACGGTTGATGCCATTAACAGATATATGAATGCCATTGATAAATCCCTTGGTTTAACGACAACTTTTGCGGCTTATCTAGATTTCGGCCTGGGCTATGACTCTAACGTCAATAGCGCCACTTCAACATCGACTTTTTCTGCTCCTGGGGTTCTGCCCAATGCTACTTTTAACTTGGCAAACTCATCACAAGAGCGGTCTGATAATTTCATGAGCATGGCTGGAGGCATATCGTTCCGCCAGCCTATAAATAAAGATTGGTCTGCATTTTCTGCGCTTAATTTGAACAATCGATTCAATAACGACCAGACAGCCTTCGACTTCACAGCTTTGGATTTTAACGGTGGTGTTAGATATAAAAAATTCATCGATACGTTTACGGCGGCTTTACAGGCGAGTACTTTTGAGCTTGATAGTACGCGTTTTCGTAATTCGCATGGTGTCACTGGGCAATGGCAACGTGATTTGGATGATCGCAACCAGGTTAATATGTATGCGCAAGCAGCCAGAATAACCTATAAAGGAAACTCCTTCCGGGATGCCGATCGTTATATCGTTGGTGGTGGCTGGGCCCATGTATTTCCTGGTGATAAATCCCCAGTCGTATTCCTAAGCGGTTATGGCGGGGTAGAAGACACTAGGGATTCCGCTGCAGATTTTTTAAGTAACGATATCTATGGGGTTCGTGCCGGCGGGCAATTGTCGATTAATACTAAGCTAGTCGCTTACACGGCTTTAGGCTTTGAATACCGTGATTATGACCAACGCGACCCTGCATTCTTGAAGACCAGGCGTGACGATCAGTATGATCTGTCATTAGGCTTGCGCTATTTGCCAGGCTATAACTGGATAATTCGTCCGCAGATCAGCTATACCAATAGCGATTCAAATATCGTCCTTAACGATTATGAGCGGACAGTAATATCAGTCAACTTCCGCCATGACTTTAATTGGTAATTGAGCCGTACTGTACTAAAAACTTCCCAGTATTTGATAGAGGTTGATTATGAATTCGCAAGCTAACTTTCGTTTAACCCGCCCCGCCCTGATAGCTGGGCTAGTTGCAGCAACTTTCCCCATTGTTAGTTACAGTGCAGCCGGCAAAGTTGAATTCGCCATTGGCTCGGTGAATGCGCTCGGCGTTGATGGACGGACAAGGCCTCTAACCAAAGGTGCAGAGATTAACGCCGGCGATACCATCCAGACAACAGATGGACGCTTACAGGCGCGCTTTACTGATGGCGGCTATATCTCGCTTCAACCGAACACTGAGTTTAAGGTTGAGGAATATAATTTCAACGGTAAATCCGATGGTAGTGAAAAGGGTTTCTTTAACCTGGTTAAAGGTGGCTTGCGCGCCATTACCGGGTCTATTGGGCATACCAATCGTCAAGCCTATCGTGTGAATACGCCAGTAGCCACTATCGGTATTCGTGGCACAGAGTTCATTGCGTTGCTCAACTCTAGGCTTTTGGTGCGGGTTGGGGATGGTGCTGTGTTCCTGTCTAATCCTGCCGGCGATATTGTGCTGTATAAGGGCCAAGTCGGGGAAGTTGGCGGCAGCGGGGACAAGCCAAAGCAAAGCAGTGAAAGCCCTTCTCTTAGTGCGGCCGGTCCTAAAGGCGGTACGCCGACTGATACTAAGGACCAACAAGACCAGAAGAGCCTGTTTATCGCAGGCGATGTTAAAGATGAGGAAGGTAATCCATGCTTTGCGAGTTCCTCTTCTGGTGGGTGTAGCTTTATCACCGAGTCTGATGTATCTGCGCAAATCATGGCAGCCAATGCAAGTGGTGCTACCGGTGCGTGGACTGGCACAACATCATTTGATGCCGGCGCTTCCGGTACCGGCACTGCACAGGGTGTTCTTGCTGTTGATTTTAGTAATTACACGGTAGATGCCGCCCTTCTAGCTAACTTTACAAGTGGTAGCTATAGCGGCGCCCAAGTCTCGGCATCTGCTTCTGGGGGCATTAACTCATTAGATAAGAGTAATGGTGTATTTGGAGCCATGAGTGGTAGTGGAGTAGATACTAATTTTTCTGGACCGACTGTATGTGCAGGTAGCTGTACATTTACGGTACATGGAGGGAGTATTAGTGGAGCTAACCTTGAAACAGCCAACATGACATTTAGTCTCGGCAGTTTAAATGGTGGCGGCTCAATTAATAATCAAGCTGTCAGTATGAGCGGTGGTATTGTTCAGTCCTGCACCTCTTGTTAAGGTTGTTGCTTACTATTGATTGTTTTTAGCTTACTAGCATTTTTTGATATTCGGGCATATAAGGCATCATCGCTGGCAAGCTCAGAGATGATGCGAAATGCCTGGTCTTGGTGTTCAAACAAAAAGCCATTCTCCTCGTGGCTTATTATGTCCATGACTCCTCCAGAGGCGTGGGTAATAACTGGGATGCCAAATTTCATCGCTTGGATCATCCACACATTTAATCCCTCCACGGTGTTAGGCGCTCCGCAGTAATACAGGCAATCTATACTGACCAAATACTCTATGGTTTCAGATTGCTTGAGCTCGGCTAAAAGTTTTACAGCACTGGGCATCTCTTGTATTCGATTAAGACAGGTAGCTCCTGAAAGTTTAATTGCATGACCAGCTTCAGAAAGCTTCCTGTAAAGTGCGATATCCCTGAAGTGATGTTTACTTAACTTATCCTCACCAATTCTGCCTATAGTGAATTGAGCTTGTTTTTTGTGTGGAGGAATTCCATGAGGGAAAACTCTGTTTTGATTATATGGGGGGAGACTGACCTTACCATTTAGGCCGGTTTTATCCTTCAAGAAAGCTGAGGTGTAGATAATTGAAACCTCGCGTGCGCCTTTGCATGTCAATCTGTTCAGTAGCTTTGTGAAACTGGCAGGCATGTGCTGATGATGCACCACGCTGACCTGATCAAACTTGGCATGATCAAACCAGCTGCCAATCTCTACATTGGTACCGACTAACTGCAAATGTCCTCCGAATGGCAGATTTCCTTGAAACGGCTTGATAATATTAACGCCATATTCAATAAACACCTTGCTTGGATTGTCGACACTCCATAATGCAACAGTCTCCCCAGATAACCGCAATGACTCAGCCAGGTCTATCGCTAACCAGGCGCTTTCCGACTCTGTTTGGAATGGTGCCAATATATGTTGCAGTGCCACGATTTACCCGATTACTCACAAAATTTATATATCATACCGTCTCATGACTCAATATGAACCCGAACAACATGATTTAGAGGCAATTTCCAGTCAGATTCTGCGATGGCTTGAATCTGAGGATTTTGTTGCCGCTGAACGTAGCTGTAAGATGATGCTATCCTGCGGTGAAAAGTTTAAAAACCTGTGGTTTTATCTAGGGGCGGCCTGTCACGGGCAGCATAAATATAAAGAAGCATTGGATGCATTCAAGCAGGCTGCAGGTGAAGATACTGAAAATGTAGATATATGGAATGCGATAGCCACGACACTGTCTTCACTTAAACGCTATCCTGAGGCTCTGAAAGCTTCACAGCAAGCACTTTGGTTATCTCCAGACTCCGCACAGTGCCTGTCAAATGTGGGCATCGCTTATGAGCAGGTAGGTCAGCTGGAACAGTCACTTGATTTTTATCAACAGGCTTTACAAGTTGATCCTATGCAAACCAATGCATTGATCAATCTGAGTGCGGTGCTGGTTAAGCTAAGGCGTATGCATGAAGCCCGAAATCATTGCCTTAATGCAATTGCATATTTGCCTACGGTAGCCAGTCTATATAACAATCTGGCTGAAGCTGAAATTCACATATTCGACTTTCAGGCAGCATTGCATACTTGTGAGCAGGCTTTGCTGATTGATTCAAAAAATGCTGCAATACATTTGAAGCGGGGTTTGGTTCTCGCTTACCTGCAAAGATTTGATAAAGCGCAAGGTGCATTTACTCATGCACAAGTATTGCAGCCTGATATTGTCAAGGAGTACTTTCCCGACTGGTTTCAAGGCGAAGAGGTGCGCCAAAATGGTGAGTTTAGTATGGATGCCCGACTGGTCTATCTGGATTCGGGTTATCAGCAGCAGACATTGTGCGACTGGCGCATGCGAGATGAGTTTATTAATGCAATCAAAACATATACTGTGAGCGTCCCCACTGCCCAAAGGGTAGAGCCGATACCGCCTTTGATTTTTCAGACCTTTGCTTTGCCTGTTAGTCCACAAACCAGATTGCAGATTGCTTATAGAATTTCTGAGCGCATCAGCGGTTTTGCTTGGCTTAATGGGGTTGTTTGGGAGAAACGAAGTAATTCTACCGCCAAGCCAAAAATCAGAGTTGGCTACGTCTCGCCAGACTTTCGACAACATCCAACGGCTATCCTAACGCGCCAGATATATGGCTTACATGACAGGGAGAAGTTTGAAATTTTTGCGTACTCATTACATTATGACAAAGATTCATTAACTGTGGATATCATGCAAAACTGTGATGTGTTCAGGCAAGTACAGCCCTTAAGCGCCTTAGAAATCGCCAGCTTGATTCGTGAGGATGACATTGATATTTTGATTGATATGGCTGGCTATACCAAACATTCACGCACTGAAGTATTTGCATTGCGGCCTGCCCCCGTGCAAATTTCTTATCTTGGTTTTGTACACAGCATGGGTGCTGACTTTATTGATTACGCGATGATTGATCAGGCTATTTGTCCGGTCTCTGATGAGCACGATTGGCAGGAAAAAGTGATTCGGCTGCCATATGGCTTCTATACCTATGATAATCAACTTGAGAATAGGACAACCTCATCAACGCGTGCCGATTATGGCTTACCTGAAGATACAATTGTATTTTGCTGTTTAAATGCCAGCTATAAGATTGAGCCTGATATATTCAAGGTATGGATGAGTATTCTGAAGGCGGTGCCGAATAGTGTGGTTTGGCTGTTGGCGTTGAATGAGGACGTAAAAACTAATCTTCAGCGAGAAGCCGAAGTTCACGGGGTTGAGAAAGTAAGGCTGATTTTTGCTGGCCATATGCCGATGATTGAACATTTGAAGCGCTATCAGGTTGCGGATATTTTTCTTGATACCTACTGGTGCAATGCACATACCACGGCACTAGATGCACTATGGCAGGGCCTGCCAGTACTTACCTGCCGAGGTGAGGGGGCATCTTCAAGGGTGGCTGCCTCATTGCTCAATGCACTTGAAATGCCCGAGTTGATTACTACGGATTTAGAAGAGTACGAAAAACTTGCAATCTTTTACGCCACCCATAATGACGCACGCCATGCCATGCACGAAAAACTGAAAGCCAAGCGGTATACTGCCCCTTTATTTAATACCGAGTTGACAGTGCGGCATATAGAGCGCGCCTATTTGATGGCTTGGGAGCGCCATCAGGCAGGGCTTCCACCAGCGGCTATCGATGTGCCGGCCATTGAGCTTGATACAACAAAAGAGATGCTGCATTGAACAGTTTGTTTGACAAAGTAAGCCCGCAAGCACCATTGGCCGAGAGGCTGCGGCCAACAACACTGGATGAAGTGGTCGGGCAGTCGCATCTGCTGGGTGAAGGCAAGCCGCTGCGTCTGGCTTTCAATTCAGGCAAGCTACCTTCCATGATTCTGTGGGGGCCGCCTGGAGTGGGCAAGACGACCTTGGCCAGGCTGATCGCCAATGCTGCCGATGCCGAGTTTATCCCGATTTCTGCCGTGTTATCCGGTATCAAGGATATTCGTGATGCGATAGAGCGTGCCGAGTACACGCTGCAACAGTCTGGTCGCCGTACTATCATGTTTGTGGATGAGGTTCATCGTTTTAACAAAGGCCAGCAGGATGCATTCCTGCCTTTTGTTGAAAGTGGCCTGATCACCTTTATCGGTGCGACGACGGAAAATCCATCCTTTGAAGTTAATAGCGCCCTGTTAAGTCGGGCGCAGGTGTTTGTGCTGAGTGCATTATCCGAAGCCGAGTTAGGCCTGTTGCTGGATAGGGCGCAGCAGGCCATGGCCGCCAGCATTACCCTGACGCCAGAAGTACGCGAGCAGGTGTTGGCGTATGCCGATGGGGATGCGCGTCGCTTGCTGAATTTTGTAGAGGGCTTATTCAATGCGGCGCAAGCTGCAGAGGTGCAGGCGATTGATGCAGATTTTCTGCAATCCACCATGGCGAGTAAAATGCGCCGCTTTGATAAAGGCGGCGAGGCATTTTACGACCAGATTTCAGCATTACATAAATCGGTTCGCGGCTCCAACCCGGATGCTGCGCTGTACTGGTTCCTGCGTATGCTCGATGGCGGAGCCGATCCTTTATATCTGGGTCGTCGCATCATCCGTATGGCCATAGAAGATATTGGTCTGGCAGACCCGCGTGCACAGACCTTGGCGCTGGAAGCCTGCCAGATTTATGAACGTCTGGGCTCGCCGGAAGGAGAGCTGGCGCTATCCAATGCAGTCATATATCTGGCTGTGGCGGCCAAGAGTAATGCGGCTTATAACGCCTATAACCAGTGCAAGGCTTTTGTCGGCGATGATAAGTCGCGCCCGGTGCCGCTCCATTTGCGCAATGCGCCAACCAAGTTGATGAAGGCGCTGGATTACGGCAAGGAATACCGTTACGCCCATAATGAACCGGACGCCTATGCGGCTGGGGAAAACTATATGCCGGACGACATGCCGAACGTTCAATTTTATACGCCCACATCACGCGGGTTAGAAGGTAAAATTAGCGAGAAGCTGGCACATCTGCGTGAGCTCGATGCTCAAGCAAAAAGTAAAAAATAATCAGGAAAACCCATGTTAGACATACTCGCTTTACGTAATGACTTAGATACCGTAGTGACTCGACTGGCCTCCCGCAAGTTCGACTTCGATACCGCAAAATTCAGCGCCCTGGAACAGGAGCGTAAAACCGTGCAGACACGCACGCAGGAGCTGCAGGCCAAGCGCAACGCCAGCTCCAAACAAATAGGTATTGCCAAGTCCAGGGGCGAGGACGTTGCTGCCATCATGGCAGAAGTGGCTGGGCTAGGGGAGCAGTTAAAGGCAGATGAGGCACGCCTGGGCGAGCTACAGGCAGAGCTGCAAAGCCTGCTGTTGAATGTGCCTAACTTGCCGCACAGCAGTGTGCCTGTTGGAAAGTCGGAAGAAGATAATGTGGAGGTGCGTAAAGTCGGCACACCACGTAACTTTGATTTTGCGATCAAGGATCACACGGACGTTGGCACCCCGTTGGGTCTGGATTTTGACACAGGCGCCAAGCTTGCAGGGGCCAGATTTACCTTGATGCGTGGGCAGATCGCCCGTCTGCATCGTGCTTTGGCGCAATTCATGCTCAATACGCAGACTGAACAGCATGGATACACTGAATGCTATACACCGTATATGGTGAATGCGGAAACGTTGATAGGCACAGGCCAGTTGCCGAAGTTTGAAGAGGATCTATTCTCGCTGGCGCATAATGACAGCAAGCTGTATTTGATCCCGACATCAGAAGTTACACTGACGAACACCGTGCGTGACGAAATTGTGGCCTTGGATGATTTGCCAATCAAGCTCACTGCCCACACCCCTTGCTTCCGCTCTGAGGCCGGGTCTTATGGCCGCGATACGCGTGGCATGATACGCCAGCACCAGTTTGATAAAGTGGAAATGGTGCAGATCGTTCATCCGGAAAAAAGCTATGAAGCCCTGGAAGAAATGGTCGGCCATGCTGAACATATCCTGAAGGCTTTAGGCTTGCCGTATCGTGTGGTTGCGCTATGTACCGGCGATATGGGTTTTGGAGCAGCCAAAACTTATGACCTGGAAGTTTGGTTGCCTGCACAGAATACCTATCGTGAGATTTCATCGGTATCCAATTGCGAGGCATTTCAGGCACGTCGCCTGCAAGCTCGTTTCCGCAATGAGAGTGGCAAGCCGGAGTTGGTGCATACCCTTAATGGCTCCGGGCTTGCAGTAGGGCGCACGCTGGTGGCGGTGTTGGAGAACTACCAGAATTCGGATGGCAGCGTAACTGTGCCCGATGTACTGGTACCCTATATGGGCGGTAAATCCCAGCTTAGCGCCTAAGCTGTTGCCCTATTGCGGGACGGGTTGCTTGCCCTGTGCCAGGCTGGCAATATCAAAACTGGGTAGTAGCGGTAGGTGTTGGGGTAAGTATTTCTCCAATATCTTGTGATAGGTGCGGATAGACTCCACAAAAATCACGGGCGCACCACCGCTTGCATAGCCGTATTTCACCGTTGTGTAGTACTCAGCTTTATTTAACAAAGGCAGGGTTTTCTTCAGGTCCGCCCAACTGTCCGGGTTGAGTTTCATGCGCACAGCCAATACCCGCGCATCTTCAAGGTGGGCGTAGCCTATGTTATAGGCGGCAAGCGCCATCCAAGTCCTGTCGGGCTCCGGCACGCGCTTGGGGATAGTATCTTTCAGGATGACCGTGTAGCGTGCTCCCGCCATGATGCTTTGCTTGGCATCCAGCCGATCGGTGACGCCCAGCCTGTCAGCGGTCTGCTCAGTCAGCATCATCATCCCACGTACATTGGTGGGCGAAGTATTCAATCTATCCCAGTGTGACTCCTGGTAACTGATAGCTGCAAGCAGCCGCCAGTCTATGTTGGTCAACTCTTGTGCCTGTTTGAACAGGCCGGCGTACTTTGGCAGTACGCTACGAGTCCGCTGCAAAAAGGTCGTGACATCTATGGGGTTGAGGCGCTCTGCATGGCCATAGTAACGATCAATCAAGTTACGTAAGGTGCCGTCCTTGTTGATTCGTGCAAAAAACGCATTGGCTTTCTTATAAATCCTGGCGTCACCATTTTTTGGGAAAGCCCATGCAATTTTCTCCGGCTTGCCTAAAGGCAAGCCGGTGCCAAGGTTGGGATAGTAGTTCTGTAATAATGCGAGCAGATGTGCATCGGCCACGGTGTAATCCAGGCTGCCGTCGGCCACCTGTTCCAGCAACTCATCGGCACTGGTATTAGCAGGCTCACGCCATGAGAGGCCAGGTTCCTGCTGCTTTATTTCGCTCAAGCGTTCGGCATAGCTGGTGCCAGCCGGCACGGAAATTCTTTTGCCTAGCATTTCTTTGATCGATTTTGGGGCTGTTTGTAGCTCCTTGTTATACACCACTTGCTGCTGTGTATTTTCATAGGGGATGCTGAATTGAACCAGGTGTTGTCTTAAGTCTGTGATGCTAAGGTCAGCTGCGGCAAAATGTGCTTGTCCTTTGAGCAGGGTGGGTATTACCTTTGTGATGTTGTCTACTACCAGGAATTTAATGGTGTAATCAGCACCGAATTCTTTGGCAAAAAGCTTTGCCAGATCGTACTCGAGACCAGCATATTCATTCTCACCGTTAACGTAATAGGTATTGGGGCCATTGTGAGTGACGACGACTAACTCTTTGGTGGCTATAGCCTTGGGCAAAGGGGTTGCCGGTTTTTCGCAGCCTGCAAGGCTAACTAGAGTCAGGAGTATGAAGTAAATACGCATCAGGCAAAGTTTCCCCAACTTGCCTGGCTTTGTCTAGTCATTTATTGCTTGGCAAAATGTCGGCAGAATATGCCCGAGATGTTAAAATAACGAATCTGTTATTTGCGGTAACGGAAGTGGAGAGGTGGCAGAGCGGTTGAATGTACTTGACTCGAAATCAAGCGTGGGTGCAAGCCCATCGAGGGTTCGAATCCCTCCCTCTCCGCCACGGGCTTAGCAATCAAGCCATCTATGTTTCTAACTCCATTGTTATTGCACGTAATTATTTCTACACCATTCCTGTCTACGATATCCGTGTTGCTACTTCAAGTAATTCAGACGCCTGTGATATTCTCAAGTCTCGGGTGTGTTGAGCTAGTTGCTCATCTGTAATCACCAAAACTGCGGTTTTCAGGGCATTGAATTGCTCAATACATGCTGTGTCAGTTAGATCATCCAAATCCTGATCCAGAATGGCGTAGTGCTCAGGATGCTCCAGGGTAAACGAGGGCAGATGAGTGGCGAGTATTCTTACCTTGTCGGAAATGTTAGCCTTCAGGTAGCCAGCTTCGTCCCAAGTCTTGTCGGAAAGTGCTATTTGATGGGCATCTTCAAGTAAAGACTCAAAAATTTTCTTCAAGTAAATATAGGCACCTAGGCCAGCCCCGTTGCCAGCCAGCTCTATCGCTTTATTTAACTCACGTGTTCGCAGCTCGCCTAACGCCGGTGCAAACGCCATAACCTCTCCGAAATTGATATCGGCTATTGAGGGGTATTGCCCCACTTTTAACAGGTGGCTATCTTCAATCTGGAAGTGAAAGATGGTTTTATGGTTGGCACGTGTACAGGATAATTCTTTTGAGAATTTCTTTTGTGTCCAGAACCCGGCAGCAACGCCAAAGCTTTTGGCGGCCATCAGTTCGCTGGCCATGCTGTTTTGTGTTTCGAGCGATAGTACGCCTTGAAATGGCGTGAATTTCTTACAAGCAGGGCAGTAAAAGTCAACAATGGCCACATAGGTGAGTATGGCCCTGACAGTAGGGGAGGCATTGCTCCCAATTGCTACAGGAGTGTATAGGGGAAGGCTTAGCAGCCAGTCTGCCACCGGGAAGTCTGTTGACGTGCTCATGATATGTCTCCTCACCTTCGCAACTGCGCGTCTAGTGACGATAAAGGTTGGAGGCTGCTGAGGCAAGCACTTAAACTGATGATATCTGTATCAGAAAAGGCCGCCTAGCAAACAAAACGCCAGCGCGAAGCTGGCGTGGGCAAGATGCTAATTCCAGGGGAATTAGTTTAATGCATCTTTCAGTGCTTTGCCTGCGCGGAAAGCAGGGGCTTTACGTGCAGCAATTTTCAATTCTTTGCCAGTTTGCGGATTGCGGCCAGTACGGGCAGCGCGATCGCTAACAGCAAAAGTACCAAAACCGATTAAGGTTACAGTGTCGCCACTCTTCAGAGCAGCTGTTACGCTTGCAGTGAATGCATCAATTGCTTTAGCAGCAGCAGCTTTAGTAATACCAGCTTCACCAGCGATTTGTTCAATCAATTCTTGTTTGTTCATATGATATTCAATCTTAAGTGTTGTTAGGAAAGATTATATTAACCTAAAAATAGCCTTGTGTAGAAGTTTTGCAGCTAAGAAGGCCGTCTGCGGCCCTTTATTTAGCTATCCGTGCTTAATTATTCTGGTTATGTATGAGCAACAGCTTGATAAATTCATCGGCGGATACCGCCTGGCTGTTGAGGAATCCCTGGTACATATCGCATTGATGCAGATGCAGGAATGCCAGTTGTTGTGCCGTTTCCACACCTTCAGCCACAACACGCATGCCTAGCGTGTGGGCAATCTTGATAATGGTGGCGGTAATTGCACGATCATCCTCATCATGCTCAATATCGGCGACAAAGCTCCTGTCAATTTTCAGCACATCCAACGGGAAGCTCTTTAAGTAGGCTAGCGATGAGTAGCCAGTGCCAAAGTCATCAATAGCAAGTGTGATGCCTTTCGAGCGGATGGTATTGAGAGTTTCCACCACTTCCGCTTCGCGATTCATCAGTATGCTTTCCGTTAACTCCAGCTCTAGGTATTCCGGGGGGAAGCCGGTATCTGCAAGTAGCGCGGAAAGCGTTTTGAATATGTCGGTATGATGTAGCTGGTGGGCGGATATATTGACTGCCAGTTTAAGCGGGGTGATGCCAGCATCCAGCCAACGTTTGCCTTGCTCACAAGTCTCTTTTATCACCCATTCACCCAGGCCACGGATAAGCCCGGTATCTTCTGCTATGCTGATAAAGTTGGTGGGCATCATCAATCCATCAAGCGGATCCTGCCAGCGCATGAGCGCCTCTGCGCCGATGATTTTTCCAGTCAGGATGTCTATTTTTGGTTGGTAATACACCTTGAGCTCGTTGTTCTGTATAGCCAGGCGCAGCCTGCTTTCGATATTGAAGCGATCGCGTGCGGCTTGCGTCAACTTTTCGGAGAAGTACCTGGCACATCCGCGCCCGGCGGCTTTGGCCTGATAGAGCGCCGCATCGGCATGTTGCAGCAGCTCAAGTGCTGTTTCGCCATGTCCAGGGAACAGGCTGATACCGATGCTGGCACCTATACGCACCTCGATGTTGTTGGACAAAGACCATGGCGCCTCTAGCGCCTTGATGATGCCTGCTGCTACCCTTGCTGCATCCTCCGGTGAGGCGATAGTTCCCAGCAATACGGTAAACTCATCGCCACCCAGGCGGGTAATGGTATCCACGCTACGCAGCTTACTGGTCAGGCGCTGCGCCACTTGTTGCAACAGCTCATCGCCGGCCAGGTGACCGAAGCTGTCATTCACGTTTTTGAACCTGTCCAGATCAAGCATCAGCAATGCTAGTTGGCTGTCATCGCGGCGCGCGACCTCAATAGCATGGTCCAGATGGGAGAGCAGCATGAGACGGTTAGGCAGCTTGGTAAGCGGGTCGTGATGGGCCAGGAATTCGAGCTTCTCTTCAGAGGATTTAAGGCTGGAAATGTCGGCAAACACGCCTACGTAATTGGTTACCTCCCCAATTTCGTTATTGATGGCGCTGAGGCTTAACAGCTCTGGATAGACATCCCCATTCTTGCGACGATTCCATAATTCTCCCTGCCAATGGCCGGTGGTTTTAAGGGAATGCCACATCTCAGCATAAAAGGCGCGGTCATGGCGGCCAGAGCTGACAATAGAGGGTGTCATACCTATCATTTCATCAGCCTGGTATTGCGTAATGTCTGTACAGGCTCGGTTCACCATGATGATGCGATTATTCACGTCGGTGACCATAATACCTTCGCGCGTGTTCTCGAAGACTGCGTTGGACATGCGATGGTTTTCTTCATTGACCTTAAGGGCCGTAATGTCTGTCACGGTACCAACAAAGCCGAGAAAGTGGCCTGTGGCGTCCTGCTCCACGGCAGCCTGGCCTTTTACCCATACGATACTGGCATCGCCACGCTGAAAACGAAACTCTTGGTTAAATGGCTGTTTTTCAATGACAGTGGTTTGCCATGCCTGCGTAATTTTCTCTCTATCCTGCGCGTAGATGCCGCTAAACCAGCCGTTATTCATGGCATCCTGAAACGATATTCCGGTAATCTCAAACCAGCTCTGGTTGATGTACAGGAAATCTCCTTTGAGATTGGTATGGAAAACCCCCACAGGCGAGGAGCGGGCCAGCGTATGGAACAGGGTTTCGCTTTCGCGTAATGCCTTCTCGGCCAGCTCGCGCTCCATTTCGACCTCTGCCACGGACAGGGAAAATGAAATGTCACTCGCCAACTCATCCAGCAAATCCATTTCACGCTGGTTTAATATCCCCAGTACCGCAGAATAGAGGCTGAAGTTGCCGACCACGCTGCCATTGACTATCAGTGGCAGCGCAACAATGCTTCTGAAACCATTTTCTTGTGCCAGCTCCCGTCTTTTGATATTGCTGATAGTGGCAACGTCATGACATACCGAATGGCGACCTGAGAGCAGTGCCGAAGCAGTAGGCAGGCTGTAGTCTGGTGTCATCAGGTCGATATTGAGGTGGTCTATGTAATATCCGCTGTCACCAGTGCTGGCCATGGTCTTGATATGTCGGCCATCGGGTTCTATCAGTCCTATCCATGCCATACGGAAGCCGCCATCCCTTACTGCTACGAGACAAGCCTCCTGGAACATTTCTATGGTAGGTAAACGCCTGACGATGGTTTGATTGATGTTGGTCAGCATCAACAGCAGGCGATTGACGGTGCGGATTTCTATTTCGGCCTGTTTGCGGTCTGTTACATCATTAACAAGCACGAGTCGTGCATGTCGACCTGCGAAAATAAGGGGATTTGAAGTGGTTTCAACATCGATTAAAGTACGGTCTTTTTTGTAGTGGCATGAGTCCAGTGGATAGATCATGCCATTGTCTTTGAGGCTGGCGTGGGGTTGGCTGAAGCTATACGGGTTATCGGCCGGACGAATATCATTCAAGGTCATAGCGGAGAATTCTTCGCGGCTCCAGCCATAGTGGTTGACGGCAGCATCATTGACGGCGAGAAAATGCTGATTTTCAGCATCTATGACCCACATCGGGTTGGGATTGGCGTCGAACATTTCCCGATACAGGGCTTCGCTTTCCTGTAGTGTTTTTTCGCGGGCCAGCATGGAGGTGATATCGCGCATGATGACGACTGCACCCAGTTTGATGCCTTCATCATCCGAAAAAGGCGCTGCGCTGCAGGAGACGTAGCGCATTTCCTGAGCATGTGCCTTGATGGCGATGCATTCATCCTGAATCTTTTCGCCATTGAATGCACGGAACAAAGGGATATCCTGTGCATGCAGCGGCAATAAGCCTTCCTTGTCGTACAGCGTATAAAAGTCAGCCCATTGCTCGGCGGGAATGCACAAAGCATCCAGACCGTGCCATGCTCGTGCTACATTGTTGAATAGTACCAACTGCATGTTGGCATCACATGCGATGACTGCATCCGCCTGGTTTTCGAGCAAGGCACGATTGAATTGCTCCTGCAGTTTCAGGTTGGTCTGGGCTTTAATACGCTCCGACAGATCCGTATCGGTGCCGGAAATGCGGATGGCTTTGCCATGGCTGTCGCGCGAGATAAAGCCACGTGTCAATATAGGCAGGTAGTGGCCCAGTCGGTGCTGCATCTGGCATTCAAGCTGGTAGCTGGTATGGTCGCTATTGAGCATGTCGTGGATGAACTGTTTGATCGTCGCGATATCATCCGGGTAGGTGAGCTTTTGCCATATACCGGGGTCATCTGCTGACAATGGAGCGTCGTAGCCAAACATGCTCCACCAGCTGGGCGAGTGGTAGCATTTGTTGGAAATCAGGTCCAGGTCCCACCAGCCATCATTACTGCCTTTGATCACCAGGCTAAGCCGCTCTTCGGATTTTCTGAGCGCCTCTTCGGTCTCTTTCTGTTCGGTGATGTCTTCAACAGCCACCAGGAGCAACTCTAGCGCATTATTAGACTTTCGTACGCCATTGACTTCAATGTGCGAAATGATGATTTTTCCGCTCTTGTGGAGATAACGTTTTTCATGCTGAAAATGCTCTATCTTGCCCTGATTCAGCTGTTCACAGTAAGTCATACATTCGACAATATCATCCGGGTGCGTCATATCCTGCCAGGCCAGGGCAAACAGCTCTTCACGGGTATAACCCAGTATTTCGCATAGCCTGTCATTGGCTTGCAGCCACTTGTGGGTCGCAGGGTCGCATACGCCCATGCCGATGAAGGGCATTTCATAAAAGCGGTTGAGCAGTCGGTCGCGCTCACTGGTCTTATTGGCAATTTCGAGTTGGTGGGAGCGTAGCTGCTGACGCCACAGTAGTAACAGTGCAATGGCTACTAGGGTAATAGCCAGCAGCGCAATGCCGCTGATCCATAGTAATAGTGTTTTTAGCTGTGCCATGACCTCGTCCTGGTCGATCTGGGCGACGAAGCTCCAGGTGGAGTTCAAATGGGTTTGCACGGCAAATACCGGCTTTCCCTTGTAATCCAGGCCTTGCTGCAGTCGCGGCGCTATATGATAGGCAGTATCTTTGTATGCTTGGCGATGAATAAATGCAGTCTGGTTTTTGTCTTTTGGGTTATAGCTGAGAATATCTTCTGAGTCGGCATCAATTTTAATGAGCAGGGCTTCAGCACTTTTTGAAGATGTCGGCCAGGCCAGTATGCTTGCCAGTACTCGTTTTGATAAGTCGGAATGGATGACGGTAAAAGCAATAATTCGTTTCTGACCCTCTCTTTTCAGGGTCACCGGTGCAATCACATCCATGCGCAGATGCTTATCGTGATTGAGATACAGATCGCTGCGCATGGGCTTACCAGCGGCCAATGACATTTCTATCAGGCCCTGGTGCGGTTTTTCTGACTCCTGATCAATCTCTCCGCGATGTAATAAATAGTCGCCTTGTGGCGTAATCAGGGAAATGCCGGTGGATTGATATGCCCTGATTTGCGCATCGAAACGCTCTGCTATACGTTTCTCAGCATCGCTATCATTATGCTGCTGGTATTCATACACTAACTCGGCAAAGGTCTGGTCGGCTGCCAGCACTTCGGCATCTCCAGTGCGTGCCATTACCCAGCGGTCTAGTTGCTGGGCTTTGATGTTGGCGATTGAATGCAGGCTATCGTAAGTTTCTGTCTTTATTTTTGGGGTATATAACAGGAGTACCCCATAATTCATGAGTGGAATCACAAATATCAGTACGCTACAAACCACAAAGAAATAAAACTCTCTGGATTTCTGTTTGATTGCGTTGGGAATGGCTAGCGCCGGGCGAACAGGTGAAGGTTTGTGCGTGTGGTTCAGCAGGTAATAGAGCAGAAATGCGGTAATGCCGATAAAAACAAGGCTGGCTAAACTGTAGGCAAGCGGAATGGAAATAGACTTGGCACTGAATATGGATAATAAACTGCTGTTGACCAAAACCCAGAGTGAACCGAAAGTAACATAAAAAACTGCGACACTGACAGGCATCCGATCTTTGATAAGCTGGTAGAGTTTATTTTTCAAATGACTGTTCTAAAGGTATCTGTTCTAAATGTTTACGTTTTTTATCCTTGGATTATGCGTAGGTTTAACTACTTTATCAATTGCCATTGAGAAAAATATCCAATATAGGGTGGTCTGAAATTTAACTCATTGATATCTAAGTGCTTCTATGGGGTTCATCTGGGCTGCTTTACGTGCTGGATAGAACCCGAAGAACACCCCTATACTGGCGGCAACACCAAACGCGATAGCAACAGAATTACCTGAAATGACAATCGCCGCTTCTGTGAGCTTGTTGACCAAAATCGCACCACCGACACCAATCAATATGCCGATCAGGCAACCGACGATAGAAATCATGATGGCTTCCAGCAGGAACTGCATCAGGATATCGCGTTCTCGTGCGCCGATGGCCATGCGTATACCGATTTCGCGGGTGCGTTCGGTGACCGATACCAGCATGATGTTCATGATGCCTATTCCCCCGACCAGCAACGATACCGAGGCAATGGCACCCAACAGCAGCGACATGGTGCGTGTGGTTTCTGCGGCCGAGTTGGCAAGTGCAGTCAGGTTACGTACCGAAAAATCATTATCAGCACCTTCACGGATATTATGGCGCTGCTTGAGCAAGCTATTCAGTCCATCTTCTACCATGGGCATGATCTTGTCTGACTCCGCCTGCACGATGATCTGACGTACGCTGCCCGGTATCTGGTTGCCAAATAATTTACGTTGTGCGGTGGTCAGCGGTACGATGATGGAGTCGTCCTGATCGCGGCCATCCAGGCTTTGGCCTTTGCTTTCCAGTACTCCTACGATGACAAAAGGGCTCTGCTTGATACGGATGGTTTTCCCCACCGGGTCAATGTCGTCGCCAAACAGGCTCTGTACTACAGTTTTTCCGACCAGTGCCACCCTGGTTGCCGAGCGTATATCAGACTCGGTAAATGCGTAGCCATCGCTCAGGTTCCATGAGCGAACATCGAGGTAGCTGGGCATTGTGCCTATGATGCTGGTGTTCCAGTTATTGCTACCGTAAATGATTTGCGCATTCCCCATGGTGAGAGGGGCAACTGCAGCTACGCCTTCCAGTTCAATAATAGCGTTGGCATCCTTGGTATTGAGGGAAGGAGCATTGCCTGTGGCCGAGCGCGCGCCCCCTGCATTGGGAGGGCCTGAAAGTACGATAAAGAGATTGCTGCCCATGGCGCTGATGGAGCGTTTGACAGACTCTTCAGCCCCTTGGCCGATGGCCATCATCAGCACAACGGCCCCGACGCCTATCACCATGCCCAGCATGGTCAGGAAGGTGCGCAGCCGATTAGCTCCCATGGCATGCCAAGCCTCTCCCAGCATTGCGGTAAACATTAAATGCGCTCCATCATGCCGGCTCCACAGCGAGCGTCGCTGTCCGGATGTCCTGCACGATACGACCATCCAGAAAGCGTACCTGGCGACTTGCGTGTTCCGCAATGTCAGGTTCGTGGGTGACTAGTACGATGGTGATGCCCTCGTGATTCAATTCGGCGAACAGTGACATGATCTCTTCACTGGTGACGCTATCCAGGTTGCCGGTCGGCTCATCGGCTAGAATCAGGCGCGGATTGTTGACCAGCGCCCTAGCAATGGCAACCCGCTGTTGCTGCCCACCCGATATCTGATTCGGTCGCGAGTGGATATGTTTGGACAGGCCCACTTTTTCCAGTAGCAGTTTTGCATGGGCATAGCGTGCTTCTTTTTCTATCTTGGAATACACCAGAGGCAGAGCGACATTGTCCAGCAGGCTGGAGCGAGATAGCAGGTTAAATCCCTGGAATACAAAGCCTATGGTTTTATTGCGCACGCGAGCGAGGGCATTGCTTTCCATCGCTGCGACTGCATAGCCATCCAGGATGTATTCACCGCTGGTAGGTTTGTCCAGGCATCCCAGTATGTTCATGAAGGTGGATTTCCCCGAGCCGGACGGTCCCATGATAGCGACATAATCCCCGTGCTCAATGCTTAGATTCACATCTTTAAGCACGGGAAAAGGCCCCGCAGCTGTTTCATATTCTTTAAACAGGTGGGTGACCTGAATAACGTTGTTGTGGTTTTCTGGCATCAGAACATTCGCATGCGCATATTGCTGCTGCCACTGGCGGGGCTTTGACCATCAGGTAGTGTTTCACCAACAATCACTTTGTCGCCCTGCTTTAGGTCACGGCTCTTGATTTCGGTAAAACGACCATCTGAAATGCCTAGCCGGACTTTAACCTCGGCCGGTTTACCGTCACGTAGCACATAGACTTTGCCGACAGCCATGTCATCCGATTTACCACGTTTCTTCCCGCCATTGCGCTTTTGTTTCGCGGAGGCTTCCGCGCTGTCAGCGTCATCCAGTTTGGGCTTGTAGCGTAATGCCGCATTGGGCGCGAGCAGGACATTGTCGTGGTTGGAGACTGCAATATTGACGTAAGCGGTCATTCCCGGCAGCAGCGTCTGGTCAGGGTTGTCGACCGATACCACCACATTATAAGTCACTACGTTAGAGGTGTTGGTCGGGTTCAGGCGTAACTGTTTAACTACGCCCTCGAAGTTTCTGTTGGGGAAGGCATCGACAGAGAATTTGGCTTTCTGGCCTTCCTTGATATTGCCGATGTCCGCTTCAGCAAAGCTGGAGTTGATCTGCATCTTGGAAAGATCCTGCGCAATGGTAATCAGCGTTGGGGTCTGGAAACTGGCAGCCACCGTTTGTCCAAGATCGACAACCCGATCCACCACGACGCCAGAAACCGGTGAGCGGATGATGGAGTAACCCAGGTTGGTTTTATCACGCTGCAATTGAGCACGTGCCGTATCCAGTTGCGCGCGTGCCGATTTCAACGCTTGTACTGCCTGGTCAAGCTCCTGCTTGGAAACATACTCCAGGGCATACAAGGAGCGCATGCGCGCCTCATTCGCCACTGCCAGGTCAAGAGAAGCCTGGATATTGCGCACGTTACCTTCGGTTTGCGCGATCTGTGCAGTAAACAGTGCATCGTCCAGTTCAAGCAAAACCTGGCCTTCTTTTACCTTGTCATTGAAATCCACATAGAGTTTCTTAACGCGACCGGAGACTTGAGTACCCACGTTGATCAGGCTCACTGGGTTAATAGTGCCGTTGGCATTTACGCTTTGTTCGACATCCCCCTGAGTGATTGTCTGCAGGCGATAGAGATCTTCGGGGTGTGGTTTATGGCTTTGCTGATAGTAGTAGGCTGCGCCTCCTGCTATGGCTATCAAAAAAAGCGTCATCAAGGTTTTTTTTATGGTTTTGCTCATTGTGGTGTGCTCATGGAGTTACCTGAAGGCTGAATGGCGGACGAGTTTAAAGAGGCGTTTCCCTCAGGAAGCGACTGTATCATTGCGTTATCAAGACCACCGATAGACTGTGCCAGTGTAGTCCGTGCAATATTCCAGTTCAGGCTGGCCTGGATACGCTGCTGCCTCGCACTGGCCAAGGCACTTTGCGCATTAAGCGCATCGAGGATGTTACCAACACCAGCCTTGTATCTGCCCAGGGCTACCCGCGACGATTCCTCGGCACTCTTGACCAGTATATCGGCGGCGATGATGGACTCGGTTGCCGTGTGCAGGTTCTGATAGGCGCTCCATACATCCAATGATATTTGCAGGCGCAAACGGTCGCGCTGGGCGGAGCGTACATCGGCTGCCGCCTCGGCAGACTTGATGCGGTAGGTTGGCCCGTAGCCGGCAAACAGCGGAATTGCCACGGTGACACCGATAGCAGAAGTGTTGTTAGAGGTCAGGCTGCTGCCGTCAGTCATGCTGTTGGAGAGTGCTAATGAAACCGTGGGCTTCGCCGCGGCGCGGCTGGCATCGATGGTGGCTTGCGCAGCTTTCACCTGGGCTTCGCTTGCAATGAGGTCTGGCCTGCGATTGCGTGCCTGCTCAACTAGGTCGCTGATATCCTGCTCTATTTTTTGCTGAGGATAATTGTTGGCGCTGGGCATTAACTTTAATGGGTTATTCGCACTCAAGCCCATCAGGTTCGCCAGCGTGCCATACGCCGTTTTAAGAGTACCTTCTGCAGTGATGCGGGTAAGGCTGGCCTGGGCAAGTGCTGTTTGTGCCTGTAACTTGTCAGCCGGGGGCGTGATTCCCGCCTTGTAACGTGCTTCAGCGGCCTTAAAGCTTTCCTCTGCGGCGCGCTCAGCCTCGCGAACAGCATCCAGTGCGGCGATTCCAGCCTGTACCTGGTAGTAGGCATTGACGGTTGCCAGTAATATGCTTTGCACGGTTGCGCTCTGGGTGGCGCTGGCCGCCTGCAATAACTGGCGCGCATTTTCCAGCGCCGCATCGCGGTTGCCAAAGTCATAGAGCAGGTAAGAGGCGACCAGGCTATTGCTTAAATTGCTGTAAGGGTTGCTGCGGTTGAGGGTATTGGCAGTAGACCAGTTGAGGTTGGACCCTACATTGTCTGTCACTGTGGGCAGGTAAGCCGACTTTGCCACGCCCACCTGGGCTGCCTGTACTCGGGCGCTGGCCCATACTTCACGGGTTTGAGGGTTATTGCACAGGGCGGCCTCAGTCACATCCGCGAGGCTTAAGGCGCTCTGCATGTTTGCCGGTGAACAAGGTGTGCCGGTATCCTGCAAATAGCCGGCGGGTATGGCGGGAGGTGCCTGAGTTTGTAGCGGGTCACCATCCTTGTACCACAGTGAGCTATCTGCGTAAGCCAGGCTTGTATTGAGCAAGGCGCCTGAGCTGAGCAAGGCCATTGCACATAGCACTTTCCAGTAGCTGAATGTAGCTTGAAACTTTTTGTGGGGGAGAGGGCTGCCGGGCTGCAACAACATGACTATATTCAGCTTTCAACAAAAATTCGAATTATTATATAGTCAGTAGAGATGGGCCAAACACTAAGGTTCAGCTTTTGGCGGCAAATTTACAACTTTTAACACGCCTGCATCTGGACCTGCCAAAGCAGGCGTGTTTTTATTAGCAGTTGTATAGGATTTACACCAGTTCCTGGCTGGCCAGGTAGTCTTCGTAATTGCCGGAGAAGTCGATAATGCCGTCGGCACGGACTTCCAGGATGCGTGTGGCCAGCGAGCTTACAAACTCACGGTCATGGCTGACGAAGAATAGTGTGCCCTTGTACTTGTCCAGTGCTGTATTCAGGGCCTCGATCGACTCCATATCCATGTGGTTAGTCGGCTCATCCATCAGCAATACATTGGTTTTGGCCAGCATCAGCTTGCCGAACATCATGCGGCCTTTTTCGCCGCCGGAGAGTACCTTTACCGATTTCTTGAAGTCGTCGCCAGAGAACAGCAAGCGGCCCAGCATACTGCGTACCACATTGTCGTCGTCCGTTGCCTGGGTAAAGCGTTTCATCCAGTCAAACAGGTTGAGGTTTTCTTCGAAGTCTGCCGCATGGTCTTGCGCAAAGTAGCCGATATTGGCTTTTTCTGCCCATTTCACTTCGCCATGGTTGGGTACCAAGTCACGCGCCAGGCAGCGCAGCAGGGTGGTTTTACCAATACCGTTTTCACCAATAATGGCAATGCGCTCACCGGCTTCCACCATGAGGTCGAAGTCGTTGAACAATGGGCGGTCAAAGCCGTGGCTGAGTTTTTTAAGCTCTACTGCATTGCGGTGCAGCTTCTCGCGCTCGTCGTATTCAAAGCGGATAAATGGGTACTGGCGGCTGGAGGGCTTGATATCCTCAACCTTGATTTTATCGATCTGCTTGGCACGGCTGGTGGCTTGCTTGGCTTTTGAAGCGTTGGCAGAGAAGCGACGCACGAAATCCTGCAGATCGGAAATCTGCTGCTTGGCCTTGGCATTGTCCTTGGCCTGCTGTGCACGCGCCATGGTAGAGGCTTCCATGAAGTCGTCGTAATTGCCCGGGTACACCGTGAGCTTGGCGTAATCCATATCGGCCGTATGCGTACATACCTGGTTCAGGAAATGTCGATCATGCGAGATGATGATCATGGTGCAGTTGCGATTATTAAGGATATCTTCCAGCCAGCGGATGGTGTTGATATCCAGGTTATTGGTTGGCTCATCAAGCAGCAAAATGTCAGGGTTGGCGAACAGTGCTTGCGCCAGCAGTACACGCAGCTTCCAGCCCGGTGCGATGGCGCTCATGGTGCCGGTATGCTGGTCGATAGGAATGCCGACACCCAGTAATAGCTCGCCTGCACGCGCTTCAGCGGTATAGCCGTCGTATTCGGCGAATACGGCTTCCAGTTCGGCGGCCTTCATGTAGTCGTCTTCAGTGGCTTCCGGGTTCATGTAGATCGCGTTTTTTTCTACATTGGCCTGCCACATTTGTTCGTGGCCCATCATCACCACATCGAGCACGCGCTGATCTTCGTAGCCAAACTGGTCCTGGCGCAGCCAGGCCATACGCTCGTGATTATCCAGCGAGATATTGCCGGCAGTCGGCTCCAGTACACCCGCCAGGATTTTCATGAATGTGGATTTTCCGCAGCCGTTAGCGCCAATCAGGCCGTAGCGGTTGTTTTCGCCAAATTTGACCGAAACGTTTTCAAAAAGCGGCTTAGCGCCAAACTGCATGGTGATGTTGTTACTGATTAGCACAGTGGTATTCCTAAAAAATTACTTGAGATTATTAAATTCACTTAAATATTAATAGATGAGATAGCTCAGGCCGGGAACTGGTCGCGGATAACGACTTCTTCCATGGGCAGCTGACCACCGCGTGGCCAGGCATCCTTGATACCTTTGCCCACGGTGACGAACATGGCAGGCGTATGGTCGGCGGGCAGGTTCAACAGCTTGCCGACGGCATCAAAATCAAAGCCATCCATAGGGCAGGTGTCATAACCCATTTCCTTGGCGGCCAGCATTAGCGTCATCGCCGCCATGCCGCATGAGCGCATGCCCTCATCGCGCTGTGCTTGTTCCTGTCCTGTATAGTATTGGCCTATCGCAGGCACCAGATAATCCTGCACAGCCTGTGGCGCATCTTTCCAGTAACGTTCTGGCTGCTTTTCCCAGGCTTTCAGGTCGGCCACCAGCACAACCAGCAGGGATGCATCGGTCACCTGTGACTGGTTCCAGCTCACTGCCCGTATCTGGTGACGCAGTACCGGATCCTGCACCAACACAAACCGCCAGTTCTGGATATTGAAAGCAGTGGGAGATAGCATGGTGAGTGCCATCAGTTTTTCTGTTTCAGCCTCCGTCAGGCGGTGCTCGGGGTCGTAGGCTTTAATGGAGCGACGGGTTTCAACGGCAGTACTTACATTCATGATGCAACTCTAACTTTCGATTCAATAATTAATTCTGGTGATTTCCAGCATCAGGTCGCCGGCAGGGCGTTTCCATAGCACGCTATCGCCTATTTTGTGACCAATCAGAGCATGTGCGAGCGGCGATACCCAGCTCACTTTATTGGCTGAGATATCTGCTTCATCTTCACCTACTATGGTGAAGACCTGCAGATCGCCTTCTTCATCCTCAACCTCGACAGTGGTACCAAATAACACCGTATCGCCCGGTTGCGTCGCAGGTTCAACCAAAATCACATTTTCCAAGCGTGCCTGAAAGTAACGTAAATCGCGCTCTACCATCCCAAGTCGTTGGCTGACGATAGGGTCGTCCTTGCGTGGTGCCAGCCGTTGGCGCTCCTGCTCCAACGCTTCGAAGCTGCTTTGTAACTGCCCCAGCCCTGCTGGAGTGACATAGTTGGGCTGTTCACTAAGCGGGCGCTCCGGCAAATCAGTGCCAGCGAGCTCAAGATCATCTTCCTTGACGAATCCGCGGCTCATTCCCACTCGATCGTTGCTGGAGGCTTTCCGGATATATCATAGACCACGCGGTTGATGCCGCGGACTTCGTTGATAATCCGGTTAGAAACCTTACCCAGTAACGCATAAGGCAGCTCGGCCCAGTGTGCAGTCATGAAGTCGCTGGTGACGACAGCTCGTAGTGCCACTACATAATCATAAGTACGGCCATCACCCATTACGCCTACCGATTTCACCGGCAGAAAAACCGTAAATGCCTGGCTGGTGAGTTCGTACCAGGTTTTGCCGGTTACTGTATCGAACGTATTGCGCAGCTCCTCAATAAAGATGGCATCTGCACCGCGTAGCAAGTCTGCAAACTCCTTCTTCACTTCGCCCAATATGCGCACGCCCAGGCCTGGGCCGGGGAAAGGGTGGCGATACACCATGTCTGGAGGCAAGCCCAAGGCAACCCCTAATTCGCGCACTTCGTCCTTGAACAGGTCACGTAAAGGCTCCAGCAGTTTCAGGCCTAGTTGTTCCGGCAAGCCGCCAACATTGTGGTGGCTCTTGATGGTAACGGCTTTTTTTGATTTCGCGCCGCCGGATTCAATCACGTCTGGATAAATCGTACCTTGTGCCAGGAAAGTAGCGCCCTTATGGCCGCCTGTGCCGGCCTTGAGTTTGGCGGCTTCTGCCTTGAATACTTCGACAAATTCACGGCCGATGATCTTGCGTTTGGCTTCCGGGTCGCTAACGCCGGTTAACTCCCCCATGAACTGTGCTGTGGCATCAACATGAATCACTTTGGCGTGTAGCCTGCCCGCAAACATTTCCATCACCATTTTGCCTTCATCCAGGCGCAATAGGCCGTGATCGACAAATACGCAGGTGAGCTGATCGCCAATGGCGCGATGAATCAGGGCCGCTGCAACGCTGGAATCAACACCGCCAGAGAGACCCAAAATCACTTCTTCATCGCCTACCTGCTGACGTATCTTGTCGACTGCCTCTGTAATGTAATCCCCCATAATCCAGTCGGCACGGGTCTGGCAGATGTCCAGCACAAAGCGGTTAAGCATGGCCTGGCCCTGACGGGTATGTGTGACTTCGGGGTGAAACTGCACCGCGTAGAATTTGCGTTCTTCGTCTGCCATAGCGGCGATGGGGGTGGTGTCATTGCTGGCAATGACTTTAAAGCCGGGTGGTAATTCTGTGACCTTGTCGCCGTGGCTCATCCATACTTCCAGCAATCCGTGGCCTTCACTGTTGCTGCGGTCCTGAATGGCCTGGAATAGTGCAGAGTGACCGCGCGCACGTACTTCGGCAAAGCCGAACTCACGCTTGGTGCCTGCTTCTACCTTACCGCCAAGTTGTTGCGCCATGGTCTGCATGCCGTAGCAGATACCGAGTACAGGCGTACCCAGCTCGAACACGGCTTGTGGTGCCTTATCGGTTTCTTCCTCATAGACGCTGGCATGACTGCCGGACAGTATGATGCCGCTGGCACCAAACTCACGCACAAAGTCATCAGAGACATCGCAAGGATGTATTTCACAGTAGACATGGGCTTCGCGTACGCGCCGGGCGATCAGCTGTGTGACCTGAGAGCCAAAGTCGAGGATAAGGATTTTCTGGTGAGTCATGGTATTGAGTGCCATAAAAATAATGAAGGGCAAACGGCTTTAATCAACATTAAAGCGGTTTGCCCATACATCAGTACAAGTTAGTTAATCGATATGATAGTTAGGTGCTTCTTTGGTGATCTGCACATCATGCACATGAGATTCGCGCATACCGGCGGAGGTGATCTGAACAAACTCAGCCTTGGTGCGCATTTCCTCGATAGTGCTGCAACCCACATAGCCCATGGAGGCGCGCAGGCCACCCATCAACTGGTGAATCACGGCGATGACGCTGCCTTTGTAAGGGACACGGCCTTCAACACCTTCAGGTACCAGCTTGTCTGCATTGCCGTTATTATCCTGGAAGTAGCGGTCGCTAGAGCCTTTTTGCATAGCCCCAATGGAACCCATGCCGCGGTATGACTTGTAAGAGCGGCCTTGGAATAGCTCGATTTCGCCTGGCGCTTCTTCCGTACCGGCAAACATGCCACCCAGCATCACAGAGTAGGCACCGGCAGCGATAGATTTGGAAATATCGCCGGAGTAGCGGATGCCGCCATCAGCAATGAATGGCACACCGGTACCACGCAATGCTTCTTCTACATTACTCACTGCGCTGATTTGCGGCACGCCAACACCAGCCACGATGCGGGTGGTACAGATTGAGCCCGGGCCTATACCAACTTTGACGCCATCAGCACCGGCATCCACCAGCGCTCTGGCTGCGGAGGCGGTAGCAATGTTGCCGCCGATGACCTGTACATTAGGGAAGTTTTTCTTGACCCAGGTAATGCGGTCCAGCACACCTTGGGAGTGGCCATGCGCGGTATCTACCACAATGGCATCAACACCGGCTTCAACCAGTGCGGCAACACGCTCCTCGGTGCCATCACCCACACCGACTGCTGCGCCTACACGCAAACGGCCTTTTTCATCTTTACAGGCCAGCGGATGATCAGTGGATTTTTGGATGTCCTTGACGGTAATCAGGCCCTTGAGGTTGAAGTCTTCATCAATCACCAACACGCGCTCCAGACGGTACTGATGTAGCAGCCCCATTACTTCTTCGCGGCTCGCCCCTTCACGTACGGTGACCAGGCGATTCTGCGGGGTCATGATATCGGCTATGGTCTGATCCAGATTGGTTTCAAAGCGCAGATCACGATTGGTAACAATACCCACCAGTTTGGTGCCGTCCACGACAGGCAGGCCTGAAATTTTGTGCTGACGGGTTAGGGCTAAGACATCACGCACCGTCATATGCGGCTGTATGGTGACTGGATCATTAACCACGCCGGATTCAAAGCGTTTGACGCGAGACACGTGTGTCGCCTGCATTTGCGGCGTCATGTTTTTATGGATAATGCCCATCCCGCCTTCTTGCGCTAGCGCTATAGCAAGCGGTGCTTCGGTCACGGTATCCATGGCTGCAGAAACCAAAGGGATGTTGAGGCGAATTGAACGGGTAAGCTGAGTGGCTAGACTGACTTCGCGAGGTAATACGGTAGAGTGTGCGGGTACCAGCAGTACATCATCGAAGGTAAGCGCATTTTGCAACAAACGCATGGTGAATATTCCTTGCTTCCAAAACAGGATTATACCGATTTGGCTGGTCCGGGTAAATGTGCTAATTACGATTAGCCATTGATTTCTCTGGTTTCATTGAGACAATCCGATCAAGGCGATGTTGTTTAAGTAAGAATGATGGTTAAATGGCATATCAGTCAACCAAATTGGGCTACTTCGAGTTATTTAATAGTTGACTGTGATTTTTGATGGTTTTAATGTAACAACATAATAATGAGTTATTTTAAGGAAATAACATGCTTAAATTGGTGGGGGTAGTTGTTTTGACGCTGGTTATCTTTTCAATGTCGGCTAATGCTGAAGTCTACAAATGGAAAGATAAAGATGGCGTGACTCGCTACTCTGATAACTATCCAGAAGGAAATATTCCGTACCAACCACTTAAAGCTAAAAAGCCGGCGAATGGAACAGTAATTGCACCCTCTGGATCTAAGGAAGCAAATAAAGTATCTACAAGCTCTGCAGATGATACTGGCAAGCCTTTAGATCAAAAAGAGGCGCAACGAAAAGTTAAAGAGAAGGCGTGTGCGAATGCCAAGGACAACCTGCAAAAGTTGAAGCAGGGCGGTATTGTTTATAAGGAAAATGCCAAAGGTGAGCGCGAGTATCTGGATGAAACTAGCATGAAAAATGAAACTGTGGCCGCTGAAAAAGAGGTTGCTGCAGCCTGCAACTAGCCCTGGCAATATGGGCCAAGGTAAGTTGGTTTTCTGTATTAACCCTCAGGGGTGGCTTCACCGCCACCCTTTTTCATGACTTTTCCTTCTGAAGCGCGCTGGCGTCTTACTTCCTTGGGGTCGGCAATCAGCGGCCGGTAAATCTCAACCCGATCCAAGTCCCGCAAGGGCGCATCTAATTTGCCGAGCTTGCCGAACACGCCGATTTTGTTAATGCTTAAATCGATTTCAGGAAACTGCTGCAAAATTCCGGAGGCCAGTATGGCCTCTTCAGCAGTCACGCCCTCATGCACTTTGACCGGAATGATGATCTGCTTGCTAGGCAAGGCATACGCCACTTCAACCATTAAATCGGGACTCATATTCAACCTGACTCTCTATCAATTATTTCGCAGCATAAACCTGTTCGGCACGCATCACAAACCCGTCTACAAACGTATTTACGATATGACTGAACACGGGGGCAATGATCTTCTCCAGAAATCCGCTGGAAAACTCGTAACTTAGCTGAAACTCAATTTTGCAGGCATCATCCGCCAGCGCAATAAAGCGCCAGTGGCCTTCCAGATGCCGAAACGGACCATCCTTTAGCTTGATTTCCATCGCACTGGGGTAGGTTTTTTTATTCTCAGTAGTGAAATGCTGCTTAAGGCCGTGGAAATCGATATGCAAAGTGGCCGTCGTAGTCACCTCATCGCGCTGAATCAGATCCACACCGCCGCACCATGGCAGAAACTCCGGGTATTGTTCCACAGCGTCTACCAGTGCGTACATCTGTGCTGCAGAGAAGCCCACCAAAACTGTTTTGTTAACCTGCGCCATCTATCAATACTGCCCGTGTTTATTAACTAGAGTAAAATACAATTTTAAGCCATAACCCATAGCCATGAGCATCGCCCAAAACAAAAAAGCGTTCCACGATTATTTTATCGAGGAAAAGTACGAAGCCGGTATCGTCCTCGAAGGCTGGGAAGTCAAAGCCATCCGCGATAATCGTATCAATATCAAAGAAGCCTATGTCATCATCCAGCGCGGCGAGATCTACCTCATCGGCTGCCATGTCACGCCCTTAGGTTCTGCCTCCACCCATGTGCGGCCGGATTCTATCCGTACCCGCAAGCTGTTGCTGCATAACGAAGAGATCGCCAAGCTCATCGGCAAGGTGGAACGCGCGGGCTATACGCTGGTGCCGCTGGACATGCACTTCAAGGGTGGCCGCATCAAAATCGAGATCGGCCTAGCCAAGGGTAAAAAGCAGTACGACAAGCGCGAGGCCGAGAAAGAGCGCGATTGGGAGCGTGAAAAAGGCCGTCTGGTGCGTGCTCACAACAAATAGCGCGTATAATTCAGGCTTGGGCTGAACTTACATAAGTCAGCTCAAGTCATAACCAAGCAGTAAACGTGTTAAAGCTGATTCATCAAATCAGCAGTTTTAAAACCATCAGGGGCCGACCAGGTTTCGACGTGGGTTGCAAAGCAGTGCAGGGCATACCGAGGATCAGCTACCTCGTAAATACAACTGAAAAAAGTATAGTCGCAAACGACGAAACTTACGCTCTAGCCGCTTAAATCCGGCTGGACGCTGCACCATCTCTCCCGTGGGGTGGGTGGCCTTAAAACCATCGCAGCGTCATATACACGGGATACGTGAAGTGCTGGGTTACTTAGCACCTCATTAAATCCAAGGTAACTCGTCTTGCAGTCGCTTGTCGGTTGGTGCATGCAAGATCAAACTAAACAACCAGGCTAAGTATGTAGAACTGTCTGTGGAGGGCTTGCGGACGGGGGTTCGATTCCCCCCGGCTCCACCAAACCTCGATTTGGTCTAGACTACTCTAGACCACTCAAAACCAGCGCCCAGCTTGGTTCTGAGAGTATCAAAGAAAAAGACCATTCCGTCTGGAGTGGTCTTTTTTTGTCTGGATTTGGTCACAAAATGGTCACGTTTGGTCACAATTTGGTCACAGAAATTGGTGGTCAAAATGATTGATTGGGTGACCGCCATAATCCCTTGTAAGCATCCCGAATTTATCAATGGTGGATATGTAACTTCAGTCACTCCTGACGGTGAAATTGAGTGGCGCTCAGAAAAGACTAAACAAGTTAGAGGATCGTTTGAATCAAATCTAAGTATCAAATCTATTGGCGGAACGCATATATATTTTGATGGCAACCCTGCAAAATGGCTTCAAGGACATAATTTATTTGGTTCAAATAACCTCATTGGTCTTGTCGAAGAGGTGATGTACAGATTGATCCCAATGCTTAACCTGACACCTACGGAGCAAGACCAAGCGCATTGGACTCAAGGATATTTTGAATTAAAGCGCGTTGATTGCACTGCAATGTGGGAGCTTCCCAGACGCGCAGACGTTAGTCCCTACTGATAATCTTAGCTAAACGCAGTTGCCTCTGTTTCGCCCATATCAGATCACTACGAATTGCTCGGGCAACTCTTTCGTGGCATCTCGCAAGCCGCGGAGTGAGATTCAGCTTTCCGTACAGCTCGCTCCATAGATGTTCCGTAAGTTGCTCAACGGTGACCCAGAGGTTATTGAGTGCATCACTGTTATTCCGATACACCATCGCTGTGTAGCCACTCAAGAGAAAAAGTGGAGAGAGACTGGCGATGGCTTGAATGACCTGTTGTCCCTGATGAAATGCCTTATGCACCTCATCCACCAGAAGGACTCTTGGGTACATCAAAGGCTGCAAACGATCAGTCAGAGCAACCCTATTCAAGCGAAGGTTAGCGTGGAGAGACGGATTATATGCAAAGAGGCTTGCCCTCTCATGCAATGCCCCAATTACGAGTTGCTCTGAGTGAAGAACCTCAACATGGATACCGCCTAGGAGAAGGCTGCAAAGTATCTCATTGAGCTTGCGCACCGCATCCACCCGACTAGGGAAGTCGCCACACTGGGGAATAGCTATGGCTCCATCGTAACTAACAAGGGCTGGAATCCCGCTTAAGTTCCCGAGGGGTAGTAGTGTGACCACCTCAGCCAGCTTGCTCCCGTCATAGGAGTTCGCATTGATCTGGTCCAGCGTAACGTTCAAGCCTGAGGAAGCATCCTGATGGACTGCAGAGTAAGGGCGCAGATGGGTCATCCACGCGGGGTTGTACGAGGGAATAGCTGAAACTGGCGGCGTGTAGCCAGCTGGGGCATCCTCTTGTTTGATCCATCCACTTTGATACCAGACGTGAGAGTCATCAGACTTCGGTTTGATCTCAGCCGTGAGCGTCTTTGGAATGTTCCTGTTATTCGCAGTGAAGGGATCGTAGTCGTCCTCAAACGCATGGATCATCCCAGTTTCAGTGTCTTGGTATTCCTTCATAGCGCTCTCATCGTAACTCCAAAGGCTCCGGGCAATGATGCTTTTGCCGAGTAGTTCGCTTATGCCGTCCGGCAGATCTTCGAGTAGCCGCAATCAGCATCAAGCACTCAAACCACCAAGTTTAAGCTCACTCCTGCATCAAAATGGCTAGCCTTGCTTGCAACACCATATTTTCAAGCACTAGCCTGACTACAGTTGTGGCCATCAGCATTTCCTTATCCTGCTCAGAAGTGCCTTGAGGCCAATTGTTGATGATCTCCGCCACATTTAAACAGGCTAACTGGCGCAAATCCTTTTCATCAAAAGGCAGGCAGGAGAAGTTTATCGGGTCTTCTTGTTCGACTTCTTTTAATAGTTCCAGGAGCAATTCAGGCTTCATGTCAGTAGTATGCCATGATCAAAAATGAGTGGCTCATTTTTGCTTCTGGTGCATTCACTAACGGTGAGAAGTGATATCTGGATTAGTTGCTTTAGCAAGTTAGTGATGAGTGTAATGAAGCCCAACATGTAACGCGACTGTTGGGCTTCGATTGTTCGGTCGGTCAGATCAGTACCAACCTATATGATTGAGTCCAATTGGCTAATCCCAGCTCAACGCCCCTCCAGTCTGGTACTCCGTGACCCGCGTTTCAAAGAAGTTTTTCTCTTTCTTCAAGTCCATCATCTCACTCATCCATGGGAAGGGATTCGTCGCACCAGGGTATAGCACGTCTAGGCCGATCTGCTGGCAGCGACGGTTGGCGATGAAGCGCAGATATTCCTTGAACATGCTGGCATTGAGGCCGAGCACGCCGCGTGGCATGGTGGCTTCGGCGTAGCGGTATTCCAGTTCGACGCCTTGCTGCATCAGGGTTTTGATTTCTTCGCGGAATTCGGCAGTCCACAGGTGCGGGTTTTCCAGCTTGATGGTGTTGATGAGGTCTACGCCAAAATTGCAGTGCAATGACTCATCGCGCAGGATGTACTGGTATTGCTCGGCAGCGCCCTGCATCTTGTTCTGGCGGCCCAGGGCAAGAATCTGCACAAATCCGACATAGAAAAACAGGCCTTCCATGATGCAGGCAAACACGATGAGTGACCTTAATAACTCCTGATCGGTTTGCATGGTGCCGGTCTTGAATTCGGGGTCTGTGAGCGTATTAATGAAGGGGATCAAGAAGTCGTCTTTGTCCTTGATGCTGGCGACTTCCTGGTAGGCGTTGAATATCTCGCTTTCATCCAGGCTCAGGCTTTCCACGATGTACTGGTAGGCATGGGTATGGATGGCCTCTTCAAAGCCCTGGCGTAGCAGGTACTGGCGGCATTCAGGGGCGGTGATATGGCGGTAGGTGCCGAGCACGATATTGTTGGCAGCGAGTGAATCTGCGGTCGTGAAAAACCCCAGGTTGCGCTTGACGATCAGGCGCTCGTCCTCGGTGAGTGCGGTGCTGTCTTTCCACTGCGCAATATCGCGGCTCATGGAGACTTCCTGCGGCATCCAGTGGTTGGCGCAACCAGCCAGGTATTTGTCCCAGGCCCAGTGATACTTGAATGGTACCAGTTGATTGACATCGGTCTGGCCATTGATGACGCGCTTGTCGCTGGCATTAACGCGGCCGGAGACAGATGGCTGATTGGCGGCAACGGGGATGGCTGGTTTTGGTGTAATTGCGATTACGGCGGCCAATGGAGCTGCTGTGGGTGTTTCTTCTACAAATACTTCGTCTTCAAATGACAGCATGTTTTTTCCTTTAACTTAATGTCTGGCAAAAATTACAAAGTTCTAAGCGAGACAAGGCGTGAGGCACTCTTGAGCGCGGCATATACTGGATATGTAAGCGATAAAAATTGCCGAGCAACGCCGTATCGCGACGAAATTTGTGATTTTGTTTACTGGCAAGACTCGCAACCCGGATCATCAATCGCGCACTGCTTCGGTGGTAGCTCCACCTCCGGCATGACTGATGAAACCGAGTTAAGCTCACCGCCAGTACCAGTCGATTTCTCAGCAGCAGTAGCCCCCAGCGAGCGCAGGTAGTAGGTGGTTTTCAGGCCACGCTGCCACGCCAGCATGTAGGTGTCGTTGAGTTTCTTGCCGGATGGCACTGCGAAATACAGATTGAGCGATTGTGCCTGGTCTATCCACTTCTGGCGGCGTGCTGCGGCTTCTACCAGCCAGGTGGGGTCGACCTCAAATGCGGTGGCATATAGCGCCTTGATTTCGGCGGGGATACGCTCAATCGACTTCACCGAGCCATCGTAATACTTGATGTCGGCAATCATCACTTCGTCCCACAGGCCCAGCGCTTTCAGCTCGTTCACCAGGGCTTCGTTGACTACGGTGAATTCGCCTGACAGGTTGGATTTCACATACAGGTTCTGGTATTCCGGCTCTATGCTGGCGGCGACGCCGACGATATTGGAAATGGTCGCTGTTGGCGCAATCGCCACGCAATTGGAGTTACGCATGCCAACCGCTTTGATGCGGGCTCGCAGGCTATCCCAATCCAATTCGCTATCGAGGTTCACATCCACATAACCGCCTCGTACCTGCTTGAGCAGTGCCAGCGTATCGAGCGGCAAAATGCCCTGATCCCACAAGCTGCCCTTGAAGCTGGAGTATGCGCCACGCTCTTCGGCTAGGTTGGTAGATGCCCAGTATGCGCAGAAACAGATGGCTTCCATGGCCTGGTCAGCGAACTCAACCGCTTCCTGCGATGCATATGGGATGCGCATGGCGTGCAGTGCATCCTGGAAGCCCATGATGCCCATGCCGACCGGGCGGTGGCGGTAGTTGGAATTACGCGCGTGGCCAACGGCGTAGAAGTTGATATCAATCACGTTATCAAGCATGCGCATGGCGACATTAATGGTAGCTTCGAGCTTGGATTTATCCAGCTCCAGCTTGCCGTTAACCTCTTTCAAATGCGCCATCAGGTTGACGGAACCCAGGTTGCATACGGCGATCTCGGTGGCAGAAGTATTAAGCGTGATCTCTGTGCAAAGGTTGGAGCTGTGCACCACGCCGACATGCTGCTGTGGCGAACGGATATTGCATGGATCCTTGAAGGTGATCCATGGATGGCCGGTCTCGAACAGCATGGAGAGCATCTTGCGCCACATCTGGGTGGCAGATACGCGTTTGAACAGCTTGATCTCGCCCCGGTCAGCCTGGCGTTCGTATTCCACATACGCTGCTTCAAATGCCTGGCCATACAGGTCGTGCAAATCGGGCACGTCAGAAGGGGAGAACAATGTCCATTCGCCATTCTCGCTGGCGCGGCGCATGAACAGGTCGGGGATCCAGTGCGCGGTATTCATGTCATGCGTACGGCGGCGATCGTCCCCGGTATTCTTGCGCAGGTCGAGGAACTCCTCGATATCCAGGTGCCAGGTTTCCAGGTAGCCACACACCGCGCCTTTGCGCTTGCCACCCTGATTCACTGCCACGGCTGTGTCGTTCACGACCTTGAGGAATGGAATCACGCCCTGGCTCTTGCCGTTGGTGCCTTTGATGCGTGAGCCGAGTGCGCGTACCGGTGTCCAGTCATTGCCGAGGCCGCCTGCGTATTTCTGTAGCAGCGCATTCTCCTTGATAGCCTGGTAGATGCCGTCGAGATCGTCGCTGACCGTAGTGAGGTAGCACGATGAAAGCTGGGAGTGCAGGGTGCCGCTGTTGAATAGTGTTGGCGTGGAGCTCATGAAATCAAAGGTGGAGAGCACGTTGTAGAACTGGATAGCGCGGTCCTCGCGGTCTATCTCGTTGATCGCCAGGCCCATGGCCACGCGCATGAAGAAAATCTGCGGCAACTCGATGCGGCGCTCTTGAATATGCAAAAAGTAGCGGTCATATAAAGTCTGCAACCCGAGGTAGCCGAACTGGAAATCGCGGTCCGCAACGAATGCCTTGCCCAACTTATCCAGGTCGAACTGTGCCAGGCGTTTATCAAGCAGCTCTGCCTCGACACCCAGCTTGATATATTGCGGGAAATACTCGGCATAGCGGGCATGCATGGCGGCATGATTGACGTTTTCGCCCAGCACTTCTGCGCGTACCGTATCCAGTAGCAAACGTGCCGTGACATAGTTGTAGGCTGGCTCACGCTCGATCAGGCTACGTGATGACAATACCAACGCGCGGCGTACTTCATTGAATGGAATGCCATCATAGCAATCACGTACCGCTTGCTCGACGACAGTTTCTGGATCGACAACTGAGCCTAAATCCAGACAGGCTTCGGCCACCATGGCTGTGAGCTTTGCCACATCCAGTGGCTGGCTTTTGCCGTTGATGTTGACCTGTAGCTGCGGTGCATCATGCGGCTGGCTGGCACGTTCGGCCGTGCGCTTCTCGCGATACAGCACATAGGCACGGGCTACGTCATGTTCACAGGAGCGCATCAGTGCCAGTTCGACCTGGTCCTGGATATCTTCGATATGCACGGTGCCGCCAGCGGGCAAGCGGCGCATGAGCGCCGTGACGACTATTTGGGTGAGCGTGGCAACCTGTTCACGCATGCGTGTGGATAGAGTGGCCTGGCTAGTTTCTACCGCCAGAAACGCCTTGCTTAGCGCGATAGAGATTTTTTCAGCATTGAATACTACCGCTGCGCCATTACGGCGTATCACTTGCAAGGTTGGCGTGGATAAAGGCTGGTGAAAAGTTGAATGTGCCGCAGTGGGCGTTGCTACTTGTATGTCATCCATTTAAAACTCCCTGGGAAGGGACGGGAATTGCAATATGAAGCACAAAAATTCTAGGCGTGTTCAGACTGCCTTGAAAATCTGCGCCAGTCATAAAGACCAGCATGGCGGAAGCTGCAATATTGAATGCACCTTCCATCTGCCGAGGACACCCCGCCTCAAACGTTACGAAAAATAATCTTTTGCTGGCATCAATAGATAACAGCAAAGATTGCTAACGGCAGGTCTCCTGGCTCTCGGTTTTTGCTTGTGCTTAGTACTACTTAACACCAGCATGCGTTTGTTGCCGGCCTTCCCGAGAGGTATCTCTCAGTGACCAATTTGGTTGGCAACGCACTCACCGATTACAGTTGCGGGGGCAGCCCCGGAATTCAAGCGATTTAATTACATCGCCTGTCACCGGATTCCCTATTATCCGAACCTCAAGAGGGAGAGGTTCGGAACCGTAGTGCGATTAATATAACGTAAGAAACTGGTTTTGTCTCGTTAAAAAACACAACATATAGGCATTTTTAAGGTTTAAAAATCTATATGTCTGTTTTTTCTGGACTTATGCCGCTTGTGCTGTTTTCAAGCGCTTACGCAGATTACGGGCCGTATCCACCATGTATTGCAGGGCCTGTATGGTCTCAGGCCAGCCGCGGGTTTTCAGGCCGCAGTCGGGGTTGATCCATAATCTTTCCACGGGTATCACTTCCATGGCGCGCCTCATCAGTGCCTCCATTTCTGCAATGGTCGGTACGCGCGGCGAATGGATATCATAGATACCGGGGCCGATCTCGTTGGGATATTGAAACTCGCCGAATCCATCCAGCAGCTCCATGTGTGATCGGGAGGTTTCTATGGTGATCACGTCTGCATCCATGGCTGCAATGGCGGGCAGGATGTCATTGAATTCCGAATAACACATGTGCGTATGTATCTGCGTATCGTCCCTGGCAACACTGGCTGATAGCTTGAAAGCACGTACCGCCCAGTCCAGGTAGGTTTGCCATTGCGAACGCTGCAAGGGCAGGCCCTCGCGGAAGGCAGGCTCGTCGATCTGGATGATGGCAATGCCGGCCTGCTGCAGGTCATCGACTTCATCGCGGATCGCCAGCGCTAGCTGTAGTGCGGTGGTTTTGCGCGGCTGGTCATCGCGCACAAAAGACCATTGCAGCATGGTGACCGGCCCGGTCAGCATGCCCTTGACCGGCCTGGTGGTGAGCGACTGCGCATAGCGCGTGGTCTCTACGGTCATTGCGTCTGGCCTGTACACATCACCGTATATCACCGGTGGCTTGACGCAACGCGAGCCGTAGCTTTGTACCCAGCCATGCTCGGTAAAGGCGTAGCCTGCCAGCTGCTCGCCAAAATATTCCACCATGTCGTTACGTTCTGCCTCACCGTGTACCAGCACGTCCAACCCCAATAGTTCCTGCTCGCGGATGGCATGTGCAATCTGTTGCTGCATGGCTTGCGTATATTGTGTGTCGTTGAATTCACCACGCTTGAAGGCAGCGCGCATGGCGCGAATATCCGCAGTCTGCGGGAAGGAGCCTATGGTGGTGGTCGGCAACAACGGTAGGTTGAGGCGTTTATGCTGCTCGGCCTGACGCTCGGTGTATGGGTGCGCCCGGTTTTCATTGAGCTTGCCCAGATTGTCGATGCGTGTTTTTACAGCGGCTGAATGTACTCGGCTGGAGCTGGTCCTGGCCAAAATTGCGGCACGCGAGACAGCCAGTTCAGTGGCAACGGACTCAACGCCATGGTTGAGTGCTTTAGCTAGAATGCTCAGCTCATCCAACTTTTCATCGGCGAATGCTAACCAGGATTTAATCTCGGGTTCCAACGAAGCCTCATGGGCCAATGTCACCGGTGTATGCAGCAATGAGCAGCTGGGTGCTATCCACAAACGCCCGCCCAGCCTTGCTGCCCAGGGTGCCAGAATTTGCAGCGTGATATCAAGATCATTGCGCCATACATTGCGTCCGTCAATCACGCCGGCTGACAGCACCCAGTGCCCTGGCAGCGCGTTGACCCAGGGGCCAAGCTGCTCGGGTGCGCGCACCGCATCAATGTGCACGCCGTCGACAGGCAGGTTGGTGATGCAGCTCTGGTAACGTACCACATTGGCAAAATAAGTCGTCAGCAACAGTTTAGGGCGATTGGTCCTGAACCAGGCATAAGCGCGCTGGAATGCCTTCAGCCAATCTTCATCCAGGTCAAGCGCGAAAATCGGCTCATCAATTTGAACCCATTCGATTTTGCGGTAATGCAGCTCTTGCAGCAGGTGCGCATATTGCTCGGCCAGGTTATCTAATAGCTCTAGGCGATCAAAATCCTTGGCCTTACTCAAGTAGAGCAGGCTGACTGGCCCCAGTAATACCGGTTTTACCTGGACGCCCAATTTCTGCGCCTCGTCCAGCTGTGTCAGGTAGTCGTGCGCATTAATGGAAAAGCGGGTATCGCTATTGAGTTCAGGCACGATGTAGTGGTAATTGGTATCAAACCACTTTGTCATTTCCATTGCTGGCTGTTCGGTATTGCCGCGCGCCAGCGCGAAATAGTCTTTTTCGCTGAGCGCTTTACCCTGTAGACCAAAGCGGCTTGGCGTAGCGCCGAACAGTACACTATGGTCCAGCACATGGTCGTAAAGGGAAAAATCACCTGCTGTGATAAAGCCCAGCCCAGCCTGTTGCTGCTTGCGCCAGTGCTCGGCACGCAATGCCTGGCCGATGGCCTGCAAACCTTCAGCGGCTAACTCACCTTTCCAGAATGACTCCAGCGCGAACTTCAAACCACGCTTGGCGCCTACGCGTGGGTAACCCAAAATGTGTGCAACTGCCATGATCAAACCCTTAGTCAGAATTAACGTTAAACAAGCAAGGCGTGCATTTTTATCCCATAGGAAAATTTAATAAAGCGAAAGTTTTTGTGATAAATTTGAATTAAATTCATATTGGTATTTTACTCATGCTAGAACTACGTCATTTACGGTCACTGAAAGCCATTGCGGAAACCGGCAAGCTGGGGCTTGCTGCCGAGCGCGTGTTCCTCACCCAGTCTGCGCTCTCACACCAGGTGCGCGCGTTGGAAACGCATTACGACATCACCCTGTTTCAGCGTACTGCTCATGGCTTACGCTTTACCTCGGCCGGGCAGCGATTGTTGGATCTGGCCAATGAGTTGCTGGAGATGGTCGATAAAGCCGAACGCGATCTGATTCGCCTGAAAAGTGATCAATCCGGCGAGTTGCGTATCGTGCTGGAGTGTCACACCTGCTTTGATTGGCTCACACCGGTAATGAACAGCTTTCGGCGTGCCTGGCCGGAGGTGGAGCTGGACCTGGTGGCAGGGTTTCATAGCGATCCATGGCGGCTATTGCATGAGTCCAAAGCCGACTTTGTGATTGGTGGTTTACCCGACGACAGGCCAGTAGCAGATAAAGCCCATAAGCATGACAAAGATGCTGGCTTACAGCCCGCACCGTTATTCAAGTTCGAGATCATGGCGGTGTTACCAATCGACCATGCATTGCAATCAAAGGCCTATCTGCAGGCCTCAGACTTTAGCAATGAAACGCTGATTACCTACCCAGTACCGGAAGAGCGCATCGATATCATCCGCCACGTACTCAAGCCAGCCAATATCGTGTTTGAGCGGCGTACTGCGGAGCTCACTATCGCCATCATGCAGCTGGTGGCTAGCCGTCGTGGCTTGGCGGCATTGCCCAGCTGGGGGATTCAAAGCTATCTGGAACACCAGTATGTGATTGCCAAGCCTATCGGTAAAAAGGGATTGTGGTCCGAGCTGTACGCCACGGGCACACAGGAAATCATGTCACGTAGCTATGCGCAGGATCTGGTACGCATTATCCGCGATACCTGCGCTGGCAATCTGGCCGGCATAAAACTGATCTGAGATGTTTTTTTGCTATTGGAGCAAGCACTTATCATTAAGTATAGTTAGGCATATGATGGGGTAAAAAAGCTGGCCTATTAATCAAAAAATAAATGGGGGAGAGAGCCATGTCTACCATCAGTCATTTTTCAATGCCGCATAGCCAATCAAAACCGCCCGCGATTGCTAAGGGGGTGAAGCCGCACCCTCATCTCTACCAGATCAATACTTGGGCCTGGCTGGATGCTTTGTCAGCGAACGCCGGGCATCAAATAAAATTAGCCGATGTGGCCGACGCCGAGTGGGATCGCATCCAGTCGTTGGGTTTCGATATTGTGTACCTGATGGGTATCTGGCAACGCAGCCATGCCGGGCGACATATATTTCGTACCGATGCCAATGCATTCAAGGGATTCGACCACGCCTTGCCGGGGTGGACGATAGAGAATGTGGTGGGCTCGCCTTTCTCTATTTCTGATTATCAGCCGGATGCGCATATCAGTACCTGGGATCAACTGGATGCGGTACGTGCCAAGCTGCATGCGCGTAATATGCGGCTGATACTGGATTTTGTGCCCAACCACACTGGGCCCGACCATCACTGGATTTTCAGCCATCCTGAGTACTTTCTGCGTGGGACGGAGGACGATTTTCACCGCGACCCGAGTGCTTACCATTTAATTGAGCCTGAAAACGCAGCGCCGTATTTTGTAGCGCGTGGGCGCGATCCTTACTTTGCGCCTTGGGCAGATACTGCACAGCTGGATTTCTATAGTTCGGAAGCCCGGAGCGCATTGATTGATGTGTTACGCAACATAGCCACCCACTGCGACGGCCTGCGCTGTGACATGGCCATGCTGGTGCTCAACGATATTTTCGGCAAGACCTGGCAGCATTTATTACTGAACCGACCAGCTATTGCCAGTCACTTTTGGGAAGATGCGATTGCAGCATTGCCAGACGATTTTATATGGATGGCTGAAGTGTATTGGGACATGGAGCATCAGCTGCAGGATATCGGCTTTAGCTACACCTATGACAAACGTCTATATGATCGTCTATGCCTTTCGCCAGCGCACGAGGTGAGGGCGCACCTGACTGCAGATGTTGCCTATCAGAGTCATATGGCACGCTTTCTGGAGAACCATGATGAACCGCGCAGTGCGGCTGTTTTCGGCCCTCACACCCTGACAGCGTTTGCTGCCTTGATTGCAACCTTGCCAGGCCTGCGCTTTTTCCATCAGGGGCAGTTTGAAGGTAAAGCTATACACCTGCCCATGCCGCTGAATACTGCTGCCCAAGAAACACCCGATCTCGCACTGTTGAGCATGTATGAGAAAATTATGCACATCGCCAGCGATGAGACTTTTCATGAAGGAGCGTGGCAGTTGCTGGATGTGTTGCCAGATACAGATGGTTCGCATGCCGACCTGATAGCCTACCGTTGGTTGTCATCTACAGGCTACAGGTTGGTAGTTGTAAACCTGTGCGCTGCGGTGTCTCAAGGACGTATCTTTATTGCTGAAGAGTTGCTGCAAGCATCACGATATGCATTTGATGACTTACTGAACGATGAGCAATATTTACGTGAGCAAGATGATGTCCGGGCACATGGTTTATACGTGAGGCTGGATGCTTACAGCGCGCATATTTTCTCGGTAGGTGTTTGCTGAAAATGGATTAAATAATGGAATTTTTAGTTTGACTATAATTATAAATAATTGAATTTAAATTAAAATATTCTGATTATCCGCCTTATCATTAGTCCGTTCGGACTATTGTCAAAAGCTTTTAAAATGATAAATTAACCTCAGTGTTACGGCCTAGTAACACCTATGTTTGAAGGGGAAAATCATGTCTAAATTTTTAAACTTTTGTATCGTAATAGCTTCATTAATAATAGCTACTCCAGCACTGGCGGTGACTGAAGACTATGGCACTTTGCTGTCCGGAAGCTATCAGCCGCCTGCGACTTTTGCGACGCTTTCAGTAAACGGTAGCGGTAATGTTTACGACTTTACGCTTAGCGCATTTGATTTAAACGCATTGTTTACTACAGGTGCTTTTATTGGTGCTATTGCCGTTAATATTGCGCCGGATTCTAATTCACTTCCTACTATTTCAAACGTAGTGGGCGGAGCCCCGGTTACTGCTGCAAATGGTGGTGGCCCGCTTGGCGAGTGGGAGTTCAGGTTTGATTTGACTGGCCCGCAGCAAGCTCGTCTGACGGCCAATGAATCGGTATCCTGGACGGCTACATTTGCGGATCCAATCAGCTTCGAAGGCAACCAGTTCGCGCTTCATGTTCAGGGTTTGACACGTGAGCAAGGTGGCAGCGCCTGGTATGTAAACACTCCCGTCCCAGAGCCTGAAACTTACGGCATGCTTTTAGCTGGTCTGGGGTTAATAGGATTTATTGCTAAGCGCAGATTGTCTTAACACAGGCTGCCCGGTAATTACAAAAAAGCCTTGGAGTTATCCAAGGCTTTTTTGCTTAATGGAAAGCAACTTTTCGATTTACTCCATCAGGTTAAATGCACCGACCTTTTTTGGCTTGGCCTGGAGGACAATGGCCGTCAGAAACCACCACACAGCCACTCATAAAGCAAAGCGCTATCAATATAGCTAATGTTTTTTTCATTGGGAGTTCTCTCATTCATATAGTTGTTCAATTCGTGCTTATTCTAGCATTGGCAACGTAATCGATGCTGAGCAATAGCGGCAATATAGCGCTTCTGTTTGTGGGCTCAACTTTTGAGTACAGGTTAGGAGGCAAAATGAAGCCAAACAAATTGCTAAATATCGCGGAAGCTCCAAATCAACCAAACGACTAATCTTAGTTGGCTATCAACTTATCCGCCGCTATTGATGCATAAAGCTTCGTTATGACTTTAGGCAGCATCTCCGGCAAATCTTCTGCGATTAGCCCTGCCCCAAATTCATTGGCAGCTTCACCATGCAGCCATACTGCGGCGGCGGCGGCATAGAAGGGCTCCATGCCTTGAGTCAGCAAGCCGAGAATGATGCCGCTCAATACATCACCAGAGCCTGCTGTGGCAAGCGTCGGCGGGCTGTTGCTATTGATGATAGCTCGGCCATCCGGCGAGGCGATGACGGTGTCGCTGCCTTTTAACACGATAATTGCACCGCTTTCCTGTGCTGCCAGGCGCGCGCGCGCGAGTTTGTCCTTGTTCGCGTCTATCGTGCTAAACAACCTGCTGAACTCCCCTTCGTGGGGAGTGATGACACAAGGGCCTTTGATGGCGCGCTTGAGCCGAGTGAGGTTGTTCCGGAAGGCGGTAATGGCATCGGCATCAATGACCATGGCCTGGCCAGTGGCCAGCATGGCCAATGTTCTTTCCAGGATGCGGTCTTTTGCTTTTTCATCACTGCCTATGCCGGGGCCTATGAGATAGGCCGTAATGCGCTTATCGCTTAATAAGCGTTCAAAATCATCAGGCCTGACGATGGGCTGCACCATGATGCTGGTTAATGCTGCGGCATAGATGGGGAAAGCCACTTCCGGTACGGCGATGGTGGTGAGCCCTGCACCTACCCTTGCTGCTCCGCGAGCTGCCATGCGGGCTGCCCCTGTCATGGGGTAGCCGCCATAGATTAAGGCATGGCCGCGCGTGTATTTGTGGCTGCTTGCATCTAGTCTGGGGAAACTTGCCTGCCACAGTGTTGGGCAGTTCTCAAAAGTCGTGGGGATGATTTGCATCAGCACACCAGGCTTGATGCCTATATCCGTTACCACCACCTCGCCGCATAACTGGCGGCCAGGCTGTAGCAGATGGGCCGGTTTTTTACAGAAAAAGGTGACGGTTAGTGCGCATGTAACAGCCCCAAGAGCCTCGCCGGTATTGCCCATCAGGCCGCTAGGTACATCAATGGCTACGATGGGGATGCGCATTTCAGAGGCGGTAGCCAGAATAGCCGCGGCATCGTTTTCGAGTGCGCGCGTTAGCCCGGCACCAAACAGCGCATCGACAACCAGTTCAGCGTTTTCAAGTGCAACCGGAGATATCTGGCCGATAACCGCTTGCCACTGGTCTGCATGGTAGCGAGCCTCGCCGTGCAGGTTTTCGCGCTCACCCAGCAGTGCCAGATGCACAGGCCAACCTTCTGCAGCCAGCAGGTTGGCGACCACAAAGCCATCGCCGCCGTTATTGCCAGGGCCGCATAGTATCGTGACACGCCGCGGTGACCAGCGTTGCTTGATCTCACTCGCTACTGCCAGGCCGGCGTTTGCCATGAGTTCGTTGGCAGAGATGCCTACCGCCATGGTGAGGCGGTCTACCTTGGCGGTTTGCTGCGTGGTTAATACGGCTGGTTGTTGGTTCATCTCAATATTTGAGCATTTTTATGAGGTAAATGATAGAGATTATATGAGCCATTTTTCAACTGGCTATCATCACAGCTTCGCGTTCTTTTGCAGATAGAGGCTCGCGTATTTTTTGTTCCAGTCCATATTGCTGTCAGCATGTTCTTTCAGCGCCCCAACCTTGAATGAGCGGGCTGCTGTTTGGTAGTAGGCGATGGCCTCCTTCAATAACGCTGGGTCGATAGTGGTCGGCTCTGATTCCAGCGTGACAGGGTCTACCTTAAATGCCTCGGTTTTGCGCTTCGGCGATAGCACAATAAGCTGGTCGTCTTTGTAATAACCCAGTTCCTGGTAGTTGCTGATGAATGCCCTGGCTGGCTGCTTCTCAAATTTGAAGAGTGATTCGCCAAAGAAGTGTTTATCGCCTTCTGCTCCCAGCAGGTCAAGCAGGGTGGGGGGAATATCAATCTGGCTGGCCATGCGCTGATAACTGCCGGGTTTAAGCATATCCGGCGCATAGAAAATCAGCGGGATATGGTATTTGGCTACTGGTAGCCGTGTTTTCCCTGCCACGGAGGCGCAGTGGTCAGCCACAATCACAAACAGGGTATCCTTGAACCAGGGTTTAGATTTGGCATCCTCTATGAATTTACCTATGGCGTAATCCGTGTATTTAACCGCGCCCGGGCGATGGCCCTGGGGCAAATCAATACGGCCTTCAGGAAAGGTAAAGGGGCGGTGATTGCTGGTTGTCATGACTTGGGCAAAGAACGGCTGCCCATGCACCTGGTCCAGCGTTTTTAAAGTATGGTTGAACAGGCTTTCGTCGGCCACCCCCCACACGTTTTCTGCCGCTATTTCTTTGCTGTCAAAATCGGTGCGGTCAACGACATTGTAATCATTGGCCTTGAAGTAGGCATTCATGTTGTCAAAATAGCCATAGCCACCATAAATGAAGAAGGTCTTAAAGTTCTGCGCTTCAAGAAACTCGCCTATGGTGGCAAGATGTTCGTTATCTGGCCTGTGGATAATGGCTTGCCCAGGAATAGGCGGTATCCCCAGGCTTAGCGCATCCAGTCCGCGTACGGTGCGCGTGCCGGTTGCAAACACATGCTCGAACTTGAGACCTTGCGCTGCAATTTTATCCAGGTAAGGCGTCAGGTTTTCCTGTCCACCGTAGCTACCAAGGTATTCTGCAGAAAGACTTTCTACGGTAATCAGGATGATATTCTTTGGACGTCTGCTGAACCCACCCATTGCTTCTGATGCAGGCAGGTTTGCGACTTCCTGTTTTGTTACCACCTGTTTCGTTATCGCCTGGGATAGCGGGAGCCGCTCAATGTTGAGCGCCCTGAGCGTTGCATCAGCCTGTTCCTGCGGCATGGTCCGGTAAAACTTGTCGTAGTCCAGCTCATTGCGGTGCATGGCGGCAGCCAGGCTGAATAGCCCGTTGCCGGCCAGTTCATTAGCGTAGGCATTGGTGGTCTGTTGCATCTGGTCGACATTGGCCGCCATCAGGCTGACTCCCGGTAGCAGTAACGCCACAGCAACTAATGCGGCACGATGCCTGAGGCTGCGCGGCTGGTCATCGAAACTCACTATGCGGGACAAGCCCCAAACTACTAGGCTAGCGGCTAGCGCGATGATGGCGAGCATTAATGGCACCGGGTAGGATTCGCGGATATTGCCGATAACTTCATTGGTGTAGATCAGGTAGTCGACCGCGATGAAGTTGAAGCGTGTGGTGAACTCCTGCCAGAAAATATATTCCGCCACGATGCCAAAAAACAGGGCGGCGGTTACCAGCCAAGTCAAAACCCAGCGCGAATTATGCATCCAGCGGCGACTGCGCCATGACTGAGGCGTGATTGCGGAAATGATCAGCCACGGACTGATCAAATATGCCAGCGTGCTGACATCGAACCAGGCGCCCCAGCTAAAAGCAGCCAGCGTCTGGGTGAGGTGCATTTTTGTAACGCTGATATCCAGCATGAGTACAAAACGCAAGCCTAACCAAAGAACCAGAGCGGTAAGCCCGATGACTAGCGGAAATGAAACCTTGCAGTGCTGATTTTTACCGGATACAAAAAACTTCAAACCATACTCCCCAGTTGATACATGCCGCTACATCAAGATATCTGTAGCTTTGTCAGGGAGTACTGTTTGCAACCACTGTGCCAGTTGAGTAATGTGATTCTGAGATTAACTTAAATGCATGATTTATAGTTATAAAAATAATATTGCGAAATATTTTTGGTGTGTGGGGAGATGGGGTTTCATGCAAAAATTGGTAGCTATGTACTTAATCTGGCAATAATTGCAGGATAGATCAAGCTGCTTTACCAAGCTTGGCCGGCAGTGGTGGGCCAACTGGCAAATTCCATATTCTGGAGTCTGCCAGTTGGTTTTGGGGATTAGCGTAAATGACCTACGTATTTGCTGGTATCGATCTCGCCATCATCATCTTCGTCATCATTGCCATCTGGCAGGTCTTTCGTGGCTGCCGGTGTTTCTATACTGACAGGTTTGGGTTTGGCGGCAGGCGCTGACTGGATACTGCCAAACATAAGGCTTTCCAGGTGATTGGCATAGTCGGATAAGTCGGGTAGATCAAGCTCGCGGGAGATGTTGATAATCTCGCGAGCGTAATCCTGATTCTTTACCAGCCATTTAACGTCAATCACCCGATTGAGCTTGCGGCGCAAAATCACGCTGATTAATGCCGCTACCGAGGTTTTTTCAGTTTCGCTCATCAGAGCACCCTTTCTGCATGTTGAGTCAGATCCAGGCCGTCATGTTCCTCTTCAGCATCCACGCGCAAGCCTATTGCAAAGTCGACGATGAATAACAGGATGAGGGTGACGATACCGCTATAGAGCAGTGTTCCAAATGCAGCAACGGTTTGCATGATGACGCTGCCTTCCGCCCCGCTGATAGCTTTGTCTACGAAAACACCGGTAAGGATAGCGCCTACCAGTCCGCCTACGCCGTGTATACCGAACACGTCCAGCGCATCATCCGCACCGAGTAATCGCTTGAGCCCGGTGGCGCCCCAGTAGCAACATACTCCTGCAGCCAGGCCGATAGCCAATGCGCCGGGTACCCCGACAAAACCGGAGGCAGGGGTAATGGCAACCAGTCCGGCAACCGCTCCAGAGGCGCATCCCAGCATGGTGATGCGTGACTTGATAAACCACTCTATGGATATCCATGTCATTGCTGCCACTGCAGTCGCTATTTGTGTGACCAGCATGGCCATGCCGGCACGCCCATCAGCGGCCACGGCAGAGCCGGCATTGAAGCCGAACCAGCCCACCCACAGCAGTGATGCGCCTACCAGGGTATAAACTAGGTTGTAGGGAACAAAGGGCACTTTTCCATAGCCACTTCTTGGTCCCAGCATGTAGGCGCAAACCAGGCCGGCCGCCCCGGCATTGATGTGCACTACGGTACCCCCGGCAAAGTCAAGTACACCCTGCGAAGCAAAAAAGCCGGATGGCTCCCATACCCAGTGCGCGACAGGCGCATAGACGAAAATGGACCACAGGCTCATAAACACCAGCATGGCGGTAAAGCGCATGCGTTCTGCAAATGCGCCTACGATGAGGGCCGGAGTGATAATGGCGAAAGTCATCTGGAACATAATGAACACCGACTCGGGAATGCTAGGCGCGATATGGCTAACGCTAAGCTGGCTGGTGTCCTTGATATAACTGAGCCCTGACAGAAACATCCGATCCAGGCTGCCGATGAAGGGGCTGTCACTGGGGGTAAACGCAATGCTGTAACCGATGACCACCCAAATCACGCTGATCAGGCAGCAAATCGCAAAGCTCTGCAGGGCAGTGGATAACACATTCTTTTTGCGCACCATGCCAGCATAGAATAGCACCAGGCCGGGGATGGTCATCAGCAATACCAATGCGATGGAAGTCATCATCCAGGCAGTATCCCCTGAGCTTATCTGGTCAAACTTGACCAGATAAGGCGCGGTAGGCGCTGGTGTTGCAACGGCAGGTTCAGCCGCTGCTTCGTCGATCACTGCTGGAGATGGCGGCGAGTCCATCGTCGCGCTTTCTGTACTGTCTGCTTCCGGCGTTATACCTGCTTGATCAGCCTGTACAGCGTTGCCGGTTTCATTAGCTTGCGTTGCATTGTCGGCTAACGCAGGGGTAGCCATGATCAGGCAACCAAGGATTAATATGCGCGCCCATATACTTGTTTTTAATAAACACATTTTCTACCTCACCTTAAGTTGGTATTACTTAAATATCAGTTACTAGGATTTCAGCTACGAGTATTTTAGTTACTGGGCACTATCAAAATAACGAGGTTTGTATTTACGACACACTGCCCCATAAAAGCAATTGGTGTGCCATGGGCTTCAATGCTTTGTTTCCCGTTCCTACTAGATAAAGTTTTGCGGCGAATATTGCGTACCAAATGCAGTTCCCTCCGTTTCCATGAGTGCCTGGTTAAATAGATTATCGGCAACAGCCGTCCCTAATTCGTCATTCATCCATGAGCGAAAGTGCTTGAGGAATGCCTTTAGTTGATCGGGTCGGTAAGTTCTGGTTTGCGCTGCTTTGCCATGTATTAGCAAAGATAGCAGCTGCTGTTGCTGGGCCTCAGACCAGGGCATGTGTTCTATCACTTCCTCTAAAAATCTATGTGCGCTGAATCTCAAATCATCGCGGTTCCCTTCAACCAGTCGCAGCAGGTTGAGCAGAAAATACTGGAAAGTCTGAAAGTCAGGAGTAGAAATTGTTTGATCTGTTGATGCCGACTCTGCCGCGGGACGCTCTTGTTCTTCAACGGTTCTACCTGGATCGACGGCCTTAGCTGCCGCCTTGGGTGGGGTGTTTTCTTTATTAAGTAAGGCGCGGTTAAGCGCTTTGACTAATTCGCGATGCTGCCCGGTTTTACCGAAGCTATCGCATATATCCCTGGCAAACGCATTGAGCCCGGAAAATACAGAGCCGGTCTCGCTGAAGTAAATGGACCAACTCTCGAGCGCAGCGTTAGCTTCATCCTGACTTAAAATACTGGTTAATCCGAGGTGAATTGCCCGTCTTTGGCGTTGAGTCTCCGGGGATAAATCTTCAAGCTTTTTTAACATAGTGATAAGAGAGGGTTTCCTAAACTTAATAACAGAACTTAAAGTGTAATAACAGAACCAAGGACCAGTAAGCAAAGCTTGTGCCATCAGGCTAATCTTATGTATTTGCTAAGGATAGCCCTATTGGAATGTTGCCAAATGAGTGCTGAAAGTGGGGTAGTGCATTAAATTGAGGCGCGGTTGATGTTGCTGGGAGACTATAGTAACCATGGATTCGCACTAGATAGGTGCGCATGGCCGCAAAACAGGACAGGAATTTTCGCTAACGACACGCAACAAAAAAGGGAGCAGCTGCTCCCTTTTTAATTTACCAAGCTTAAGTATTTTCTTATTGCATTACTTCACGCGGTTTTTGTATTCCAAGGTGCGGGTGTCGATTTCGATCTTATCGCCGGTTGCACAGAATAATGGTACCGGCAATTCAAAGCCGGTTGAGATTCTGGCTGGCTTCATTACCTTACCAGAAGTGTCGCCCTTGACTGCTGGCTCGGTGTAGGTGATTTCACGTACTACGGAGTTTGGTAAATCAACGGAAATTGCTTTTTCGTTGTAGAACACCACTTCACACTCCATGCCGTCTTCCAGGAAGTTGAGGGCATCTGTCATATTCTCTGCTTCAACTTCATACTGGTTGTATTCAGTATCCATGAACACGTACATTGGGTCTGCGAAGTAGGAGAAGGTGACATCTTTCTTTTCCAGTGTCACTACTTCAAACTTATCATCTGCTTTGTAGATGTTTTCGCTCGGTGCTTCCGTGAGCAGGTTCTTGAATTTCATTTTCACGACGGCTGAGCTACGGCCTGACTTATTGTATTCGGCCTTTTGCACTACCAGTGGATCGTTGCCGATCATGATTACGTTACCGACGCGGAGTTCCTGAGCTGTTTTCATATTGAGTCCTGCGACATTCTCTTGCTAAAGATGATTGTCTTAATAAAAGTTAGTTGGATAAGGCGCGTGATTATAACCGATATTGGCAAAAAATCACCAGCTTAGCCGCAAGGTCGGGTTGCGAGGCGAGCTGCCTTGATTGCTCAATATGGTGGGCTTGCAATGCAGGTAAATGACTCAGGAGGCTCTCCCAGTGTTGCTGGGTAAGCTGCTGGCTGCACCAGTCCAGATGGCAGGCATAGGCGGTTGCTTTTGCATCTGCGCCCAAGGTTGAATAGTAGCGGTCAAGAAAAGCAGCCAGCTTGATGGTATGAGTATCTTCCTGCTGCAGGTATGGCTGCCAGATAAAGGGCTTACCCGCCCAGAGTGCTCGTACCCAGCTATCTTCCCCACGTACAAAATTGATGTCACACGCCCATAGCAGCTTGTCATAGACCTGTTGTGTCAGGAAAGGAATGAGCTGCAAGCGCAAGTTGCCCGCAGAAACGCTTTCGCCGGGCTGGATTTCCTGTTTGCCGAAGTAGGCCGCAATGGCAGTGGTAATGCTGCTCTGAGGCACCAGGCACACCACAGGTCGAGACGATGTCTTCAGGCAGTCCAGTAATGAGGCAACAGGCGCATGCGGGTAAGCGAACAGGGAAACCTTGAGAGCGTTGTCATCGGCAACATGCAGGCTTTGCCAGAATATCTGCTGTGCAGAGGTAGAACTCTGGAAGGCATCGCGTGAGGCGAGCAGCCCTTGCTCCCTGATGAGGCCGCCCGTCTGTTCGGTAAAGCCGGGAAAGAAAAAATCGCGGGTAAGCCCGCTTGCCGGGTGCGGTGAGCTTTTGGCATGAAAATCATCAACCCACTGCTCGGCGGAAAGATACTCTAGGTTGATCCACACCGGTTTTTTTACCGACATGGCGGTGAGATAGCTTGCTGGCGGCTCGCAGCCAAAGGCTTCGATGACGACATCGGCGACAGTGGCATACTTGAAGTCGTCAGCCCAGTGGCAAATCTCAATATCTTGAATAAACTGGCTGGCTGTCGTGATATCCAGGCTGGCGATAAGTTTTTTCGCCACTGCGAGGTCGTCTATCCATAAACGTACTTGCAGTCCGTACTCGGTGGATAGTTGTTTTGAGAGCCGCCAGCAAACACCGATATCGCCGAAGTTATCGACAATTTTGCAGAATATGTCCCACTTCTGCTTCAAGCAGTGTCCTCATGATCTTTAGCTTCAGGTGCGTGATAACTGACTTCCGAAATCTCATAACGCTCTTCGCCGCCGGGGGTCGCCACCGCAATGATGTCGCCTATCTGCTTGCCCAGCATGGCTTTTGCCAGGGGAGAAATCCAGCTGATATAGCCTTTGGTGGGCTCAATTTCGTCCTTGCCGACGATGCGGTACTTGAGTTCGCTATCGCTCTGCATGGAATACAAGGTGACCCAGGCACCAAAAAACACACGTTCCAGTTCCTGCTGCGAGGCCGGGTCTACAATCACGGCAAGGTCCATGCGCCGCATCAGGTGGCGGCAACGTGAATCGATCTGGCGCAGGCGTTTTTTGCCGTAAATGTAGTCGCCGTTCTCGCTGCGGTCGCCATTGCTGGCTGCCCACGACACATCGCGCACGACGCTGGGCCGTTCGACCTTGTATAACTGCTCGAACTCTGCCTTGAGTGTGGCATAACCTTCGGGCGTGATGTAGTTCTTCTCGTCGTTGATTGCCATGGGTTTGGTTGTTGCCATGTTCTGTGTTACCTGTTTTTCAATCGGCTATTTTACCTGCTGTCGGCAAGAGTGATAGAGGCTAATTGATGATGCATGTGAATTGGGATGAGCTACAGAGGGGAGTACACAGCGCAGTCAGTTTTTGAGTAGTAGCTTTTCAAACTCGTCTGCGGGTACCGGCCTGGAGAACCAGTAACCCTGGCCGTAATCGCAACCGGCACTGGTTAGTAAAGCCAGTTGCTCTTGAGTCTCTATGCCTTCAGCAATGACTTTCATGCCTAGCTTGTGCGCCATTGCGATGATGGCCTCGCACAGTATCATGTCGCTGGAACCCTCATGGATATTGGCAGTGAACGACTGGTCTATTTTCAGGTAATCAATCTCGAACTTCCTCAAGTAGGCCAGTGATGAATAGCCGGTACCGAAATCATCGATGGCGATCTGGATGCCGGCATTGCGGAACGCATCGAGTTGGCCGGTAACAATGTCGCTGGCATCCAGTAGCAGGCCTTCGGTAATTTCCACAGCGATGCTTTTGCCGGAGAGTCCCAGCGCTTTCAGGCGTTCTATCCAGTAGACGCAGCTGACATTGCTGCTCCTGAATTGCAGTGGGGATTTATTGATGCTGATCTGGAAGTTGGGGTGATGCATTTTCCATTGGGCAACCTGGTTGATTGCTGTAGTAAATACCCAGTCCCCTATCTCGATGATGAGACCGGTGTCTTCTGCCACAGGAATAAATTCGGCTGGACTGACCAGGCCGTGCGTCGGGTGTTGCCAACGTATCAGGGCCTCAGCCTTGTAGATGTCGCCACTGGCGAGCTCCACGATGGGCTGGTAAAACACGCGGAATTGATTAGTGGTGCGGGCAATACGCAAATCACTGATCAGGCGCATGCGGCCGAGGGCGGCTTCCTGCATGACAGGGGTGAAATAGTGGTAACGGTTGCGGCCATTCTGCTTGGCCACATACATGGCTTGGTCGGCATTTTTTAATAGCCCCTCTACATCACTGCCATCATCGGGGTAAATGCTGATGCCTATGCTGGTGCTAAGGTACACCAACTCATTACCAATATGGAATGGCTGGGCCAGCCTATCCAGCACTTTCTGGGCGATGCGGTCGGTGACGACTTGGTTATCCAGCCCGTTCATGAGCAACGTAAACTCGTCACCACCCAGGCGCGCTACAGTATCAACTTCCCTCACGCAGCCGACGAGGCGCTGTGCGGTCTCCTTCAGCAGTAAATCACCCATGTCATGGCCCAGGGTATCGTTGACTTCCTTGAAACGGTCAAGATCCAGGTACATCAACGTAATGGATTGGTTGCTGCGATGGGCTTTTTTCAGCTCCTGCTTGAAGCGGTCGATAAACAATACACGGTTTGGCAGGCCGGTGATGCCATCGAAATGCGCCAGGCGCATGATCTGCGCTTCGGCTTCCTTGCGCGCAGTAATGTCGGTATGGGTGCCTATCATGCGCAGTGGTTTGCCATCTGCGCTGCGGCTCACCACCATGCCACGGCTAAGCGTCCACTTCCAGCTACCGTCTTTGCACAACAGGCGGAATTCGGAAACGAACAGGCTGGTTTTTCCTTCCAGATACGCATGGATATCTTCTATTGCATGTTGCAGGTCATCCGGGTGTATCAGCTTTCTCCCATCCTGGGCGGTTGTACCTATTTCATCTGCCGTATAGCCATAAATTTCCTTCCAGCGCGTAGAACGAAATACCTCGCTAGTCTGCATGTTCCAATCCCAGACCCCATCGCCCGCGCCTTCAAGGGCAAATTTCCAGCGCTCCTCACTGAGTTTTAGCGAGTGCTCAGCATGCATTTGGCGGCGCATGGTTTTGCTTATCAGCAGGTAAAGTAACAGTGCGGTAGCTAAAATAAAGGTGCCACCCTTATACATGCTATAGCGGGTAAGTTGCTCCGGGGTAAATGTGAAAAAGCCTAGGAATGAGTCAATGAAAACAATCCAGAGCAGGCCAAACAGCAAATAAGCGAGCACGATGCGCAACGCCATAAAGTCAATGCCGAGTCGCATTTTTTGGCTGGGCAGCATTTTCTGTAAGTGTCGTTTCAACTTTCCATCACTTTTGTGGAGTGTTTATTTCGATGCAAAAGGATACTCCTTTATCCGGATAGGGCTGCCCATGCCGAGCATAGCGCAGGGCCGCTGGCATGGCACAAAATATTTTGCTTTTTTATCCTGCAAGAATGACATAAACCTCATCCATCGCACAAGCTGTAAATGAGGCCAGTGCTTATTCCTGGCGACATTCCACATCTCGGGTCAGGCTTTAGCGCATAGTTGGTCTGGTTTGGTAGCGGGGATGGGATTCGCGGTGGAGAATGCTAGAATGCCATATTATAAATCCGATGCCAGTGCACAGCAGGAAGCCCAGATGACTACCACTACAGAAAGCTTTATCCCGGGCAAAGATGCCTCTCTCGAATTCTCCATTAATTCCATGCAAGCCAAGCTGACAAAGTTGGGCTTTCATATCGAAGAGCGTTCATGGCTCAATGAAATTGAAGGCATCTGGTCTGTGCATATTCGCGACCGCGATTGCCCCATCATGTTCTCTAACGGCAAGGGTGGTAGCGAGCTGGCTTCTCGCGCCAGTGCGCTGGGGGAATATTTTGAGCGTCTGAGCACCAACTATTTCTGGACGCACTTTTACCTGGGTGAAGATATCGCCAACCGTGATTATGTGCATTACCCGCAAGAGCAATGGTTTCAGCCCAATGCTGATGGCAGCTGGCCGACAGAGCTGCTGACGCCAGAGTTGCATGCTTTCTACAATCCAGAAAGCAGCATCAATTCCAATACCCTGATCGACCTGAACTCCGGCAATGCCGAACGCGGCATCTGCGCCATTCCTTACACGCGACAACGTGATGGTGCCAAGGTGTGGTTCCCGGTGAATGTCATCGGCAACCTTTATGTCAGCAACGGCATGTCGGCGGGTAATACGGCTACCGAAGCGCGCACCCAGGCGCTGTCGGAGATTTTCGAGCGCGATGTCAAAGCTCGTATCATCGCCGAAGGCATCTGCCTGCCGGATGTGCCGGAAGAGGTGATTGCACGTTACCCGCGTATTGCCGCCGGTATTCAAGGCCTGCGCGATGCCGGCTTCGGCATCCTGGTGAAAGACGCTTCATTGGGTGGAGAGTACCCGGTGATGAATGTGACTTTGCTTAACCCCAATGACCAAGGTTGCTTTGCCAGTTTCGGCGCCCACCCGCGTTTTGAAGTAGCGCTGGAGCGCTCGCTGACCGAGCTGTTGCAGGGCAGGGCGCTGGAATCTCTGGGTGGTTTCCCGGAACCCGGTTTCGACCTGGAAGAAATTGCCAGTTCCACCAATATCGAAATCCACTTTGTGGATTCCAGCGGCGTCATCAGCTGGAACTTCCTCAATGACCAACCGGATTTTGAGTTTGTGGATTGGGATTTCGGCGGCACCAGTGCCGAGGAGTGCCAGTGGTGCCTAGACAAGATTCATTCAGAAAAGCGCGATATCTATATCGCCGACTTCAGCCATCTGGACGTATATGCATGTCGTATCCTGGTGCCCAGTATGTCCGAGATTTACCCGATTGATGACCTGGAGTGGGAGAACAACAGTGTCGGCAACTTGCTCCGCCCTGCCATATTACGTTTACCCGAACTTAAGGCAGAAGAGTGCGGCGAACTGCTTGAGCTGTTGAATGAGCTGGGGCTGGATGACCACAAGCCTATCGTGACCATCATCGGCCTCACGCCGGATGCAGATTCCGTCTGGAAAGACCTGCGCGTAGGCGAACTGAAAACCCTGCTGGCGTTGGCGGTCGGCGACGAAGATGCCATCCTCGAAGGTTGCGACTGGATCAAGCATTACAACCAGCTCAGCGAGCCGCGCATGCGCGTTTACCGGTGCATCGAAACCATGCTGAATCTGGAAGGTGAGCCTACGTCCTACCTGGCATCCTTGCGTCATTTGTATGGTACGGATGCGGTGGCTAAAGCACTGGCATTATTGAATCCGGAAGAGAATATGCCGGAGCGCTTTTTTGGCCTGAATACGCTGGGCAAAAACTTTGCCGGTAGCAAGATGCATCAGCAGTTACTTATTGCTTATGACAAGCTGCATGCGAGCAAATTGAAAGCTGCCCAATAACCATCGCTGTTGTTTCCACACAAGGTTAGATGACTTTTTGATATAAATGCCAGAGTTACAAGCACCGTTGATCCTATGCTCCACCGCCCGGCTGGCGCGCAGCCTCAGGCTGGCGCACGCGCGTAGCCAGAGAGCGCAAGGCATGCCGCAATGGCAGCCCTTGCCAACGCTGACGCTGGCGCAATGGTTGGGCAGTGTCACTGAGCAGGCTTTGCTGCAGGGGCAGGTGAATCTGGAACAGGCGCCGTGCATGGTACTCAACATCTCACAGGAGCTGGTGCTGTGGGAGCGTGTGATCGAACGTACTCTGACAGGCGATACGGCTGCGCTGTTTGATCGTACCGGGTTGGCCAAGGCGGCACTGGAAGCCAACAGGCTAATGCAGGAATGGAACATTGCCGTTCCACAGCAGATTGGTGCTTATCACCATGCGGAGGAGGTCGAGCAGTTTCTGCACTGGCGCACCGAGTTCCGCAAGCAATGCCGCAGCGCTGGCTGGCTGGAGTCCACGCGTTACGTGGATTGGCAGATTACGCAAATAGAGCAGGGTGCGGGTGAATTGCCCGCCTGCATCTGTATTGCGGGCTATGACCGTATCAGCCCGCAGGAACAGCGCTTGTTCGACGCGATCAAAGCGCGTGGCGTTATAGTCGAACCATGGCAGCACTTGCTGGAGGAAACCGCTATTTCTACCCAGGTCGGGCTGACCGACGCTGAGGCCGAGTGTCGTGCCGCAGTAGCCTGGGTGACCGAAAAATTACGCATTAACCCCCAGTCGCGACTTGCTATGGTGGTACCAGAGCTTGCCAACCTGCGCGGCCGACTCACTGCCTTGCTGGACGACATTCTGCATCCACATACCTTGTCGCCCGCTTACGCCGAAGCCGCTCGCAGTTACGACCTGTCGTTAGGGGCGGCATTGTCGCGCCAGCCATTGGTAGCAGCAGCGCTTGATCTGCTGCGACTGACCAGTAATCGTCGCAATATCAGCCAGCAGGATTTTTCACGTGTGCTGCTCGGTCCATACTGGTCGGCCAGTATCAGCGAGGCGGATGCCCGCGCCCAACTCGATGCAAGAATGCGGGCGCACCTGCCATTGACTGTCACACTGGAGCGCTTACTGCGCTTCGTCAGTAAGCAGCAGGAGCGGGGGCTGACATTGCCGCGCTTGCACACTGACCTGCAAGCCCTGCTGGATGCGCTTCTCCAGCTACCTTCACGGCAGCTGCCATCACAATGGGCGCAGACCATTACGCAGCTACTGCAAACCATGAACTGGCCGGGCGAACGCAGCCTGTCCAGTGTAGAGTACCAGGCACGCAGGGCATTCAACAAGGTGCTTGCCACACTGGCAGATTTCGATGCCTTGTCGGGTGCCATGAGTCTGCCGCAAGCCATACAGCGCCTCAACCGCATGTGTGCCGACCAGGTGTTTCAACCGGAGTCTGGCGATGACCCGCAGGTGCTGGTGATGGGCATGCTGGAAACCGTGGCTGCACCGCTGGATGCCATGTGGGTGATGGGCATGAACGACCATGTGTGGCCTCCGGCGGCCCGGCCCAACCCCTTATTGCCGGCCAATCTGCAGCGCGCCGCGCGCGCGCCGAATGCAGATGGCCCGGTGCAGGCTGAATTTGCACGCGATATTCACCAGCGGCTGCTATTGAGTGCGCACGAGCTGGTGTTTTCATGGGCACACAAAAGTGGAGAGAGTGAGCTGCGTGTGAGCCCGGTAATTGCAGATATAACAATATCCTCAAATGTAGCAGTCAAGCTGGCTGCAACCCTGGCTGAGACGTTCGCCATGGATAGTGCGACTAGTGATGCTTTGCAATGGCGGGATGATCATGTCGCGCCGCCGGTGACTGCCGGAGAAAAGGTGAGTGGCGGCGCCGGGTTGATACGCGCCCAGGCAATCTGCCCAGCCTGGGCCTACTACCGTTACCGTCTCGGGGCACGCAAGCTGGATGAGCCGAGTGAAGGGCTGGATGCGATGGACAGGGGCAACTTGGTGCATGTGGTATTGCAGAGTTTCTGGCAGGGGCGTGATTCGGCATTCTTGCAGCAGTTGGATGATGCTGCGCTTAAGGCGGCCGTTGCCCTTGCGGTAGATGAAGGCGTAACTAGGTTCAGTAACTCGCTGGAAGAGCCGTTGCCGCCCAATTTCCTGGCACTGGAAAAACAGCGCCTGCAATCTCTGCTGGCAGTGTGGCTAGTGCATGAAAAAACGCGCCCACCTTTTACGGTGGAACAATGTGAGCAAAGCGTAACCCTGGATATTGTCGGCATGAACGTCAAGCTGACCCTGGACCGTGTCGACAGGCTGCCCGATGGCAAACTGGTGGTGATCGATTACAAGACTGGTAGCACGGTCAGCCATGCCAGTTGGGCCGAGCAGCGCATCACCGAACCGCAGCTGCCTATTTATGCTTCACTTGCGCTGTCTGGGGAAGAGGTTGCCGCGGTGTGCTTTGCCCAGGTGCGTGCCGATGAACAGCGCTTTGTCGGCATCGCGGCCGAAGCTGAAACCCTGCCCGGCATTAAGGCATTGAGCGAGGCTGGAAAGCTTTTTCCACCAGAACAGTTTGCGGATTGGACTGCCTTGATCAGCCATTGGCAATCGAGCATACAGGCCATTGCCGATGAGCTGGTCGCCGGTGAGGCCGCTGTGGTGTTCCGCGATGAAAAAGAGCTGCTCAACTGCGATGTATTGCCGCTGCTGCGCTTGCCGGAGCGGAGTTTGCAGATTGAGGCCAATCAGGCCATGAAAGATATCGCACCATGATTCATGATGAGTTGCTGCAACTGGATGCCGCCAATCGTGAACGTGCCATCGACCCGGATTCATTTATCGTCGAAGCACCAGCCGGGGCAGGCAAAACCGAGCTGCTCACCCAGCGTTACCTGGCCTTGCTCAATATCGTGGACGAGCCGGAAGAGATCGTGGCCATCACCTTTACCAACAAGGCCGCCGCCGAGATGCGCAGCCGTATTCTCAACAGCTTGCAGGATGCAGCTGATGCAGTGCCTGTCGACAAGCCACATAAGGAGACCACACGTAAGCTGGCCATGGCCGCGCTCAAACGCTCGACGGCGCAGGGCTGGCAACTACTCACCCAGCCCGGCCGCTTGCGCATCAACACCATAGACTCCTTCAGTAGCCTGCTGGCCCGGCAGATGCCGCTCATGAGCCGCTTTGGCGCCCAGCCTGGCGTTATCGAAGATGCCAGCCAGCTATATCTGGAGGCTGCCATGCGTGCAGTGGCAGCGCTGGAAAGTGAATCCGGCGTGGAAGCGCAGGCCGGGCCGGTGCGTATAGCCCTACAATATTTCGATAACGATGCCACGCGCCTTGCCAATCAACTGGCTGACATGCTGGCCAAGCGCGACCAGTGGCTGTTGCATGCCGGTCAGGATTCAGTGGAAGAGCGGGCGGCCGAGGCTTTCCGCCATCTTATCCATCACGACATCGCCGCCGCTGCGCGCGTGCTGGATATCGGGTTGCAACAACGCTTGATGCCCGTGGCCCGTTATGCCGCCAGCAACCTGCCGTGCGAGCATTGTGTATCGCTGTTGCTGGATTGGGAAACGCCCATCCTGCCCCGCTATGAATCCTTGCCGGTATGGCTGGCAGTATGTGATTTGCTGCTGACCGGAACTGGCGACTTGCGCAAAGAACGCGGCATCAACAAGAACCAGGGCTTCCCCGCTAGCGAAGAGGGGCGCGCTTATAAGCAGGCACTGGCCGAAATTATTGAACATATTACGGACGCTGCGCCATTGGCCAAGCTACGTGAGTTGCCCAACCTGAAGAATATCGATGAGGAGCGCCGCATCGTTGGCGCGCTGGCAGACCTGTTAAAACTGGCAGCGGCACACCTGATGTCGGTGTTCCAGGAGTCGGGAGAGGTGGATTTTGTCGAGGTGTCGCAGCGTGCCTTGGCTGCCCTGGAGGACGAAGCCGGGCCTACCGACCTTGCGCTCAAGCTGGATTATCGTATCCAGCATTTGCTGGTAGATGAGTTCCAGGACACCAGTCCCATGCAGGTCAGGTTGCTGGAAAAGCTGATGTCGGGCTGGGAGCCCGGCGATGGCCGCACCGTTTTTTGTGTGGGCGACCCCATGCAGTCCATCTACCGTTTTCGCAAGGCTGATGTCGGCTTGTTTCTTAAGGTGGCGGAGCTCGGTATCGGGCATTTCCCGCTGGAAAGCCTGCACCTGACGCGTAACAACCGCTCTTGCCCGGCCGTGATTGACTGGGTGAATGAGGCGTTTGCCCATGTATTTCCCAGGCACGATAGCGTGACTCGCGGCGCCATCAGTTATCGCGAATTCGCCGCAACGCGCGACAGCCTGCCTGGAGAAGGCGTAGCGATACACGCGCTAGTGGCCGGACAGAATAGCAGTGGAGAAGCACTGGCGCAGATGGAGGCGCAGCGACTGGCGGACATCATAGAGCAGGAACACGCAGAAGACCCGAGCCGCAGCATCGCTGTGCTGGTGAGAGCGCGCTCGCATTTGCACGCGCTGGTGGCAGAGATACGCCGTAACCGGCCGCACCTGAAGTTCCAGGCAGTAAAAGTCGAAAGCCTGGCCGACCGCCAGAGTATCCAGGATGTGCTGGCGCTGACGCGTGCACTGGTGCATCGCGCGGACCGGCTGAACTGGCTGGCAGTGTTGCGGGCACCATGGTGCGGGCTGCTGCTGGAGGATTTGCATCTGCTGGCAGCGGATGACCAGCGCTCCAACATCTGGCAGTTGATGCAGGACGAAACCCGTGTGGCGCGCCTCAGCGTAGATGGCCAGCAGCGCCTGCTGCATGTGCGCGCTATATTGGCGGAAGCCTATGTGCATCAGGGTCGGCAATCGGTACGGCGCTGGGTGGAGTCCACCTGGCTCAAACTCGGTGGCCCGCAATGCCTGTGGGATGCGGGCGATGTACGCGATGTGCAGGCGCTGCTGGACCTGATCGACCAACTGGATGGCAGCGGCCGTTTTGATATGGCCGCCCTGGAAACCGCCATTACCAAACTCTATGCAGCACCGGATGTGCACGCGGAGGGTAACCTGCAATTCATGACTATCCATAACTCCAAGGGGCTGGAATTCGACACGGTGATTTTGCCGGGCTTGCACCGGCAATCGGCCAAAGAAGATACACCGTTGATCTTGTGGGAGGAGGTGGCGATTGATTATGCGGCATCCCAACTGGTGGCTGCACCCTGGCGCCCCAAGCATCTGCGCGATGACACGCCCAGCACTTATGATTACCTGCAGGGCCTGGAGAGCGAACGCTCGGCCAATGAAACCTCGCGTGTGCTGTATGTGGCGGCCACGCGTGCTATCCGGCGCTTGCATCTGGTGGCTGCGGTGAAGCTCAATGCAAAAGGTGAGGTGAGTGCGCCGTCCGGCACTTTCCTCGAACAGCTATGGGAAAACGTAGGCGGGGAGTTTCTGCGTGCTGCAGAAAGTCTGCAAGCCTCGACTGAGCCTCAGCCAGAGCTGACTGTTGCTGCTGAATCCGCTTTTATTCCACAACTGATCAGGCTGGTATCGCCAGCGGTGCCAGTTATTTTTACTCAGCCTGTTTTTACCCAGCATGTTTTTAGCCAGCTAGGCTCGGCGGCGAAACCTGCCTATGCGCTTGCTCAGTCCAGTGGCGAAATAAGCAATGAACCAAGTAATAAACTAGGTGATGAAAGCGATCAGCCCGGTAACAGGCTGGATGCTAATGTCGGTACGCTGGTGCACCGATACATGGAGCTGATCGCGCATGACGGCATGGCTGCATGGCCGGTTTCCAGGATAGGTGCACTTTCAGCGGCCATGGCACACTGGCTTGCTGCGCTAGGCCACTCTGTGGATGAAGCCCGGCAAGGTGCTGAGCGCGTGACGACTATGTTGACGCAGGTGCTGAATAGCACCGATGGGCGCTGGGCATTGCAACCGCGTGAGAACAGTCATTATGAGCTGGCCATATCGCGCGCCGATAAGCAGCTGGTCTCCACCCATGTGGTGGATCGGACTTTCGTGGAAGATGGCGTGCGCTGGATTATCGATTACAAGTCCATGCCGCTGCCTGCAGATATTGGCAATGAAGCGATGTGCGCTATTGCCAACCGCTATCACGACCAGCTTGCGCGCTATGCCACGCTGTTTGCAGAGGAGGGATTGCCGATCAGCAAGGCTATCCTGTTCTTGAGCCTGGGGAAACTGGCTATCCTGGATTAACCAAATTCCGGCTTGTTAGTCATCTAAATGATGCACTTTCTTGAGTGCCTTGAAATGGCGATGCACATACCACACCACAAAGATCACCCCCGCCACGATCAGCACATGATGAAACTGGTGGAAATAGACTTTCAAACTTTCCCAGTTTTCGCCTGTTTTCATGCCGGCATAAGCCAGTATCCAGCACCAGATTAGTGAACCCACAAAGGTATAGGCGATGAACTTGCCCATGTGCATGCGCGCAATACCGGCAGGGAATGCGATAAAAGTACGCACGGCAGGCAACAAACGACCAACGAAAATGAGGATATCGCCATGCTTCGCAAACCAGCGATCTGCCAGTGCCAGATCGTGGTGCGACAGCAATACCCATCTACCGTACTTCTCCACCAAAGGCCTGCCGCCATACATGCCGAGATAATAAGCCGGTATCGAGCCCACCACACAGCCTACCGCCCCAGCCAGCGCCACGCCCCACAACACCAGTTCGCCCTTGAATACCAGAAACCCCGCAAACGGCATGATGATTTCCGAAGGCAACGGAATACATGCTGATTCAATCGCCATGAGCAAAATAATGCCGCCATAGCCCATGGTGGATATGACTGAGATGATAAAAGTGGCAAGGATGCCGATAAGTTTTTCTAGCATAAAGAGATGATTTCGACTGAGTAAAAGGAGGTTGCAAGTGTATGACAAATTCTGATTTTATTGGAGTGCCATATATTGTCACCACTTAAATGACAATGCTGTGAATAGTGCTTTAGGGCTATTGCTTATGTTGCAGACTATAGGCAGACTTTGGTTGGTAAAAAGTAATATTGAGTTGTAAACAAAACCACAACATTAATGAATTAAAAACCAACTTTTGTCGCATTCAAACTATCTCGACCAAACATAGGGCAAAATATAAGGTTGGAGTAGATGCGAAATGATTAAAAAATAGTCTGGGGAATAATACATGGCAGTTAATTTAGCACCTACATTTAAACTAGGTATAGGCAAAGAAGTTACTACTGCCTTCGCATCTGTCAATCTAACATTAGGTTCTGGCCTTGCAATACAATCAGATGGGAAAATAATTGTAGTTGGCCGTACAGATACAAATATAGCTGATTTTGCTATTGCAAGATATTACCCCGATGGTAGGCTTGATAATAGCTTCGATACCGACGGTTTGTTGTCAATTAATTTTGGAGGTAATGACATAGCTGTAACTGTCGTTGCTCAGCAAGATGGTAAAATTTTAGTTGGAGGTTCTACTTTAGCTCGTCTTAACTCTGATGGCAGTTTAGATACAACTTTTGATGGTGATGGTAGCGTTATACCCCCTAACTTTATTAATTCTGTCGCTGTTCAACCCGATGGGAAAATTCTGGTAGCAGGCAATGATCAGCAGGCTAACTTTTACTCACTTACACGCTATAACTTGAATGGAACTTTAGATACTAGTTTTGGCAATAATGGAACTGCATCTGACCGTTTTTTCTATCAAGGCAACACTACTAAAGATATTACTGTTCAAGCAGACGGAAAAATATTACTAGTTGGTACTAGTGCAGATTACAATAATTTCGCATTACTGCGCTACAACCCTAACGGTGCATTAGATACAACATTTGGTAGTGGTGGTAATGTTTCCTTAAAATTCGACGGACAACCTTCCCAGGCAGAAAGTGTTACCTTACAGGCTGATGGTAAAATTCTTGTTGCTGGAACTAGTGAGACTGTAACTGGAGGGCATACTTTTGCAATAGCCAGATTTAACATCGATGGTAGCCTAGACACTAGCTTTGATGGGGATGGTACAGTTACTACGTACTTCGGGTTAGGTAATGGGGCAAAAAGCATCACTATACAAAGCGATGGCAAAATACTAGTAGCTGGCACTATTAGTGTGTATGGGGATGAGGATGAATCTAATTTTGCAATAGCTCGATACAATATTGACGGTAGTTTAGATACTAGCTTTGATGGCGATGGCACGTTAACTACAAACATCGGGAGAACTGCAAACTTCGGAAGCTATGATATAGCACACAATATTGCAGTGCTTGCTGATGGCAAAATACTTGTCACAGGGGTAAGTAGCACCAATGGTGTTTATTATAACTTTGCACTTGCACGCTACAACGCAGATGGCAGTTTAGACACCCGCTTCAATCCTACAATTGACACGCTTAACAATTCACCTAGTTATACTGAAAACGCCTCACCAATAATACTCGATAATACTGTTCAAATATACGATGCCGAGCTTTCCGCATTAAATAGTGGGAATGGCAACTATGGCGGAGCTTCAGTCACTCTTGCCCGCCAGGGCGTTGCAAACACTCAAGATGTATTTTCTGGCAGTGGTAATTTAAGCTTTAGTGGCACAAATGTTGTCTTGTCAGGCGTCACGATTGGCAGCTTAAGCAATGCTAATGGCACGCTTGCTATTACCTTCAATGCCAATGCAACCGAAGCCAGAGTCAATGAGGCGCTGAGTTCTATTGCCTATTCAAATAGCTCTGAAGCACCCCCATCCAGCGTCCAAATCAACTGGACATTTAATGACCATAATACTGGCTCACAGGGTACAGGTGGGGCGCTGAGTGCGGTTGGAAGTAGTTCCGTGAGCATTACCGCCACAAATGACGCCCCTACATTTTCCACTGCTGGCATACTTACTAACAACTTTGGTGGCAGTTTTAGTGGTGCTAGGAGCGTTGCTATACAGTCCGATGGCAAACTCGTTGTAGCTGGTAGCGCTCTTGCGCGCTACAACACTGACGGAACGCTCGACAGTTCCTTTGTAATTTCAAATGGTATCGGAGCAAGCAGCGTTACATTACAGGCAGACGGCAAGATCGTCGTGGCTGGAACTACTTTCGGCGACTTTTCTTTAGCACGCTATAACACTGACGGCACTCTGGATACCAGTTTTGGTAGCGCGGGCAAAATCACTACCGATTTTGGCGAAGATGACCGGAGTTGGAGTGCCACCTTGCAGTCCGATGGCAAGATACTGGTATCTGGAATTAGTTTTGGAGAAGGTGGTGTTGGCACTGATGTCTTGGCCCGCTATAACGCTGATGGCAGCTTGGATACCAGCTTTGATAGTGATGGCAAGGTCTCTCTTAGTTCTGGTGGATATTCTATAGGCAACAGTGCTTTTGTTCAGGCAGACGGCAAGATTTTGTTGGCGGGAGGAAGCACGCTGGCGCGTTACAACACTAACGGCAGCTTGGATACCAGCTTTGATGGTGATGGTAAGGTCACTTATACCCTCGGGGGTATTGGCAGTGTCTTGGTGCAAGCTGATGGAAAGACAGTAGTCGCAGGCAGTACCTCCAATTCTACAGGGTTTGCCCTTGCACGCTACAACACAAATGGCAGCTTAGATACCAGTTTTGATGGCGATGGTAAGTTGACTACATTACTGCCCGGAGGGGGGGCTGCCTATAGCATCACCTTACAGTCCGATGGCAAGATATTGGTAGCAGGGTTTGATCACGTTAGCGGGGGAACGGGTAATAACTTTGCATTGGCAAGATATAACGCGAATGGCAGCCTAGATAACACATTTGATGGGGATGGCATTGTAAGCACCGACCTTTCATACTCTGCCTTAAGTACTATGACCCACGATGCTGCGTGGAGTATAAAAGTGCAGGCCGATGGCAAAATAGTAGTGGTGGGAACAAGCCTTCTTCAGGCCAACGGATTTGAAGTGGTTCGGTACAATTCCGATGGTACCTTGGACAATTCTTTTGGGTCTAGCAGATACAATACACTCAATAACACGTTGAGCTACATAGAGAATAGTAGTGCGGTGGTGCTTGACGATACGGTATTGATTTATGACCCAGAACTTGCTGCTTTAGGTGGCGGTTTAGGTAACTACAACGGTGCCAGTGTTATGTTATCGCGCCATGGGGGTGCCAACGTTCAGGACATATTCTCAGGTATTGGCAATTTAAGCTTCACTAATGGCAACGTCATCCTTTCCGGGGTCACTGTTGGCAGTGTCAGCAACGGCAATGGCATCCTGACTATCAGTTTTAATAACAATGCTACCCAATCGGTAGTTAATCAAACCCTCAGCGCTATTGCTTATTCGAATAGCTCCGATAATCCACCGACCAGTGTGCAAATTGACTGGGCATTTAATGATGGCAATATAGGTACACAAGGTACAGGTGGGGCTTTAAATGCTTCTGGCAGTACCTCTGTCTATATAGTCGCTGTCAATGACCTACCAGTTCTTACCGGAACAAAGGCGATATTGACATCCGGCACCCAAGATGCCCCTTATACGGTCACTGCGAGCAGTTTGTTGGCTGGATTTACAGATCCGGAAGGCGATACATTGTCTGTTACTAATCTGACTGCCAACCACGGCAGTGTGGTGAACAATGGTAATGGCACGTTTACTATTACTCCAGAGGCATCCTATGCTGGAGTAGTGAATCTAAGCTATCTTGTTTCAGATGTTACCCCCGGTACGGCCGCAACCCAGAGTTTTGAACTTGTAAGTACATCTAACTCGCTTCTAGCCGATGCAAATTTGCGATACGCTGTTTTAGCAAATTTATCAGCATCCAATGGATTGGATGCGCTGACTGCCTCGTTTGATAACCTTGCCTTTTTCGATGTAGGTTCATTTAATACCCTCAATGCGAGAAGCATTTCAGGGACTTTAACTAACGGTGACTTTTTCTCTATACAAGGTTCAAATTTATTAAGTTACCCCAGCACGATCACTAGACTTGATTATAGTTCTGTCGGAAACATACAGCTATCTACCTCAGGTTCGGTGACTCAAGCTAGTGAGTTTTCAGATGTTGTCGGTAAGTTAAACAATATTGTAGTGACAGACAATCGCTATGGCGCCGGGCACCAAGTTGTTTATACATTCAATGGAAGCTTTGATGTAAACGGTGTCGGCACTGATACCTTCAATAATATTGAGGTTAAACAAGACGGAAATTCATTTTTTATCGCTGGTAATTTGTACAGTGATGATTTCTCGCCTTCTGGTATTTCAGGAACAATTACCTCGATCCAATTTAATTTGGGTAGTTACGCAGCCAATCTGACAGGTCTTAATGTCAGCTACAGCGTTTTTGATTCTTACACTAATCTCACTGATCTTTTAACTAATGCCTTAAGTGGTAATAACACCCTCAATGGAACGGGTGCAAACGATGTCATCTTCGGCTTTGCAGGCAACGATGCTCTCTTCGGGCTGGCCGGAAATGACACCCTAGATGGTGGCACAGGCAACGATACGTTAGATGGTGGCACAGGCATAGATACTCTGATAGGCGGTGCTGGAGACGATATCTATGTGGTAGACAGCACGACCGATACCATTACAGAAGCAGCTAACGAAGGCAACGACACGGTGCAATCAAGCGTCATCTACACGCTCACTGCTGCCAATGTAGAGAACCTTACTCTCACAGGCACTGGCGCCATCAATGGTACTGGTAACTCATTTAACAACGCCCTTACTGGCAACTCAGGTAACAACGTCTTAGATGGCGGAGCAGGCGCAGACACTCTGGCAGGCGGTGATGGCAACGACACTTATATTGTAGATAATGCATTGGATGTCGTCACCGAAACAAACGCCAATCCCGTGACTGGTGGAGTAGACACGGTGCAAGCGAGTATCAGCTATACCCTTGGAGCCAATGTAGAGAATGTTACGCTAACAGGCACTGGCGCTATCAACGGCACCGGCAATTCACTTAGCAACATCATTGTTGGAAATGCCGGTAATAACGTCCTAGATGGGGGCGCTGGCGCTGACACTATGCAGGGTGGTGCAGGCAGCGATACCTATATTGTCGATAATAGTGGCGATGTCATTTCCGGGGAGTTGTTATCCAACCCGCCAACTTTAGTACGAGCAGATTTTGATGTGTTTACCCCCTCAATTTCTGCAGATGGCCGATATGTATCATTTGACAGTTACAGTGAATTTAATTTTGGCAATACTGTATTGGCAATCGATGTTTTTATTAAGGATATGCAAACAGGTTTGCTGATTAAGGCAAATGATTATTCTGAAGCATTTGCAAATGAAATTTCAGCGGATGGTAAATCTTTAATTTACACGACTTCAGCTGCCATGCCTGGCGATACAAATGACGCTAGGGATATTTACCTAAAAAACCTGCTAACTGGGACTACTACAGTTGTTACAACGAATAGTGCTGGTCAACTGGGCAATGCCGACCCTGCACTCGATGTTGCGCGCTTTTCAGGTGATGGTAAATTTGTGAGCTTTACTAGCTATGCATCCAACCTTACTGCAAATGACACAAATTCCAGTGGAGATATTTTTCTTAAAAATCTCACTACCGGCATTACATCTTTAATTTCAAGCAGTTCGTCAGGTGTTCAGGCAAATAGTGGTAGTGCTGTCAGCTCCATTTCTGCAGAGGGTCGTTATGTAACATTTCATACATCGTCAACCAATTTATCGGCTGCTGATACGAATGGAGTGATTGATGTCTACTGGAAAGACACTTTATCCGGGCAAACAAAGCTGGTTTCAATTAATGCCAGTGAAGTAGTAGGAAATGCCAAAAGTTGGTATAGCTCTATCTCCAGCGATGGCAACTTAGTGGCGTTTGAAAGTAGCGCTTCTAATCTAGTTGCTGATAACAACCTTGCTACTGATATTTTTGTTAAAAATATCAGTACGGGCTCAATGCAGCGTGTTTCAACAAGTTCAACAGGCGCAGAATCAAATGGAGCTAGTCAGAACGCATCATTCTCTGCTGACGGTCGTTATATTGTTTTCGAAAGTACCGCGAGTAACCTGGTTGCAAATGATACCAATGGTTCTAGCGATGTATTCATCAAAGATTTACAGACAGGCGCCATTCAACGGGTATCAACCAATTCAAACAACCAGGAAGTATTTGGCGGGAATTCGAGCGATGCAAGCATCTCAGATAACGGCAGATATGTAGTTTTTACAAGCCTATCCAGCGGTCTAGTAGTCGGTGACACCAATAATCGTGATGATGTATTTGTCAAAGATCTACTCACTGGCGCAGTAACGCTAGCTTCAGTTCAAAGTACTCCAAGTGCTAATTCTGACGTGGACACTGTCATTAGCTCAATTTCATATACTCTTGCCGCGGAGCTAGAAAATCTTACATTAACTGGCTCTACAAATATCAATGGCACAGGCAACGCAAGCAACAATGTCATCACTGGTAACGCTGGTAACAACATCCTGAATGGCGGTGCGGGTGTCGACACATTAATAGGTGGCGCTGGGGATGACACCTATGTAGTAGACAGCAATACCGACACCATTACCGAGGCGGCCAACCAAGGCAATGACACCGTGCAGACTAGTATCAGCTATGCGTTAAATGCAGCAAATCTAGAAAACCTTACCCTGATAGGCACTACTGCAATCAACGGCACCGGCAACGGCGACAACAACACCCTCACTGGCAACGCCGGGAATAACACGCTTGACGGCGGCGCAGGCACCGACAGCCTGGTTGGTGGGCTGGGCAACGACACCTACCTCGTTGACAATGTTGGCGATGTCATTACCGAGAGCACAGGCGAAGGCACCGACAGCGTCCAGTCATCGGTCAGCTACACCCTGGGTGCCAATGTCGAGAACCTCAGCCTCACCGGTAGCGCCCTCAATGGCACCGGTAACAGCGGTAACAACACCCTCACTGGCAACGCCGGGAATAACACGCTTGACGGCGGCGCAGGCACCGACAGCCTGATTGGTGGGCTGGGCAACGACACCTACCTCGTTGACAATGTTGGCGATGTCATTACCGAGAGCACAGGCGAAGGCACCGACAGCGTCCAGTCATCGGTCAGCTACACCCTGGGTGCCAATGTCGAGAA